>Ga0247823_10001238_pt1 | contig 21248 bp, 16 predicted proteins | sample 13C_PalmiticAcid_2_FD_192426 | JGI IMG/M metagenome (GOLD analysis project Ga0247823, IMG submission 192426) | Soil microbial communities from agricultural site in Penn Yan, New York, United States - 13C_PalmiticAcid_Day30 | ecosystem: Environmental > Terrestrial > Soil > Agricultural land... | reverse complement strand
GATCAGGATCAGCGGCGCGATCGACAGAAACGATCCGGCGGCGCTTCCCTGGCCTGCCGCGCTTCCCGCGGCCTGTGCATATGCTGGTGAGATGATCATGGTTCCCCGGGCCTGTTTGGCTGGCCAGAATGGTGGGGGCTGAAGGCCCCGTGTTCAAGCGGCGCGCGCTACCATGCGCGTTGCGCAGGTGCAACCATTGCCGGGACTGTGGCCACTGTGCAACGGCTTGTCTTCTACCCTCTTGCATCCCCTGCCCGGTGCGCCTAGAGGGCCGTGCCTCGGTCGGGGCGTAGCGCAGCCTGGTAGCGCATCACACTGGGGGTGTGGGGGTCGCAGGTTCGAATCCTGTCGCCCCGACCAATTAATTGTCCAAGGCGCGCTAGCGGCGCCGCTCCCCATCCAGACAGCAGCCGGAATAATCGGCCCGCGCCCTATTTGACTCGACGCCGCCTCCTTTCCCTTCGCATGCACGTTCTTGCGTTGCACGCGCCGTCGGCACCCGTTACTTACATTGATGTAAGTTCATTTTCACGGGAGGGATGATGTTCGCGCGCACCAAGGGAAAGCCGAAAGCCTTCAGCATGGTCCGGACAGTGGCGATCTGTGCCGGCCTTACCTCGCTGACGCAGCCGGCCGCTGCGCGCGATCTGACCGGAATCTGGGCCACTGGCACAGAAGGTGGTCGGGTCCAGATCTACCGTTGCGGCGAAGCGCTCTGCGGCCGCGTCGTCGATGCGGCGCGCCTGCGCGCCAATCCCGACCTTACCGACCTGCGCAATTCCGACGCGGCACTACGGGCGCGCAAGCTGAAGGGACTGGTCGTGTTGCAAGGTTTCAAGGGCGGTCCGGCGGAATGGGAGGGCGGTCCGGTATACGACCCGGAAACCGGCAGTGGCGCGCGCAAGGGCTATCTGAAACTGCTTCCCGACGGCAAGCTCGAGCTCAAGGGCTGCGTCGCCTTCTTCTGCCGGACCAAGATCTGGACGCGCGTACGCTGATTCCCGGTCGGCAGACGACAGCCGCTAGAACCGTTTCCGAACCGTCAGCCGGACAACGCGGCCCAACGGATCGACCTCGTCGCGGCTGAATCCTGCCGGCGTGCTGCCATCGTCCAGCGTCACGCGGCGATAGGCGTTGAACAGGTTCTGGACATTGAGCGAGACCTTCAGATTGTCCAGCAGCCCGCCCTTCTTGGCCTGCCCGGACAACCGGTCGGGATCGACGAACATCGACAGGTTGAACGTGGTCGGCGGCTTGGTGTGCAGGATCCGGTCGCCGCTTGTGACGCGCGACGCGCCGCTCCAGGCTCCACCAAAGGTGGCACCCCATCCTTGCCGCCCCACTGTCGCCTGCGCCGACAGGCTGTGACGGGACTGGCCGCTCTGCGCGAGCTGGTCGATCACCGGAACGCCGGGATGGGTCAGCAATTCGCTCTTCAGCCGCCAGCGGTGCCCGAATGTGAAGCTGTATTGCATCTGGTTCGCACCGGGCGCGGGCCGCCTGACGGGAAAGCGCAATGCGATGCCGGAGGAGAGGTCGGACTCGGTCGCGCTGACGATATTAATGGGCCGCGCATCGACCATCACCAGCCGTCCATTGCCATCGCGCGTCACACGCTCGGGGAAGGCCGCCTCGATGACCGGCGTGAGTTCGGGGAACCCGGCGACACCGCCTTTGGCCAGATCCTGTTTATAGCTGACGTTCAACGACAGCATCTGGTTGCCCAATGGCCGCACAACGGCTTCCATGGCCAGATTCTCCCGGCTTCCCCGCTGCAGCGCCGGGTTTCCACCGGTGATCCAGACCGGTTCGGCGACTTCCCCCCGGGTATAATCGAAAACCCGGTTGATCGTTGTGACGATCGGGTCGTCGAGTTGATTAAAGGAAGGCGCGGTCGCGGCATGGCCGAAGGATCCGCGAAGCTGCACACTCGGGTTGGGCAGCCAGTTCAAATCGACGCCATACCGCTTCTGCAGCCGGCTGTTCGTCATCGTCTGCGCACTTGCGTTCAGGTCGAGGCTGAGGCTTCCCAGCGACAGCACCTCCCCTTCGCCGGGGCGGGAGATCGGCACGCTCAGGCCGAACGCCCCGTCCAGCCGCTCGCGCGTCGACTCCGTGGGGAGGCCCAGATTATCCCCTCGCCAGTTCGTGGCTCGGCCACGGCTCGCATTCACCGCCAGACTGGCGCTCACCGGTCCGGCGGGCAGGTTGACGACGTTCCGCCGAACGCTGAGGCGGGTGGCGATATTCTCTCCCTGCGAACGATTGCGGCGGGCGAGCAGCAGCCGCTCGTCCCAAGGACCATAGGGATTGAACATGGGATCGCCGCCATCGACCAGTTGCTGCACGCGCATGGTATCGATGCCGCTCTCTAACAGGCTGTTCGACCAGCTTCGCCCGTAGCTGACGGCGAAACTAGTCTTCCACCTACCGATCGCACCGCCCAGCGTCAGCGACGCGCTGATCGATTCGGCATCGTTGTCGCTGCGGAGCACACGATCACCCGCGAACGGTCGTGTCAGGAGCACGTCGCCGGCAAAGGGCGACCACAGACTGTCGCCCGGCACGACGATCGATGCCATTGCTAGGCCACGCATTCCGCGGCTGGAGTTGCGATTGGCGTCGATGCTCAAGGAGACCGAGAAGGCTCCCATAGGGCGGCTGACACCGATACCGAGAGCGATGCTGCGTCGCGACGGCATCAGGGTCTCGAACTCATTGGGGTCGACCGCATCGGCGTCCCCCGCAGTAGCCACGAAGTCGGCCAATGTCGGTGCCCCCGTCAGCGCGCCGGGCGGAATGCCGGCCGTCGTGACGATTCTCCCGGCGGCGAGGCTGAGCGCGGGATCGATCTCGCCGCCGCCGGGAGCGGAAACATAGCCGATGCGGTCGAAGACGCCGGGGCGCGGCGGGATATTTCGCGCGCTTTTGCGCAGGCCGCTGTCATGGCTGACGCGGCCCTGCGCACTCCAGCGGACCGGACCGTCGATCGCCGAACGGTTGGCCGAGAGGTTACCGCCATATTGCCCCCCGCGCGTCGCGAAGTTGACGCCCACATCGGCGTTCAGGCTCGAAAAATGCTTCTTGAGAACCAGATTGACCACCCGCCGCCCCGACGGATAGCCGTAGCGCGCGGCGGCCTCCGGTTTGAGCACTGCCAGCCGGTTCAGCGCTTCCGCGGGAAAGGCCACGATCGAGCGGTCGAATTCCGCCGGCTTGCCGTTGATGAGGAGAACCGGTTCCTCTTCGCTGTTACCGCCGATGAACGGCTGAAGGCGCGTCAGCAAATCCTGGATGCTGTCGGCGCCATGGCTCGCGATTTCCTCCTCGCTGAACTCGGTCTCTGCCGCCACCTCGGCTTCGCCGTAGCGCTGGGCGACGATGAGAATCTCGTCACGAGTTAGATCGCCCGGCGGGGCGGGTTCCTGAGAACCCACCACCGCACGGACGCCCCCTTTATCTGTCTGGGCTCGGGCATTCGGGCACAATCCAAGGGGAAACAAAGCAACCCCCAGAAGACCCAGCCGAGCGATACGCATCACCAAATGGAACCGCTCTTCCGACCGAATGGCGCCCTGTTGGGTTCGCACGGGTCCGAACGGTTACGCATTGCAACACTCTCACCTCTGTTCGCGTATCGGGCGAGAGCCCTATCACGCGTCCGAAAAAGACGGCACGCTGGTACAAAATATGAGCGGGCCGGTGACTATTATCTGCTCACCGCATTGTCGCATCCGCCGTTCGCATGGACATGCTACAAGTTAGAACGGGACCACCCACTTTCTGAATACCAATTGCCCCCCCTGAAAATGTGCATGTCCCTAGCGTTGAAACAAATGTCTGAGCCGATGCAGAACCTGCCAATACAGATGCAATAGCCACTACAGCAACGCCAAGAAGTTTTGTCATCGCACCTCTCCCAAAGCTTACTGCAGAAATATCTGCGAATGCACGACAACCGGACACTCGCCACGACTCTTATCGGTAAGTAGGCATCTCAACTATTGAGGCCATCACCAAGAAATGGTTCCGTCCATCTTGCAATCTCCGCCGCCGGAGACCTCAGGCATCGTCGAAGCGATCGGCGGAAAACCGAAATTGATGGTAAGATTTTCTTGCATCCAAGGACCCATACTAAAGTGCGCTTGAATTTCACCGGAGCAATCACCGAGCCCAACAACGGACGTGGCCACATAGACGGGATCCGCAGAACTACCAATAGTATATGTCCCCGCCCACTGCGACACAGGCCAAGGCTGGAATGAGAAGTCAATCGTATCACATAGCCCAGACAATCCCGTAATTACCGGATTATCTGCCGTGATGTTACCTCCAACATTAGTTAAATCTATACTCAAGGTACAGAATAGAGTAGGACCATTACCCTTTTGAAATTTAACAGACGACCCAGAGAACGTGTAAGTTCCAGAAGTCGATGAAAAAGTTTGCGCAGATACATGGTTAGCCGATACAAAAGCAAGAGCGGTTACGGCAACTCCAAGAAATCTTGTCATTTCCCTCTCCTACACTCACCGCCAAAGATGCTGCCTAGGGCAGGATGATCTCCGCATCCTTCACTGGGCAGGGAACCCTTGATCTCAAAGACGCATCACCAGGAAATGGTGCCGTCGATCTTGCAATCTCCGCCGCCGAAATACTCCAGCATCGTCGAAGGGGGCGATCCCGCGAAACCGAAATCGATGACCAGGTCCTCCGAGGGCCCCATCAGATAGACGGTCGCCGGAATGGTACCGTGACAATCGCCGGGCGTAATCGTCGTCCTCGCATAGGCCTTGTCGATCGCACTGCCGATAGTGACCGTCGATCCGTTGCCGCCGCCGCCGGTGACACTCACAGGCCAGGGAACGTCTTGAAAGGACACCGTGTCACAGAAGCCGAAGTGCCCCGTAAGGCCAGGATTGTCCGCAGTGAGGACTCCGCTGGTATTCGTGATATCTATGGTCATAGTGCAGGTGAGAATGGGGCCAGTGCCCTTCTGAACCCTAACGCCAGACCCCAAGAAGGTATAGGTTCCAGGATTAGAGACAAACGTCTGTGCAGATGCAGAATTGACTGAAGAAAATGCGAGCGCCGCGATGACGGCTCCAAGTAATTTCGTCATTTCCATCTCCAAATGCATGTCGCTGGAAACACGAGCGGGCGCGCGATAAATCGCGCGCCCGCCGCATTCTTTACCGGATAATGGAGCTTCTCAATTTTTGAGACCCATTACCAGGAAATGGTGCCGTCGATCTTGCAAGGCCCGTTGGCGGTAACCTGCGGCATCGTCGAAGCGATCGGCGAGGTCGGGAAACCGAAGTCGATGACCAGGTCTTCCGTAGCTCCAGTCAGATCGACGGTGGCCGGAATGGTGCCCTTGCAATTGCCAGGCGTAATGGTCGTGTTGGCATAGACCTCATCCGTCGCATCGCCGACGGTTGCGGTCGATCCGGTACCGCCACCGCCAGTGACGCTCACAGGCCACGGATTATCCTGAAGAATAACGGTATCACAGAAACCGAAATTCCCGGTAAGGACAGGATTGTCCGCGCTAAGAACGCCACCGGCATTCGTGATGTCGATGGCCATGGTGCAGGTGAGAACGGGACCATTGCCCTTCTGAACCTTAACAGCAGATCCGCTGAACGTATACGTTCCAGCCGTGGAAACAAACGTCTGCGCGGACGCAGAATTTGCAGAAGCAAACGCGAGTGCAGCTACAGCGACGCCAAGAAACTTTTTCATTTCTCTCTCCTGTTTATTTACAACATTAAATATGTTGCACGGCTACATTCGACTTCTTAAAGAAGTCGACTCGGTGCCGTCCTGTTATAGTACACGCAACCTACTTATGATCAAACAGAATCTAGTGTGAATCTTTACATCAAACCGCATTATTATTGATTTACGGCATATTAATTTGTCAAAACTTCTTTGACATACTGAAACCGATAATGCGCGGGTCGAGCGTGAACACATTCGTGCTCAGGCCCGTGTCGTCCGCGTTGGTGAAGAAGTCGGTGATCGGCGCATCGTCGAACACGTTCTTCACATAGAGCTGGAACGTCAGGCCGGACGACGGCCGCGCCAGCGTCACCGCGAGATTGAGATTGTCCCACGCCCTCAACCGGTCATATTCGGTGTTGTAGATGCGCGCGAAGCTCTTCGACTGGCGATAGTAATCGCCGCGGAAGGTCAGCTCCCAATTTCCACCATCGATGAAGAATGTGTACTGGCTGCCGACATTGAAGGTCAGCCGCGGCGAGTTCGGCAATTCATTGCCGGACAGGTCCGCCATGAACCCGCGCCCCGCATTAGGCGCGCCGCTCCCGCCCTGGTTGATGTTCAGGCCGATCGTGGCCGGATTGTAGGGCGCCGCGAAATCATAGGTGAACCCGTACAGCGTGTGATAGGGCACGCCGCCCGGATAGGCCGGGTTATAGGATCCGACGCGGTTCGATCCCGGACAAAGCGCCGAAAGTGCAAGATTCCGCAAAGCCGCGGCGCCACGCATGATGCGTTCGACGTGCACGCGCGGCGCGATGCAGTTCGACGGCGCCTGCAGCCAAGGACGAAGCACGACCCAATCGGGGTTTCCCTGAGTGCGGTTCATCACGTCGATCGACTGCGAACCGTCCTTCAGCCGCGTCTTCAGATAGCCGAGATTGGCATCGAGCCGGAAGGCGCGCGAGGGCCGCCAGGCCGCTTCGAACTCAAGACCCCAGATCGTCGCGTCGAAATTCTCGTTGAACGCGATGCGGTCGACGATCTGCGAGATCTGGTAATCCTTATAGTCATAGTAGAACGCCGTGCCGTTCAGCGTGAAGCGTCCGCCGTCGAAGCTGTTCTTGATGCCGATTTCGAAGGCGTTGAGATATTCGGGCCGGAACGTCTGTGCGAGTGGCTGATATTGCACGATCGCCGGGTTGATATCGACGCGCGGCGGATTGGCGCCGCCGCCTTTGTACCCCCGCGATGCCGAAGCATAGACCAGCGTATCGTCGGTGAACGAGAGGTTGGGCTTCCAGTCGAGGACCAAACGTCCGGTAAACTCGCTCCAGGTCTGCTCGATATCCGGAAGTGCCGGGTAGCCGCTGTTGACGCGCCCGCCGGTATTCGCACCGGGCGCAGAGGATTGCGTTCCGCCGCCCAACAGCAACTGGCTGGGAATCTGGGTCGAGATTTTCTCGTCCCGGGTGTAGCGCAAGCCCGCGGTCAGCTTCAGGTTGGTCGCGAGATTCCAGTAGAGCTCACCGAAACCGGCATAGGATTTGATCCGGATCCCGTTCTGGCTGAGGAAGTAATTGTGCCCCTGGTTGTTCAGGTTGCCGATGCCGTTCGGATCGACATAGACGCACTCTTTCGATTCATCGCCAAGGGGGCAATTCCCCTTGACCGTCACGCCGGAAACGACCGTCGTTCCGTAGAACCACTCCGATATCAGCGAGAACATGTTGTTGAAGACGTAGTAATCGTCTTGCGATTTGAAATCGAGGAAGTTTGCGCCGACATTGAAATTGACCGGGCCGTCGAAACTCGACTGAAGACGCACTTCCTGAGACCACTGCCGGTTCGCAGATCGGCTAAGATCGGCCGAGATGAGGCGGTCCGAGCAACCCAGCTGCGGATCGCAGTACATTCCGTCGGGCGTCGGCCCCGGAAACAGCGCCGGATTGATCAGTTGGTTGCGCGAGTTCAGCAACGGCTGGGTCGAGTTGTTGAAGATCGGGTTGCTGACGAAGCGGTTATAATCCTGCGTCGAATAATAGCGATCGCGCGAATAGGCGGTCTGCGACACCAGCTTCAGGCCATCCGACGGCTCGAACTCAAGGTTGAGTTGCACAACGTCGTTCTTGGCCCGGAACACCGGATCGTAGCTGGTCGCGATCTCGCGCAGGTTCCGCGATTGCACGACCCCGGCGAACGGGTCGCCCGGCTTCACGACCATTACCGGCTGCCGTGTGGTCGGGTTGCCACCGATCGACATCGTGTTGGGAACGACGATGTAGGAGAGCGAGGATCCGTTGGGCGCGCCGAATGCCGCATCCTCATAGAGCGAACCGGGCAGACAGCCCTGGCTCATCCGGCCCCGCGTCAGCGGATCCGTCACGGCGACGCCGCCAACGGTGGCCGGTCCGGGATCGGGCGTGCACAGGCTCTTGCCGGTGCGCGAGCGATTGTCGTCTTCCTCGAAATGCTGCCAGATCAGATTGGCGCGAAACCGGTCACTCGGTTCCCACGCCAATGACATGCGCGTCGACCACAGCTCGCGCCCGTTGACCCGGCGCTGCGTGTAGGTGTTGTAGTCGAAGCCGTCGCGGCTGGTGAAGGCACCCGCGACGCGAAAGCCAAGCGTATCGCCGATCGGGATATTGAGCATCCCGCTCGCCCGCATCGTATCGAAGCTGCCGACTTCAAGCTTGGCTTCCATGGCGAAATCCCGGCCCGGAAGCGCGGGGATCATGTTGACCACGCCAGCCGTGGCATTGCGGCCATAGAGCGTGCCCTGCGGACCGCGCAGCACCTCGACGCGCTGCAGGTCGAAGAATTCGGATTCGAACAACCGGTTACGCACCAACGGCGTGTTGTTGAAACTTACAGCTACCGCCGGGTCGCTCGACGCCGATACGGCCTTTGTCCCGATCCCGCGGATCGAGAAGTTGTACATGCTGAAATTGCCCTTCGAGAAGTTGACGTTCGGCACTGCGCGCAGCAGCTCCGAACCACCCTCGATCTTGCGGTCGTCCAGCGCGGCCGCCGACAGGGCAGTGATCGCGATCGGAACGTCGGTGATCCGTTCTGCGCGCTTCTGCGCAGTCACGATGATCTCGGCATTGTCGTCGGCCACAGCGTCCTGCGTCGCGGCAGGCGCCGCTGCAGGCGGCGGCGGGGGCAGCGGCGCGCTGGCCGTGGGCTGAGGCGCGCTGGCCGTCGGAACGATCACATAGATGCCGCCGTCGCGGCGAAAGCGCATGCCGGTTCCGCGCAGCAACGTCTGTAACGCGGCTTCGGGTGCCGCGCGCTGGCGATAGCGCGCGCTGCGCTTGCCGCGCATCGTGCTGCCGTCGAAGATCACCTGTACGCCCGATGTCCGGGCAAAAGCGCGCAGGGCTCCGCCAAGATCCTGCGCCGGAATATCGAAATCATATACCTGCTGCGCATAGGCCGGCGACGCAGTCGCACTGGCAATCAACGCAACACTAGCCAATCCAGAAAGCAGGTACGGCCTATGCGACATATCATCTCCCCCAATGTTTCAAGGGGTCGATTGATATGCCCCTCTATTTCAAGAGACGCGGCGGGGCCGGATTCGCGCCCATCTATTTTGAGGCGAGGGGCTCCCGACCGCTCACCAGCGTGACCTTCGCACTGTCATACTTCGCCGAGAGGGGGAACAACGCCGTCATTCCCTTGACGAAGCTCTGGGTATCGCCCGCGTCGAACACCCCATTCACCAGCAGACGGCCCGCAGCCACATCGCCGACCACGATCGGCGTGTCGGAATAGCGATTGATCCGCTCGACGGCGCGCGCCAGCGGCTCGTCGACAAAGTCGAGCCGTCCGTCTTCCCACGACAGCGACCGGTCCATCTTCGCCGCGCCCACCTTGACCGCGCCGGAGGCAAGGCTGGACACCAGCTCCTGGCCCGGCAACAGCTGCTCCGTCGCCACAGGGTTGCCCGGGCTGGCCGCACTAACCCCTGGCTTGATCACCTTTGCGGTGGTCGCCCGGCCCACGACCGGCTGCGCCATCACCGCGACCTCGCCTTCGTAGAGAAGGACGCGCATCTGGTCGCGCAGCAACTCGACGCTAAAAGCGGTGCCGGTCGCCACCACGGTCTGATTGCCGGCCGTCACGCTGAAGGGCCGCAACGGGTCCTTCGCCACATCGAACTTCGCGCGCCCCTGCTCGAGCCGCAGCGCGCGCCGCCCCTCCGAATAGGCGACGACAACCCGGCTCGACGCATCGAGCGAAATGCGCGACCCATCCTCCAGCCGCACGACGCGTCGCTCCCCGATGCCGGTGCCATAGACATCGGCCCCGTCGGCAAAGAACCAGACGCTGCCAAAGACCATCAGGATCACCGCGGCGGCGGCGGCAAAAGCGCGGAACCAGCCGGAGCGGCCATATGACGATTCCTCGTCGCGCTCCCGCGCGGTCTCCATGGTCGTCAGCGCCTTGGCGCGAAGCGACAGGAAACCGGGCATTTCGGCGATGGTGTCGGTCCCCTTCCAGACCGCGACCATCTCGTCGAATACCTGCTGATGGCGGAGATCCGCGCGGATCCATGCATCGAACTCAGCCTGTTCGGAATCGTCGAGCGCGCGGTCGGCGATGCGCCAGCACCATTCGGCCGCCTGCTCCTCATAGCCCATGGGCGTATCGTCCTGGATCACCGCGGTCATGCCCGCCCCCCCATTCGGCGCGCGAGGAACACCAGGGCACGGGAGATATGCTTTTCGACGGTACGCACATTATATCCGAAATTGTCCGCGATCGTCTGCTTCTGGATGTTCTCGACGCGGTACAGGATGAAGATTTGCTGGGTCGGCTCGGGCAGAGCCTGGATTGCGGCCCACAGGATTCCGATCGTCTCGCGCGATGCCGCAATGCGATGCGGGTCGAGGGTATCGATGCCGATCCCGTCTTCCTGCTCGAACGACGCGCGATAGGCCGCGCGCACGCGGTCCCGGCGGGATCCGTCGCGGAGCAGGTTCGTCGCAACCCGGAAGATGAAGGCTTCGGTCGATTCAACGGCATCGATGTTCGCTTGCGCAAGCCGGACGAACACCTCCTGGGTCAGATCCTCGGCCTCGGCGGGGCTGGCGACCCGGCGTGAGAAAAAGGCGACCAGAGCCGGCCGGAATTGCCGGACCAATCGTTCCAGATCAGAGATCGCCTCGGCTGCCACCCTTCGCCCTATCCCACCACTCCTGCTCTAATGACGCACGTGTAGCCGGTTCGCGCCCAGGAATCTTCACATCGGCGATTCGGAATTGACGCTGCGGAATCCGCGCGTCTCGCCGGATATCGGACTGCGGGACGCGTCGTCCTTGCCGCCAACGTGCGCGCCAATCGCGCGATTGGCAATCCGGATGGAAAGGAAGTGGCGGAGAGGGAGGGATTCGAACCCTCGATACGGTTGCCCGTATGCCGCATTTCGAGTGCGGTGCATTCGACCACTCTGCCACCTCTCCGCGAGGGGATCCGGGCACGTCAATTGCCGGTCCGGTCAGTCGAGCGCGGGCCTCTAGACCAAAGATTTCGCATGCACAAGCACCCTCCCGCACTTCTTGTGCGGCGCGCAATTCGCACTAGATTGAAAGGCATGACTCGTGCCCACGACTTTCTCGATCTCTCCACCGCCGGGGTTCCCGTTCCACCGGTCGCGCATGCGCGCTTCAACGTAGGCGATGTGGTGCGGCACCGTCTGTTCGATTTCCGCGGCGTGATCTTCGACATCGACCCGGTCTTCGCCAACAGCGAGGAATGGTATGAAGCGATTCCTGAGGATGTGCGTCCGCGCAAGGACCAGCCCTTCTACCATCTGCTCGCAGAGAATGCCGAATCGAGCTACGTCGCCTATGTCAGCCAGCAAAATCTGGTCACCGACGACAGCGACGAACCGGTGAATCACCCAGCGATCGGCGGCCTGTTCGAACATTACAGCGATGGCCGCTACCAGTTGAAGCGCGAACATCGGCACTGATTTTCGCGTGGCGATGCCCCGCGTTCTACGGCGGCGGCCCGCTCACTCACCCAACCTCCTATAGCAATGTCGGAGCTGGATGGTCGAAGCGCCGCCGCACACGGGGCAAAGGCCCGGAAATAACCAGACTCAGGTTGACTTGGGGTCGCGATTCGCATAGTCGCGCCCTTCCTCCCGCCGGGCCAGACCTGCGCGGGCACATGCTTTTGAATTGAGAAGAGGCCCATGTTCGCAATCGTGCGCACGGGCGGCAAGCAGTATCGCGTTGCCGCAGGAGACAAGATCGTCGTCGAGAAGCTCGACGGTGAAGCAGGTTCGTCGATCACGCTCGGCGATGTTCTGCTTGCCGGCGAAGGTTCGGAGCTGAAGCCCACCGACGGCCTTACCGTCTCTGCCGAGATCATCGCGCAGGCGAAGGGCGAGAAGGTTATCGTCTTCAAGAAGCGCCGCCGTCACAACTACCGCCGCAAGAACGGCCATCGCCAGAACCACACGATCCTGAAGATCACCGCGATCGGTGCGCAGGAGAAGAAGGCAAAGGCGAAGAAGGCCGATGCGGCGCCGGCGGAAGCCGCTGCCCCGGCTGCGGAAGCGTAAGGAGTAACGCGAAATGGCACATAAGAAAGCAGGCGGCTCTTCGCGCAACGGTCGCGACTCGCAGTCGAAGCGCCTCGGCGTGAAGCTGTTCGGTGGCCAGGCGGCCATTGCCGGCAACATTATCGTCCGCCAGCGCGGCACGCGCGTCTATCCGGGCGTCAATGTCGGCATCGGCAAGGATCACACGCTGTTCGCGCTTACCGACGGCCGCGTACGATTCCACGACGGCAAGCTCGGCCGTAAATTCTGCTCGATCGAGATGATTGCGGAAGCAGCCGAGTAACATAGGGTAACCAGCCGGGTTGCCCGCCAGGGCGATCCGGGTTCCCTCTTCAGGGGACCGCATAAGGGAGACGGGTCGCCCCGGTCTCCCTTTTTCTTTGCTCCCTCCCACCGAAATCGTCGCGGTTCCGTCATCAAAGCGGGCCACGGCGAAAACGAGGAGAGTGCAGATGTTCGCAAGAACGCAACGACTGATGCTACGTCCCGGCTGGATCGAGGACGCCCCCGAGCTCGCCCGTGCGATCGGCCATCACGAGGTGGTTCGTAACCTTGGCCGCGCGCCCTGGCCCTATGCGCTAGGCGATGCGCAGGCCTTCCTGACGGGCGAACGCAACGACACCAGCTTCCTGATCTGCGCGCTCGACGAAGGCACCAGCCGGATCGTCGGTGGCGTCGGGTTCGGCCCCTATGACGAAGAACCGTTCGAGATGGGCTATTGGATCACGCCCGATGCTTGGGGCCGCGGCTACGCGACCGAGGCCGGCGAAGCGGTGGTTGCGATCGCCCGCACGCTGCGCGTCCCCCGGCTCGCCGCTGGTCACTATGTCGACAATCCGGCGTCGGGCCGCGTGTTGCGCAAGCTCGGCTTCCGGCCGACGGGCCGCATCGTTCCTCGCCATTCGCGCGGCCGCGGCTGCGAGGTGCAGTGCGTCGAGTACGAACAGCGTCTCTCGGACGCGGGCTGTAGCGACGACCCGTATGATCGAATGGCAGCCTGAACTAGCGCGCTGGAACCGATGGCGCGCTGCGCGGATGCGCGGCGCGCCACACTGCCGGCCGGTCGAACTCGCCGCGCCAGATGCCGCGCTTCGAGGCTTGGGCGGCCTGCTGCTGAGCGGTATACGCCCCTTCCCGCTCGCCATCGCCGCTGACTGCCCAACCCTGCGCCACCAGGGCCGCACCGATATCCTCCACGCCATTGGTTGAGCAGGACGACACAGCGCGGCCGAAGCTGTCGGTCGCCTGCGACTCGCACACCAATCCGCCCTTCCCCACAAGTCCGGCCAGCGCTTTGCGCGCGTCGACGCCGCAGCGCCATTCCGTGCCGTCGGTCGCGCGGCAGGGCTGCTGGTACTCCACCGCATCGATGCCCTGCAGTCGAACTGTCCGCGCGCCGACGCGCAGGCTGTCGCCGTCGATTACCTGCACCGCCGCGCCGTCCGCGGTGAGCCGCTCGGGCGGTGTACGAAACTCGGCGATCACGAACATTAGCAGGAACAGCAGGACCAGCACGGCCAGCTGCCGCAGCCAGCGCACCGACCTCATGCCGCAGGCGCTTCCCGCGCATAGGCGGCCGAGAGTTGGCGATAGGCACGCGAGCCGAACGCCGCGAGCGCGACCAGCACGCCGATCACACCGGCGATCGTGAACACCAGCGCCATGCCCCGCTCCGGCCCGCGGCCATACCAGTCGCCGACGGCATCGGCGCCTGCGCCGGTCGTCATGAACGGGATGAAGATGAACTGGGTCAGCGGCGCGATCAGGAAGGCCGTGAGCGGCGATGCCGCCTGCTCGATCGACTGGGCAAAGCCGAACACCCGCCCCTGCCGTTCGAACGGCACGACCTTCTGCAGCGTCGTCTGCTCGGCCGCCTCGGCATAGGGGCCGAGGAACAGCCAGATGAAACAGCCCGCCGCGAGCAGCACGATCGACGACTGGATCGTGAATACTGCCGCCACCGCCCACACGACCACATTGACCAGCAGCAACGTCTTGAGCGGATTTCTTCCCAGCCCGGTGCGCGAGATCAACAGGCCCGAGAGGATGAAGGCGCAGGAGGTGAAGGCCCAGAGCAGCCCCCATGCCTCGACCTTCATCAGCGACAGGCCGTACGCGTCCATCAGCGCCATGAACACGCCGCCCAGCAGATTGTTGAACGCCGCGAAGAAGATCAGCACGAACAATCCCGGCACCGCACCCACCACCCGAATCGTGCCCGAAAGGTCGATGCGTTTGGGTTCGCCCGAGGTCTCCGCCGCGACCTGTTCGTCCACCCGAATGAAGGTGAGGTGGAGCATCGCCAGCGCCGAAAGAACGGCCGCGAACCCCAGGGTCGCGACCATCCCGCCCCAGGCAACCAGGAACCCGCTGATCGCCGAGGTGGTAAGGAACCCGATCCCCGTCACCATGCCGACCAGGCCGTTGGCCTTGTCGCGCCGGTCCTCAGGCACCAGCAAGGTCACCAGTGTCGGCAGCGCGATGTTGCGCAGATTGCCCGCGATCACGCCCAACATCACCGTGAACAGGAACAGCCACAGCGGCGGCGCAGCGATCTTCGCCATGCTCCCCTCGGGTGCGAACCAGTATCCCGCCAGCGACAGAGCGTAGAGAAGCAGCGACGCGGCGCTCGATACCATCATCACGCGCGTCTTGCGGTGATGGTCGACCAGGCTGCCGAACCAGATCGCAAGGGCTGCGGTCAGCACGAGGTACATGCCCGCGATCATGCCGGTCGCGAACACCGACCTGGTCTCGAGGAACACCCAGAACGTCACCGCGAACCACACGGTGAAGTTGGTGATGTTCGCGATCAGATTGTTGATCAGGAGATGATGAAATGGGGTCATGGAGTCCTCGGGGCGGCACGATGGCGATTTGCGCGCACCAGTGCCACCCCAAAGGACGGAGCCGGATGCCCACCACCGTCACGCAACACGGCGGGCATCCATCTCCTAATGGTTCGGGATTGCCCCTATTGGGTCGCAGCTGCCTCCCGGCGCACCGGCACGGGCGCATCTTCCCAGCCGCCGCCCAGCGCCTTGAACAAGGCCACCTGCGCCTCGGCCAGCGCCGCGTTGGACTGGGCGAGCGCAGCACGTGCGCCCGCGCGGTCCCGCTCGGCGTCGATCCGCTGGAGCAGGCTGTCGCGTCCCGCGTCGAAGCGCAGGATCGCGATCCGCGCGGCATTGGTCGCCGCCGTGTCCGCACGGCGCAACGCGACGTTGCGCTCGATCTCGCCCGAATAGCGCGCCAGCGCCTGCTCGACCTCGCGCAGTGCGGTCAGAACGGTGCCGTCGAACGCCGCAAGCGACCCTTCGGCACCCGCCTCGGCCTGACGGATCTGCGCGCGCGCTGCGGTGATGTTGGGGAAACTCCAGCTGAGCAGCGGCCCGAGCGAGAAGTTGAACGAAGAGCCCTTGCCCAGATCGTCGAGACTCTGCGAGCCGAGCGACACCGATCCAAGCAGCCGGATCGAGGGATAGAGCGATGCTGTCGCCACGCCCACCCGCGCCGTATCCGCCGCAAGCGCCCGTTCGGCCTGGCGCACATCGGGCCGCCGTGCGAGCAGCGCCTGGCCGTCGCCAACGGGGATCAGGTCCGACACGCCCGGCGGAGTCGCACAGGCATTCGCCTGCGTATCCAGCTCGGCCGGCGGCTTGCCGGTCAGCGTCGCCAGCGCATAGAGCGCCGCGCGCCGCTCTGCCTCGAACGCCGGCACCTGCGCGCGGGCATTCTCGGTCAGCACGCGTGCCTGATCGATGTCGCGCGCAGTCCCGCGGCCGGCCTCGACCAGCCGCCGGGTGAGATCGAAGGTCTGCGTCTGCAGTTGCACCGTCTCGCGCGCCACCTCGGCCTGAGCGGCAAAACCACATGCCGCGGCATAGGTCCGGGCCGTTTCCGCCGCGACTGCGACGCGCGCGCCGTCAAGTGCCGCCTGCGCTGCCTCGGTATCGCCGCGCGACGCCTCGATCGAACGGCTCACCCGCCCGAACAGGTCGACCTCGTACGAAGCATCGAATCCCAGCCGGAAGAAGTCGTTCTCGACCCCGTCCACGCCCGGCGGCAAACCCTGCACGCTCTCCGCACCGGTACGCTGGCGGGTATATTGGCCCTGCAGCGTGGTCCCCGGCAGGCGTTGCCCGCGCGATTCCGACAGGATCGCCCGCGCACGCTTGAGGTTGGCCGACGCCTGACGGATGTCGGTGTTGTAGGTCAACGCCTCCACCACCAGCCGGTCGAGCACCGGATCCTTGAACAGGCGCCACCATTCGCCCTCGACCGCGCCCGGCGACACCTTGGTCATGCCGGGATCGACGAAGGCCGCGGCCGCGGTGGGCGGCGTGGCGGGCCGTTCATAGTTCGGCCCGACCGCGCAGCCCGCCAGCAGCGAACCCGCCAGCAACGTCGTGACTAGGCGCTTCATTCTGCAGGCTCCGCAACAGGGTCTTGGGGTTTGTGACGCAGCTTGGCGGCACTGGCGCTCGCCCAGTCACCGAACTTGCGGCAGATCACGTAGAAGGCCGGGGTAAAGATCAGGCCGAAGATCGTCACGCCGATCATGCCGAAGAACACCGCGACACCCAGCGCCTGGCGAAGCTCTGCGGCAGCGCCGCTTGCGATCACCAGCGGCAGCACACCAAGGATGAACGCGATCGACGTCATGATGATCGGGCGCATGCGCTGGTGTGCCGCGTGCTTGGCGGCCTCCCACATGTCCATGCCCTCTTCCTCGTTCTGGCGCGCAAACTCGACGATCAGGATCGCGTTCTTCGCGGCCAGGCCGATCAACACGATCAGGCCGATCTGTGTGAGGATGTTGTTGTCCATCTTCATCACGTTCACGCCCACGATCGCAGCCAGCAGACACATTGGCACGATCAGGATCACCGCCAGCGGCAGCACTACGCTTTCATAGAGCGCGGCGAGCAGCAGGAAGACGAACACCACCGCAAGGGCAAAGGCGATCAGGCCGGTATTACCCGCCTGGCGCTGCTCGAACGCCAGTTCGGTCCACTCGAAGCCCATGCCGCGCGGCAGCGTATGGGCGGCGAGCGCCTCCATCGACTCCAGCGTCTGACCCGTCGAATAGCCGGGCTTGGTGTCGCCCATCAACTCGGCTGCCGGGTAGAGGTTGTAGCGCACCACACGATACGGGCCGCTATCGTTCTTGAGCGTCATCACCGAACTCATCGGTACCATCTCGCCCGCGGCAGACCGCGTCTTCAGCATCTGGATATCCGACGGATCGTCGCGATAGGGCGCGTCCGCCTGCGCCGTTACCCGGAAGGTGCGGCCCAGATAGTTGAAGTCGTTGACATAGGCCGAGCCGAGATACGAGCCGAGCGTCGAGAAGATGTTCTGTACAGGTACGCCCATTCGCTCCGCACGTTCGCGGTCGACATCGGCGGTCAGGCGCGGCGTTCCGGTATTGAACTGTGTGAAAGCGCCGGTGACGCTCTCCTGCTGGTGCGCGCCCATCATCATACCCATCGCCGCGCCGGCAAGTGCTTGATAGCCCTGTCCGCTACGGTCCTGGATCATCATCTTGAACCCGCCGCCATTACCGATACCCGGCACGGGCGGCGGCGGCACGATGAACAGGGTTCCGCCCTTGATCCCGGAGAACGCGCCATAGAGCGCACCTTGAATTTCCTCCGCGGTCTGCGTGCGCTCGGCATGCGGCTTGAAGCCGAGGAAGATCACGCCCGCATTGGGCGCGGTCGAGAAGCTCGCGCCGTCAAGGCCCGCAAAGCCCACCGAATAGAGCATCCCCGGCACCTTGTTGGCGGCGGCGATCGCTTCGCGCACCACTGCATCGGTGCGCTGAAGCGACGAACCCGGCGGCAACGAGACCACGCCGATCAGATAGCCCTGATCCTGCGGCGGGATGAAGCCCGAGGGGGTCGTGGTGAAGCGCCAGCCGGCGACCAGGATCAACGCGACATAGACCACGCCGACTACCACCAGCATCCGCACCAGCTTCGAGGTCAGCTGGCCATATTTCTCGGACAGCCAGTTGAAGCCATCGTTGAACTTGCGACCCGCCCGCGCGGGCAACCCGCGCCAGCCTTGCGGTATCTCCGAATGATGCCCCTTGTGCTTGAGCACCAGCGCGCACAGCGCGGGCGAAAGCGTCAGCGACACAAAGGCCGAGATGATCGTCGCCGAGGCGATGGTGATCGCGAATTGCTGGTAGAAGGCGCCCGAGATGCCCGGAATGAACATGGTCGGGACGAACACGCCCACCAGCACGAGGCTGATCGCGATGATCGCGCCCGACACTTCGTCCATCGTCTCATGTGCGGCCTCGCGTGGCGACAGCCCCTTCTCTTCCATCAAACGTTCGACATTCTCGACCACGACGATCGCGTCGTCGACGACGATACCGATCGCCAGGACAAGGCCGAACAGCGAGAGCGTGTTGAGCGAATAGCCGAATGCCAGCAGCACCGCGAAGGCGCCGACCAGCGACACCGGGATCGCGATGATCGGGATGATCGCCGCGCGCCAGCTCTGAAGGAAGACGAGGACCACCAGCACCACCAGCACCAGCGCCTCGATCAGCGTGTGCTCCACCGCAGTGATCGATTGATCGATATACTCGGTCGGGTTGTAGTCGATCGAGTATTTCATCCCCTGCGGGAATTGCTTGGAAAGCGTCTCGAGCTCGGCCTTCACCGCGTCGGCGGTTGCCAGCGCGTTCGAGCCGGGCAGCTGGAACACGCCCACGCCAACCGCACGCTTGTCGTTCAGATAGCCGTTGAAGCTATAGTCCTGCGCGCCCAGTTCGATCCGCGCGACGTCGCGCAGGTGCGTCAGCTTGCCCTCTGCATCGCGCTTGATGACGACGCTGCCGAACTCTTCGGGGGTAGTAAGGCGGCCCTTGGCCTGCACGCCCAGCTCGAAAGCGGGGCTGGCCTTGCCATAAGGTGGCTGACCCACCGAACCAGCGGCGACCTGCACATTCTGGCCGCGGACGGCATTGACCACCTCGTCGATGGTCATGTCTCGCGCGGCGGCAAGGCCCGGGTCGATCCACAGACGCATGTTATAGTCGCGTCCGCCGAATGCGAGCGCCTGGCCCACGCCTGGAATGCGCGCGATCCGGTCCTGCACCTGCAGCGTGACGTAGTTCGAGATATACTGGATATCGAGGCTGTTGTCGGGCGAGGTAAAGAACACGACCATCAGGAAGTCGGGCGAGTTCTTGTTCACCGTGATGCCCAGACGGCGCACATCCTCGGGCAGGCGCGGCTCGGCCTGCTGAACGCGGTTCTGCACCAGCACCTGCGCCTGATCGACGTTGGTGCCCTGCTTGAACGCGATCGTGATCTGCGTCTGGCCGTTACCGGTCGACGACGACGTCATGTACATCATGTTGTCGACGCCGTTGATCGCCTGTTCGATCGGCGCGGCAACGGTCTCCGCCAGCGTTTCCGCGCTCGCGCCCGGATAGGTGGCGGTCACCACCACCGTCGGCGGGGCAATGTTCGGATATTGCGCGATCGGCAGCGACGGATAGGCGATGGCGCCAACGATCACGATCAGGATCGAGAGCACCGCCGCAAAGATCGGCCGCTCGATGAAGAAATGGGGGAATTTCATCGTATCGGTCCCTTAGCGGACGGTGGCTTGGCCGGACTCCGGCTCCGCAGTCGGGGCGGTCGGCGCGGCCTGCTTGGTGGCGTCCGGCTTGATCGCGCCCTTCTTCGGCGTGACCGGCGCACCCGGCTGAAGCATTCCCATGCCGGCGATGATCACCTGATCGGTCGGGGCAAGCCCGTCGCGAACGATGCGCAGCCCCTCGACCTTCGCGCCGATCTCCACCGGACGCGGGGTCGCCTTGTTGTCCTTGCTCACGACATAGACGAGACGGCGGGTCTGGTCGGTCACGATCGCTTCGTCCGGGATCAGCATCGCCTTGTACGTGCCCGATCCCAGCAGCCGCGCGCGGCCGAACATCCCCGGAGTCAGGAAGCGGGTCGGGTTCGGCACGACGGCATAGGCGCGGATCGTGCCCGAATTGGGATCGACGGCGCTATCCAGGAACTCCATCTTGCCGTTCCAGCGATACTCGTTCTCGTCGGCGAGCTGGATCTGGACCGGGTTGGCGGTGTTGCGTGAGGAACCGCGCTCGCCGCGCTGATCCTGGCGCAGGTTCTTGAGGTAGAAGCTCTCGGCGCCCTCGAACTCGAAGCGGATCGGGTCGATCGAGACGATGCGGGTCAGGATCGTCTGGCCGTCGGCGACCGAGTCACCGATGCTGACCTTGCGGTCGGACATGCGACCGCTGAACGGCGCGCGCACGGTGGTGAAGCCCAGGTTGAGCTGCGCGGCATTCGCCGCCGCACGGCCCGCTGCCAGATCGGCAGCGGCGGCGCGTTCGGCCGCGATGTTGGTCTCGAGCTCTTCCTTGCTCACCGCCTGCGCGCTGGCGAGCGCACGGCTGCGCGCCGTCACCTGACGGGCGTTGGTCAGCGCCGCCTGTGCGCGGGCGATCTGCGCCTGCGCCTGGGCGAGCTGCGCCTGATAGGGGCGCCGGTCGATCGTGAAGAGCGGCTGGCCCTGCGCCACGTCCTGCCCGTCACGGAAATGGATTGCGGTGATGACACCGTTGACGCGCGCGCGGATCTCCACATCCTGCGGCGCGACGAAGCGGCCCGTATAGTCGTCCCAATCGACGACCTCACGCTGCAAGGGGTTGGCGACCGTGACTTCCGGCGCGGGCGGCGGCGGCGGCGCCTCTGCGCCTCCGCAAGCCGAAAGCACAGTGAGAGCCAGGATGGCGATTGCAGATCGCATTATTCTTAATCCCCTTTGCTGCGTCGCGGCAATTGGGGGGACGAAGCGGAGGTTTCAACCCCGCAACGGATAATTTCTGAAATTTTCCGTTCAGTAATTCGGGTATGGTGTCAGGCTGCTGCCACAACGCTGGGCA
>Ga0247823_10001237_pt1 | contig 21255 bp, 19 predicted proteins | sample 13C_PalmiticAcid_2_FD_192426 | JGI IMG/M metagenome (GOLD analysis project Ga0247823, IMG submission 192426) | Soil microbial communities from agricultural site in Penn Yan, New York, United States - 13C_PalmiticAcid_Day30 | ecosystem: Environmental > Terrestrial > Soil > Agricultural land... | reverse complement strand
CCCTCGCCCTGCTGGCCGCCCTGCTTCGCAAGATAGCCCGCCACCAGCATCGCGAGGATCGGCAGCATCTTCTTGAGCAGGCCGGAATCGAGGCCGGTCTGTTCGGCGGCGTGACCCGCCACGGTGCGGCTGACATCCTTCGACCCGAAGATCTGGCCGAGCACATCATTGCCCTGATCGACCGGGGTCGGCTGGGGACCAAGCACCGCGTCGAGCAGCCCGCCGCCGCCGAGCTGGCCGAGCAGTCCGCCCAGCCCCTCGACCCCGCCGCTGCCCTGCGCCTGTTTCTTGAAGCCGCCGAGGATCGCGGGAAGTAGCGCCTCCGCCCCCGCCTTCGCCGTTTCGGGCGAGACGCCGAGCTCGCCGGCCATCGATTCGATGCCGCCCGCCTGAGAAAGGATGTCGGTCAGATTCATGCCTTTTCCCCTTCATGAGCCTCGGCACGGGGCCGATCCGCTTGCCGGTCACTATAGCAGCGCGGGGATGGCATGCGAGTTACTTCACCCGGCAACGCCGTCGTAGCGCGCGATCAGCTGGTCGAGATTGCGGCGCACGCCGGGCCATTCGTGCGCGAGAATGCTGTAGACCGCACTGTCGCGCAGATGATCGCCCAGGATCAGGTGACCGCGCAGCACGCCGTCGAGCCTCGCGCCGAGCCGTTCGATCGCGCGGCGCGAGGCATGGTTGAGGACATCGGTGCGAAGCTGGACGCAATTGGCGTCGAGCACATCAAAGGCATGGGCAAGCAGCATGCGCTTGGCCTCGGTATTGAGGCCGGTGCGCTGCACGCGGCGGGCATAGACCGTGCCGCCGATCTCGACCCGGCGGTGCCGCTCGCTCATCCGCATGAAGCGGGTGACGCCGGCAACTGCGCCGTCGGCGTCGAGCACGGTGAAGGGAAGCACGCGCCCCGCCGCGGCGTCGATCTCAATCTGGTCGAACCAGCCGTCGATCGTCGCGGGCCGTGGGACGAAGGTGGTGAACACCTCAAGGCCCGCGAACGCCTCGAGCAAGGCGGCGCGGTCGTTGCGGTGGAGCGGGCGCAGCGTGACGTAGCGGCCGGCGAGGGTCGGCGTCTCGCGCCAGACGTTCACTCGAGCACGCCCTCATGCAGCCGCACCACACGGTCCATCTTCGCCGCGAGCCGTTCGTTATGGGTGGCGATCAGCGCCGCCGCGCCCTCGCCGCGCACCAGCCGCAGGAATTCGGCGAGCACGACGTCCGCGGTATGCTCGTCGAGATTACCGGTCGGCTCGTCCGCCAGCACCAGTGCCGGCCGGTTGGCGAGCGCGCGGGCGACCGCCACGCGCTGTTGCTCGCCGCCCGAAAGCTGGCTCGGCCGATGCGTGAGCCGTGCGCCGAGGCCGAGCGCGGTCAACAGCGCCTCCGACCGCTCCCGCGCGTCGGCGAGGGTCGCGTTCTGGATGAGCTGGGGCAGCTCGACATTCTCGAGCGCGTTGAAGTCGGGCAGCAGGTGGTGGAACTGGTAGACGAAGCCCAATTTGTCCCGCCGCGTAACGGTGCGCGCATGGCTTTCGAGCTTTCCGACCTCCACGCCCGAGATGCGGATCGACCCTTCGAACCCGCCCTCAAGCAGGCCGACGGCTTGCAGCAAGGTCGACTTGCCGGAACCGGAGGGGCCGAGCAACGCGACGATCTCCCCCTGCCCCACGGTCAGGTCGATGCCGCGCAGGACGTGGATCGTCGCGCCGCCCTGCACAAAGGCGCGCTTGAGACCGACGGTCTGAAGGACTGGCTCATTCATAGCGCAGCACCTGAACCGGATCGGTGCTCGCCGCCTTGAAGGCCGGATAGAGCGTAGCGAGGAAGCTGAAGACGAGCGCCATCAGCGCGATCCCCGCGACCTCGACCGGATCGGTCCTGGCGGGGAGTTCGGTCAGGTAACGCATCGACGGGTCCCAGATCTGTTGCCCGGTGACGAAGCCAAGGAAGGTCAGCACTCCCTGCCGGAAATAGAGGATGATGAAGCCGAGGATCAGCCCGGCGACGATGCCGAGCGAGCCGATCACGGTGCCCACCGTCACAAAGATCCTGATCAGGCCCGACCGGGTCGCGCCCATCGTTCGCAGGATCGCGATGTCGCGCGTCTTGGCGCGGACCAGCATGATCAGAGACGACAGGATGTTGAATACCGCGACGAGGATCAGGATCGACAGGACGGTGAAGGTGACGAGGCGGTCGACGGCCAGCGCCTCGAACAACGTCGCGTTGAGCGTGCGCCAGTCGGTGAGCTGGCCGACGCCCGCGACCTGTTTCGACAGCGGAGCGAGAATGTCGCCGACCTTGTCGGGATCGCTGGTCTCGACCTCGACCATTCCGACGGTGTCACCCATCAGGAGGAGCGTCTGCGCATCCTCCATCGGCATGACGACGAAGGCCTTGTCATAGTCGTAGACGCCGATCTCGAAGATCGCGGCGACGCGGTAGGAGACGATGCGCGGGACAGTACCGAACGGACTGGTGAGCCCCTGCGGACTGACCAGCGAGACGCTGCTCCCCGGCGTGGCCCCCAGCGACTGCGCCAGACGCGATCCCATCGCGATGCACTCGCAACCCGGCTTGAGCTGCTTGAGGTCGCCGATCAGCACATTCTTGTTGAGGGTGGGGTTGGCACGAATGTCGGGCACGGTCATGCCGCGCACCAGCACGCCCTCAACCCGGCCGGTAAAGGTCGCCATCAGCGGCTGTTCGATCAGCGGGGTCGCGCTGGTGACGCCGGGAGTCTTGCGCGCCTGTTCGACGATATCGCGCCAGTCGCGCAGCTGACCGCCATATCCCTGAATCACCGCATGGCCGTTGAGGCCGGTGATCTTGTCGAACAGCTCGGCGCGGAAGCCGTTCATCACGCTCATCACGATCACCAGCGCGGCGACGCCGAGCATCACCGCGACAAGGCTGATCGATGCGACGAGGAAGATGAACGCCTCCCCCCGCCCGGGCAGGAGGTAGCGGCGGGCAATCATCCGCTCATATCGGGAAAGCAACATATGCGAGCGTTGTTAGGGGGGTGCGAGGGCGCGCGCAATCCGCGCTGTTGCCAAATAAACACAGGATGAATGCAAAGCGCGGGGACTGACGTCATAGCCCCGTGACAAGCGGCAATGGCCATCCTAGCACGTCCCTACGAAGCGCAGGCAATGGCCGTGGTTCGGGGAGGCTCTCCCGTCCCGTCCTTTTTCGGAAGGATGCGTGGGCAGGAAGCCACAAGGGGGCTGACGAGGCATCGTCACGCAGGCGCCCGGGCTGGAAACGGCCCGGGCGTTTCGCGTTTCCGGACACCCTGTCTTGTCCTGCTTGTCAACTTCAGCGTCGCAAAAACAGCCGCGCGGTCAGCCGGAATGGAGTCCCGCCTTCGCGGGAATGAGGAAACCGGGAATGCCGCCCTTCCGAAAAGAGATCGGCCCATCAGGGCGGGGAGGAAGCCGCAGGAGCCTGGTTGCAGCCCCCTCCCCTGGCATCTGTCGTCCGCGCCGGCCTGTTCCTAAAGTCAATCGCGGGGACAGATACGTCTCTTGATCGGGGCTTAGAAGCTAAGCCCCACGGTCACGCCATAGGTGCGCGGATCGCCGACATTGCCGGAGATCAGCCCGGTGTTGCCGGGCGTCGTCGCCAGCACCTCCAGATACTTCTTGTCGAACGCGTTGCGCACCCAGCCGAAGACGTTCAGCCCTTCGTCAGTGCGGAAGCCGAGGCGGAAGTTCGCCAGCGTGTAGCCGTCGATATCGGTGTAGATCGAACGCGAGGCGTTGGACGAGAATTTGGACCGCGAGTTCGCGTCCGCGCCCAGATACACTTCGCCATCCTTGCCGAAGAGCTTCGCCGGTACATTATACTCGGCGCCGAACGAGAACGCCCAGTTCGAGATGCCGGGCAGCCACTGGCCGGAGATGTCGCACACCGTCGGGCTGTTCGTTCCCGGGGCGCCCGGCGCACCGATCACCGCGCCGGTACCGCCGCCCGACAGCTCGGGCGGACACGGCGCGTTCTTGAAGTCGACATATTCGTGATCGGTGTACGCGCCGTTGACATAGAGGTTGAAGCGATCGCTCGGCCGGACCGAGAAGTCCGCCTCGACGCCGCGCACCCGCACCTCGCCCGCATTGGCCAGATAGCCGCGCAGGGTGGAGGTCGAGCTGTTGTTCACGATCGCCTGATAATCCTTGATGATCGTCCAGAAGCCGGTGACGTTGAACGTCGCCTTGCGATCCCAGAACTGGGTCTTCACGCCGACCTCGAAGTGATCGACCTTTTCCGGCTCGATCTGCGCGAGCTGGGTCTGCACCACGCCGTTCACCACCGGCACGCCGTTGAGGTTCAGACCGCCAGATTTGAAGGTGTGGGCATAGGTCGCATAGAGCAGCACGTCGCGCGACGGCTTGTACGACGCGGTCAGGTCATAGGTGACGTTCCACGCACGATAGGCTTCGTCGGTGAACGCCTGAGGCTGGATTGCCTCGCGCTGGGCCGCCTGCCGCGCGGTGCCGCCCGAATAAGGCACAAGGTTGCCCTGCGCGTCGCGCACGATCGAAACGTAGCTGCCGACCTTGTCGTCGTAATTGACGCGGATGCCGGGTGACAGGGTGATCTGATCGGTGACCTTCCAGTTGAGCTTGCCGAACAGCGCGCCGCTGAAATTCTTGAGCTGGATGTCATTCTCGGCGGTCAGCCCGTCGAGCACCGTGGGATCGTTCGACAGGGCGTTGGTCGGGTTGATCAGCCAACGGCTCGCCGCCGGCCCCTGACGCTGCGTGCCAGTGGTGTGGATCTTCTGGTAGAAGCCGAACGCGCCGATGACGTAGTCGAACCCGCTACCCTCACCCGCATAGCGGAATTCCTGCGTGAACTGGTCCTGCCGCGTCGGGTTCTGCGACAGAGTCGTGATCGGAAGGCCGGTGAAGTCGCGGTCGTTGGCGGGGAGCCAGTCCCAGAAGCGCCATGCGGTGACCGAGGTCAGCGTGCCCGAGCCGAGCTGAAGCTCGGCGCGCAGCGACACGCCGCCCAGCACGTTCTTGGCATTGAGATCGGCGTCGAGGTCGGTCAGCCGGTCGAACGGATTGCGGCTGGCCGGCTCGTAACCCTGCGCCGCGGCGAGCGCGTTGAACTGGCGGTTGAGCGGGCGCTGGGTCGAGCCGAGCTTGACGAAGATCTGCGCGCAGCATTCCGGGTTCTGGCGGCTATAGTCGGCGCTGAGCGTCAGGTTGAGGCTGTCGCTCGCGCGCCATAGCAATGCGCCGCGCAGGCCGATATTGTCCTGTTCGTTGACGTAGTTGCCCGAAGCGACGTTGAACACGGTGCCACGGCGGCTGGTCGCAGCGAAGCCGAGGCGCACCGCCACATCATCACCCAGCGGTCCGCTGATCGAGGCCTTGGCCTGCTTGAATTCGAGGTTGCCGACCGACAGTTCGGCGCGGCCCTCGAAATTGAAGCTCGGCGCCTTGCTGGTGATGTTGATCGCGCCGGCGACGGTGTTCTTACCGTACAGCGTACCCTGCGGCCCGCGCAGCGTCTCGATCTGCGAAACGTCGAGGAAGTCGAGCGTCGCGACCGCGACGCGGCTCAGATACACCTGATCGATATAGACGCCGACGCCCTGATCGATTCCGTCATTGGTCAGGCCCAGCGGCGCGCCGAGGCCGCGGATGTTCACCGACGAATTGCGCGGGTTGGTCGAGTAGAATTGCAGCGTCGGCTGAAGCTGCGCCAGGCGCGCGACGTTGAAGCTGCCGGTATTGTCCAGCTCCTTCACGCCGACCACGCTGATCGGGATCGGCACGTCCTGCACCTGCTCCGCGCGGCGGCGGGCGGTGACGACAATGTCCGATGCGGCCGAGCTGCGCTGCACATCCTCAGCATCTCGGCCGGCTTCGCCCGGCACGGTCGGCGGGGCGGTTTCCTGCACCGTGACGTCGGCGCCCGTTTGGGGCGCTTCCTGCGCCAGCGCGGCAGGCGATGCGCTGGCGAGCAGCAAAACGGAAAATGTGGTCAGGCTCACGATTGGCTCCCCTTGTGGTGTCCCAGGTAAACTCCACTAGGTTGATAGGTTTTAGCCAGAAAGCGATTCTATTCCTATCTATCCAATAGGCTTTACACCGCGATCGGGGCACATTTCATCGCGCTCTTGAAACCGCCGGACGAAACCCCAGATCAGCGCTGCACGGTGCCTTCGGGGCCGGGCAACCGGGCATCGCAGCCATGCTGGATGCCGCAAGACGTTGAAATTGCTCATTGGAGGATTCGCTTGATGCGTCAGATCGATCTCACCCCCTTCCGCCGTTCGACGATCGGCTTCGACCGGCTCTTCGACATGCTCGAAGCGACCGCTCGCCAGTCGGGCAGCGAGAACTACCCCCCGTTCAACCTTGAGCGGATCTCCGACGACCGCTACCGGATCACGATCGCTGTCGCCGGCTTCAAGCCCGACGAGATCGAGATCACCGCGCAGCAGAACCTGCTGCTGGTCGCCGGCAAGAAAACCGAGTCGCAGGACAACAACCCCGCGCAGATGCTGCATCTCGGCATCGCCAATCGCGGGTTCGAGCGCCGCTTCGAACTAGCCGATTTCGTGCTGGTCGAAAGCGCCAACCTCAATGACGGCCTGCTCGTGATCGAGCTGGTACGCGAGGTGCCCGAGGCGATGAAGCCCAAGAAGATCGCCATCGGTGCCGGTGGCGAAGACGGCGACGGCGCCGCGATCGAGCACCGCTCGGTCGGCTGAGCAGCCGCAAGCCCAAAGGGCGGCGCGTTCCTACCCCCTTGCGCGCCGCCCCCGGGGGCGTCCGGACACCCGTCCGGGCGCCCTTTCTATTTGCCCGCCGCTTGCCACCCGCCAGCGCCTAGGGCATCCAGCGCGGGCCGGGTGAGCGGCAGGTTGCGAGGTCCCTCAAATGCCGTCCATGGGCTTCCGCTTCGATAGCTTCCATCTTGATCCCGCCAACCGTCGGCTGACCCGCGATGGCGAAGCCGTGGAGCTCAACGCCCGATATCTCGACGCGCTGGTCCTGATGGTCCGCGAGCCCGGCCGGCTTGTTTCAAAGGACCGCTTCATGGCGGAGGTTTGGCGCGGCATCCCCGTCACTGACGAGGCGCTGACCCAGTGCATCCGCACGCTGCGCCGACAGCTGGGCGACGATGCCGCCAGCCCCCGCTTCGTCGAGACGGTTCCCAAACACGGCTATCGCTTCATCGCTGCGGTCGAGACGATCGCGGCGGAGACGAAGGACGAGGCGCCAGCGATTCCGCAGCCATGGCCGGCCTTGCCCCGGCGCTGGGACGAAGCGGCACTGACAGCCGGATTCGGCATCCTCGGCGGCGCGATCGCGGGGCTGATCGGCGGGCTGATCTACGGCTTTGCCGGCGCGTCCCAGCCGCAGGCGGGGATCGGGGCGACATCGGTGCTGCTGGTATTGCTTTGCGTCACCCTGCTGGTCGCCACGGTCGGCGGCGCCGGCGTGAGCATCGGCATCGCCGTCGTCAACGCCCTGTCGGAGCGTCCATGGCGCTGGAGCGTCGCCGGCGGCGCGGCGGGCGGGTTCGTCGTCGGCGCCGCGGGCAAGCTGCTCGGGCTCGACGCCTTCTCGCTGCTGCTCGGCCAATCGCCGGGCGACATCACCGGCGGGCTGGAGGGCGCGTTGCTCGGCGCCGGGGTCGGGCTCGGCGCGTGGCTGGCGCATCGCGGCGGGGCGCCGCGCTTCCGCCGTGCCGCAGTGCTGGGCGGGCTTTGCGGCGGCGCTGCAGGGCTGATCGCGTCGCTGGTCGGCGGACGGTTGCTGGCCGGAAGCCTCGCGCTGCTCGCCGCGCAATTCCCCAATTCGCGCTTGCGCCTCGACCCGATCGGCGGCCTGCTGGGCGAGGCGGGCTTTGGTCCGCTCAGCCACGCGCTGTCGGCGACGCTGGAAGGCACGCTGTTCGGTGCGTGCACCGTCGGCGTGATTGCCCTCGCCCGCCGCGAACGGCGAGGCTAGCTCAGATCGGACAGCGCGTCAGACCAGCCGCGACTGGCGCACCGCGGCTTCGATGAAGCTCGCGAACAGCGGGTGCGGATCGAACGGCTTGGACTTGAGCTCCGGGTGGAACTGCACGCCGACGAACCACGGATGGTCGGGCCGCTCGACGATCTCGGGCAGCATGCCGTCCGGCGACATGCCCGAGAAGACGAGACCGCCCTGCTCCAGCGCGTCGCGATAGCCGGTGTTCACCTCGTAGCGGTGACGATGGCGCTCGCTGATCTCGTCCGAGCCGTAGATCGATCCGACGACCGAATTGCCGGCGAGCTTCGCGGGATAGGCACCGAGCCGCATCGTACCGCCAAGATCGCCGCCCTCTTCGCGCTTCTCGATTCCGTCCTTGCTCATCCACTCGGTGATGATGCCGACGACCGGCTCCTGCGTCGCGCCGAATTCGGTCGAGGATGCACCTGCGATACCCGCCACGTTCCGCGCGCCTTCGACGCATGCCATCTGCATGCCGAAGCAGATGCCGAAATAGGGCACTTTCCGCTCACGCGCGAAACGCACGCTGGCGATCTTGCCCTCCGCGCCGCGCGAGCCGAACGCGCCGGGGACGAGGATGGCGTGGCACGCCTCCAGATTGGCCGCGACTTCGGAATCGTCGCCATTCTCGAACAACTCGGCGTCGATCCAGCGGATGTTGACCTTCACGCGGTTGGCGATGCCGCCATGAACCAGCGCTTCGTTGAGCGACTTGTAGGCATCGGGCAGGCCGACATATTTGCCGACCACGCCAACCGTGACTTCACCCTCGGGGTTGAACAGGCGGTCGGTGATCTCGGTCCAGCGGCTGAGATCCGGGTCGGCGCCCGGCTCGATTCCGAAGGCGCGCAGCACTTCGCCGTCCAGCCCCTCGGCATGATATTGCAACGGCACCGCATAGATGCTCGGCGCGTCGAGCGCAGGGATGACCGCGCTGGCCGGAACGTTGCAGAACTGCGCGATCTTGGCTCGCTCGCCCGCGGGTAACGGCTTTTCGGCGCGGCACACCAGCACATCGGGCTGGACGCCGAGAGAGGCAAGCTCGCGCACGCTGTGCTGGGTCGGCTTGGTCTTCAGTTCGCCCGCAGCGGCGATATACGGCACCAGCGTGACGTGGATGCTGATCGAGCGGCCGCGGCCCAGCTCGTTCTTGAGCTGACGGATCGCCTCGATGAACGGCAGCGATTCGATATCGCCCACAGTGCCGCCGATCTCGCACAGCACGAAATCGAGGTCGTCGGTCTCGGCCTGGGCGAAGTCCTTGATCGCATCGGTGACGTGCGGGATCACCTGAACGGTGGCGCCGAGATAGTCGCCGCGACGCTCACGCTCGATGATCGTCTTGTAGATCCGGCCCGAGGTGATGTTGTCCGACTGGCGCGAGGCCACGCCGGTAAATCGTTCGTAATGGCCAAGGTCGAGGTCGGTTTCCGCCCCGTCGTCGGTCACATAGACCTCGCCGTGCTGATACGGACTCATCGTGCCCGGATCGACGTTGAGATAGGGATCGAACTTCCGGATGCGGACCTTGTAGCCGCGCGCCTGAAGGAGCGCGGCGAGGCTTGCCGCCATCAGGCCTTTACCAAGCGAGGAGACCACGCCGCCGGTGATGAAAATATACCGCGTCATGGGAGTCACCGCCTAGCCTTTATGCACGAGTGGGGGCAAGCGCCCGACTCCGGACGCCGCCAAAAAAAGTTGAGTTGAAAGCCCGCTTACTTAGCGAGCGGAACGGCGCTGTTGTCGGCCGGTGCCACCGGAGCGGTGGCGGGCTGGGTCACCGGGGCCGTTCCCGAAGCCGGCGCGGTCTGCGCGGGCGCGGTGATCCGGCTGGTGTCGATCGTGCCGGCATTGCGAGTCGCGGCCAGCACCGCGAGCACGATGCTCATCGTGACGAACAGGGTCGCCAGAATCGCTGTCGCGCGGGTCAGGAAGTTCGCCGCGCCGCGTGCCGACATCAGGCCGGAAGGGCTGCCGCCCGTGGTCAGGCCGCCGCCTTCGGACTTCTGCATCAGGATCACCGCGACAAGCAGTGCGGCGATGATGGCATGGACGACGAGGAGGAAGGTGAACAGCATGTCGGTCTTTCGCGGGAAAGCGGCGACATAGGGGAGGTGAGCGCCGCGATCAACCGCCCAAAGGGCCTCACATGGGAAGTTCTGTGCCGGCCCGTTCCCCGCCCCCTTCCACCCGGCGCCAATATCCCGTGGGAGACCGGCGGCCAGCGAGAATGTCACAGAAGCGGAACATTTCGGCGCAGCACTGAAACCAGGGGGGCTTCGGGGCGTTAATGCCCGGAAAGCCCGGCTCCTTGCGGGCCTGTAACCAAAAAGACGAGTGCCATGCGATGAACGCCATGAGCGACCAGTCGCTATATAACTGGAAGAATACGCTGATCGACTATGTCCGGTCAGGCGAGCCCGATCTGACCAACCGGCAGATGGCACTGATGCTGCTCGTCTACCTCGATTCCGGGCCGCATACGGTACGCGGACTGGCGAAGGCGCTCAACGTCTCGAAGCCCGTGGTGACGCGCGCCTTGAACAGACTGGGCGCCCTCGGCTATCTGCGCCGCCAGCGCGACGAAACCGACAAGCGGAACATCTTCGTCGCACGTACACCGGAAGGGGCGGAGTTTCTTGCAGAATTCGGGCAATTCGTCACCGGCGACAGCCACGCCGGACAACCAGCCAGGCATCGCGCGTAGCCGATTCGCGCTGACCGGCCGTTCGGTGCGGATCGATCCGCGGACCGATGCCGCCCGCCGTGACCTTGCCGACGTCCGCCTCGCCGATCGCGTGTTCGCACCGCACTATGCCGCGCCCGTCGCTTATGTCGTGACCGCGTCCGTCGCGCTTCGCGCCGCCAAGGAAGCCGATGCCGAAGTGCTGACCCAACTGTCCGAGGGAGATATGTTCGAGATGCTCGAACTGTCCGCCGGAACCGCCTGGGGCATAGCGCCGGGTTCCGGTCTGGTCGGCTATGTCGATGCTGAGCAACTGAAGGTGGCGGCATGAGCGTCAGCGTCTTTATCGACGGTGCTGCGGGCACCACGGGCCTCGAGATCCGCGAGCGGCTCTCGACGCGCAGCGAGATCGAGCTGATCACGCTCGCCGACAGCGACCGGAAGAACGCGAAGAAGCGCGCCGAGGCGCTCAACAGCGCCGATTTCGTCATCCTCTGCCTGCCCGACGACGCGGCGCGTGAGGCGGTCGAGCTGGTCACGAACGACACGACCCGCATCATCGACGCATCGACCGCGCATCGCGTGGCCGATGGCTGGACCTATGGCTTTGCCGAGCTCGAACCGGCGCAGGCCGCGGCGATCGCCGAGGCCCGTTACGTCAGCAACCCCGGCTGCTGGCCGACCGGTTTCCTCGCGCTGGTCCGCCCGCTGGTCCGCGCGGGGTTGATCCCCCCTGACTGGGTGCTGACCGCCGGCGGCGCGTCGGGCTATTCGGGCGGCGGCAAGTCGATGATCGCCGAGTTCGAGGATAGCAGCGAGCCGACCGGCTTCCGAGCCTACGGCCTCAATCTCGAGCACAAGCATCTGCCCGAGATGCAGAAGCACGCCCGCATCGACCATGCCCCGATCTTTCAGCCCGCGGTCGCACGCGCCTATCGCGGCATGCTGATCGAGGTTCCGCTGCCGCTTCAGATGCTGCCGCGCAAACCCGCCCCCGCACAGATTGAGCAAGTGCTGGCCGACGCGTATCGCGATTCGCCGATCGTTCGCGTGTTGCCCGCCGACGATATCTCGCTGGTGCGGATCGAGGACGATGCCGGCACCGACCGCCTGACCATTCGCGTGTTCGGCAATGCCGAGCGCGGTCAGGCGCGGCTCGTCGCCACGCTCGATAATCTGGGCAAGGGCGCGGGCGGCGCGGCGGTGCAGAATCTCAACATCATGGCGGGCTTCGACCAGACCGCCGGACTCGTGCTTTAGCCCTGAATAGGTATGCGCGCTTCGCACGGCGCGCATCCGCTGCTAGGGCGAGCCCGCAACGCGATTAGGGAGGATCGATGCGACAGCCATTCGGCAAACTGCTGCTGTTCGGAGCGACGGGGGATCTGTCGCAGCGGATGCTGATACCGTCGCTTTACGGCCTTCATGCCGATGGTTTGCTCCCTACTGATCTGACGATCACGGGAACCGCGCGGTCAACGCTGTCAGATACCGAGTTCCGCGATTTCGCGGCCAAGGCGCTCGACACGCATCTGCCTGAGGACCGCAAGAATAAGGACGCGATCACCGCGTTCCTCGACCGGCTTCAATATCAGCAGCTCGATGCGGCGGACCTTGGCGGCTATGCGGCGCTGGCGGAGAAGCTGGGCGATATCTCCAGGGGTCTCGCCATCTTCCTCTCGACCGCGCCCAAATTCTTCGAGCCGACGATCAAAGGCCTCGCTTCCGCGGGTCTCGCAGGCGACAATGTGCGTATTGGCCTCGAGAAGCCGCTGGGGACCGATCTGGCCACCAGCCGGGAAATCAACGACGCCGTGGCATCGGTTTTCCCCGAGAACCGCACCTTCCGCATCGACCATTATCTGGGCAAGGAAACCGTCCAGAACATCCTCGCGCTGCGTTTCGGCAACTCGCTGTTCGAGCCGATCTGGAACGCGGCCGGGATCGACCATGTGCAGATCACCGTCTCCGAGACCGTCGGGCTTGAGGGCCGCGCGGGCTATTATGACGATGTCGGCGCGCTTCGCGACATGGTCCAGAACCATATCCTTCAGCTGCTCGCGCTGATCGCGATGGAGCCCCCCGCCCGCTTCGACGGCACGTCGATCCGCGACGAGAAGGTCAAGGTTCTCCGCTCGCTCCGTCCGATCGAGGGGCAGGAAGCCGGCAACCTGACCGTCACCGGCCAGTACACCGGTGGCGCTTCCACCGGGAAGATCGTCGCGGGCTATGCCGAGGAGCTGGAGAAGCAGTCGCGCACCGAGACCTTCGTCGCGATCAAGGCTCATGTCGACAACTGGCGCTGGCAGGGCGTGCCCTTCTACCTGCGCACCGGCAAGCGCATGACCGAGCGGCGGTCCGAGATCGTCGTCCAGTTCAAGCCGGTCCCGCACTCGATCTTCGCCGAGCGCGGCGGGGTGCTCCAGTCCAACACGCTGATCATCCGCATCCAGCCCGAGGAATATGTCCGCCTGCTGGTGATGGCCAAGGAGCCGGGCCTCGACCGTGAGGGCGTTCGCCTGCGCGAGGTGCCGCTGAACCTCAGCCTCGAGCACGAGTTCGCCGGCACCCGCCGCCGCATCGCTTACGAACGCCTGCTGCTGGACTTGCTGGAAGGCGATCCTACCTTGTTCGTGCGCCGCGACGAGGTGGAGGCGCAATGGACCTGGATCGACGCGATCCGCGCCGGCTGGGACACCGCCGACGTCAAGCCCAAGCCCTATGCCGCGGGCACTTGGGGCCCCTCCGCCGCGATCGCACTGACCGAACGCGACGGCGTCACCTGGAACGAATGACACCTCGTCTCAAGATTTAAGTTTCCCACTGGAGTTGTTGAAATGGCCGAAGAAATCGAATGGTGGGAGTATGAGGAAGCCGAGGAGTGGGTCGACGCTCTCGCCGGCGACATCGGCTTCATCATCGAAAGCGCGATCGATGCGCGCGGCGGTGCGGTGATCGCGCTGGCGGGGGGCCGCACCCCTGCCCCGGTCTATGAGAAGCTCGTCAACGCCAAGATCGACTGGAAGCGCGTGACGATCGTGCCGACCGACGACCGTATCGTCCCGCTGGGCGACGCGCTGTCGAACGTCACCGGCCTCGGCAAAACCTTCATCCCGAAGGGCGCGCGCGTCATCCCGCTCGTGAGCGAGAAGGCCGACGATTATAAGGCCGCCGGCCGTGCCGCCGATGCCCGCCTCGCCGATTTCCACTGGCCTCTCGATCTGGTCCTGCTCGGCATGGGCGCGGACGGGCACACCGCGTCGATCTTCCCCGGCCCCGATCTCGACGAAGCGCTGAACGGCCCGAAGGAACGCCGCGCGCTCGGCGTGATGCCCGATCCGCTGCCGCCCGAGGCGCCGGTCGCCCGCGTCACGCTGTCGGGCGCCGCGATCGCCAACGCCAAGTCGCTGATGGTCGCGATCACCGGCGCCGAGAAGCGCAAGGTACTCGAAGCCGCGATCAAGCAGGGCGCATCCAGCGCCTATCCCATCGGCCGCGTGCTCGCCGAGACCGAACTGCCGGTCGACGTGCACTGGCTGGAGTAGAACCATCGTGACGAACCTCCTCCCCGAAGTCGCTGCGGTCACCGATCGCATCATCACCCGGTCGAAGAAGCGCCGCGACGCCTATCGCGCGCTGATGATCGCGCAGCGTGAGGCCGGCAGCAGCAGCCGTGGACGGCTGGGCTGCGCCAACCTCGCCCATGCCTATGCCGGCACCGACGAGCAGCGCGACGTGATGAAGCCGGCGAACCGGATGAACATCGGCATCGTCACCGCGTACAACGACATGCTCTCCGCCCACGCGCCCTATTACCGCTACCCCGAGCAGATGAAGATCTGGGCGCTTGAGGCCGGCGCCACCGCGCAGGTCGCGGGCGGCGTGCCCGCGATGTGCGACGGCGTGACTCAGGGCTATGCCGGGATGGAGCTGTCGCTGTTCAGCCGCGACACCATCGCGCTGTCCACCGCGGTGGCGCTGAGCCACAACACGTTCGAGGGCGCGGCGCTGCTTGGCATCTGCGACAAGATCGTGCCCGGCCTGCTGATGGGCGCGCTGCGCTTCGGTCATCTGCCGATGGTGCTGATCCCCGGCGGCGCGATGCCCACCGGCATCGCCAACAAGGAAAAGGCCCGCGTCCGCGAGCTTTATGCCGAAGGCAAGGCGAGCCGCGAGGAGCTGCTCGAATCCGAGATCGCCGCTTATCACGGCAAGGGTACCTGCACCTTCTACGGCACCGCCAACTCCAACCAGATGATGGTCGAGGCGATGGGTCTGCATATGCCGGGCGCCGCCTTCATCCATCCGGGCACCAAGTTGCGTCAGGAGCTGACCAAAGCGGCGGTCCAGCGGCTCCCCGAGATCGGCTGGGAGGGCAATGACTATCGCCCGATCGGCGAGATCGTGGACGAGCGCGCGATCGTCAACGCGGCGGTGGTGCTGCTCGCCACCGGCGGATCGACCAACCATCTCATCCACCTGCCCGCGATCGCACGCTGCGCTGGCGTGCTGATCGACTGGGAGGATTTCGATCGCCTGTCGCGCGTCGTGCCGCTGCTCGCCCGCGTCTATCCCAACGGATCGGCGGACGTGAACGGGTTCGAGGACGCCGGCGGCCCGACCTTCGTGATCCGCGAGCTGATCAAGGGCGGCGTGATGCACGGCGACACACTGACGGTCGCGGGCGACAGCCTGGCCGATTATGTCAAGCGCCCGGTGCTGGAGGACGACAAGCTCGTCTGGAAGGAGCATGGCGAGAAGAGCGGCGACGACAGCATCGTCCGCACGATCGACACGCCCTTCTCCGACGAGGGCGGGTTCCGCATCCTGTCGGGCAATCTCGGCCGCGCCTGCATCAAGGTCAGCGCTGTCGAGCGTGACCGCTGGACGATCGAGGCGCCGTGCCGCGTGTTCAGCACGCAGCAGGAAGTGCAGGACGCGTTCAAGGCGGGCGAGCTCGACCGCGACGTCGTCGTCGTCGTCCGCTTTCAGGGACCGCGCGCCAACGGTATGCCCGAGCTGCACAAGCTCACCCCGCCGCTGGGCGTGCTCCAGAACAAGGGCCACCGCGTCGCTCTGGTCACCGATGGCCGCATGTCGGGCGCGTCGGGCAAGGTGCCCGCGGCGATCCATTTGTCGCCCGAGGCGATCGGCGGCGGCCCGATCGGCAAGCTGCGCGACGGGGATGTCGTCCGCCTCTGTGCCGAGGAAGGCATCCTCAACGCGCTGGTCGACGCGGCAGAGTGGGACGCGCGCGAACTGGCAGCCGCTCCGCCGCCCGAGCTGGGCACCGGGCGCGAGCTGTTCGCGATGATGCGCGCCGGCGCGAGCGAGGCCGAAGCGGGCGGTTCGGCGATGCTCGCCGCTGCCGAACTGTAAGAAAAGAGCGAGGGAACACATGGAAGTCGTCGCGGTCGATATCGGCGGAACGCATGCGCGCTTCGCCATCGCCGAAGTCGAAGGGGGCCGCGTCGTCTCGATCGGTGAACCGGTTACACAAAAGACCGCCGAGCATGGCAGCTTCCAGCTTGCCTGGCAGGCGTCGGCCCGTGCGCTCGGGCGTGAGATGCCGCGCGCCGCGGCGATCGCCATCGCTTCCCCTATCAATGACGAGCTGATCAAGCTCACCAACAATCCGTGGATCATCCGCCCGCCGCTGATCAAGGAACGGCTAGAGGTCGACAGCTACTCGCTGATCAACGATTTCGGCGCGGTCGGCCATGCCGTGGCGCAGCTGCCGTCCGAGCATTTCCTGCATATCTGCGGTCCCGACGCGCCGTTCGCGGAGAAGGGCTCGATCACCGTCTGCGGCCCCGGCACGGGCCTTGGCGTCGCGCAGGTCTTCCGCACCGGCCCGCTCAGCTATCACGTCATCTCGACCGAGGGCGGGCATATGGACTTCGCGCCGCTCGACGGGATCGAGGACGCGATCGTCAAGCGGTTGCGCTCGACCTACACCCGCGTCTCCGCCGAGCGGATTGTCGCCGGCCCCGGTATCGTCCCGATCTATGAGACGCTCGCCGAGATCGAGGGCAAGCGGACCCATCGCCTCAACGACAAGGAAATCTGGACCCTCGCCTTCGAGGGGAAGGACAGCCTCGCCGTCGCCGCGCTCGACCGCTTCTGCCTCAGCCTTGGCGCCGTCGCGGGCGACCTCGCTCTCGCCCATGGCCCGACCGGCGTGGTCATCGCAGGCGGCCTGGGCCTCAAGCTCAAGGATCATCTCGTCAATTCGGGCTTCGGCCAGCGCTTCATCGCCAAAGGGCGGTTCCAGGCGCTGATGTCCTCGATCCCCGTCAAGCTCATCACCCACCCCCAGCCCGGCCTCTACGGCGCCGCGGCCGCTTACGCGCAGGAGCATACCCAGTGAGCATCGAAACCATCATGCGCACCAGCGCGGTCATCCCCGTTCTGGTGATCGAGGACGCCGCCACCGCGAAGCCGCTGGCCGAGGCGCTGGTCGCGGGCGGCCTCAAGGTGCTTGAAGTGACGATGCGCACCGCCGCCGCGCTCGACGCGATCCGCGAGATGAAGAAGGTCGAGGGCGCGATCGTCGGCGCGGGCACGGTGGTGAACACCGATCAGTTCGCGCAAGTGATGGACGCCGGTGCCGAGTTCATCGTCTCGCCCGGGCTAACCGAACGTCTGGGACAGGTGATCGTCCAGAGCGGCGTGCCCTTCCTGCCCGGCGTCGCCAATGCCGGCGACATCATGCGCGGCTACGACCTCGGCCTGCGCCACTTCAAATTCTTCCCGGCGGAAACCTCGGGCGGCCTCAAGGCGCTGAAGGCGCTGGCGGCGCCCTTCTACGAGGCGAAGTTCTGCCCCACCGGCGGCATCAGCCCGGCGACCGCGCCCGAATGGCTCGGCTTCGATCCCGTGCTGTGCGTCGGCGGCAGCTGGGTGACGCCCAAGGGTGCAAGCTACGCCGAAGTCGAAGCGCTGGCGCGCGACGCCGCGGGTCTCGCACGCTAATTCCCGGTCAGTCCGCGCGCGGCGAGCCAGCTCGCCAGCACGGCGATATATTCAGCTGAATCGGCACGCTCGGTCCCGTCATTCTTGGGATCGAGCGTGACCTTCTGATCCGCGGACATGTGCATCGAATGATCCGCGCCCGCGACGACATGCACCTGCATCCTCGGCATCCTCGCCGCGCTCGCTTTCAGCCGCTCCATGGAATCCGCGACCGGCACGACCGCATCGTCGGCACCGAACAGCACCAGCATCGGCACCTTGACCGCTAAGAGGTTGCGCAGCGGATCATTCCCAATCTCCCTGCGCCATCCCGACACAGCGCGATCGCGCACCGTCTCGCCCATATAGGTGTACTTGAACCACGGGCGGGTCTTCGCGACATCGATCCGCTGCTGCGCGGCCTCTCTGCTCCCGGTACCGCGCATATAGGCGTCGACCGCCTTGCGCGCCGCGGTCATCTCGTCGATTTCCGCCTGCGAATGGCCGTTCGCGCGCAGATGGTTGGTCGAGGAGAACAACATCTGCACGTCGGCGGTGACGACCGGCGCCGACACCGCGATCACGAAGGCGATGTCCGCGCTGCGCGACGCGGCGAGCGGCGAGATCCACCCGCCCTGACTGAGCCCCCATATCCCGATCCGCCGCCGGTCGATACGCGGGTCGGTCTTCAGGTTCTTGACCGCCGCGATCGCGTCATCGGCCAGCACGGTGTAGTCGCCCCCGGCGGTCTTCGTCCCCGACTGGCCCGAACCGCGCCGGTCATAGGTGAAGACCGCGATCCCCAGCGCCGGCAGCATCACCTTGAGATGTTCGTAGAGCGACGCATCCTGCAGCGGCGAGGAGGCGCTGTGAGTCACCACGACCGCCGCTACCGGACTACGACCGCGCGGAAGGTGGAGCGTTCCGGAAAGCTCCGCGTCACCGCTCCGAAAGCGGCGCGCCTCGCTGACGACCTCGACCGTGGCAGGGGCGGTCCATGGCAGCTTCCGCTGCGCCGCAGCCGGCTGAAAAGCGCCGAGGGTCAATGCGAGTACGCAGAAAGCAGTCAGGCGCATCGATGGTCTTTCAAACGAGGGTCAACCGGGACACGGACCCGCCGCCCCTACCCCGTAACCGCGCGCTACATCTCCCCGCGCGACCGGCGCAGCGCATACCATTTCTGGACGTTGGCGTTGTGCTGCTCGAGCGTGTCGGCGAAGATATGCCCGCCGGTGCCGTCGGCGACGAAGTAGAGCGCGTTGGTCTCGGCCGGATCGAGCACCGCGTCGATGCTCGCACGGCCCGGATTGGCGATCGGCCCCACCGGCAATCCCGCGCTGGCATAGGTATTGTAGCCGTTCTTGTCCTGCAGTTCGGAGCGCAGGATGCGGCGGCCCAGCGGCTTGCCCTTGGTGACCGGGTAGATCACCGTCGGATCGGCCTGAAGCGGCATCCCTCGCTTGAGGCGGTTGGAATAGACCCCCGCGACCATCCGCCGCTCCTCGGCCTTGCCCGTCTCCTTCTCGACGATCGAGGCAAGGATCAGTGCCTGCTCGGGCGTGCTCACCGCGATCCCCGGCTTCCGCTTCGCCCAGGCCTGCGCGAGGTACTTCTTCATCGCCGCCTGCATCCGGTCGAGCACGACCTGCCGGCTGTCGCCCCGGTTATAGGCGTAGCTGTCGGGGAGGATGCTGCCCTCTTCAGGCACCGCGGTCTTGCCGCCCATCTGGGGCGCGGCCGCCAGCCGTTCATGGACGAGGATCGAGGGCATTCCCTCGGGCACCATCACGAAGCGCTGGAGCGTGCGCCCGCCCTGCAGCATCTTGAGGACATCCGCCTGACTGATGCCAGCGGGCACGCGATACTCGCCCGCCTGAATCGGACCGTCGCCGCCAAAGATGCGCGCCATCCACAGGAACGTATCGGCGTCGCGGATCGCGCCCGCCTTTTCCATCGCCTCGGCCGCCGAACGCATCGTCGCGCCGGCGGGCACCTCGACCGTGACATTGGCTTTGGCCGGTCCCGGCCCACCCCACTGGTTCGCCGCCCAAAAGGCCGCGCCCCCGATCAGGAGGACGGCGATGGCGCCCAAACACCCAAGCTTGCGCAACATCGCCGTACTTCCCCCGTGGAGATCAGACCGCCTTCATCACCAGCGATGCGTTGGTGCCGCCGAAGCCGAACGAGTTGTTCAGCACAGCCTTCACCTTGCGCTCCTTGGCGGTGTGCGGGACCAGGTCCACGCCCGCGCAATTCTCGCTCGGATTGTCGAGGTTGAGCGTCGGCGGGACGATCCCGTCACGCATCGCGAGGATGCAGAAGATGCTCTCCACCGCGCCCGCACCGCCCAGCAGATGGCCGATCGCCGATTTGGTCGAGCTCATCGACAGGTCGCCGATCGCGTTGCCGAACAGCTTGCGCACCGCGCCCAGCTCAAGCTCGTCGCCCAGCGGGGTCGAGGTGCCGTGCGCGTTGATGTAGTCGATGTCGGAAAGGTCGAGGCCCGACTTCTTCATCGCCATCTGCATCGAACGGAACGCGCCCGAGCCTTCGGGATGCGGCGCGGTGACGTGATAGGCGTCGCCCGACAGGCCGTAGCCGACGACCTCGGCATAGATCTTCGCGCCGCGCGCCTTGGCCCGCTCATATTCCTCGAGCACGACAATGCCCGCGCCCTCGCCCATGACGAAGCCGTCGCGGCCCTGATCCCAGGGGCGGCTGGCGCGCCACGGCTCGTCGCGGAACCCGGTCGACAGCGCGCGCGCCTGACCGAAACCGGCAATGCCGATCGGGCACACGGTGCTTTCCGCACCGCCGGCAAGCATCACGTCGGCATCGTCCATCGCGATCATACGCGCGGCGTCGCCGATCGAGTGCGCACCGGTCGAGCATGCCGTCACGACGGCATGGTTCGGACCCATCAGGCCGTATTTGATCGAGACCTGACCCGAGATCAGGTTGATGAGACGCCCGTGTACGAAGTGCGGCGAGACGCGTTTCGGTCCCTTCTCGGCCAGCACCAGCGATTCGCTCTCGATGCCCGGAAGACCGCCGATGCCCGACCCGATCGAGCAGCCGGCGCGATAGCGCTCCTCCTCGGTCATGTCGGTCAGCCCGGCATCCTCGATCGCCTGACCCGCGGCATCGATACCATAGACGATGAACGGATCGACCTGGCGCTGGATCTTGTGATCCACCCGCTTGCCCGGATCGAAGCCATATTCATGGTCCGCGGGCTTCACTTCACAGGCATAGTTGCTGTGATAGTCGGTGGCGTCGAAGCGCGTGATCGTCCCCGCGCCGGATTTCGACGCGATGATGTTCTTCCAGGCGGTTTCGACGTCCGCACCCAACGGGGTCACGAGGCCAAGGCCAGTCACGACGACGCGGCGCATAATCAGTCTCCGTCAAGGCATCGTGCTGAAAGGTGGGAACCGCTTTTCAGCGAACAACGATGCGGCAGCAAATAGTCTCAAAAAACGAAACGGCTCCCCGCCCCTTTCCGGGACCGGGAGCCGTTCGTCAATTCCTGCCCGTGCGGGCGGCCATGCGGTAGGTCCGCTTAGCCCTGATTCTCGTCGATATAGGTGATCGCGTCCTTGACGG
>Ga0247823_10001236_pt1 | contig 21273 bp, 15 predicted proteins | sample 13C_PalmiticAcid_2_FD_192426 | JGI IMG/M metagenome (GOLD analysis project Ga0247823, IMG submission 192426) | Soil microbial communities from agricultural site in Penn Yan, New York, United States - 13C_PalmiticAcid_Day30 | ecosystem: Environmental > Terrestrial > Soil > Agricultural land... | reverse complement strand
CCAGGGCCGTGACAGCCTTGTCGATGCCGCGCTTCAGGTCCATCGGGTTCATGCCGGCAGCCACCAGCTTGAAACCTTCGCGAACGATGGCTTGTGCCAGGACCGTGGCGGTCGTGGTGCCGTCACCCGCGTTGTCGCTGGTCTTGGAGGCCACTTCCTTCACGAGCTGGGCGCCCATGTTCTGCAGCTTGTCCTTGAGTTCGATTTCCTTGGCCACGGACACACCGTCCTTGGTCACGGTGGGGGCGCCGAACGAACGCTCGAGCACCACGTTGCGGCCCTTGGGGCCCAGGGTCACTTTGACTGCGTTGGCCAGGATGTTGACACCCTCGACCATGCGTGCGCGGGCTTCGCCGCCGAAGACTACGTCTTTTGCTGCCATGATGAATTAACTCCGAATGGATTGGATTGGATGGGATCGAAAGGGAGGAGAAGAATTACTTCTCGACGACTGCGAACAGGTCGTCTTCCTTCATCACGAGCAGTTCGTCGCCATCGACCTTGACGGTCTGGCCGCTGTACTTGCCGAACAGGACGCGGTCGCCGACCTTGACGGTCAGTGCGGCCAGTTCGCCCTTGTCGTTGCGCTTGCCCGGGCCCACGGCCAGGACTTCACCCTGATCGGGCTTTTCGGCGGCTGCGTCGGGGATGACGATGCCGGAGGCGGTCTTGGTTTCGCTGTCAACACGCTTGACGATCACGCGATCGGCCAAAGGACGAAGTTTCATTGCATCTCCTGGAAGGGTAAGAAACGGGTTTGTTTGTGGTCGGGCGCCGGAGAAACCGGCGACCTGTCGACTGGATGGGAGGGCTGTTAGCACTCGTCAGCAGCGAGTGCTAATCATAAGGGCATTCGATGACCTTTCAAGGGCGGCGCCCTTGCCGCCGTTTGGCACCGACTGTCGGTTCTCAGCTAATTCAGAACTCTTCTCAGCTAACTCGGAACTGCACGACCGTACTTTTCTGAGGGGTGCTACTGCCGCAGGCTGGGAAATGTGACCAAACATTCATGGACGCGCCTGATCCTCAAGCTCTAATTTACCCGTATAAAATTAAATGCAAAAGAGGTGATGGATCTGCGTAAAGGTGACCGGGAGCATGCCGATACAGCCCTCATTCATCGTCGGTGGCTCAGGTTCAGACCCAACTTCCGCCAGTGGGAGCCGAAATTCACCAAGGACTGCGCTCCGCTTCCTTGGTGCACGGCAGGAGGTCAAGTTTCGGGTCGGTCGCAACAGGCAACAGCCTAAGCGGATGCGAGATAACCCTCTGTTAGCGATGAACGAGCCCTGTGACATTCGGATACGCGTCGCGCATACGATAAATGGAGGTCACGCCGTGATTCATCAGCTGGACATGACACGTTTCGGAAGTTTCGATGGATTTCAGTGGAAAAGCTCGATCAGGGACACGCCCGGAAACAACGTCCAGAACTTCAAGAAACTCAACATCATCTACGGCCGAAACTACTCTGGAAAAACCACGCTCTCGCGGGTCTTCAGGAGCCTAGAGAAAGGCGAGATCCCATGGCGCTACGAGGGCGCAAGCTTCATGGTGCGGGGCGAGCAGGGGGATCTGAGTCATCAGCAGCTTACTGGACACGCTTACGATATCCGCGTCTACAACAGAGATTTCGTCGCTGAGAACCTGAGCTTCCTCACCGACCAGCGTGGCGGGAACATCCAGACCTTCGCGATTGTCGGCAGCGAGAACAACGCCCTGGCAGAACGTATCGCAGCGCTGTTAACCAGCCTGGGTAGCGTTGAGGAGAAGCGCGGTGCGCGCCAGGACACGGCGCAGGCCGCGGAAAAGCACACTAAGGCAAGCAAGCGGGCCAGCGACGCGAGGGACGCGATCGACGAACTTCTTCGTCGGCAGGCTAACGACGTCATCAAAAAGGATCGTGCGTTCGGCCATGCGGGATACAACATCGACAGCATCAAGGCCGACATCTCCTTCGTCAACAACAACAAGGTCGAGGTATTGACGGAGGCCGACAGGTCAAGCTACGTCGCACTACTGAAGGACGAGTCGCTGCCAGAGATCCGTGCTACCGCGTCCTTCAGGTCAAAACTCGATGCCCTGTTCGAGGAGGCAAAGCCGCTCATCGCCACCGCCATAGAGCCCACTGAACCGCTGCAGGATTTGCTGGAGGATGCCGCGTTGGAATCTTGGGCGCGCGAGGGCATCGGGCACCACAAGGGAAAGCGCGACGACTGCGCCTTCTGCCGGCAGAGGCTTCCTGCCGACCTTTGGCAGACGCTGGCAAATCATTTCAATCAGGCCTCTGAGACGCTCGGCGCGGCGATTGATGCCTGCGCCGAGAAGATCGGTGTTGAGCTCCAGAGCGTGACTTGGATGCCAGTGCTTGAAGCGGGCCAGTTTTACGCATCCGAGCGACCTGCTTTCGAGACGGCCAAGGCAGATCTCGTGAAGTCCATCAAATCCTACAAAGCGGATCTTCAAAAACTAGCGGACGCGCTGGCGAACCGACGTGCGTCGCTGTTTCGAATCGGGCGGCTTCCGCTGCGAGACTTCGACGCGGCGGCGGCAGAGGCTGCGACGCAATCGTTCAATTCCGTTGTGGCAGCGAACAACGGTCGCTCGACGACGCTAAACAAGGACAAGGACGCGGCAAGGTTGGCGCTTCGGCGCAGCAAGGTCGCTGAGTTCCTTGTGACCCTTGACCTTCCTGGAAAAGAAGCAAACGTCCTTCGACTTCAAGAAAAGAGCGCCGAGGCAAAGGCGACAGCGGATACAGCGCGCCAAGCTGAACGTGCCATCGAGCAGGACATCAAGCAGCTTGAGGCGCAGCTGAAGGACGAGCGCAAAGGCGCAGAGCGTGTCAATTCGCTGCTGAACCACTATTTCGGCCATGGCGGGGTGAGGCTTGAGGCAGTGGATGACGCGGCAAGTGCAGGCGTCAGATTCCAGATCATGCGAGGCAACCAGCCCGCCTTCAATCTGAGCGAGGGCGAAGGCAGCCTGATTGCTTTCTGCTACTTCATGGCCAAGCTCGACGCCTTGGGCAGCAGCGGGAAAGAACTCATCATCTACATCGACGATCCGATATCCAGCCTAGACAGCAACCACGTGTTTTTCGTCTACAGCGTGATCGAGCAGCTGTTATGCGAGCCGATCAGGAAGGCCGATGGAAGCGAGGTTTACAAATACAAGCAGCTCTTTGTGTCAACGCACAACCTCGACTTCTTGAAATATCTCAAACGTCTTTCGGGCCCGAGCAACCAAATGCAGCACTTCATCGTGGAGCGGCATGGTGATGCGCCCAGCCGCCTTTCGCTCATGCCGGCGTACCTAAAGAGGTATGTGACGGAGTTCAACTACCTCTTTCATCAGATCTACCGGTGCTCGCTCCAGGTCCCGCAAGGCGGCGACTACGATCACTTCTTCAGTTTCGGAAATAACCTGCGGAAATTTTTCGAGGCCTACCTGTACTTCAAATATCCGCACGGCACGGGACGAGACACGGCTACCGTGCGCGTCATGAGGTTTTTCGCGGGAGACGAGATGGCTGGGAAGATTGCGACGCGTCTGAGCAACGAGCTGTCGCACCTAGAGGAGAGCTTGGATCGCGGCATGTCACCGATCGACATTCCTGAGATCCAGAAGATCGCGGCACATGTCTTAGCGAAGATCAAGGCGGCGGACCCGCATCAATACGAATCCCTCATGGCGAGCATCGACGTGGACACATAAGTGGATGCTGGTAGCCGCCTCCAATCCATACTAAAACGGCAGCTATCGGACGTCGAGTTCAGCTAAACATAGGGCCGAAAACGGCCAGTAGCGGACGTCAGATCTCAAAGCAACTTGCCGGCGGCAGCAAGGTCGCCGGCCCTCACGCCGACAGAAGTGTGCGCGCGCACGAGGCCCCTCCGGTTGGCGAAGGTCTGCGGCGCTACAACTATGGTTGCCGGGCCGCGTCCCAGTCGCAGAGCAGCGAGCAGAGTACAAAGATGTCCCGGCCGATGCCTTCGAACTGGCCCCTGAGATAGGGCAGGAAGTCCAACGAAAACGAAGACCCGTTGCCCGGGTCTTCCACTTCACGAAGGACTTGCCCCACAAACTCGGCCAGCTTTTGACTCGCCATTTCGATCATGGCGTCATCACCGGGATTGAGTGCCGTGAACGCGCGAAAGCGCTGGTCGAGTTGGTCAAGGGTAGCCACAAGCGCCGCCGTCTCTGCTTCATTCAATGGCCGGTCCATGGCCGTGAGGATGGACGAGACAGTGAAGCATGCATTGAGCGTGCTGAGAAACGCGGGGCCGGCGACTTCTTCCAGGATAGGGTATGGAAGAAGGGCTCGCCATTCTGAGACGATCCCTGGTCGCGGCAGGGGAAGCGACATGCCGCCTACCGCGTGCCTCTCCAACAACTTGCCATGCAGCAGGGGAATGGCCGTGCGGTCTTCCGATCCCTGCCAGTCGTGCGCAGCCACGTATTCGGCCAGAAACTTCACGAAGTCGACCAAACTATCGCAAGGTACAACGGCGGCGAACGAGGCTGCCGGCCACAGCGTGTCATACGGTTCCATGCGCGAAATCACATTCGAGCCGTTGCGCACCGATCGAAACTGCGCCTGCAACTGCGCGCGACGCTCTTCGACAGCCTGCGACGCGCGCCGCAGCGCCATATCGTTGGCGGCACTGAGCGCCGAATGCTTGCGCGACCTCTTGGCAAGGTCCGCGCGACTGGCATGAGACTTGGATGGCCACACAGCCATGTCCGCCAGCACGTGCGCGATCGACTGCAGGAGCAAAGCCGCCTTGTCAAAGTCGATCCTCTGCGCGAGGTCCGTGTAGTTCCATAAGCCGGACGCCTTTGCCTGCTTCACCTTGGACACGAGCTTGGCGGCTTGGGAAGCGCTCAGGAGGGGCCGCTCCACCTTGTCCAACAATTCTCGCGTGAGTCCCTCGATGTCCCGGACCAGCTCTGTTGCATCGTCCAGAGTGTCATAGCTGCCCTGATCTAGCGGCCCCTTGGTGAACCCATCGACGCGACCCGAGCGGACCATGCCTGTGAGAAAGCGCCGAATGCCGGCCCGGCCCCGCAGTAAGGTGGGTGCCGCCTCTAAACGGCAGAAGCACTCGGCAACTTGCTCCAGTTGCGTGGTGACTTCCTGCATGGCAATCGCCAGGCTGTTCGCGCGTGCGGTCTGGCTGTCGATTTCGCACAGTTGCTGCACGGCGCGAAGTTGCGCGCGAGTCCACGACACGCGAGCCGGTGTCACGATGTACTTGCGCTCGGGCCGAACCTGCCCAAAGGTGAGGTCGCCCACAGCCATCGGCTGCCCGTCTGGAAGGACCGCATCGACTGCCGTCGCCTGCGCCTCGGGCACCGCTGCCACGAGCAACTCGCAAAGCGCGAGGCTCCGTTCATGCAGAGCCTCGTGACCCTCGGACACGTCATCGTTGATGAGCCTAAAGTTGGCCCGAATGACCTGCTTTCCGTCCTCCAGCACGAGTGTGGGCTTGGTGAGCCAAGGAGTCTCGGCATGCAGCCGATCCAGCAGAACCTGGGCGCCGCCTTGTGCTTGTAGCAACTGCGCGGCAGCCAGGGCATCGCATTCGCCCACCACACTCACCAGTGCCAGCAATTTGGCTACGGGGGCATCTGGGATGGCCGTGTCGGCCAGCCACGCAGGGATCGGCGGGTGAACGCTCGTGCCGCGCAACGGCACGAGGGCCGCGACAAACTCGAAAACTTCCTGCAGTGTCCACCTGCCCGCGGGTGTCGCACGCGCCAGTCGCGCGCCCAACTGAACACGCAGGTCCGCCACCTGGGTATCGGAGAAGCGCCCCGCGGCCTCACGAATCTTGTCCCAACCCGCGAAACCCTCGAGGTCGGAACTCGCAAGTACAAAGCCGAAGGCGAAGCTGGCGAACCGCTCCTCGATTTCCGTCTGCTTCCATATGTCCATCCAGTTGCGCGCGATGAGGTCGCAGGTGGCAAGGCCCAAGCCATGAAAGGCCGACGTCCATGCCGCAATGGGGGACTCCGCTAACACGTCCGCGAGCGCGTCGACGAGGAAGGGTTGCAGGGAGGGCATCTCCCGTAGCGCCTGCAGGACGAATCGCGCTAAGTCCGCATAGTCGACAGCAGCGCCGCAAAGGTGCAGCGACTGCGCTTCGTCGGCTCGCAAGGTCTCGCGAACAAGTGTATCGAGATGGCGAGAGCGAATCTCGTGCAACCCGCCGATGCGATGCTCGCCGATCCATTGGACAGCATGCTCTTCGACCAGGCGATTCATGGCCCTGGAAAAGGAGGGCGCCGCCAGCCGCGTGCGCTCGCGCAGACGCTCGACGCTGAGCGTTGCCCCAAAGCGCGAAGCAAACGAAACCGCTTGAAGGATCAGCAGCTCGTCGTCCCGGTGCTCGGCCAAGCGCTGGCGCACCTGATCCCTGAGCACTGCCTCCAGGCGCTTTCCCTGTGTCACCAGATGGGTGAACTCAAGCAGCAGCCCGTTGCTCTGCTCGAACGGTTCGCGCCAGTGGTGAAAGGGAGCCGGTTCAGGCCGCGCAAGTTCGGCAAACAAGCGCTGCGCGAGTTCCTCGTCGAGACGTGGGCGGACCGTCGCCGCATTCCGCAAATCGGCGACAAGATCGAGGTCCTCTTCGCGTATCGTGCCTAAGAGTATGACGCCCGATTTTTGGTTTGTCTCGCGCGCGATCGCATCCCACGTGCCTGAAAAATTCCGGCCGACGTCGTCCAGAACAAAGCCGACCGGACGGTCTGCGCTCGCTTCATTGGCCGCAGCCAATCGCAGCAAAAGGTGCTCGTCGCCCTCGGCCAGGCCGCGCACGCGATACCAGATCACCTCGTGCCTTCTGGCGTGCGCATAGAGCCAGGCGCTTGCCGACTTTCCGCTGCCTGAGGGGCCTGCGATCAGGACGGCGTTGCGACCTCCAAAGGCCTGGTCGATCTCCGATTCGACCTGTGGCCGATCGAAGACGAGGCCGGCTGCGACGTGCCCAGGCACGACGTTCACGCCGCTGTAGAACGCGGGCTCCTGTACGGCAATCGAGAAGTTGACCACCTCGCACAGCCCGTCCTGGACAGCGCGGTGCAGGCCACCTTCGTGAGTGGCTAGCAGGACACGCTCTAATGTGGTGACGACATCGGTAGTGTCTACGCTCGAAGGTGCGGTAGAAGGGCGCAGGTAATTGTCGTCGGCGCTGACACCCACTCTGTAGCGAAGCTCATGCGCGGCGATGCGGCCCGCGAATGCGGGAACATCTTGCTTCGCGTGAAGGAAATCCACCGCCCGGTCCAAGGGCGAATTTTCGACGACGAGAAATGAACGCTCCAGCAACTGCTTGATGGTAAAGAGCTCTTCCCCCGTGACTTCGTCAGCCAATGATTCCCGCAAGGGCGCTACGTCGTCGCAGGAGGCCAGTGGTCTCGCCCATGAGCGAGCTTGCAGGTCTTGCACGGGCCGCTCGAGAAAGACGGCCAGCCGCACCTGTCCTTCGGTCCATTCTTGCGCAGTGAGGGTGCCAGCCGCCTTCAGGAGGTACTGCGCGACCTCGGCCGCAGTGAACGTGGCCTTGGGGTCGTGCCTGGACTTCGCCTGAATGCGAGTCTCAATTGAGGCGGCAAAGAGGTTCAGGTCGTCCAGTCCCTCGGGCACAAGGCGTGCGGATTGTCCGGCCGCCCATTGCTCGGCAAGCAGGAATGCACCGGCGGCGTCCTGAAAACGAAATCCCCGCCCAGCGCGCGCACCGGCCCGACTTGCCTTCCATCTCGGGTCTTCTGTCATGTCCATGTCCGAGTTGAGCCGACTCAACACCGAGCCGGTAAACATGAATTGTCGACGCACTGGGGAGCGCCGAGATTACTTAGCGCTCTAGGCCAAACCTCTCGGGTCGGTGTCCAGCACGCCATAGCAAGAGATCGTCTGCGTTGGGCGCATAGCCGTCCGACGCTCTTCCGAAAACCGGTCCTTCAACTTGCGCATGTTGAACGGCTGCTCGTCGAGGACCTGAACGACGCAACGGGCCCTAAGCCGACAATTGGCTTAGTCCTGTATCCGTCCGCTTCGGCAGCGAGTTCCGCTTTTCAACTCATCGAGCTCGCCGCCGGATAGCTGTCATTCGGCGATCTAGCTACGGCGAGGCATCGCTATACCTGCATGTACCGTTTGATTGGCAACTTGGGGGTGGAAGCCGCGACGAACTAGGCCAAATTTTCTAGATTCGGTTGTACTGCGGGCGCCGCGGCATCGACGATGCCAAGGGCCTTCTTGAACCCGCCATTCCAAAACGCATTGCATTGCGACAGGCCACGGAACAGCGCGGTGCGCCAGTCGTTAACCCCAAAGTTTTTCATGTGCCCAGCAGCTGTCCCAGCGAGGTATCGTTGGAGCGTAGCAGGCCCCGTGTCAAAGGCCATCGACAGCCCGAACTCATGCTCGCTGAGATGGATATTCACCTGTTTCGCGTACTTCTTTTGCAGGTCGAACTCGGTGAGATGTTGCTGGAGACGACTATGCAACTCAGCAGACATGCCTGCGCAGTGCGCCACCGAATACGCCACTTCAAGGGCGCCGGTTCCTGCATGAAGCGAGACAGTCGCGCGGAGAAAATCGAACTGAGCCACAGACTCAAGATAGGTATGTAGCTGGTGCTCGGCGGGATCCTCCGAAGGGGTCCGTCGCTTCCCTGAATTGCACGGGCTGCAACAAGGGACCAGGTTCAACGCGAAGATGCTCAGCAACTTGAATCGACCGCGCTGAAGGTGGTGGTCGAGGTCAGATATTGGTGCAAAGCCGCAGTAAGGGCAGTAGTCAGCTAAAAGCTTTAAGTCCGCGCGCAACTGCTTCAGTCGGCGGCCATCCTGAACTAGTCCGTAGGCATCGTGTACCAAGGTAAACAGTTCGGCCCGCTGACCAACCGCGAGCAGGGCGTCAGACGGCCTGCCCAAGCCAGCCTCGTACTGCTGGTAGAGGTCCATCAGGAAGACCTTCTCGTTTTCAGTAACTGCTTCTTCCTCGAATGCCGTGTCTAGATGCGCTCTAGCATCAAAACCGACGAGACGCTGCAAGTTCCACATCGTCACTGTTCAACTCCACCTGCTTCGGCTCCGCTCGCTAACTTAGAGAGCACGTATGCCCGGGCCTGATTGCTCATCACCCCGTCGAGGAACAAGCTCTCAATCGCTTCCGCCGACTTGTGCTTCTCAATCAGCTTGTCGAGGACCTCGTGAAAGTCTGTGGCATTGCTCTCCATCCCAAACACCCGCGCGGTGATTAACCCAATGCTTTCGCCGAAGGTCTCAGCGGTCATTGCCCGTACAGCGACGCTGTCGCCTTCACGTCGTATGACGCGAACGTGTTTGGCGAGGCACTCTTGCACCACCACGGGCGAATGCGTCGCAACCAGTGCTGCGGACTCGAACTTCCGCAACACGAGCCGAAGGGCATGCATCATGGCTGAGAGCAACGGCGGATGAAGGTGTGTCTCGGGCTCGTCGAAGAGCACCAACGACCGCGTCTCGAGGCGCGCGACCAGTCCGAAGATTACTAGCACCGCAATCTTGTGCCCAGTGCTGCGCTGTCGGAACCACGTCACCGCCTCTGCTGGCGTTCCCGTTGCCGGGCCGCCGTCCCATTCCTCGGAGACAAGCCCGACACGCAGTTTGTGGAGTGCCTGCCGAAGAACGAGTTGCCTGTCGGGTTCCTCATCAATCCTGGAACGGTATCGCTCGAAGTCGTTCACAAGGTCCGCGATAGATTTCAGCCGGGTCTGGTTGACGCGGTCTGCATCGGGAATCGATTGGCCGAGCGCCGAGCTCGGCAGGTCGGAAAGCGATACGTTGGCTTCGGCCTCGAAATCTCGCAGACCAATGAATGCGAACCGTCCTATCCCGCGCTGCATGTCCTTAGCGACCTGGGCAACGTTTCGCGCGTCAGAGCCGGGCAGCTTGAAGTTATCGAATGGACTGAACGCAATCGTGACGATACGTGGGAATCCTACGCCGCCGGGCAGCAAGGTGCCAAGATCGCTTAGAGGTGGCGCCAAGCGCTCGGTAGTGGAGGCAAATGCCACGCGCGCCAACCGAGACAGAAGCGTGCTCTTGCCTGAACCGTTTCGTCCGACTAGGACATTCACACGCTCAGGCAAATTCGGAGGGATGAAGACGTTCTGTGTCTCTGACCGTGTGTCGATGTTCACACCGTTCTGCCAACCCGGCATCTGGAAGCTGAACGGCTGCTGGTCAATCGGTTCGGCCGAGTAGTGCCCCTGAACAACTCCACCCGCCAAATACCTGAAGTTCGCCCCGTTGTCGGCTTGGTCGCGGTAAAGCGACTTCGACCAACCCGGTTCGCTTCCGAACTGCTCGACCAGCGCGGGCGACTGAACGACATCGCGAAGCCTCGTGAGAATCTCGGTGCCCAAGTCGCCCAAGGCGCGTAGCCGCAAGTAGTAGTCGAGTGACTCCCCTGCGGAGCAGAACTCTTCGCCGAGTTGGCTGAAATCATCCTGAACGAGGATGCCGTCGCTGTCCGTCTGTCCTCGCCGAAGAATCTTGACGGACCCGATAAGAGTCTCCTCCCGCACACCGCCAGTGGTTGAGAAGTAGGACAGGTGGTATAGCGTCTGGAAAGAGAAATCGTTCCAGTTGTCTTGGGCAAGGACAAGGTCCGGAGCCGTCTTCGCATCAATGCGCGTGCGCGGCTTCACCACATGAAACTGAATCTGGTTCATTCGTTGTTCCCCGGCGGAGAAGCACCAGTGACTGCGCGTATTACCTGTAGCTGGCTTCCTCTGCAGGAGGGACCGTTAGCCCTAGCGAACTCAGCGTCGGGACTCAAGCTCAGCCAACGACCGTCGAACTGCTGCGTCAAGATTTCCTCCAAAGCACCGCGTCCAGGCGGCAAAACTTCTTGTAAACGCATGCAAGCCTACTGTTGCATCGCGCTCGCATGACTGTAGCGGTAGTCAGCAGCCAACCATTTGGCGCAAAATCCAGACAATCCTGAGCGAGTGAGGGGCGCTACCGGATCTTCCACAAAGGCGGACATTGGCTGCGGCAACTCTTACGTCTGCCTATGGCCGATAGTACCCATTCGCTCGAGGCCGAGGGATGTCGGCGATCGCTGCAAAGCGAGCAGCTGCTGCTCCGGTGCCCGCAGTTAGCGCGAGCGGCCTCCGTCCGAAAGCAAGGAATCACCTGGTTGAATGCGTCTCGCGATATCCCCGATAGTGAGCCCGCGTGACTGTGCGTGTACGGATCTGCCACAGATTGCCCCGCTGCCTCCGCGCCCACACCATCAGGTCCGGCCCGAGCCTAGCCGCGATAGGGAGCGAAGCGGACTGCTAGGCGTAGCTTGCTCACCTAGCCGGCGCACGTTGTAGAGGCTTGCCGCTGCGCATATTTTTGGCCATAGCGCATGCGCTCTCAAGAGCCTCTACGTCCGACTGAACAGCACGGTCGAACGATCTGGCGATGAACTTGCGGCGGGCACGGGAATCCGCGGCCCAGCGTCGAGCTGTGGTGGTGGGGCGCGTTTCTGTAGCCATCCCAGTATTTTCTCCCTAATCTGTCTGTACAGGATTACCGGTCGATGGGAAAGCCCAACCGGTGCATCGCGTAGTCGCGGATCGGCCGAGCACTTGGAGCAAGGCGGTATTTTCAAGTGAGCGACGCGGGTGGTCTTGTATGGGAGCTTGACATCGTCTGATGCGCTCATTCTTCAGTGGTGTTCCGCAGCAACGTCAAATGCGGAACGCCAGCGAGCCTTAGCGGCTAGAACTCCGGGGCCCATCCTTTGTCGCACTGCTGGCGTCATCCGACCTTCGCGCAGCGTGCCGTTGAACCTTCGCAAATTTCGATTTCCCGCCATTGGATCCGCGCGTGTGTGCCGCTCTTGCACGACCTGCGCTCGCGACCGGCTGCTTTGGGCTCGAAGCAGAAGTTTGCGGCGCTCAAAAGCTGCCGTTCAATCCCCGCTTCGTCACGCAAAATAGCATTGGGTGTTGGCCGACATGACGCTTGTAGAAGGAGCCTCGATTGGACTGGAAGCGCGAACTGGTGATAGCCCACCTCGTCAAGCAAAAGATTGCCGAGGTGGACGTTGATGGCATCTGGGAGAACACGCTACCCGAAGTGGCGGCGTCCGAGGATCAATTGAGGATGCTTGAGGGCCGGCTGGGCTATGGTCTCGACCCGCAGTTCCGGGAGTTTCTACGTCACGCCGACGGATGGCGCGCCTTCAAGAACTACATCGACGTGTTCGGCACGGAAGATTTTCTGGGTGGTTCGCGTGCGACACGAGCAGTCGAACTGGTCGAGTCCCTTGAACCGCTTGAGCCGCTTTGCGGTCTGAGGGCGCGAGACGTGCTGCCCATCGCGGTGTCGACCAACGATATCGATGTGATGCTTATGGCTCGTCCGCATACCGAGTCACCCGGTCAAGTGTTGTGGTTTGCAGGTGGGCTCGTTGAAACCTTTCCAAGCTTCAATGAATGGTTCCTGGCGATGGTTGACTACCTCCGCCTCAACTACCAGCGCCTCGTTAAAAAGCACTCCCACTAGCCGTACGACCGCTGTTGGCCGACTGGAGCCAGCGGCATGCTACCTTCCGGGCCGATACGGCTCGTGGGAATCATAGATGGACGCACACCTGCCGCGCCGCCCGCACCGACCCGGTTGGCTGCCCGTTGTCGACGCCGCGCGTTGCACGGGCTGCGGCTGGTGCGTCGCCGCGTGCGACCTTCACCTTCTCAGCCTCGAAGTCAAGCAATGGAAGAAGTCGTCGACGCTTCAAGATGCGGATCGGTGCACGGGCTGCAGCGATTGCGCAGTGACTTGCCCTTTTCATGCGATCACCATGCGAAAGGGCTGAAACACCCTCGGCGCCCAGCTCACGCGCCCAGGCAATCCGTAGACCCGGGCGCGTGAGCCGGACGGTCGCGAGTGTCAGATCCTGGCCGCGAGCCGCTCTAGCCCCAGAACCAAATCATTCCGAGGTCCGCGCTGTGAGCACGGCCCAGAAACTCGCGCAGAGATTTGATGTCGGCAAGTGCTTCCTGCGCAAGTTCTTCCTCATCAATGTCCGTTTCAAGAGCATAGGCACGCGATCGCTGCTCCACAGTGGGCACATCCAAGTCGCGTAGTGCTGCCAGAAGTTCGGCAACCTGCGCTGCTCGAAAGGCGTGCGCATGTCCAAGCTGCACCTCGCCAAGTTCAACCGCTTGCCCAAGCATCTCTCCACGGTACCGTCCTCCGACATTCGGAAAGTTCGTGACACCTTCACGCTTGGCGGTAGTTCCGTTGATGACGAAATAGAGCCCGCCCCTGGAGTACAGCTTCGTGCAGGCAGCTTCCGATTCCGGCCAGACGCACCCGACATCGACGTCAACCTCTTTCGCCACCTCATGCTTAGAGAACCAAGAGCCAACCGTCTCTCTCGTGGTCGTCTTTGGGCGTCGCCCTTCGACGAAATGCCGGGTGTGCTCAGCGTTCGCTCGAAGGTAGTCCAGTTGCTCATCGCTCACGGTGCACAAACTCAGGTCGTACCCCATCGTCTTCCTTCAAATTGGGCAGTTGGTCTGAATGTCCGAAGTTGGTCGACTGTAGCTGGTCGAGATGCCGTCGCGAAGGCATCCGAAACGGCCATCGCTCCTGCTCTATACCAGTCACTGCTCGTACTGTCGTCCTCGACCAAGGGCCTCAAGCCTGGCTCTCAGGCCGAGTAGAAGCATTTATAGATATGAAAAGAACTTAGTAAATGCTAAATAAAAATCAAGAAAAATCTTTGTCTTGGCGTAGCTTTAAAAACAAAAGATCAAAAAATACTGAGGCCAGTATCAAGTGATATCTAAATTCATCAAGTAATTGCTTGATGCGCAGAGGAAAGGTCTGCAGATGCGTTGAGAGCGCATCGAAATTAGTGCGTAGTCCTTGCCGGTCCGTCGAATTTCGTAAATACTTAGGCGTTGTGAAGCAGCACGATTTTCATTCCGCAGATGAGGCTTCGTCGCCGGCCTCAGTGATTGAGGTATTGACCTTCAATCGCCTGTTTAATCAATTCGGACCGTTACTCCCAGTTGAAGACGCCTGGAAACTGCTGCATTTTCCAACTAGGGATTCATTCAATCGCGCGATCCTAAGGGGACGCCTTCCGCTTCGCCTTATCCGGCCACCGGGTCGGCGCGTAGGGTTCTTGGCCACCGTTGATGTGGCTGCCTATCTAGCCACACTTGCGACAGATGCTGTCGAGGAGGATTCAACCATGTAAAGCAAAACGCCGACTCCCCTTTCGAGAAATCGGCGCAGCCAGCAGCCGGTGAGAACTGCCTAAGGATTTCAGGCCCCTTGGGAAAGTATCTCCCCAGCTGAAGGCCGCGTCAAGCCTTCCTGCGCCTGTTTTATCAGCGGGCCGAATTGGAGAGATACATATGAAACATCCCAGTCGCGAGGTCATCACGCGCTCACCGAAGCGCATGGTCGGCATCCTCAATTGCAGGTGGTTTCAACCCACTGCCATTCATCATGAAAGCCGCCTGGAGAAGCATTTTGTGCTGCGCACAATGCTCTCTCCGCTTGTTCGCAGCATCCAGCATCAGCCATTCACCTTGAACCTTGGCGATAGCCGAAGCTATACGCCGGACTTCCTGCTGACCTTTTCCAATGGGCAGAGCGCCGTCGTGGAGGTCAAACGCTCAGAACGAATTCCCGCTCTGAAGGAGCGTTTTGACGAGATCACCAGGCGCCTAGCGGCGGACGGTCAAATCTTTTTCGTGGTTCACCAGGGGCAGATCGAGGGACAGCGGCGCGCCGAGCGCGCCGCCCTGCTGAGGCGCTACGCCATGTTGCAGCCGAAAGAAGGAGCGATCGACGCGATCGCCGCCTACGTCGCAAGCAAGCCGAAAGGCGTCTCGATCGGCGCACTCATGAAGCACTGCGCGGCCACGCCAGAGATCATCTTTCACGCCATCGCTCGACGTCGCATCGTCACCGTCCGCCAACTACTGATCAGCAAGGACGACTTCGTTTTCACCCCCACTCAGGAGATCAGCAATGTCGTTGCTCAGTTTGGAACCTGGTTTGGTTGTTCGCCGTGGAAGCCGCACGTTGGAACTGATCCGCTTGCTTGAGGACAACAAGATTCAGTTTGAGGATCAACTGACGCGCTCGGTGACTACGTTTGCACTGGCCAAATTTCATTCGATGCTTCAGGCCGGACAGCTGACACCTGTTCTGGCTGAAGAAACACCGCAGGTTGTAGATCGACGGCCGCGGCGCGTCGTCGTCGACTTGTCCAGCTTGAGCCAGAAGGATCGGAGGCAGCTGGAAAGACGCATGGGCTACGTGAAGGCATTGCGAAAACGGCTGTTGACACGTGGACAGCGCAGCAAGGTCGGCAATGCGATTCAAGAGATCGCCACGAAACTAGAAGACGAGAAGCCGCCAGGGACATCCACAGTTCTCAGCTGGATGCGCTCCTTCGAACTTTCGCAAATGAATCCCGCGGCGCTGCTGTCGGGCAACCGTCACCGTCTTCGTGAAAGAACTTTGTCGACGCTGGTTGAGGAGGTCATCGCCAAGAAGCTGCGGACGGTCTATCTGACCCGTGCTCGGCACACCTTGCGTCACACGATTGATCAGATCCGCATCGAACTTGATCACAAGGTCAAGCAAGGAAAGATCCTGGCAGACCAAGCGAAGGTGAGTCTCTCGACCGTCAGCAGGCGTTTGGCAGAGCTGTCCCCCTACGACCGAGACCGGGCGCGATACGGGGTGGCCTATGCGCGGGCCCGGTTCCGGACCAGCGTCGAGGGTGTGACTGCGGTGCGGCCGCTTCAACGGCTGGAATGTGATCACACGCCGCTGAATTGGGTTGTGATCTGTGACCGAACCGGACTACCACTCGGGCGCCCGACGTTAACCATCATCGTCGACGCATTCAGCGGGTACGTCGTCGGGATATACGTCAGCTTTTACGGCCCAGGCCTGACGTCGGTCTTGAATGTCATCAAGAACGCGATCCAGCCGAAAGACGAGTTCGCCAAGGCCGCCGGCGCCAAACAACCCTGGATCGCCTTCGGGATCGGGGAGACCTACGTTCTGGACAACGGCTTGGAATTCCACTCACCTCAGTTTGAGCTTGCCTCGTGGGAACTTGGCACCGATCTGGAGTACTGCAGGGTGCGTACACCTTGGCTCAAACCAAAGGTCGAGCGCTTCTTTGCGAACCTGGATCACTTTTCCTTGGCGAACGGTCGTGTGCACAAGCCGAAGAGCAACGAGTTGCGGCTTGACCCAGCCAAGGACGCTTGCATCACTTTCAGTGATCTCGTCACGGGACTGATTCGCTTTGTCGTTGATGTCTATCCGTTTGAACTCAACAGTCGGCGACTGCAGACCCCTTTCGAACTCTTCAAGGAAGGCATAGATCTACTGCCGCCGCCTACGTTTCTAAGTTCCAACAAGCAACTCGACATGATTGCTGCGATGAGCAAGCAACTGACAGTGGCTCAGGGCGGAGTTGATTTCCATGGTCTCAACTATTCCAGTCGAGAACTCTTGGACTTGAAAGAGGCCATCGGCAGCAAGTTCGAAACACTAGTGAAGTGGAATCCGGACGACCTGTCGTACGTGTACCTGAAGCATCCGCGAACCGATGAATGGCTGGTGCTGCCGAGTTTGCTGCGCGAATACACCGACGGCCTGTCATGGGTTCAGCACAAGCTCATTCGCAAGCATGCACGCGAAAAGCATGTGGCTGGCGGCGGCCAAGAGCGGCTGATGCGTGCGAAGCAAGAGCTCCACGAGCTCTGGATGAATCCCCTTGCGCGGCGAAATCGTCGTCAGGATCTACGCACTGCCGCGAAGTTCTCGGGGCTGTCCTCCAATCAGATCGTGCTGGCCGAGACGGCTGGACTCCAATCGCCCATGGCTGCCTCGCAAATCGTTGCGCCGGAGGAGGTCTGCATCACGATGCCCGACACGCCCTCGTACGAGGGTTTTCGGATGAGGTCGCTATGAGGGTGGTGGAGCCCGCAGTCGACACAGACCTCACCGACTACGAAATCGAGGATCGTCAGGCCCTGGAGCGTCGCTACAAGACATATTCTGTAGAAGCTTTGAAGGCAGCCTTGCCAGTCGACGATATCTTCGTCGCTCATGCCCAATTCATGCGCGCGGTTAACGCTGTGAACCGTGTCTATGAGCTTGCAAGGGAAACGTCAATGCCCCAAGGGATGTATCTTGAGGGGCCGGTGGGGACGGGGAAGTCCTCAGTCTTTCGGTACTTCAAGACATCCTTGCCAAAGAAGTCACTTTTTGGAGACCAACTCGGTGTGCTTACGGTTCGAGCCAAGAAGAATGCTACTGCAGCACAGCTTGTCGGGGCGGTTTTGCGCTGCTATGGCTATCCGATCCGACGGGTCGGGAGCGACACGCTGGAGCCGCGTGTCAACATTACAAAGGAGGCGATTCGACAAAAGAAGACTCGGCTGATCGGTATCGATGAAGCATCCAATTTGCTGCACTCACCGAATCGGCGAATGACCTCCGCAAAAGACGATGGTACGTCCGCAACTGACTACCTATGCGAGGTGATTGATGAAACCTGTATCGGGGTCGTTCTGATAGGGTCAGAACGGCTTGCGCATCTTGAGCAGACTGATCCTGCACTCGCCAGTCGTCTTACTACGCATGAGCGCTTGGAAAATTTCTCCTATGACGATGAGTGGGTGAAATTCGCGAGTGCGTTTTTGCGGCAATGCGTCGGGTTTGATCTCCGCTTGTTCCTCAGCAATGCGGGGCTCAAGACGTTGCATCGCGTTGCGGAAGGAAATGTACGAACGTTCAAACGCTTTGTCACGGAGTGCTGTCTTTGTGTTGCCAATGAGAGCACGCAGACCTTGCAGGAGTCGCACGCAGCACAGGCTTTTCGAGCCGTGTTTGGTGGTGGGTCTGGGTTGCAATGCCCATACGCCCATGCGTTGTAGCTTGCCGATCACTAGAGAGGCCGGACCGGACGAATCAGGAATGAGTCTCCTGCTTCGGATCGCTTCCGCAAATCTAGCGACCATTTCTTGGTTGCGGAACCGCCTCAACATTTTGCAGCCGCGGCCATTTCGTTCAACGGATGCTGGCGCCCTGGCTTCGCTGGTCGACGTTCCTGCTCAGGAGCTGGCAGATCGTTTGCCAGATTCTGGCTATATCCATGGACATGTCGCAACGAGGTACTTTGGAACGCTCTCTCTGAGTCGTGCGCAACAGCGGTTTGCGCGACCTCAGGTTTGTCCTGAATGTCTTCACACGACGGGATACTGTCGCGCTTGTTGGGATTTCAGCTGCTATACCGTTTGCGAAGAGCACATGACTGCGATGGTCGACCGGTGCGCGTCATGCCAACGTCGTCTGACATGGAATCGACCGGCGATCGATGTCTGCATTTGCGGGGCGTACATCGGTTCGGGCGATCCGCTCCGTACTGAAAAAGAGGCTCCAGCTCTCCTTATTTCAAGGCGCATTGCTATGGCCATTGGTGGCGAACGCACGATACCGAGCGCCAGCCTTAAGCGCCAGGAGAGTCTCCCCCCATGGTGGAGCCATGTTTCTCTGGACGGGTGTCTACGAATTCTGGTGGCAATGGGGGCGATCGATCGACCGCTGACTGCTTTCAAAGTGGCTGCGCTTCAGCAGGCGCCTTCCCTCTTGTGGAAGGGCATCGTGGAGAGAGGCTTGATGCGTCTTCAGTGGGCAGTGGCTCACCCGGACGACGAGCTCAAACAACTGGCGTCAGTGGTCTGGGAAGGTGGCTTGGAAAGCATCGCCCTTGATCACGTTTCCCATCCGGATCGACAAGTAGCGCATCTTTTGGCTGAAGCCATCTTTGACCAGAAGTTCGCTGGAAGATTTGGAAGTTTTCGCGGTCAGCTGAGTCAGCGCGCTTTGTTCTGAAGGTCGGATGTGAAGCAAGAACTCTTTGGAGTGTGCGAACCGGAATTTGACGAGTCTCCTTCTTCTTGGCTCAGTAGAGCCGCCGCCAGCCAGGCGATGTCGCTACACGAGCTATGCAGATGGTTGGAGATCCCCTATCGTCGTGACATGGATGCCGGATTTTGCAATCTGAAGACGCGTCAGATTGAAGCGCGTTGCGGTCTGCGCCCAAGGGTTTTCGATTTCCCATGCCGCATGCTTAGGGTCGGCTCGGCCCTGCGCACGGTAAGGCCAGCGCTCTGGTCGGAACGCGGTCGTTCGCGTTATCGGTTCTGCCCGAAATGCTTCGAAGATCAGCACACGCCGTACCTCCCCGTTCACTGGCGTTTCGATCCCTGGCGCCTATGCTTCAAGCACCGATGCATGATGGAGGACGCGTGTTGGAAGTGTCACATGCCAATCCTCTTGCCAGAAAAAATGGAGCAAGGCGGTGCTGACGGTAAGGGGATCACTTTCATGAGCCAGTGCTTTCATTGCTCCGAGTTACTGTGGCGCGTTGCTCCGATCTATGTGGACCAGCTAGCACCCTTAGTGTTGTCTCCGTTGCAGGAAGTCCAACTGCAAAACGGCTGCGCATTTGTTTCGGCGATTGCTCATGGGTATATGACGAATCTACTAGGGAGGACTGTTCGGATTGCGAAGGAGTTGCCGCTGATGGAAAGAATGCAATTACTCGCTTCAGGTGACTCGTTGAGTCCGAATGCGATTCGGCAGCGAGAACTGCTTGACGAAGAAGAGTGGCAGGATTGCTAGCGCTCGATCATGAATTCGCCGGTAATCGGCATCACGAGTAACCATAAAGCAAGGGCGCCGGAAGACTGGCTGCGCAAGAGAACACACGGTTCTGCCGTAGGCAGAGAAAGGCAAATCGTCATGGAAAAGTCAGTGCTTCAACTGACACAAACCCCTGAATTCGCTCGCCGGATGAAGGAACGCCTTGCAAAGGTCGCCGCGGTGAGAGCCAAGCTGGGTCTACCGAAGGCCGTGGTCATTGACGGTGTTGTGCATAGACAATTTCCCGACGGAAGAATGGAGGCTGTGGATGCACGAAAAACGAGCAATGAACCGAAGAAACCGGAGACTGGTCGGACGTGAAATTCCCACTTGGCCAAGCCTCATTGTGGGAAATTCCATCTTGAAGCCCTTCGATTGTCCGGCAGCAGCGAAAGCTGCTTTCAGATCGCAGCCAGGCTACAGGAGCCTAAAGAGCTTGAACGAGCAGGCCACGAGCGCAAGCACAGTGATTGCCCACGGGAAGATCAACAAAGTGCTGCTTCTCGAATAAACGATCAGCCAGCATAGCTGCGCGACTCGCACCAAAAATCTCTGACTCTTCGTGAGAAGGAAGTTGTGCTCCTGAACGCCCGAGACGCCCTCGCTCCCATTATCTGACCAGAATTCGAGCTGCACTCGGACGCTCCAAGTCCCATCTTTGCTATCGACCCACTGGCCAGCACCGTCCTTGTATCCTGAATGGACTTCGACTACCTGAACGTGCTTTATGACGACAGGGGGCGCAACCTTTTGCGTGGTTGATCGGATGTTCACTTTATTTTCCCACTCTCGAAGAAATGCCCCGAACAGTGGAGTGGCGGTCCTCAACCGTTTGAACCACCACACTTCTACGCACAACCACAATTTCACGAATCTGGTTTCGATGACGCCACGGTTGAAGGTCAGTTCTTTCTGGCCCTCTTCGTGATCCTTCGAAAATCTGAAGCGCAGTGCGAGATAGACGAGTGCGGCAGTGATCGCGATCCAGACGCGAACCGGTGAAATCGAAACTGTGGGGTCCACCTCTCCGAAGATGCGCTTGAGCAATGCCCCTTCCGGAATCTGAAGCCACGCGAAGAGCAGCACCAAGCTGCCGGCCAACACCAAGTTGCGCCGAATTTTCGAATCCTCGTCATCCATCGATCTCACCTCCAGTTTGTGCTGGATTCTCTGCGATGGAAATTTAGTGCTGCTCGTTCAGCAAGCGATCTGTCTCAGCGTTGATGCGATAGTCAGCTCGACAAAGTTCCGAGTTAAATGGAACAGAGACCGAGAAATTCCGACTTAGATGAGACGGGGATTCAGTGTTCGATGAGTCAGGTTGCGCCAAGTCATTGATTTTCAAAGAGCTCGAGTTTCGAGTTGGATGGACATCGACACCGACGTTGCGGAACGCCAGTGATGTTTCGTGAGCACGCCACTGGACATTCGTTTTCTTTTAATTTACCCGGGTTAAATTTGATTCGTCGGCGCAATGGGCTTGCTGCGAGGAGGTAATGAGACTGGCAAAGTCAGTCAAAG
>Ga0247823_10001235_pt1 | contig 21280 bp, 33 predicted proteins | sample 13C_PalmiticAcid_2_FD_192426 | JGI IMG/M metagenome (GOLD analysis project Ga0247823, IMG submission 192426) | Soil microbial communities from agricultural site in Penn Yan, New York, United States - 13C_PalmiticAcid_Day30 | ecosystem: Environmental > Terrestrial > Soil > Agricultural land... | reverse complement strand
AGCGGAAGCTGCACTAGGTTTGGTTGCAATTAATACTCATGCCGCCCTTCGGGCGATGAACTGGGCAGTGTAATCGATGCGGTATTCGAGGCCGCAGCGGCAGCCGGACGTTTCGCTGATCGGAGCTTCGGGATCGCCGGGAAAGCGAAGCGTAGCGCCTGACGGGCTCTGGAACGACTGGTAGAAGCCCACCTCATCATTGTTCAGCGCCCGATGGGTGTGCCTCACCCGATTGTCGCCGGCAGACCGCCAGCGCTTCGTGACGAATGCCGCGTCCACCTTGCCGGACAGGATTGCCTGGCGCATGGCATCGTCTCGCGACTTCCCCAGCGCCATCATGGTTTCGGTGCGGCTCAGCATCTCACCGCGGAGAGCCAACAGGCGGTCGGCGTACCTTCCAGCAATGCGATTGACCATCTCCTTGTCAATCGCCCTGCCCTCCGCAATCGCGTTGCGGATAGCGGCATCGAAGCGCTTGTCTCTCCGCTCTCTCGTCAGGTAATGCCTCAACAGATCGGGCTCGCCGCTGAGCAGTTCCTGTCGCGCGGCGGAGACAAACCGCTCCTGAGGCGCGGTGAGTCCGATCAACCCGCCTGTCCGGTTATTTGTGGCTCGCGAGGTGCGGCCGATGATGTCGAGCGCTGTCGTCCTCGGATTGTTGCCTTGCGCCAGCCCCTCAGTCAGGGCCACTCGGATGGCTTCACGCTGGTCATCAACGATGCGCGTGACCAGTCGGGCGCTATGGTCGCGCAGCCAAGCCTCAGCCTCTGGATTGCGCACGCCGAAGCGGAAGGCGATGCGGCTGCCGTTCGGATCGCGCAGGACGATCGAACCGGCCATGTCGATGCCGCCAGCATTGTAGGCCTCGCCGATGGCCAGTTCGAGCCGCCCGAAGGCGTCGGCTTCGATCTGCAGAACGTCGATAGCCCCGGCGATGTCGCCGCGCTCCAGGCGCTCGACCAAGCGCTTGAGAACGATCTGGTCCTTGATCTCGTCGATAGCCGCGAGAAAGGCGTCACGGATCAGCGGTTCGTACTTGTCGAGAAGCTGTTCGAAGCTGGAGCGATTTGACATGATGCAGATATGCTCACTGCTGACAGTTATTTCTTCGTCTATCCGAAGATCGGGTTCGCCGAGCTGGCGGGCTATGCGGCAAAGATGTTCCCACATGCACTGCTAGATGTGACGGACTGGAACCTTGTCGATGATGAACCATGCTGGCTAGTTGAGTGCAGTCCTGACCTCGGATTGGCCTTCATTGTTAAATTCGGTCCGCTACTTAAGCCTTAGGTCGCCAAATCCAGGTCGTAGAGTACCGCCACACCTGCCGGCGACAATGGCCTCACGGTCATGATCTCTTCCCATGCCAGCCCGGCATCGGTATCGGCATCGACATAGTCGAGCGCCTGACCCAACATGATCTTGTCGTCGTCGCTCGGCACCACTCCTGCAGCGCCTGAAATGGTTATGGTCCGCTTGGTCTGGCCGATCAGCGTGCCGTTGACGTCCCGCAGTTCCTTGTCGGACTGAAGGACGATGACCTTATGATAGGTCGGTGTACCGTTGGGCGGCTCCCATGGCTGAGGTGGCGGGCCACTGGGGTCTTTGCGGATCGTGGCCGACTGCTTCTCGGGCTCGTTCACGTCGGCGATGGACTGAAGCGCCCCTTCGACCTCGGCGGCGATTCTGGACCAGTCTTCAGGCAACATCGCATGACCTCGGGCCCACTGACCGGAACATGAAGCCAGCGGCGTCAGGATCGGTGATGTATGGCCAGAACAGCGCATCGATCAGCGTGGAGACCGGGAACGAGGCATAGACGCCCGTGGCGCTGCCCACGACCGTCCACTTGATGCTGTCAACGGCGGTCAAGACCTTCTGCTCGGCAGCGGTATAGGTCTTGCTGAAGAAACCGGGCGTCTTGAGTTCGATCGAGGCCGCGATATAGGCTGCCTCCTCGACCAGAGGCAGGTCCGAACCGGGCGGCACAAAGTCCACGCCATAGCCCGCCAGCAGGTTCGGCACATAGCGCAGGCGGATCATGTCGGAGGCGCGCGTCAGGGCTGCTGTGGCCAGAGAGTCCGTGGCAGCCGTGGGAGCGTTGTCGCCTCGCGCCATGGCATATGCGCGCCATCCTGCAATCGTGCCGTACATGGCGCGCTCCTGCCCTATTCAGCCTTGGGGTTATCAGCGATGAACTTCGCCTTGTCGTCATCGGACATGGCATCGAAGCCAGCGACGGCATCGGCGCGCAGGTTCTTGGTCACCGCATTGCCATCGGCGTCGACAATGGCATGCCAGCCGGCCGACTGTTCCTTGACGGCATAAACCTTGGGATCGTCATTGGTGACGGGCGTCTTTCCTTCGGTCTTGCCGATAACGCGGTAGCGACCGGCCCAGCCAACAGGGGCCTCCTTGACCGTCAGTTCGGTGCCGATGGGGATTTCGCCTTTCGCGCCATAGATGCCGCCGGCCGTGATTTCGATCTTCATGATGATGGTCCTCGGTGTCAGGGGATGGGCATACAAAAAGGGCCGGCGCGAGCCGACCCTTCATAATGTCCACCGGCCAGCGGCTTAGCTGTCGATGTCGGTCGAGTAGAACACGCCAGAGCGGTTGTTGAAGTCGGCCCGGATTTCGATGCCCATCGCGCCCATGATCAGGAACTGATAGTTCTCGGTCGGCATGGTGCGGGTCACGGCCTGGGTGTTGACGGCCATGCCGATCAGCGGGCGGATATATTCAGCGTTCGGGACGAAGCCGAAGAACTGGTTGCCCGAAAGCTCGAAGCTGACTTCGATCTTGTTGATGCGGCGATTGGCCAGCAGCGCATCGCGCAGCGAGCCGATCTTGAACCCTGCCGAGCCGGAATAGGGGCGATCCCAGTTCCGGGCGATCTCGGGCGAGATGTAGAGGTTCACGCCCTGATTGACGAAGTTCGCATCGAGCAGCGCGCCGAACGGGCCATTGAAGAACGCCTCGATGGCGTCCGACGTGGTGGCCGTTGCCGCCAGATCGATGTTGGCGCCGCCGCCGGCCGTGCCCAGGTTGATGGCCTTGGACAGCGGATGGGTGCGGATACCGTAGGCGGTGTAGCCTTCGAACACGATGTTCGCATCGCCGTCGAGAGCATAGAGGGCCATGTCGCGCCGGATCTTGGCGGTATGGGCTTCCTGATCGTCGGAGAGGGCATCGAAGTTTTCGGACTGCAGCGTGTTCCACTCGCGCCATTCACGGCCATAGGCGGTCGAGAAGATCGGCACGGGCGTCCCGCGGTAGTCGTAGGTCACTTTGTCCATGGTCACCGGCACCTGGCCAGACATGGAGCGGACAACACGACCGGCATCCGAGGACACGCGGTTGAGATGCACCAGCTTGCCGATATTGACCGGCTTGGCGAGGGGCATCAGATCGCCCATCCAGGTCTGGCCTTCATCGGCGCGCATGACGCGGCGGGTGATGCCGTCGAGGTCGAGCCACGCATCGCGCGGCAGGACTGCGGCAGCATTGGCCACGCCGGCCATCTGGTCTTCGACCTGGTGCCACCATTCACGGTTGACAGTTACTTCGTCCCACCAAGCCGCGTGCGGGCGGGAATTGGCGACGAGCGTTTCGTCAAAATAGCGCATGTCGCTTTCTCCTTACGACGCGGCCGACAGGTACGACTGGCTACCCGCAGGGCGGATGCGCAGAAGCTGTTCGGAGCCGGAGTTGTTGTTGTAGATCTCGTCCGAATAGGCGACGACGAGGTCCGAGGTGGACGCAATGCCCAGCGTACCGTTGGCGGCCGGGGTCAGTGCGGTGCCGATGGCGGCGATATTCACGCCGTTGGCGATGCGGGCGGCATAGAGTTCGTCGCTCTGCATTTCGATGGCGACCGCGGTGCTGTCAGCAGCCCAGTCGGTATCGACGCCCTTCATGGCCAGATAGTTGTCCTGCACGAGCAGAACCTGGCCGATGGTGGTCGCGCCAGCGAGGGCGAACTTGCCAGACGACATCACCACAAGCCGACCGGGCTTGAGCGCGACGTTGGCAAGGGCCTCGCGAACCTGCGGCAGGGTCTTCTGGACCGGGCCGAGGAAAATCTTGTTATAGCGTGCCATGGTTGGTTACTCCCCCTTGGGCAGCTTGAAACCGACCTTGTCGCCGGCAGCAGGAGCTGCTGCGTTGAGCGGGGCGGCTTTGAGGGGAACAGCCTTGGGCGCGAGGGCGCGCAGGGTGTTCAGCGGCGTTGCCTTTGCCGTCGCCTCGTCCAGCAGGTTGGCCTTGACCACCTTGCCCACGAGATCGGTATGTTCGGCATCGTCCTTGGCCTTCTGGTTGGCCACGGCTTCGGCCTGTGCGTCGAGCACTGGCTTCAACGCGGTTGACACCGCATTGCCGATGGCAGTTGCGAGAGCGTCGGGCTTGAGTGCGTCCGAGAGGGTATTGACCTTCTCGGAAAGCGTCTTGAACTGCTCATCAGAGACAGCCATGTCGTTCTCCTGGTTGTTTAGAGAGGGTTCCCGCTCGGAGCCCGGAATGAGCTTCATGATCGCGGACTTGAATGACTCCAGCCAGCCGGCGCGTTCGCGGCGTTCCAGAGCAGTGGCGAGATGTTCGATCGCCCAGTCGAGGCCACGGTCAGCTTCATCAGAGATGGTGCTGTTGATGACCTCGATTTCTTCCTCCTGACCGGAGGAGTTGACCAGCATGCCGACGCCCTTTTCAGGGGTGGCCGCGCCCTGCTCATTAAGCAGAATGGCGTCGTGGTCGAATACGATGGAACGGGCGACGTGCTTGTGCTTGCTGCCTTCGCCGTTGACGGCTTCTAGCTGGCACAGGAGGCCCGTAGAGGTGTGGATGGGGCCACCGGCCTCAATGGCAGCCAAAACGGCCTTGCCGCCTTCGCTGCGGTTCGCCACTTCGACGTCGATCACCTTGTCGAGGAATACACGGCCCTTCTCGCGCCGGACATTCTCATTCCAGGCGCCGATATGGCCGATGTTGATGCCTTCGGGATCGCTGGCAGAGACGAACTTGCCGTTGATCGTGGGGTGACCGAGCGGCGCCGGGGTGCGTTCCAGGCCCTTGAACGATTTGGCGATCTCGTCGGCCGGGTAGAGGATGGGCCCGAGACTGCCGTTCATGACGATGTCGTCTGGCAGCGTGGCGCTCGGCACGATGATCACGTCACGGCCGTTGCGCTTCTCTTTGCGCACAGCCTTAGCGTTCGCGACCGAGGTCACGTTGACACGAATTGTCTTTGACACTGGATTTCTCCGGGATCAGCGCTTGCGCTGCTTGTGCCAGTCCTGCTGGCTCACGATGATCGAGTAGCCGAACGGCAGTCGGTAAAAGTCATGCCACTGGCCTTGCCGCTCGACAGCGCGATTGACGAGCGTGTTGCCAGCGCGGCGTGACAGCACCACGGACCAGTGCCACGTCGAGCTACCACGCGGGTGATAGGACAGAAGCACGAGGTTTCCCGCACTATCACGGTGCATAAATTCGATGCCGCCGATCGACAGGCGCATGGTGTTAGTTCGCATGTGGATTGCTCCGGTTACGGCTTGCGCTTGGGCGCGTCGCCCGGGAGTCGGGCATGGAAGCCGATAGGGTTCGGCTTCTGTCGGAAGATGGTGCGGAACTTGGCACCGTTGTCGCCGCGGTAGGTCACCCTCGCCTCTGGCGTGTCGGTGTGGACTGTGACCGAGGCGCGCGAGACGTGATCATTCCAATGATCGCTATAGGTGCTCATTCGTCCTCTGGAGGCTGATTGCCGGCGCTGGGAAGCCCAAGGGCGGCTGTTTCGTCCTCGTCCTCGGGATCGTCGCGGAACTTCGCGCCGTCACTCAGCGGCTCCCGCCCGGTTTCCTTGCGCATCTCTTCGGGAGTGAAGACCAACTCGTTGGTGTCCTTCATCTTGTCGTTGACGTTGGCCATGCGCTCGACGCGCTCCAGCACCTCATTGGGGCCGGGATTGACGAGGCTAGCCCAATCGACATGCCACGGTAGGTCAGCAGGCAGGATGCCGAAGCGCTCCAGCCGGCGGGCGAAGGACAGAATGTTCGGGATCACGACGTTCTTGCGCCGGGACATGTTGAACATGGCCCAATCCTCGTTGTCTTCCGAGGATGCGCGCTCTCCGGTTTGGTTGCCCACCAGAACCTTCAGAGGCTGGCTGACTGAGGCGGCGAAGGACTGGAGCGCGATTGCGAAGAAGTGCTCCGGGCTCGGAAGGGTGACGCTCATCGAGGTCGCCTTCATCCCCATGAGTAGCAGCAACTGATCGAAGCCCTTCTGCCATGCCTCAACCTGTTCATCCATCTTGTTTGCGAAGTCCGAGGCATCGGTCGCCCCGATAGACTTCATCATGTTCGCCAGATTGGCGTCCTTGTCGATTTCGAGCACGGGCGCGGACTTGGCGTTCTTCCAGAAGCCCTCGCCCCCTGCCCCGATGATCTTCTCCATCGTCAGCAGATCGTTGTAGCCCGGCTTCAGCGCGGAATCGCCGTGCACGGTACCATCTCGTGACCAGACGATCACCCGGTCGGGGTGGATCTGGAATGCGCGATGATTGGCCTGCCCTGTCGCGACGTTGGCCTCGCTGAAGGCGAACATCTTGGGCTGGCCATAGGTCTCGGAACGCTCGTCTTGGTCCCATACCGAAACCGTGAGCTGCCCCGCCCATGCCGGGATAACCTCGACAAGGCCGTCGAGCCCGCCTGGCACACGACCAACGGGATTGCGGAATAGTTGGCCATCAGCAAGCCGCAGGATGACGCCGGAATAGCCGCCGACCATCGATCGAGCATCGGCCTCAGCAAGGTTCTGCCAGACCCGGAGAGCGTCGAAGCGCTCACGGATGCCCGCCTCGACCGTCGTTTCCTTGGTCGAGCTACCCTGCGAGCCATCGCGCTCTTTCTCCAGCAGGAATGGATTATCCTGCCAGGTCTTGGAGATGGTCTTGTCGATGGCGGCGCGAGCGATGCCATTGCGAAGATAGGCGTCGTGCAACTGCTTGAAGTCGAGAACCTTGGGGAACCCGAAATCGGCATAGTGATCGTGCTTGGCCCCGGCGAACCATCCCGGCGCGAGGCCGGGGAACATCTGCGACAGCACGCGAGTGCCGTTGTTGACCACCAATTGCAGCGGATTACCCATTTTCAGCCTCCGCGGTTTCTGGTGATCATGAACATCATGGCCTGTGGTGGCTCGACCAAAGCGAGCTCGTTAAGTGCGTCTGCGAAGGCATCGACCTGATCGTCATGCTGCGCATTCGGGAACGCGCACACCTCATCAAGGAATGCCTCGTTCCATGGGCCACGAACCAGCTTCACATTGCCGGCTTCAGCCTGCGCAGATGCGGGCTTGGCGCGGGTTGCCTTGTCACCCGTGGGCCGCTCTGTCGTGACCGCGTAACCAGCCAGCAGCTTGATCTTTGTCGCCGCATCGGCCTTGCCAGCCGCGCCGGGGTCTTCAGGCAACCGGATGCGCACGTCCTGCCCATCCTGCGTTGCCGTGTTCTTCAGGTTCTTCTCGACGTCACCGGGCGACCACCGGTCGCGCTTCACGTCCCTGACATAGAAGATGCCATCGACGTATTTCATGCGGAGACCGACGGTCCAGTCAGGCGACCGGCCCGGCACCGCCTTGGATGCCGCGAAGTCCCATGCCCTGCATTCCTGCCCCCCAGCGGGAACGGCATCGACAATCTCGAAGTCGCCGCGCTGGAACATGCCGCCCGAGCGTGGCGCCGGCCGCTGCTGGTACTGTCCCGAATAGGCATAGGAGCCCTTGGCCTTCTTGAGCCGATCGATCTCCTGGGCAGGGAAGCGCTCGGGAAAGAGCAGTTCGCCCTCTACCGTTCGCGGATCCTCGAAGAACAGTTCGTTGTTCACATAGGTTCGGCACGCCCTGTCGGGCTCGAACTCCATGGGCAGGTTCAGGTGGGTGAACCCGATATCCAGTTGCATGGCCACGGCAGCGATGTCCTGCTCGTGCAGGCGCTGCATGATGATCACGATGGCCGATGTCGTGACATCGTTCAGTCGATCCGAGATACCCTCTCGGAAGATGCGGACCGCGGTGTCGCGCTCGGTGTCGCTTTCGGCGGTCTCGGTCGAGTGCGGGTCATCTATCTTGACCCGGTCCCCGCGACCACCTGTCATGGACGAGAACGGACGAGCCTCACTGAAGCCGTTGCCGGTGTTCTCGAACTTGCCCTTGGCGTTCTGATCGTCGCGTAGCTTCAGCGGCCACAGGGCCTGATACTTCTCGCTCTCGACCAAGCGCCGCAGCTTGACGTTATCGCGCAGCACATTGGGCTGGCTGTAAGAGGTCGCCAGAACCTGAATATCGGGGCGCCCTACAGGCCCCCACTCCCATGCCGTCCAGAAGACCAGCACCAGCGACTTCATCATGCCGGGCGGCACGGTCATCAGCAGGAACTGGATATCGCCTTCGGTGACAGCGGTGAGGTGCTTGCACATGGCCAGCAGCGCCCAACCCATCTTGAGCTCGCGCTTCGGCTCCAGGACAGACCAGAACTCTTCTATGAAGCCTTCCAGCGTCTGGCATCGGGCCTTGATGCGCTCGGCATCGTGGGCAATGCGCTGGCGCTCAGCTTCCCTCGCCCTCCGATCCTTCTCCGCTCTGATCTGCTTCAGCATCGTCGCTGGAGGCACCGGCAAGCGGACCGAAGAGAGCTTCGAGGCGGTTGAGGTCATCGTCACTCACGTTAGTCAGGTCGACGGTCGGGATGGGCCCGCCATTTGGACCGGAGTGCTGGTGCTTGAGTGCGGCAAGCGTGCCCTGCATCTTGTTGGCCTCTGCAATGGCAGAGATGGCCACACGCGGGTCTTTCTCGATTTGGCTGTCATGGATCGTCTTGAGGCTCTTCAGCCTGTCAGCGGCGCTCCATTCGGCTTTCTCGCTGGTTCTGCCGACGATCTCGACCACACGGCTCTTCACGCTCTCATTTGTACTCAGTCGATGAGCATTGCCCCGGTGTGGCTTGAAGCCGGCCGCGGCATAGGCCTCGTCCGCGCTCTTGCCTGTGGCACGCGCTTGGGCGAATGCTTCATGACGAGGATTGGGGAGAACGGGCATGGATGAGGACTTTTCAAAGAGGCTCTACAATCTGACGGTGCATCGAGGACTGACGCAGAGCAGACTGGCACTACTCGCCGACATGCCCGCAACCTCAGTCCATGCGCTCATCACGGGTCAGCGTCAGCCCGCCCAGTCCGAAATCAACCGCTTGGCGAAGGCTCTCAATGTCGAGCCCAACGACCTCTCGACTGATGAACACTGATACCGGGCTTCTCACCCGGCACGGCGCTTTGCCGCGCGCTACGGTTCGAAAGCGGACTAGACCACGCGCTACCCACCCAGAATCCTTCATGGCTTCGGCGGTGATCAAATGACTATCGGCATTCCCGATGGTCATTCTCCCGCACCCTACCAATCCACCGTCTGGCCAAAGCCTTGTCCGTCTGCCGCTTCGATTTCGACGGCGCGGTTCGGTGCAGGGACAGAGGGCAGAGCCATGATCTTAAACCCACCGAATGCATCGCGCCGCTGCCGGAGCCGCCGCAGCGATCATCCAGCAATTGGCAAGGGTGACGGGGATCGAACCCGTATCCTCCGGTTTTGGAGACCGGCGCTCTACCTTCTGAGCTTCACCCAACTGGTTGCGGCGGCAGGATTTGAACCTGCGACCTCCAGGTTATGAGCCTGGCGAGCTACCGGACTGCTCCACGCCACGAAACTGTTGCGCCCTGTGCACCGGACGACTTCGAGGATGGAGCCGTAACCCCGCGCCTCGCGCGCTGCCATCGAGCATTCCCGATGGCTACCTCTGAAACTGATGCCAGCCGTTCCCCCGCCCGCGTTCCCCCGTCTCCCATTGGACCTCTAGGGCAATGGCTGAGCGCTCTCCCGAGCTTCCGGCGCGTCCCTGCTCACCACGCTGGCGCGAGCAGGCCTAATTCTCTTCATCGGTAACTATTTTCGCACCGATCGCAAAAACCGTATTGACGCGAACCGCGAACTCATATTGTTTGCGCCTCAGGCAATTGTAGCCGACCCGAAGAGGAAACCGACCCATGGCCACCGAGCCATCTGCCCGAGAAGGGCGCACTCCCCAAATTCGCGAACCACCATGTCGCCCCGTCGAACGCGCCGTCCCTTGGCCGCATTCCACACGAGGACTATGACATGATGACCGAACACGCTACAGGCCCACCATGACCGCTGTGTTGAGCAGCGGAACCATGATGGGAAAAGACGATGACCGATCCAGGCAAGAAGCCGGAATACCGAAGAATGACCGCAGCGGAGATTTCCGCGGCGTTCAACCGGCTCGGCCTGTCTCCCAATGAATTCTGCCGACTGACCGGCTCCGCTTACAAGCGCGTTGTTGGTTCATGGCTTGAGGGCGAGGATATCCCGCAATGGGTTCCCGTCCTGCTGGCGTCGTGGCTTGCATCCCCCCAAGCCTTTGAAGCCGCGAAGGTGGAAGCTGACAGCCGCCTGATTGGATGAAAGAGCCTTATGCGCCCTCCATAACCCGACTGCCTAGAAATGACATGGCCCGCTTCGCGCGGGCCTTTCTTTTTACGCAGTTCGGGATGTTGACGAAGGTATAGCCTACTCACTTAGCGAGTGTCGAACCGCACATTACAGACCGTGCGCCCTTTGCGTTGCAATCCCATAGAGTTGCGCCAGATCGTTCAAGCTGTCCCTGAGATTGTCGGCCATCGTCAGCTTCGCCCGCTGATCCGTGCTTATATCACCAAATGACAAGCCCTGCCCGCACACCTTGCAGACCAAGGCATAGTTGCGCGCGCCAAGCAGCATCCGGCATTCCCTGAGGTCGCTTGCGGCCGTCACGACACGCTCGCTGATAGGGTCTCGTGCGCCGCCGCCATCGACGTGGGTGCGGCTGTAGTCCATTGCCCCTGCCCCCGCCCCTCCACAGGCCTCCCACGTCGCCCTGAAGCGGTCTGCGGCCTTCTTCTGGGCCTCGTCCAGCTTGCCCCTGGCGAATAGCGTTTCGATGGCCGATTCCCGCAGGTTCTTTGACACCCGGATCTTCTTCGGATTGTCCTTGCTGACGGCATGGTCGGCGCTGAAATAGGGGTTATCAGCCTCTGCCGATACGAGCTCAATCTTGGGCGTGATCTTGTGCTTTGACTTCCACGTCGAGCGCTTCATTCGAGAACGGCCTTCCATAATTCCTCGCGCGAGACGGTTTCCATCACCGCCTGGCATATGTCCTGGATATCCATGCCTCGCCTCTCCGCCTCAGCATCGATCATGGTCCGGTGGATACCGCTGAGCGGCACCGGGACCGCGGCATAGGTGTGTTCCGTGGTGGTCACCGAGTATTCCCAATGCGACCACATGGCGGTGATCATGTTGGGCTGGACACCATCGGCCAGGCGATCGCATATCCGCTGCGCCGTGAGCCCTCGACCGGTGTGAACGCCGATCCAGAATGCTTTCCGATTGGACCATTTCTCGACCCAGAGCGGATGCCCTATGCGCTCTGGGTCTCGGCCGAACATGCCCAACTGGACTTCGTCACTCATCGGCAAGCCATTTCCACGCTCGGCCCGCTGCGACATCGCCAATGTAGTTTGGTTTCATACCGTACATTCTCGCCAGATCGCGGCGCCTTACTCCCTGCCGCCGCAGCCGCCGGATATCCCGAACATCGGATTCGGTCAGTCTGGCCGAAATATGCTTTTCGCCACGGTGGTCAGTGCCATGGATCAAGCGATCCTTTTGGTTCGCGAGGGATGTTTTCCAGACAATGTGATTAGGATTCACGCAGCCTAGATGCCCATTGCCGCAATTGTGCGCCGCCTCATGATCGGCGGACGGAGCGGGGCCATGGATGCGTTCACAGATAACGCGGGATACGACGCACTGCATGCCATCGACTTTGATCGCGCCATAGCCGCCACTGCTACGCCCATAGGGCCAGGTCAGGCATTCTTCGCCTGCAAACGGCAATGCGACATCTTCCAGAAAAGCATGGGTTTCGCCGTGAAAGGTGGATCCCGCCATCGGGTCTCCGTACTTGCGCCACCGAAAGTGATGCTTTTTGCAATAGCCACGGCAGTAATAGACATTGTCGCAACCAGGGGCTGCGCATATACGAATGGCCTTAGCCATCTTCACCTCCAAACAGGTAAGATCGGTTCCGCTCAGCAAACAGCGGAGCCCCGAGCCTGGGCAGTTCTTCCCCAAAGAGATTGGTGTCTGCGGTCATGACGACCTCCGCGGCTGGTTGGCCGGCGGCGAAAGTTCCTTGCCGCACCTCCTGCATATCGCGACAGCGCACATGCCCCGCTTCTGGTGGCCACCCGTCTTCAGACGATGGTTGAAGAAAAATTGGACACGGATGTCATGGCCGAAAACTAAGCAATGAAGTCCCATCAGAACGGCGGCTCCCCGGCTGCAAGCTCTCGCTTCACGTCCTCTGGAATGCCCGCGCCGGGCTGCTCCTGTGGTCGCTCCTGCTCCTGCTGACGTTGTGGTCGTGGTCGATCGCTCTTGCCGGTCCACCACACGATGCGCTTGTCGTTATCCCGGCCCATGTAGCCCGCATTGATCAGCGCCATGGTGGTGCGGCTCAGGAAGTCGGCCAATTCCTTTTGACGGGCCTCCTGCTCCTCTTCCGGGGCCTTGAAGCTCATGCGCTTGCGGACCTGCGCCACAAGGGCGCTCTGGGCCACGCATTTACTCACTGAGCCCGCTTCGACGCCTTGGGGCATGTCCTGCCCATGATCGGCCTGCGCAGCCACCAGCGCGTCAAATACGAGCTTATTGCCGCCCTGCAGTCTGGTGACGTCCTCCTGCTGCTCGTGCTGGCTGTGCTTCGCCGGCCGCGCGCAGATCATGGTGGTGAATGGCTCGCCGTCCTCGTCCAGTTCGTTCAACGTCACCGGCTCCAACACGAACGCCCATGACTTGTTGCCGACGCCATTCTTGTTCTTGGCGAGACGGGCCCGACGTATGGGCTGCCCATTGCCATCAAGCGCAGGCTTTGGCTCTTCACGCTTGTTCGGGGCCGGGATCATCTGCTGACGGAGCTCGATCACGTTCGGCACGTTGGCTACCAGAGCCGTGGAGCCGCGTACCTTGGTGCCGCCGGCATTCATGTGGTGAACCACAGCCACGGTCGCGCCTGTGCGCTCCCTGATGCGATTGATGCGGCCCAGCACCTTGCTCGCCTCGCCGCTGCTGTTCTCGTCCATGCCTTCGGTCGCCATGGAGAGCGTGTCGATGATGATGAATTCGAGGCTGCCGTAATACGTCTTCCACTCCAGGCACTCGGCTATAAACCGATCGACCACGGCGTCGTCCATGAGCGTGAAGCCGGTCCCGCCATTGGCGAATGGGTCCATCACGACATATGGGATATCCGCATCGGGGCTGATGCCCTGTGCCTTTAGGCAGCCCTTGAAGCGCAGTTCTGTGCCCTTGCCATCTTCCACGGCCATGTGGATCACAGCGCCCTGCCTGACCTTGTGGCCGGCATAGTCGAGGCCGCGGGCGATCTTCATGCCCATATCCATCACGAGGAACGTCTTGCCTGCCATGCTTTCGCCGGCCAGGATCATGATGCCGTTGCGCTCGATCAGGTGCTTGACCAGCCAGTCATAGACCACTGGCTTCTTTGCAATGGCGCCGCTGGTCTGGGCTCCGAAGGTGGAACGGGGCGGCTTCTGACGATAGGTCGGCAACTCATCAAGGATGGCCTGCAACTGCTCACCGTTGCCGCCGAACTTCTCCACCCAATCGGTGATGTCGCCCTTATGGTCGAAGCCGGGAACGTGTTCGGCGAAATTCAGCACGCGAATGCGACGGGCGATGCCCTTCATGGATTGGGCAAGCTTATCCGCTCGGTCGCCTGCCGCATCATTGTCGAGGCAGATCACGACATCGGCGTCTCGGAAGCAGGCGGCATGGGCATCGGTCCAGTGCTTCGACCCGCTGGAATTGGTGGTGCCGCAGAAGCCCAGCTTGTCCGCGGTTTGGGCATCTTTTTCGCCCTCGGCCAAGATGATGGTTCGGCCCTCGGCAATGGCGATCTCCACCTGAGGGTGGTTGAATATGGTGTGCTCGACACCTTCGGGGAATCGGCGCGTCTCGCCATTGGGCCAGCCCTGAAATTTGTCATGGTCATAAGCCGACCAGTCCTTGCCCGGGCCGGGGCGCATGAAGTCACCGGCGGAAAGACCCCATACCCAGGAACCATCGCCAAGCCCGGATGGTCGCCGCTGCAAGAACGTCTTCCATGTGCCGGTGCCGTCCTTCGTCAAGGCGAACGATCGGTCTGGCATCCTGATCTGGAATCGGCAGACCTGATAAAGCAGGTTGCCGTCACGATCCGCATAGTCATAGGTCGCGACCATCTCGCGCTTGCCTTCGGCAGCGAGAGGCTGTGGCGGCGTTTTGCTTTGCCGTGGCTGTTCCGGTGGTCGCGCTGGCTTCCCGCCACCTGCGCTGTTCTCTGGCAGCGCAATGCCTGCCATAGCGGCGATTTCCGCAACAGCAGTGGGGAAGTCGATGCCATTGAGGGCCATGAGGAACTGGAAGTGGTCGCCTGATGCGCCGCAGCCGAAGCAATGGTATCGCCCCTCTTGTCCATCGGCATGGAAGCTGGGGCTGTTCTCATTGTGGAATGGGCAGTTCGCCCATAGGTCGTCGCGGCCCGGGTTGGACTTACCCTTGTCCCAGACCACATGCTGTCCGACCACGTCGGTAATCGGCACGGCTGCGCGTATCTCGTCTAAGAGGGTATCGGGGAACCGGTCGATCATGCCGCACCATCCAAGAGTGACAGTTGAGCCCGCTCGGCATTGAGGCGCGCAGCGCATATTGGGTTGAGCCAGACCACCTCAGTCCGGTCGAGTGCTCCATCGGCATGTGCGTCTACCTGATGCCGCGTCCAGCCTACCAAGGCTCGCTCGTACTGATCATTTGGATAACCGGAGAGCACCACGGACGCTTCGCAGTCGTTGATGCGCTCCAGCAGCTCGGCATGGTCCGCATCCGAAAGTTCGAAGTTGTAGGCATGGAAGGGCTTGCCGCCTCGGCGCTTCTGAGAGCGCGTTTCAGTAATGTATGGCGGATCGAGATAGATCAGCGCATCAGGCTCATCATATCGCTCTATCACCTGAAGCGCCGGCCGCTGCTCAATAAGAACGCCTTCGAGGCGCCTCGTCACAGCATCCAGCGCCGCCGGCAGTGTCGGCCACTCGCCTGCCGGCAACGCGCCGCCGCGGTTCACCAGCGAGGCTCGGAACCCAGTGCTCTTGGCGCTAACCGCCGAACTGGAACCATGGCCCATATAGGACCGGACGATAAGGCGACGGGCGCGCTCGACAGGCTCCTCGGCAACGATAAATGCGGCGTCATATTCCTCACGGGAGAACGGCGTGAGCGAAATCTGTCGGCACAGCTCGGCCGACGAAACGGAATCGCGCAAGACGCGAAACAGGTTCACCACCTCGCCGTCGAGGTCGTTGTAGCACTCGCCCATGGAGCGCGGCTTGCGTAGTAGCACAGAAGCGGCGCCGCCGAAGGGCTCGACGTAGATGCGATGCGCCGGGAAAAAGCCGATAATCCAGGGCGCCAGCCGGAACTTGCCGCCGAGGTATCTAAGAACTGGGCGAGTGACCGTCATGCCGCTTCCTTCGCCTCTGCCGGCGCCGGGCGCTCGATCTCTTCCTTCACCCACAGCATGAAGGCTGCGAACTCTTTCGGCTTGGCTTTCTGCAATTGAAGAAGGGCCTCGAAATCATCAGGAGCGGCGCCGAAGTCGCTGAGGATGCGCCATGCGTCCCTGAGACCATCCATGTGCAGGTTGTGAGCCCGTCGCATGTCGCCGCTGGTGTCCATGCTCTCGTAGCGCTGGAAGTCGCGCTCGGTGCGCTTCGATACCGTTTCGATCTCATCGAGTGCCGCGATTATGCGGTTGCGGAGGGGCTTCATGGCTGCGCCTCGATGCCGAGTTCAGCAGCAATCCGCTCGCGCTGAGCAGGGAGCAGTTGGAAGCCGATTCCCCAATTGGTCTGAATGCCAGCCCCGATGCCAGATAGAGCGCTCCTCAACCGGCACATCTGGACGTCGATATTCTTTATCTCGCGCTCTTCGGCGTGATCGCCCCAAAGGGCGTAGGCGATGGCTTCCCGCGATTTCGGACGGCAGTCCCATAGCGTCCAGAGCAGCTTCGCCACCTGCGGCATCACCTGCAGTTGGTGGCGCACGGTTTCGATGAACTCGGTCTTTGGGTCGGCGCAGTACAACTCGCGCAAGTAGGCGTTCTCGGCGCTCAAGCGCTCGTTCTCTTCACGCAGGGCGACGAATGCTGCCTCGTTCATGGCGCTTTCCTTCCGACCAAATGGGTGACATCGACGCCGTGATCGAGGTCGAGCGTCGGCTCAGACCTGAGCGGCAAATAGGCCTTCTCGGCAGGGCCGCGGCGTTTCCGCCAGTCCCAGACGAACCATGAATGGTTCTCGGTCGGGCCATTTTCCTTTTGCGGAACATTGGTCCACCGGATGCGCCTGGTCAGGCGATACTCGACGGCAAAGGCGGGATGCTCATCAAAGAGATGCCGGCGACCGTCCGCGCTATCGAAGCCGACCTTCAAGAGCATCGCTACCTTGCCGCCGTGGAACTCTGTCAGGCGAAGCGCGTGCTCGATGAACCGCACGGCAAGGCGGGACTGGACGCCGTATGGCGGGTTCGAAACGATGTCGTAGCCGTTGGCATCCTCGCACTCGAAGAAGTCGAGGCGCTGGACGAAATCACTGTCGGGCTCGATGTCCGATGCCCAGACGATCATCGTTGAGGGAAGGGCGGAGACAATGGCGCCATCACCGCCGGCTGGATCCCAAACCTTGCCGAAACGCTCGGCAGAAATCAGGGCTTCGGTTACCCAGGCTGGGGTGAAATACTTCTCGTTCTGAATTCGGTCATAAGTGGAAGCGCCGACGGTCATGGCTGCGCCCCTTCCTGCCGCATGGTGGCCAATTCTGGCCAGCGAACCATCGCGGCCCGGAACTGAGAATCGGTTGGGAACCACGCATAGATGCGCTTCAGCGTCATCAGCGGCCCGGTATCGGTGGGCGATGGATCAAGGCTCTGATGGACATACCGGCCCTTCGCGTCCCTGACATAGAACCGGACGCTCTTTCCGGCCCCGCGTGGTGCATGGGTTGGGATAGGACGGCGCGGCTCGTTCGGCACGGTGACGACTGCCAGTGGCTTTGGTGGAGCGACCTTGACTGGCTTTGCTGCCTTCTTCACAGGCGATGGTAGCGAGCTCAGCCGATCGCTTGGCTTGCTCAGTGGCGGCAGTTCTGGTGCTGGCTGGGTCTGTGGCTCATCCGATGGTGCTTCGGCCTCTGGTGGCTTCGCTACCGATTCCTTGGCCCATTTCGATGCCGTGCCGAGCGAGCAGCCAGCTTCCGCCGCGATCTGCCGAAGGGTCCAGTCCGGATGGGCTGCGACGACAGCGAGAACCTTGTCACGCATGTTCTCTGGCGCGGTACGTGGCGCTCGTGGCAGCTTCAGGCTGAGATGGCTCGCCATGACCTGAATGTGCTGAACGCCATATCCGAGGTGTTCCGCGATCTGGTGAGAGGTCCAGTCTGGGTGCTCGATATGGCAGGCGCGGACTTGCTCGCGCTTGCTCATGCGAGGGGATGGTTCGGACGGCGGCGGTTCAACGCCCTCGGCGTTCTCCATTCGGGCATTGGCGCCCTTCACTGCAGAGACTGCGCCGCCGTCCTCTTGATCCGAGGTCTTTGCTTCCGCTGGCTGCACTAGCGCGTCGGCTGAATTGTCCGGCGCATCAGGGAGCGGCTTAGGAGCCTCGGTGAATGATTCGACGGATGACGAGGCATAGGGAGGAGAACCCTCGCCATCCGTCTGCGCAGCCGGGGCATGGGAGGGGGTCGTCTCCGGCTGTGGTGAGGTGATGCATGGGCGCAGCGCGGCGATGATCGCGCTCTGGCTCGTGCGATATGTGCGGGCGTGCTCGGCGACGAAGACGCCGAAGTCCAGCGTGATGGTGTCGGCGTCGTGGGCTGGGAGGATGGGCGAAATCATGCGGAGTACCCCAGCATTGACGGTGGGAATGGCTGCCCTCGTTCTGGCATCGTCAGACCGTGCTCACTGGCGAGGCCCTCCAGCCACTCCACGAGTTTAGTCGCGTCTGCGATTTGGGCTTTGCCGCAGCAGCTGCTGATGTCGTTGAACGCGGTATGTCGGCACGAACTGAGTAGACGAGCTAGCGCTCGCTCCAATGCCGCCTCGAACGTTGGCAGCGAGCCGTATAGTGGGCCGCCGCCGCCGCAATACATGTGGATGCAATAGTCGGTGCCACTATCCCATGTGCCGTCTGTGTTCTGGCGGACGCGAATGCCCGCATAGCTCTGCCAAACCTTGTTAGGGTTGACTGAATAGCGAGCCTCAAACGGCACGCCGACGACTGGTGGCGCTGGTGGTTCAGAAAAAAGGTCGAGTTGCAACGCGCCCATGGCTCACCTCTTCCGTGGTGGGTTGAATGCGAGTTCGGGGAGTTGCTGGGCGGCCATGTGCGTCCAGAGGGCGATTGCGTCGCAGCGGTCGTGCTGGGCTTCCTCGATGCTGACGAAACCGCGTCGGATGGCCTCAGCTTGCACCAGGTCTTTGACGTCACCGTCGAAATGACCGCCCTTCCCGAGAAAGGTTTTGCGAGCCGTCGAAGAGGCCACGAGATGGGCAGCGCCGGGCAACTTGGCTTTCACCACTGCGCGCAGGACGCCTTGAAGGCCGATGAGCATGGCTTGGGATGAAGAGTTGGTGAAACCGCCGCCGCTGGCCTTGATGGGCGCTTCTATGGCGACGATATCAGGCGACATGACCGACATATGTTGCGTCAGCCAGACGAGGCCCTTGCGGAAAACTTCGTCCTCTGTGACGCCGTCACCGCCCCAGCGAACGATGCCGCTCACCGGCACCGTTCCGGGCGTGCCGAAGCAATACCCGGTGCACTTGGCGCTGACATCCAAAGCCAGAATGCTCTTCATGCCGCAGCCCTCGCCGCGATCCAGTCGAGACATTCGCGCTGACGCTCCGCTGGCGTGCCGGTGCCCTTCCGCTCGCGCATGAAAGTCTCGAACCAGCTTTCCGCCATTGCGGGATGGGCAGGGAGATCGATGGCATATCGGGTCCTGCCCTTGTCATCGACATAGGCGCGAGGCCCGGCATAGGGCATCCAAGCGATCGGCGGATGCTCGGCGGTGAACATGTTGAACCGCTTCTGATCGTCGAGCCAATGGGCGACCGTCACGGTTCCGCAGCGACCGGCGACGATGATGTCGGCAGGCTCGAAAACGCGGCGCGTTGCATTGGCCTTGCCGCCTGCGGAGATGATGCGATAGCTGCCCTTGGGTGCCTTCGACATATCGAAGTTCCATGCACCGTCCATCAGTGCACCGCCTCGCCGCCGGCAAGCTCGTCCAGAGCCGCAGCGCCTTCGGCTTGCTCTTCGTCGGTGACCCGCTGGATGGCCTCGATACGCTCGCGGTTGGCGCGCTCGGCAAACGTCTCCTCGACGCCTTCCGGCACATCGCCGGGCGGAAGCCAGTTGTATTGTCCCGAAACATCGGCCCAGAGCTCGATCTTGGTGTCGGGCATCTGCTCGGCGCGCTTAATCTTGGCCGCGAAATACTTCCGGTCTTCGGCGCGCTCTGCCAGCTTGGCCTTGAACACTTCGAGGTCCATGCCGAGTTCGGCGCAGAGCATCTTGATTTTGCGCTTGGCCTTCTCGCGGATTTCAGCAGCAGCCTTGCGGTGCTTTTCGCGTTCCGCGCCAGCTTCATCGACGGTGATTTCCTCGACCTCTTGGAGGGCCTGGATCCAGTCTTCGTCGTTGGCCGAGTTCTGCAATTGTGGCGCTACCTTGCTCATGGCTGCACCCCGAGAAGAACAAGGGCGACGACGAACAGGGCGAATAGGGTCACTGCCAGCCATGAGGCTACGCGACGGTCTGCGGCTTCACGGATGCCGAAGTCGTCGGGCAATGAAATAGGGATGCGCTTGCGTTCCGGATGCACGGTCATGCTCCTTTGGGTGGGGATGGCTGGGGAGAGCGGATGTCGGCGGCGCGGACCTTCTCGGAGTCCTTGAGCCGCTTGTCGGCGCAGCGCTGGCAGTGCGGGCCGTAGCTCTCATTCCGAGAGCCGCGCAGAATGCCTGTCGCGCGCTTGCCGCAACGGCCGCACTTGCGTTCGGTGTTTTCGAACCAGCGAAGGTCTGGGCTTTCGCTCATGCCGCCCTCGCATATTCACCGAACAGCTCTTGCGCTTTCACGGCGTAGGCGGCAGCAGCTTCCTCGACCGTATCGAAGCAGCCGAGATAGTGGTTCTTGCCCTTGCACTTAACTTGGGCCATGAAACGTCCGGACGGCAGCACAGTGACGCCCTTCGGCTTGCCGGTCCGACTGCGCCAGTTCGCATTGTTCTGCGTTGGCGTGGCCGGGCGCAGATTGTCGATGCGGTTGTTGGTCTGATCGAGGTCTTTGTGGTCAATCCGTGCTGGAGGCTGCTCGCCTTTGGCGAGGAACCATGCGACGCGATGAGCGAGATACCAGCGGCGCCGGAAGCCGAACTGCAGGTATCCGTCGGTCACCAGATGCCCAGCAACATCCCCGGCGCGCGCCGAGCTCGTCATGTTGACGCGCCATGTCAGCACACCAGTGTCCGGGTCGTAGGCGATGAAGTCGCCGATATCTTCGGGAATCAGCATCACGCCGCCACCCCGATCACTTCGGAGAGGCATGGAAGACGGTAGCCGTTGTCGTTGGCAGCACCGGTCAAGCTGCGCAGGCGGTCCATGTGGTGCGACGGGACGTCATTCACGTCCGCGTACCAGTAGGACTTGGCCTTGCTGTCGGTGAGGTCGGGCAACCCCAGCGCCATACGAGCGGCCCGGAGCTTGGCCTTCAAGCCGCCATCGGCTTTGCGGGCGAGGAACCGCATGCGCTCCTGGGCCTCGTGCGCCGGGCTTTCGAATTTCTTGGACAGGATTTCCAGCATCTTGGACGTTCCTCGGGGCATAGACAGGCCGTCGGCGCTCAGGGCGCGGGAGACGGGTGATGGTGAAATCGGTGTTGGTTAGCTGGCCACGGCCATGAGGGGCGGAGGCGCTGTCGCCTCGCCATAGATGTCGGGCCGCAGGTCATGGCGCGAGACGCCAGTGACGGCCTCGACCGCCAGCACTCGCC
>Ga0247823_10001234_pt1 | contig 21289 bp, 21 predicted proteins | sample 13C_PalmiticAcid_2_FD_192426 | JGI IMG/M metagenome (GOLD analysis project Ga0247823, IMG submission 192426) | Soil microbial communities from agricultural site in Penn Yan, New York, United States - 13C_PalmiticAcid_Day30 | ecosystem: Environmental > Terrestrial > Soil > Agricultural land... | reverse complement strand
GCCATCCAGACGCTGAACTGCGCGCAAGCGAACGACAGCGCGAGCCAGGGCAGGGGATGGAGACATTCGATCAATCCGTCCCGCGGGCGCATCGTCACCAGATCACGCCATGCAACATGGGCAAGCGCCGGATCGGCGGCGGCGGGATGATGTCTGGCCATCATGTTTCTCCCTTGCTGATGTTTCTGTAATTTCAGAAATTGATTGGCGTGCGAGATCGGGGCGCTTGACGCTGGGCGTGTGGTCTCAGTCCTTGGTGCGGGAGGCGGGGATGAAGCGGGCGACCTTGCCGCCGAGCTTCATCAGGGTGACGAGCGTTGGTTTGGGCAGCACGCGGACCTGATCGTACCAGCCGCCGAGCGTGCCGATGAATTCGTGCATGCGGCCGACGCGTTCTCGCACCTGCGGCGGGGCGCTCTCATCGGCGGCCAGGCGTGCGGCGAGCTCACCGAGAAGCTGGATCGTCGGATCAACCTCTCGCCGCTTGCGCTCGGCGACGATGCGCATGAGCATTTCCCACAAATCGGTCTCGGCGAGGAAATGATCGCGGCGGTCGCCCTCGACATGGACGCGGCGGACGATGCCGTAGCCCTGAAGCTCCTTGAGCGCGGTCGACACGTTGGAGCGGGCGAGGCCGAGCGCGTCCACGATCTCCTCGGCATGGAGCGGGCGATCGGAAAGATAGAGCAGCGCATGGACCTGCGCCACGGAGCGATTGACGCCCCATTGCGTTCCCATCTCGCCCCAGTGGAGGATGAACGCCTTGGCGTCGGGATGTTCGGCGAAACGGGTCATGTTGGTAATTTCTGTAATTTCAGAAATTGGAGGAGTCAAGGATGATCGACCATCTCGGGATACCGGTGAGCGACATCGCGGTGGCGAGGCGCTTCTATGAAGCAGCGCTGGCGCCGCTCGGCTACAAGGTGATGGGCGAAGAGACCAACGGCCTCGGCAACAACGTCGTGCTGATGGGAGTGGAGGAGGTCGACTTCGTCATCGCCGATGGCGAGCGGGTAAGCGAGGGGGTGCATCATGCGTTTCGCGCCGGCAGCCGGGCGGCGGTGGATGGCTTCCACGCCGCGGCGCTGGCGGCGGGCGGGCGCGACAACGGCCCGCCGGGAATACGCGCGCAATACCACCCCGATTACTACGCGGCGTTCGTGATCGATCCGGACGGCATGAATGTCGAGGCGGTGTGCCACGCGCCGGGATGAGGCGCCGCGCAGAAATGGCAGCAGCGGTGCTGCCACCTTCCAGCCGATGTCATGCTATCATCGCCATCCGGCCCGCGGCGGCGGCCCTGCGCGATAGGCGGCAGGGCGAGGCAGCGTGCGGGTTCTTTTGGGAGGATGCGATGATCGACCATATGGGCGTCTCGGCCAGCGATTTCGAAATCTCGCGTCGTTTCTACGACGCGGCGCTCGGCGCGATCGGTGCGAGAATGGTGATGGAGGTCACGCCCGATATGACCGGCGGCGCCTATCACGGCATCGGATACGGCAAGCAGGGCAAACCCGATTTCTGGCTGAGCAACGGCGGCCCTAAGGGCAGCGGGATCCATATCGCCTTCGTCGCGGAGAACCGTGCGGAGGTGGATGCCTTCTACGCGGCGGCGATGACGGCGGGCGGGAAGGACAATGGCGCGCCGGGTATTCGCGCGCACTATCACCCGAACTATTATGGCGCCTTCGTCTACGATCCCGACGGGATCAACATCGAGGCGGTGTGCCATAAGCCGGAGTGAGCGGATGAAGGTGTTCACGATCGGGTATGAGGGCGCGACGATGGATACCTTCCTCGCCGTGCTCGAGGGAGCGGGCGTGCGACAGGTGATCGACGTGCGGCAATTGCCGCTGTCGCGTCGGCCGGGCTTCTCCAAGGCGCCGCTGGCGGCCGCGCTCCGGGAGCGCGGGATCGGCTATGTCCATCTGAAGGCGCTGGGTACGCCCAAGCCGGGTCGCGACGCGGCGAAGAAGGGGGACCGGGCGACGCTGGAGGCGGTCTATGCCGGGCAGCTCGACCTGCCCGAGGCGCAGGCGCAGGCGGCGCTGATGCGTGAGATGATCGCCGAAATGCCGAGCGCCTTGCTATGCTTCGAGCGGGATCCGGGGATGTGCCACCGCACGCTGCTATTGGCGGCGGAGGGCGAGGGCGCGGAGGTCGTTGATCTGATCCCCTAGGCGCGCTCGTCCTTCGGCGACCCCATCACGATGTACGAGGTGAGGGTCGACACCTGCGGCAAGGCGCCGAGCACGTCGGTGTGGAAACGCTTGTAGGATTCGAGGTCCTTCGCCTCGACGCGCAGCAGATACTCGATCGCGCCGGTGACGTTGTGGCATTCGCGCACCTCGGGCGCGGTCTCGATCGCGCGCTCGAAATCCTCCTGCTCGGATTTGGTGTGGCGCGACAGACCGACGGCGACATAGGCGGTGAAGGTGACGCCCAGCGCCGCGCGGTCGAGGATCGCGCGATAGCCCTTGATGACGCCGATCCGCTCGAGATCCTGCACCCGGCGCAGGCAGGCCGAGGGCGACAGGCCGACGCGTTCCGCCAGCGCGAGGTTGGTGATGCGCGCGTTGGCGGTAAGCTCGTGCAATATCTTGCGGTCGATCTGGTCGAAATCGTTCATAGATTGTGAGTTTTGCTCGGTGTGTGCTTGTGTTCGCAAGCACATTCGGCACCGGGTCGCATATTCTTGCGCGATGCTTTGGATGCAAACCCTGCCGGCGCTCACCGCCTTCGCCTTCGTCTCGTCGATCACGCCGGGGCCGAACAATCTCATGCTGATGACGTCGGGCACCAATTTCGGGTTCCGCCGGACGGTGCCGCACATGATGGGCGTGGCACTGGGGTTCGTGCTGATGATCGTGCTGGTCGGGCTGGGGCTGGCGGAACTGTTCGCCCGATACCCGCTCGCGCATGCGGTACTGAAGTGGGTGAGCGTCGCGTATCTGCTGTATCTGGCGTGGAAGGTAGCGATGGCGGCCCCGCCGGAGCAGGGCGATGCGGCGGGGCGTCCGCTGACCTTCGTTCAGGCGGCGCTGTTCCAGTGGGTCAATCCCAAGGCGTGGACGATGGCCCTGACCGGGGTGACCGTCTACATGCCGCCGGTCGATCCGTGGATCGGGCTGGCGCTGGTCGCGGGGCTGTTCGGTGCGGTGAACCTGCCCAGCGTCGCACTGTGGGCGGCGATGGGCGTAAAGCTGCGCCGCTGGTTGAGCGACGCGCGGCGGCTGCGGCTGTTCAACGTCGCGGCGGCGGTGCTGCTGGTCGGCTCGCTCTATCCGACCGTGACGGGCTAGATCAGCCCGTGACGGGAAGCTTCACGCTGCCGTCATTCTCGCGCTCGAGCGGGGAGTAGGCGATCACCGTTTCGAGCGTGAGCCGGCCATAGAGATGCGGGAATTCCGCACCGCCGCGTGAGATTTCCCACTTCACCGCATCGCCCAGCGCGTCGAGATCGACCGCGGCGACCCACAGATCGCTCTGGCCGGCGAAATGCTTGTCGACCGTCTCGGTGAGCTGATCGCGGGTCGACATGTGGATATAGCCATCGGCCAGATCGACCGGCGCGCCGGCGAAGGTGCCGGCTTCGAGCGCAGTCATCTGATCGGCGGTCAGCACCTTGTAGGCGGTGATGGGGCGCATCGTTGATACTCCGGCGTCGTCCCGGCCCGGTGCCGGGATTCACGGTGACGCAACCGACGGACATGAGCTTCGATCCCGCCGCCTCAACGCCAGCCGGGCCCCGGCTCAAGGCCGGGGCGACGGTGAACGTTACTCGGTTTCGGTCGAATCGGTGGGCAGATCATCACCCGCGACCGCATCGGGCACCTCAAGGCCTTCGCCCTCGACGGCTGCCGTCTCCTCGTCCTCGGTTTCCTCGATCCGCGCGGCCGACACGACATGTTCGTTGTCGGCGACGTTGAACAGGCGGACGCCCGCCGAACCGCGGCCGATGACGCGCAGGCTGGTCAGCGGCAGGCGGATCATCTTCGCCTGATCGGTGACGAGCATCAGCTGATGCGCCTGAGTCGCGGGGAAGCTGGCGACGACAAGGCCGTTGCGGGCGATGTTGTCGATATTGGTGATCCCCTGACCGCCACGGCCGGTGCGGCGATACTCGTACGCCGAGGAGAGCTTGCCATAGCCGTTGGCGCAGACGGTGAGGATGAACTGCTCCTTCGCCTTCAGCTCCTCGAACCGTTCGGGCGTCATTTGCGGGTCGCTGTCCTTGTCCGCCTTCCACGGGGCGTGGCGCAGATAATCGTCGCGCTCTTCCTGATCCCGGATCCCCGCCTTGTGCAGGATCGAGAGCGAGATGACCTCGTCGCCCTCGGCCAGCCGCATGCCGCGGACGCCAGTCGAGTTGCGGCTCTGGAACTCGCGCACATCATCGCCCGGGAAGCGGATCGCCTTGCCCTGACGTGTGGCGAGAAGGACGTCGTCGGCCTCGTCGAGCAGCGCGACGCCGATCAGGCGGTCGTCCTCGTCGTCGCCCTCGAACTTCATCGCGATCTTGCCGTTGCTGGGCACGTTGGTGAACGCGTCCATCGAATTGCGGCGGACCGAGCCCTTGGCGGTCGCGAACATGACGTGGAGCTTGCCCCACTCATTCTCGTCCTCGGGCAGCGGAAGCACGGTCGAAATCGTCTCGCCCGCCGCCAGCGGCAGCAGGTTGATCATCGGCCGGCCGCGGGTCGCGGGGCCGCCCTCGGGCAGCTTCCACACCTTCATCCGGTAGACCTTGCCCAGCGTCGAGAAGAACAGCACCGGCGTGTGAGTCGAGGTGACGAACAGTTCGGTGACGACATCCTCATCCTTGGTCGCCATGCCAGCGCGGCCCTTGCCGCCGCGCGCCTGGGCGCGGAACGTGTCGAGCGTGGTGCGCTTGATATAGCCCTGCATGGTCACGGTCACGACCATGTCCTCGCGCTCGATCAGATCCTCGTCTTCGATGCCATCGGCGGCGGGGGCGATCTCGGTGCGGCGCGGGGTGGCGTACTGATCGCGGACCGCGACCAGCTCCTCGCGCAGCACTTCGTAGAGCTTCACGCGATTGGCGAGGATTTCGAGCAGTTCGGCGATCGAATCGGCCAGCTCGCGCAGCTCGTCGCCGATCTCGTCGCGGCCGAGCGCGGTGAGGCGGTGCAGGCGCAGGTCGAGGATCGCGCGAACCTGAATGTCCGACAGGCGATAGACGTCGCCCGCGACCTCGGTCTCGACCGCCTCGACGAGGCGAATGTACGGCGCGATCTCGGCGATCGGCCATTCGCGCATCAGCAGCGCTTCGCGCGCCGCGACCGGGCTCGACGAACTGCGGATGATGCGCACGACTTCGTCGAGATTGGTGACCGCGATGACGAGGCCGAGCAAGATGTGCGCGCGATCGCGCGCCTTGGCGAGCTCGAACTTCGAACGGCGGGTGATGACCTGCTCGCGGAACTTGACGAACGCCTCGACGATGTCGCGCAAGTTGAGCAGTTCCGGACGGCCGCCGCGGATCGCGAGCATGTTGGCCGGGAAGCTCGACTGAGCCGGGGTATTGCGCCAGATCTGGTTGAGCACGACTTCCGGGGTCGCGTCGCGCTTCAGGTCGATGACGATACGCACGCCCTCGCGGCTCGATTCGTCACGGATGTCGCTGACGCCCTCGACCCGCTTTTCCTTCGCGGCTTCGGCGATCTTCTCGACGAGCGCGTTCTTGCCCTGCTGGTACGGGATTTCGGTGAGCACGATCGAGCGCCGCTCGCCGCGCTGCTCGAAGGCGTGGCGCGAGCGGACGATGATCGAGCCGCGCCCGGTCTGGTAGGCGCTGCGGCAACCCGAGCGGCCGAGGATCAGCGCGCCGGTCGGGAAGTCCGGACCGGGGACGATCTCCATCAGTTCCTCGATCGTCACCGCGCCATTGTCCATGTACGCAAGGCAGGCGTCGATCACTTCGCCGAGGTTATGCGGCGGGATGTTGGTCGCCATGCCGACCGCGATGCCGCCGGCACCGTTGACCAGCAAATTGGGGTAGCGGGCGGGGAGGACCGTCGGCTCGCTCTCCGAGCCGTCATAGTTGTCCTGAAAGTCGACCGTGTCCTTGTCGATATCGTCGAGCAGCGACATCGCGACCTTGGCGAGGCGCGCTTCGGTGTAACGCATCGCGGCGGGCGGATCCGGATCCATCGAACCGAAATTGCCCTGACCGTCGATCAGCGGCACGCGCATTGCCCAATCCTGCGCCATGCGGGCCATCGCGTCGTAGATCGAGCTGTCGCCGTGCGGGTGATACTTACCCATCACGTCACCGACCAGGCGGGCGGACTTGCGATAGGCGCGGCCGGGCAGATAGCCGCCCTCCTGCGCCGCGTAGAGGATTCGGCGATGAACCGGCTTAAGGCCGTCGCGGACGTCGGGCAGCGCGCGCGCCACGATCACGCTCATCGCGTAATCGAGGTAGCTCGTCTTCATCTCGTCGACGATCGAGATGGGCGTGATATCGGAAGGGTCCGCGAGGACGGTCTCGTCGGTCAAATCTTTGGGCTTTCGGAGCTTGTTTCAGGATTGTGACCGCTCTAGCGGGGCGGCGGCCACCTGCCAAGCCCGCGCACGCGCGTACGCGCGCGTAAGGGGCGGGCGGGAAGGCGCGGAGCCGAATCGTTCAAAATGCGTTCAGCGTGCGGATGCGAGGGGCGGAATGCACCGCTCCGCCTTGACCCTCGCCAAGGGGAGACTAGAGCGAAAGCGCCCCATTGTTGCTACGCTAGCGCGTAAGGAGAGTCCTGGATGAAGTCTGTTTCCAAGGCGGCATTGGCCGCGGCGTTCGTGATGAGCGCCCCCGCGCTGCTCGCCGCCTCGCCGGCTCTGGCCCAGAAGAAGAAGGAAGAGGCCGGCCCGCAGATCAAGCTCGGCGAGCCGTTCCGCAAGGCAGCCGCCGAAGTCGAGACGCTGATCAAGGCGAAGGACTGGGCCGGCGCCCAGCCCAAGCTGGCAGGCCTCGATTCGCTCGCGCAGAGCGACGGCGAGAAATATTATGCGGCGGTGTTCCGCCTGCAGATCGCGTCGGGTCTGAACGACATTCCCGGCACGATGACCGCGATCGACGCGCTGCTGGTGAATACCAACACGCCGCCAGCCGATATCGGCCGCTACAGCTTCTTCCGCGGTAATTACGACTATCAGCAGAAGAAATATGCCTCGGCGATCGCGCACCTGACCAAGGCGCGCCAGCTCGGCTATGTGCCGAGCGGGGTCAATCTGGACCTGCGCATCGCGCAGGCGCAGCTCGACGGCGGTCAGCTGGCGCAGGGCGTCACCTCGATCGACGCCGCGATCAAGGCCGAGGAGGCCGCGGGCCGCAAGGCACCCGAAACCTGGTACAAGGTCGTCGTCTCGAAGCTTTATACCTCGGGCGACAAGGCCGGTGCCGCGACCTGGCTGAACCGTCAGCTCGCCGTCTATCCCAGCGCGGACGCATGGCGTTCGTCGCTGCTGATCTATCTCGGTCAGCTTGAGGACAAGGGCGTCACGCTCGATGCCGATCAGAAGCTCGACGTGCTGCGCCTGATGCGTGCGTCCAAGGCGATGGGCGGCGAGAGCGACTATCTGCAATATGCCGATGTCGCGCAGCGTCGCGGTCTGCCGGGCGAGGTGAAGGCGGTGATCGACGAAGGCCGCGCGAACGGCAAGGTCACCAAGACCAACGCCTCGATCAACCAGCTCTACACGACTGCGAGCGCGCAGGAGAAGGCCGAGGTTCCGCTCGCGAATGAAGAGAAGCGTGCGGCCGGTGCGGCCAAGGGCGATGTCGCGATGCAGACGGGCGACGCCTATCTGGGTCAGCGGAACTTCCCCAAGGCGGTCGAGATGTACCGTCTCGCGCTTCAGAAGGGCAGCGTCGACGCGAGTGTCGTGAACACGCGCCTCGGCATCGCGCTCGCGCTTGGCGGTCAGAAGGCGGAAGCGAAGACCGCGTTCGGCGCCGTCACCGGTTCGCCGCGCGGCGAGATCGCGAAGTTCTGGACGACCTGGCTCGATCTGCCGCTCGCCTGAAACCGCGGATCTGGAAACGAAAGGGGCGGCCATCGTGCCGCCCCTTTTTCGTTCGGGTCAGGGCTCGACCGGAACGCCGGGGAGCGACTTGGACGACCGGATGGTGAGCGAGGTGCGGACATGCGCCACGTTGGGCGCGGTGGTGAGGCGCGTCGTCAGGAATTGCTGGAAGCTGCTCAGATCCTTGGCGACGATCTTCAGGATGAAGTCGATATCGCCGTTGAGCATGTAGCATTCGCGAATCTCGGGGATGCTCGCGACATGCGCTTCGAACGCCTCCAGATCGGTCTCGGCCTGGCTCTTGAGGCTGACCATCGCGAAGACGGTGATCGTATAGCCCAGCCAGACCGGTTCGAGATCGGCATGATAGCCGCGGATCGCGCCCTTTTCCTCGAGCGTGCGGACCCGGCGAAGGCACGGCGGCGCGGTAAGGCCGACGCGATCGGCCAGGTCGACATTGGTCATCCGGCCGTCGGCCTGCAGATGTGCCATGATCTGCCGGTCGATCTCGTCAAAAGCCATGAACGCTCCCCTTTGGCGCGACAGCAAACAGTCGCCGTGTGTCCCGTACACATAAGATAATTACGCGCAAGCGCAATTGTCCCACTATGCGACGGCCCAAAATGGGCGGTTTCCGGAGCGGATTTGTCACGTTAAGGATTGATTGCGGCAGGCTTTTCAACGGGTGGGAACGACAGAGCGGTGCGGTTCGACGATACCCTTGAAACAGTGCTCGCGGCGGATGTCTCGACGGCGTTCGGCAAGGCTTCGGCCTGGCGTCAGCTCGTCGATCTGATCGGCCGCCGACGCATTCCCGACGATATGCGTGCGCTCGCCCTGCTCGAATCGATTCGCGGCGACGTGCCGCTGGCGGTACGGATCACCAGCGCGCGGTCGCTCGAAATGGCGGAGCCGCCGGCTGCGCTGGTGAAATTGTGCGTGGTCGACGAGATCGCGGTCGCGGCCCCGATTTTGCGCACGGCGCGGCTGAACACGGGCGAATGGATCGAGTTGCTGCCGCGGCTGTCATCGCCGGCGCGCGGCGTGTTGCGCGGGCGGCGCGATCTCCCCGTCGGCGTGGACAGCGCGCTGGAGGGATTCCGCGCGGCGGATTTCGTGCTTGGGGCCGAGGTAGCGGTGAGCGAGGCGGCGCCCGTCGAGGTGCCGGCCGTCGCAGAATCTGCTGACGACGCGATCGAAGCGGCGCCGGTGATTGTGCCGGTCTCGCCATTCGTGCCGGTGGGAGTCGCGGCGCTGGGGATCCCGGTGGTCGCCGCGGCGCTCCGCGAGGCGGCGGACGCCGGTGCCCCGCAAAAGGCGGCCGCGCTTCACGGCGATCTGGTCAAGACCCAGCGCCCCGATGGCGCGCAGGTGCCGGCGGCCGAGGCGCCGGGCGAACCGTTCGCGATCGCCGATGTGGTGGCGCGCATCGATGCCTTCTACACGCGTCAGCAGGATCTTCCCGCCACGCCGCGCGCGCCGGCCCGCAGCGACGGCTTCCGGTTCGAGACCGATGCGCAGGGTGTGATCCGCTGGGTCGATGGTGTGTCGCGCGCGCCGCTGATCGGCCTGTCGCTCGACATGACCGCGATGCCCGACGGATCGCGCGTCGACGGCGTCGCAGCGGGCGCGCTTCGCCAGCGCGCGCGGTTTGCCGGGGCGCGGCTGTTCGTCGCGGGCGACAGCGATGCGGGCGGCGACTGGCGCATTTCCGCGAGCGCGGCGTTCGATCCGGCGAGCGGCCGCTTCATCGGCTATCGCGGCACCGGACGGCGTCCGCGCAGCGACGAGACCGCGGCGCCGTTGGACGCCGCGCGGAGCGGAGGCGGCGCCGATTCGCTGCGCCAGCTGATGCACGAGCTGCGCACGCCGACCAATGCGATCGCCGGCTTTTCCGAACTGATCGAACGCGAGATTCTGGGCGAGGCCGCGCCGGTCTATCGCGAGCGGGCGGCGCTGATTCGCGACCGTGCCCGTGCGCTGCTCGCGGCGATCGACGATCTCGACATCGCCGCGCGGATCGATGCCGCCGCGTTGCGTCTCTATCCGGGCGAAGTGGCGCTGCAGCCGCTGTTCGATCGGGTGTCCGACGAACTGGCGCCGCTCGCCGTGATGCGCGGCGCCGATGTGGCGCTGCCCGCGGATGAGCTGGCGGTGGCCGGCGACGCGCGCGCGATCGAGCGGCTGCTCTCGCGAACGCTGGCGACGCTGCTGTCCGCGGCGGGCGAGGGCGAGCGGATCGGCGTGCGGCTCACCGCCGAGAATGAGACCGTCGCGATCGGTTTCGACCGGCCGCGCACGCTCGCCGCCTATCCGGGCGACGCGATCTTCGCGATCGACGACGAGCGTGAGGAAGCGGCGCTGCTCGGCACCGGTTTCGCGCTGCGGCTGATCCGCAACTTGGCGCGCGAGCTGTCGGGATCGCTGGTGATCGAGGCGGACAGCCTGACGATCCGCTTGCCCGCGGCGGTAACCAAGTCTTTGGAGCAGGTACGCTAGAAGCCGTCCGCATGGGGATGGAACGACAGCTTATGCCGCCGAAGGGATATGTGGTGCCTGCACCGACGCGGGAAGCCGCCGTGGCGTGGCCCGACGATTTCGGCACGCGCTTCACCGTGTTCGTGGATACCGAGGAAGAGTTCGACTGGTCGCAACCGCTGCGCCGTGAGAACCGCGCGACGGAAGCGATGCGGGCGTTGCCCGAAGTGCACGCGCTATTCGCAGCCCACGGGGTTCCGGCGACCTATATGGTCGATCATCCGGTCGCGACCTGCCCGATGTCGATCGAGATCCTGCGCGAGTTGCTGAGCGACGGGCGGTCGGCGATCGGCACTCAGCTTCACCCCTGGGTCAACCCGCCGTTCGACGAGATCGTCGGACCGCGCAACAGTTTCGTCGGCAATCTGCCGCGCCCGCTGGAAGCGGCGAAGCTCGCGGTGCTGACCGGTGAGATCGCGTCCGCCTTTGGGCGGCGCCCGGTGATGTTCCGTGCGGGGCGCTACGGGGTCGGCCCCAACTCGCTGTCGCTGCTGGCGGCGGAGGGCTATCGCGTCGATACGTCGATGCGCTCGGGCTATGATTATGGCGCCGAAGGCGGGCCGGACTTCACCGGAATCGGCAATCACGCCTTCTGGACGAGAGAGAACGGGCTGGCTGAGTTGCCGCTGACCACCATCTATACCGGCGCCGCGCGTTCGGGCGGCGCGGGGCTGTACGGCGCGCTGCGCCATGTGCCGCGCGGGCGCGGCGTGGCGGCGCGTCTGCGCCTGCTCGCGCGCGTGGCACTGACACCGGAGGAGATGCCGATCGAACTGGCGCTGGAGGCGATCCGCGTCGCGGCGGGCGAGGGGGTGCGGATGCTGCTCTTCTCCTACCACTCGCCCTCGGCTGCGCCCGGTTACACCCCCTATGTCCGCGATGCGGCGGAGCTGCGCGCATTCCATGCGTGGTGGGAAGCGGCGTTCGGGCTGCTTGCGAAGCTTGGCATTGCGCCGGCCTCGCATGACGAGATCCTGACAGCGCTGGATCGCGCGGCGCTTGCCGGGCGCGGCGTTCGCCCGTAAGCGCATGGGCGCTGGGGGCCTGTAGCTCAATTGGTTAGAGCTGGCCGCTCATAACGGCTAGGTTGCGGGTTCAAGTCCTGCCGGGCCCACCAGCATTGACTTGTGTCCCCCGTGCTTAACGCCTAGGGCCGCAATCCGCGTCGGGGAGTGGCGCAGTCTGGTAGCGCGCCTGCTTTGGGAGCAGGATGTCGCAGGTTCGAATCCTGTCTCCCCGACCATTTTAATGACCGGCGGTCGCGATTTCGACCAGCGCGCCAGCCCGTTCGATGAACGGCATCGTGGCACATGGTTTCTGAAGCAACCATCACGCTAGAGTCAGAAATGGCCGTTGAGAACCGCCCGGAATCCGCCCCCTTCACCGTCCCCCCGCGGATCGCGTTGCTGTCGATCGTCGCGTTCTGGGTCTTTTACTACATCAGCATCACGCTGCGCTCATGGATCATGGACTATCCGGGCCACGCGTTCATGCTCGACAACCGGGCATGGGTGACGCTGTTCGGTGTCGGTTTCACCTATCTTCTCTATCGCGTGCTGCGGCTGTTCTGCCACCACACGCTGCGCGTCCGCGTGGCGGCGGCGTTCCTGTTCTCGGCGGTCGCGGCGACGGCCTATTCGGCGGTGAACTACTATTCCTTCTACGTTTACGATCCCGCCCCGCCCGAAGTGGAGCGCCAGAAGGAAGCGATGGGCAAGGGCGATTCGGAGCCCACGAAGAAGGACGCCGCGCACCTGATCGCGGAGAATGCGCTCCACTGGTATTTCTTCATCGCATCGTGGGCGGTGTTCTATCTGGCGTTGTCCTATGCCGGCGCGGTGCGCGCGTCGGAGCGCGAGACGGCGCGGTTGCGCGCGGCTGCACAGACCGCGGAGCTGCGGGCGCTGCGATATCAGGTCAATCCGCACTTCCTGTTCAACACGCTCAATTCGATCTCGGCGCTCGTCATGTCGGGTAAGCGTGAGGATGCCGAGGCGATGATCCTCAACCTTTCCAATTTCTTCCGCACCAGCCTGGCCAGCGAGCCGACCGACGACGTGCCGCTGGCGGACGAGATCGCGGTGCAGAAACTCTATCTGGAGATCGAGGCGGTACGCTTTCCGGAACGCCTGCGCTCCAGCTTCGAAATCGAACCGGCGGCCGCCAATGCCTGCGTCCCCGGCCTGATCCTTCAGCCGCTGATCGAGAACGCGATCAAATATGGGGTCGCGCCGGCGCGTCGTCCGGTGCAGATTTGCGTCCGCGCCCGCGTGAACGGCGACAAGCTGGAGGTGACGGTGAGCGACGATGGCGATGGCGCCAAGGCACCGAACGGAACCGGCGTCGGCCTGCGCAACGTCCGCGACCGGTTGAGCGCGCGGTTCGGCGATGCGGCATGGCTGACTGCCGGCAGGCGCGCGGAGGGCGGTTTCACGGCGATGCTGACGATGCCGCTGGTGACCAATGGCTGCTGAGCGGTTGCGCACGCTGATCGTCGACGACGAGCCGCTCGCGGTCGAGCGGATGCAGATATTGTGCGCGGGAATCCCGGAGATCGACCTGATCGGCACAGCCAGCGACGGCGATGCGGCGCTGCGGCTGATCGACGCGCTCAGCCCCGATCTGGTGCTGCTGGATATCGCGATGCCTCACCGCGACGGAATCGGGGTGGCGGCGGCGCTGGCGGAGGTTGCTCACCGCCCGGCGGTGATCTTCTGCACCGCGTTCGAGCAGCATGCGGTGGCTGCGTTCGACGTTGCCGCGGTGGACTATGTGCTCAAGCCCGTCAGTGCCGAGCGGCTCGCGCGCGCGATCGGGCGCGCGATCGAGGCTGCGGGACGCGGGCGCACGGAGACGCAGGCGACGAACTCACGCTGGATCGAGGAATTCTGGGTGCCGCACCGGTCGGAGATGGTGCGGGTGAGCGCCGGCGACATCGAGCGCGTCGATGCCGAGCGCGATTACATGCGGCTTGGCGTCGGCGGGCGAAGTTACCTGATCCACCAGACGATCACCGAGCTCGAGCGGCGGCTCGATCCGGAGCGCTTCATCCGGCTGCACCGGTCGACGATCGTGCGCAAGGACCGGATCGCCAAGCTGCGTCATGACGGACTGGGCGTTTGGCATGCCGAATTGACTGACGGCGATCTGGTGCGGATCGGACGCACCTATCAGGCCGCGGCCAAGGCGATCATGGCAAAATAGCCCCGCCCGCCGGTCCCTCCGGCAGGCGGGGCAGTGTGGATGAATGTCAGGGTGCTACAGTGACACTCATATCCCGCGCCGCGGGCTGCCGGTTGGCGGCATTGCGGTAAGCGAGTTGGATGGCCGGCTGGGCCGATTCGCGTGCGGTGACGGCGCAGCGCTTTGCAGCCTGCTGCAAGGCCAGGTGCTGCTCCAGCGCGACGCCGCAGATGCGATCGGCGGCACGCGCGATGCGGCGCTCGAAGGTCGCCTTGCCGGGTGCGCTGGCAAGATTGAGATCGGCGTAAGAGACATTTGCCGACTTCGCGCCGCCGGCGAAGGCCGGGACTGCGGCGATGAGCGCGGCGGCGATCGCGGCCGCGCGGGCGAGGTTGAACAACATGGGTCACTCCGGGGTTTGGGGCTGCGTTCTGTTCGAACGCTGATCCCGGCTACGCCTCGGGTCCGTGACGGGCTATCGATGCTCGACGAGGAGGGGCGTCGGGTCCACCGGAACCGTTCGACGCGATAAACGACCGATCGTCGGCGACGAACGTTGCCTGGCTTGTCGTCTCAGACAACGAAAAAGGGCGCCCCGTGAGGAGCGCCCTTTCGATTCGACCGGGTTCTTACGAACCCAGTAAGAACGGGTCCGATTACTCGGCGACGTTGGCCGCCGCGTTCTCGAGCGTGTCAGCAGCGTTCTCGAGGATCGCGCCGGCTTCGTTGGTCGCGCCAGCAGCTTCGTTCTCGAGCAGGTCAGCGCCGTTCTCGAGCGCTTCGATGGTGTTCTCAGCGGTGTTGTTCGCAGCCGGCGTGGTGTTGCAGGCGGCGAGCGACATCAGGCCGGTCGCGGCAGCGACGATGAGGACCTTCTTCATTCGTTTTGCTCCCAAGCAAAATTATTCGGTTCGCGTCGGCCCGATTGCCGTGCGAGTTAGTCGGAATAACGCCCGTTACGCCGCCGTCAATGGGAATTCATCTGACAGCAAGCTTTGCGGCGAACCGAAATGACGCGGTGCGTCATTTGGTGGCGCCGATTTCTTCGGGTGCATTTGCCACCACCGCGAGCATCGCGGTCCACGCCGCGACGTTCTGACGAAGCTGCACCGGATCGACCTTGTCGAGCGTGTCGTCCGGCGTGTGGTGCAGGTCGAAATAACGTGTGCCGTCCTGCTGCAGATCGATCCCGGCGACCCCGGAAGCGATCAGCGCGCTGACGTCCGCGCCGCCGCTCGCCGGATCGCGTCCGCGCGCGATGCCCAGCGGGGAAAGCGCCGCAGCGACCCGCTCGCTCACTGCCTTCGCGCTCTCCGGCAGCTTGAAATCGACCCGCCAGACCCGGTCCGCGCCGAAATCGGATTCGGCGGCCAGGGCGTGGCGTTCGCCCTTGTGCGCGTCGAAATAGGCCTTTCCGCCGAACACGCCCACTTCCTCGGCGCCCGCCCACAGGATGCGGATGGTGCGGCGGGGCTTGCCCGCGTCCATGATGCGCTTGGCCGCCGCGGTGACGATGCCGCAGCCGGCGCCGTCGTCGAACGCGCCGGTGCCCAGGTCCCAGCTGTCGAGGTGGCAGGCGACCACGACGAGGCCGGCGGCGGGATCGCTGCCCGGCACCTCGGCGATCACGTTACCCGATTCGGTCATGCCGACCTGCTTGGGGGTCAGCGTCAGCTTGACGCGTACCGGCTGGCCGCGCTTCAGGATCCGCTCAAGCTGTTCGGCGTCGGGGATGGCGAGCGCGGCGGCCGGGATCGGCGCGACGCCTTCGGGGAAGCCTGTGCCGCCCGCGTGCGGGTTGCGGTGATGGTCGGTGCCGACCGAGCGGATCAGGATCGCCGCGGCCCCCTTGCGCGCGGCGGTCGCGGGGCCGCTGCGGCGGACCGCGCCATATGCGCCATATTGCGATCCGTCCTGCGTGCGCGTCATCGCGTGGCTGACGAACGCGATCTTGCCCTTGAGGCTCCCGTCAGGCGCGGCTTGAAGCGCGGCGAGGTCGGGGAAATACGCGATCTCTCCGCTCAGCCCCGCGGCGGGCGTCGCGCCCGAATTGCCGAGCGCGGTGAGGCGGAGCGGCTGCGGGAAGGGAGCGAGCACCTCCAGCGTCTCTTCGCCGCGGACCCAGGTCTTCATCTGGAACGGCTCATTGCGGACATTGCTGAAACCGAGCGCCGCCAGCTTCTTTACCGACCATGCCCGCGCCCGTGCTTCCGCTTCCGTCCCGGCAAGGCGCGGGCCGATTTCGGTGGTCAGGCCTTCGGTGATGTCCCAGGCGACCTCGTCCTTCAGCGCGGCATCGCGGAGCGCCGCGGGGTCGGCTTGGGCAAGTGCGGGGAGGGGCAGGGCGAACAGCGCGCCCGCGATCATGGAACGGTATGTCATATCGTGGCAGGGTTAGGCAGGCTTCCACGGCTTGGCAATCGGCGCTTGTCCGTTGCGCTGGCGCAATGGCATGTGCGGCCGGCAAGGGGACGGGCATGGACCGCAAGGCGATGATCGAGGGGCTGATGCCCAAAGCTGCGGGCGATCCCGCGCTGATGCTGCGCGTTGCCCAATTGATGCGCGCCGACGGGCAGGAGGCGCGCGCGATGGCGATGGCGGCAGGCATCCTCGATCCGGGCATGGCCGCTTCGCCGCCTGTTTTGGCCGAAGCGCGGCGGTTCGTGGCGCGCACGGTTCCGCACTGGCATTTCGGCCTTGTCCGCGACCGGGCACGCAACCGCGCCTATGAAGCCGCGCTGCGCGCGATGATCAGGCCGGGGATGCGTGTGCTTGAGATTGGCACAGGCACCGGCCTGTTGGCGATGATGGCGGCGCGGGCGGGCGCCGCTGAGGTCGTCACCTGTGAATCGAACGCCGCCGTCGCCGACGCGGCCCGCCATGTGATCGCCGCCAACGGCTTTGCCGATCGCGTCCGCGTGGTCGCCAAGCCATCGACGGCGCTTGAGCTTGGCGTCGATCTGGACGCGCGCGCCGACTTGCTGGTTTCCGAGATCGTCAGCCACGACCTGCTCCGCGAACAGGTGCTGCCCGCGCATGAAGACGCGGTGGCACGGTTGCTGGCGCCGGGCGCATCCGTGATTCCGGGACGCGGCGAGGTGCGTGTCGCGCTGGCGGAATTGCCGTCGCCCCGGTTCGGTGCCGAGCCGTTCGAAGGGTTCGACCTTTCGGCGTTCGACCCGCTGCTTCCGCCCGAGCGCAGGCTGCGTTCCGACGATCCCGATATTGCGCTGCGCAGCGGCGGCGAGACGTTGTTCGCGTTCGATTTCGCGACCGCCGTGCCGGTCCCCGGCGCCACGGCCGAGGTCGCCTGCACCGCCACCGGCGGGCGCGTGACCGGCATTCTCCAGTGGATCGCTCTCGATCTCGCGCCCGGCCTGCGGCACGAAAACGCGCCCGCGCCCGATGCCCCACGCTCGAACTGGCGGCTGCGCTTCTTCGAGTTCCCCGAACCGGTCGATACGCGCCCCGGCGACCATATCGTCATTTGCGGGGTGCACGACCGGCGTCGCGTCGATGTCTGGCGTGCCTGACCGGTTTGCCAATCGGCCCCGCCATCGCTACATGCGCGGCCAAACTTCCTGACCTCAAGCTATCGCAACGGAGACCCGCAGTGGCCGCCCAATACGCCTTCGTGATGAAGGACATGACCAAGACCTTCCCCGGCGCTCCGAAGCCGGTGCTGAGCAACATCAACCTGCAATTCTATCAGGGTGCCAAGATCGGCATCGTCGGCCCCAACGGCGCCGGCAAGTCGACCCTGATCAAGATCATGGCGGGCATCGACAAGGACTTCTCGGGCGAGGCGTGGCCGGGTGAGAACATCACCGTCGGCTATCTTGAGCAGGAGCCCCAGCTCGACCCGAGCAAGACCGTGCTTGAGAACGTCAAGGACGGCGCGCGCGAGACCGCCGACCTCGTCGAGCGCTTCAACGCGATCTCGGCCGAAATGGGCGATCCCAAGGACGACACCGATTTCGACGCCCTGATGGAAGAGATGGGCGATCTTCAGGCCAAGATCGACGCGGTCGATGGCTGGAGCCTCGACAATCAGCTCGAGATCGCGATGGAAGCGCTGCGCTGCCCGCCGGGCGACTGGAGCGTCGACAACCTGTCGGGCGGTGAAAAGCGCCGCGTCGCGCTGACCCGCTTGCTGATCCAGAAGCCGTCGATCCTGCTGCTCGACGAACCGACCAACCACCTCGACGCCGAAAGCGTCGAGTGGCTCGAAAACCATCTCAAGGAATATGCCGGCGCGGTGCTGATGATCACCCACGACCGCTACTTCCTCGACAATGTGGTGGACTGGATTCTCGAGCTCGATCGGGGAAAATACTTCCCCTATGAGGGCAATTACTCGACCTATCTGGAAAAGAAGGTCAAGCGCCTGGAGCAGGAGGACCGCGAGGCCACCGGCCGTCAGAAGGCGATCAAGGACGAGCTGGAGTGGATCCGCGCCGGCGTGAAGGGCCGCCAGACCAAGTCCAAGGCGCGTATCGCCAAGTTCGAGCAGCTGGTCGAGGCGCAGCAGAACCGCGCGCCCGGCAAGGCACAGATCGTGATCCAGGTGCCTGAGCGGCTGGGCGGCAAGGTGATCGAGGTCGAGAATATCTCGAAGGCCTATGGCGATAAGCTGTTGTTCGAGAATCTGTCGTTCACGCTGCCAGCCGGCGGCATTGTCGGCGTGATCGGGCCGAACGGCGCGGGTAAGTCGACGCTGTTCAAGATGATCACCGGCCAGGAAACACCGGATACCGGCACGATCGAGATGGGGTCGACGGTGCGTCTGGGCTATGTCGACCAGAGCCGCGACCACCTCGACCCGTCGAAGAACGTCTGGGAGGAAATCTCCGACGGCCTCGATTACATGAAGGTCAACGGCCATGACGCGTCGACCCGCGCCTATGTCGGCGCCTTCAACTTCAAGGGCCAGGACCAGCAGAAGAACGTCGGCAAGCTGTCGGGCGGTGAGCGCAACCGCGTTAACATCGCCAAGATGCTCAAGCGCGGCGGCAACGTGCTGCTGCTCGACGAACCGACCAACGATCTTGACGTCGAAACGCTCGGCGCGCTCGAAGAGGCGATCGAGAATTTCGCGGGCTGCGCCGTGGTGATCAGCCACGATCGCTTCTTCCTCGATCGTCTGGCCACCCACATTCTCGCGTTCGAAGGCAACAGCCATGTGGAATGGTTCGAGGGCAACTTCGAAGCCTATGAGGAAGACAAGCGCCGCCGTCTGGGCGACGCGGCGGACCGTCCCACGCGGTTAGCCTACAAGAAGCTGACGCGCTGAACGAACAAGGGCTCCGGGATCGTTTCCGGGGCCCTTTTTCTTGACCCCGGGGCGGGGGGTGCCGATGGTGCCGGCCAATGCAATCGATCAGTGATTTTAGCGCGATCCGGGGGTTCGAGGAGCTCTGGGCCCAACATACTTTTCGTATGCCGCGGCAGGTTCCCCGCGACCAGAGCGAGCGGATGCTGCTCGACGCGCTGGGGCTGGGGCTGGAGCAGGCGATGCAGCATCTGGGGCGGGAGCGTCCCGATCTCGCGGCGTTTCAGGACTGGGTGCTGGCGACCGCGGGGCGGCCTGATCCCGAGGCGATCGCGCGCTACCATGCGTGGCTTGAGGGCGCGCCCCTCTCCGAAGCGGTACAGGCGCGTATCGATGCGATCGACGCTGCGCCGTCCGTGTTCGACGCCGATGATCTCGCGCATTGGGAGCGTGAGGGATGGGTGGTGCTGCGACAGGCGGTCAGCCGGGATGAAGCTGGCGCCGCCGAGGCTCTGTTATGGGAAGTCGTCGCCGGGGATCCGGCCTTGCCCGCCAGCTGGTATGGCCATCGCGGTAACGGGATCATGGTGCAGCATTTCCAGCACCCCGCGCTCGACGTCGCCCGAACCTCACCGCGGATTCACAAGGCGTTCGCGCAGCTCTGGGGCACCGCGGATCTGTGGACGACGATCGACCGGATGAGCTTCAACCCGCCCGAGACACCTGCGCACCTTTTTCAGGGGCCGCGGCTGCATTGGGACGTCAGCCTCGCGCTACCCGTGCCGTTCGCGACGCAGGGTATCCTCTATCTCACCGACACCGCGGCGGATCAGGGCGCGCTGATGCTGGTGCCGGGCTTCCATCACCGGCTGGAGGACTGGCTGAACGAAGTCGGGGGTCGCGATCCGCGTCAGGTGGACCTGAGCGCTGAGGCGGTTGCGATACCGGCGGGCGCGGGCGATCTGGTCATCTGGCGTCAGGATCTGCCGCACGGCGCCAGCCCGAACCGCGCGGCGCGGCCCCGGATGGCGCAGTACGTCAATTATTACTCGCCCGCGCTCACCGTCCATCCGGAGTGGCGCTGAGCGGTCAGACCTTCTTCGTCGCCCCGTCCAGGCTCCACGCGCCGCCACCGGCCGCCGCGAGGTAGAGGAAGATGAAGGTGAACAGAAGGATCGCCTCGCCGCCATTGGCCGCTGGGAAGAAACCCTTCGATCCGTGTGCCAGCCAATAGCCCACCGCGCACATGCCCGATGCGATGAAGGCGACGGGGCGGGTGAACAGCCCGATCACCAGCAGCGCGCCGCCGACCAGCTCAATCGCGCCCGCGGCATAGAGCAGCGGGTTGAGCGGCATGGGGAAGGGCGGCAGGCCGAAGAATTTCGACGTGCCGTGCTGAAGGAAGGCAAGTCCCGCGACGATGCGCAGGACGGCGAGCAGCTTGTCGGACCAGCTGGCAGGGATCGGCATGATGAGTCTCCTTGCGCGGCAAATGGCTGAGCGCCGTTGCGCAAGTGAAACCTTTCATGCCTGCGGGTTCAGATCAATCCCGGCGGCGGAAACCGATCGTTTCAGTCCCCGGTGACCTTGAGCGGACCAAGGTCGCCCAGACCCACGGTTCCGCTCGCCATCGCCAGCATCCGGTCGAGGCTCTTCTTCGCCTTCAACCGGATTTCATCCTCGATCTCGATCCGCGGCTCGAGGTCGCGGAGCGCGATGTAGAGCTTCTCCAGCGTGTTCATCGCCATGTACGGGCAGATGTTGCAGTTGCAGTTGCCGTCCGCACCGGGCGCGCCGATGAAGGTCTTCTCCGGCACCGCCTTTTCCATCTGGTGGATGATGTGCGGTTCGGTCGCGACGATCATCGTGTCGCCGTCGAAATCCTTGGCATAGGCAAGGATGCCGCTGGTCGATCCGACATAATCGGCGTGATCCAGAACGTGCGGCGGGCATTCGGGATGAGCGGCGACCGGCGCGCCGGGATGCTGCGCCTTGAGCTTGAGCAGTTCGGTCTCGCTGAATGCCTCGTGCACGATGCAGACGCCCGGCCAGAGCAGCATGTCGCGGCCCATCTTACGGTTGATATAGCCGCCCAGATGCTTGTCGGGACCGAAGATGATCTTCTGGTCCTTGGGGATCTGGCTCAGGATCTTCTCGGCGGACGAGCTGGTGACGATGATGTCGCTGAGCGCTTTCACCTCGACCGAACAATTGATGTAGGTCAGCGCGATATGGTCCGGATGCTTCGCGCGGAAC
>Ga0247823_10001233_pt1 | contig 21310 bp, 12 predicted proteins | sample 13C_PalmiticAcid_2_FD_192426 | JGI IMG/M metagenome (GOLD analysis project Ga0247823, IMG submission 192426) | Soil microbial communities from agricultural site in Penn Yan, New York, United States - 13C_PalmiticAcid_Day30 | ecosystem: Environmental > Terrestrial > Soil > Agricultural land... | reverse complement strand
CAGGCCGGGCAAACAGCCTTGGATTATAGCCAAGCCCCCTTGGCACCCGCCGGGCGCCGCCCCCTCGGCTGATAGAATCGCTGGCGTTGCGGCTGTAGCTCAGTGGATAGAGTATTGGCCTCCGAAGGCTGTCGTCATGGCAGCTGGCAGCAACGAAACGAGTATTGGACTTTTTACAGCATGCGGCTGTAGCTCAGTGGATAGAGTATCGGCCTCCGAAGCCGAGGGTCGTGGGTTCGATCCCCGCCAGCCGCACCAAGTCTCAACAAGTCCTTGAACCATCAGGACTTTCCCGGCTAGAACGCCTCTGCAGCACCACCCTAGAGCAAAGGGCGGATATGCAGAACCTTGAACGGCGTCCCAGCGGGGTCTACGTCGCACGACTTACAGTTCCCATGCGGCTTCGCACAGTCGTGGGCGCGAGCGTATTTGTGGCGAGTACGGGAAGCCGTAATCTCGCGGTTGCCAAGGTGCTCGCAGCCGAGCAGATCGCGCGCTGGCGGCGTCACCTGTTTGACCTTGACCGGCTCAGCCTATTGGGACCCTCGATGACCCCCGAGAACATCCTCAAGATCGCCGACGGCCACCCGCTTCTGGTGGCCCGTGGTTACCTTCCCATCACGCAGGCCGCAACCGTCGTCGGGCTGACATCCCAGGACCTGCTGCGCCAGGCGGCCGACGGTCAACTTGCACTCTACTGCCGCCTGCAGGGCGAGATGGGCTATGTGACACCCTCGTGGTCGTTCGAGCCAGATGACCCCGAACTTGGGACGGTGCTGGTGCCGAGAACACGTCACCGACCCGCCGGATCAAGAGCTCACCGTGCGTACGGCATGTACCGGATTTCGCGCAACGAGACGGACGCCGTGGCCAACTTGCTGCTGACCAAAGGCTCTGCCTCGATCTTGGCGTTTGACGAGCAGGCTCCAGGTGCCGACGAGCTCGTTTTTGTCCCCGAGGTCATCTTCGAACTCAACGAGCAGCTTGTCGAGGTGTCCGCGGTCGAGGTGGATGTGTTGCGCAGAAGAATGGCCGATGCCATCTCTCCTGCTGCGCTGGAGGCAGCCCGCCAGACGCTTCAGAGTGGGACAACACAAGCATCCGCAAGTCCGAAGGCGTCGCTTCCTCTTTCTCAGGCCATGGAGGAGTACTGCCGGGTGCATCTACCGCAGTCGATCAGTTCACCCAAGGAGGTTGCGCGAATCCGCAATGGGATTCTGTTGCTGGCCGAGTTCGAGGGCGATTTGCCGATTGGGCAGTTCAGCGCGGATACCTTGCGCAGCTTTCGCGACACGCATCTTGCCCTGATGCCCGCAAAAGAGAACCAGGTGCGTCAGAAGTTCGGTACGAAATCCATGACCGACTCCATGCGTGCCATCGAAGGCACGGACTGGCCGCGCATGTCGGCGAATGAGCGTGACCTTCGTATGCAGTGGCTCTATCGCATGTTCCGGTGGTTTCATGCGCAGAAATGGATTCCTGACGATCCTTGCACCGGGTTGAGAGGTGAATCCGTCCTGACCAAGGTCGAGCGAAAACAGGCTGCCGCTGGCCGCAAGGATCGCACGGCATTCAGCGAAGAGGAGATCGCCAGGATCTTTGCAGCGCCGGTCTTTCAGGCGGGGGCTTGGAAGGCGACTCAAGCAGGAACATTTAGGACCTTCCAGCCTTTCCACTACTGGCTCCCTCTGTTAGGGCTGTTCACTGGCGCGCGCATAGGAGAACTGTGCCAGCTCTACCTGGACGATGTGCGCTGCGAAGACGGCGTGTGGTTCATCGATATCAACCAACGCAGTGTCGACAAGAGCCTGAAGAACGCATGGTCGGCGCGGCATGTTCCTTTGCATCCGAGGCTTGTGGAACTCGGCTTCATCCTTTGGTGTGATCAGCTTCGCAAGGATGGATTCAAACGCGTGTTTCCCGAGTTGTCTTGGAACCCGACCAACCGTTACGCAAAAGAGCCCATCCGGGCCATGTCGCAGTTCTTGGAGAGACTAGGCATGCCGCGCGACGGGACAAAGGTGTTTCATTCGTTTAGGCACGGCTTGAACGACACGCTGCAGAAGCGTTCCTCCATGCCTGACATCATGAGAAAGCGCGTGATGGGACACGAACCTGGCGAAGGAGTGAATGAGCGCCACTACTTGAGCGACTCAAAGCCGAAAGAGGTTCTCGCGTTTATCGGTAAGGTTGGCGCTGGCTTGCCACGGTTGAGTCCTTTCAACCCTGTTATCGGCTCTATCGCAGTGCGAGATGCTCTGAGACGTAAGAATGGAGGGCGGGGGGCAGAGGAGTCTTTGGGCGAGGTAAAAACTTGGCGAACTACACGACATTGAGGCCTTGTGGAGGTCACAAGGCGTGGTGTGCAACGGGTGGCCTGATCTCGACTTTCGGAGATCGATAGGAGCTTTCTGAACGTGCCTTTGTCTCAGGGCGCAGCAGGCATCGATACTGGGTCAGGTCGCACGAACGCCATGGAACGAGTCCCGCATGAGCGTAGATGCACAGAGCTTCTCCACACGCACTCCAGTGCGCTGGTGACTAAGGGAGACTACTACGCGGCCCATGACTAGGTTTAAAACTATGAAAACCTAGTCTGTTGGTCGGTTTTGGTTGTTTCTAGGGGCTGTGCGACATACGTCGGAGTATTGAATACCGGACAATCAGTGGTAGCTCGACTAGTACGCATTTGATTCTTTAATCAAGAATTCAACAGCGTATGGGGTGACTACGCGCTCAGCATCTTCGTGGAAGTTGTGCGAGTAGTGTTCTTGATTTCTTTGTAAATCAATGAGTTACAAGCGCTTAGAGACACTCTGTACTATTAATCAGGGGGCTTGGAGGGCTAGGTGCTATTCAGGGAACATCCAGTCTGTAGGCAACCTCCTGAAGTAACGAGCCCATTTGGGGCCGTAGGCGTCTAGTACGTCTTGTACTGCCCAACCATGTACTCGGCCCAACTGTTGGCTGGCTCGCAACCACACCGTCGCTGACATGGGGTACCGATCAATTTTGACTCCACGACGAAGTGGCATCAACAAGCGCGGCCTGCTTCTACCTACTCCATGAAGTACGCGGCCAATCTTTCTCAGTTCGTCATAGGTTGGTAGGTCCAACAATTTGAGGCGTTTTGCGAAAAACGCCTTCTTGTCTAGCTGAATCAGGTCAGAAGTTCCAGTGAGCCCACTTCTTCTGATCGCATCCGCGAGTTCCATCCGCCACTCGACATGTACACATGGTTGACCAGTGACCTTGGACGGCTCGTCGCTGTACTGCACAAGATTGTTTCTACCTCCCGCACGCTTGTAGTAGACCGTCCCCTCGTACTTAACCACCGGTTCGATGCCGCGATGCCAAGGCTGGACAAGCCTGCGCTCAATGAAAGCGTGTAGATCCTCTGCATCGCCATATGACCTGGTCATGAGGTCCAATGAAACGTCCACACGCGACAGCACGTAGTTGTTAAACCCGTCTTCAAAATAGGCGAGCGCAGTATCGGTCGGTTGACGAAGCACTATGCCGTCCGGCCACCTGTTGGGCTGGTAGCGCAGCGGACCAGTTTCTCCGATGGAGCCGCATCGCTCTTCAAGCCAGATCTTCTCTACAGGATCGATAGGCCGGTCGACATAAATCTTCACGGTATCGAAGTAGGTCGCAGACTTCAGCACTGTATTCGCAGCCCAATCTATGGTGTCTCTCATGAGGGGTGTTCCACAGTCAGCTTGATCGCGGCGCATTAGAGCGCCTCAGACGATCGCACATGTTGTTTGATGAACTGAAGACGGGAGCACGCGCAGTACCCGAGCAGGTCAATCGCTCGCTCTACGTCGAGCTCCTCTGGCGAGTACGTCATCACGGAGTCCGGATACGAGTTTTGCTGGATCAACCTCAATAGCCTTTGCCCAGCGCACAAACTCCAGGACATCCAGGTAGCGCTGACCCTTCTCCACCTTCGAGACGAACGTCTGGTGCTTATCAAGACGGTCTGCCAGCTCTTCCTGGCTCATGCCCGCGGCTAGTCGAGCGTTGCGTAGTTCGTTGAGGAACTTGCGGTAGGCGGAGTCGTAGATGGACATGCATTGCGATCAGTGTTCGCAAGCGATTACCTAACCCATTGGCGGTTAAGCCAAATTGGCTTGAATTTGACGCACTCCAGCTATGATTCAACCCGTTTTGGCTTGTTAATCAAAGTGGAGTGCAACATGGCAGCAAGAAGCAGTATTCAAGTTATAGGGTTGTTGTGCATCTCGGCGGCCCTCGCTGGCTGCGCGAACAAGGATGTTCTCGGACAGCTCGCTGATGACTTCAATTTGAGTTCCAAACCCCGTGCTGAGTACTTGAACGAGAAATGTTCGAGGCTAGAAGCACGTTCTTTGTGGACAGCCGAGTGCTCAGGATGGCGAGACGAACGAGCTGCGAAAGAGAAGGAGAGGAGGCAAGCAGAAGCTGCTGCCAGGGAGGCTGAGCTGGAAGCGCGATGGGCAATCCAACGCGAAGAGGAGGCTCGCAAGAAGCGCGAAGCTGAGGAGCGCGAAATGGCCGCAGTGCAGGCAGATGAGCGCGATGGCTATAAGCACCTCTCATTCGATGACTTTGCGTTGGATGCCGAGAGCATGAAAGGTGCCAAGATCGCTCTGTATGGCGTTTATGTGGGCAAGGGTGAGCGCTTGGCTCGCAACCAGCTGGCTGCACTCATGTGGACAGAGCGCGCACATGGACCTAAGGGGGAGTTGATTCCACTGGTTACCTCCGGTGCCGTCAGAGACTCTAGGGCGGTCCTTCTGCGCTGCGACGCATCACCCATCGGCTGCGCGATTGTTGTGCGCGGTCGTGTTCGGGTGGTGACGATGCGAAACGCATTTGGCACCAGTTCACAGGAACTGGGCGTGGTCGTCGAGAGTGTTCGATAGTGCAGTTTCGAGGTGCTCAGTGCGCATACTTTTCCGGCATGACGCAGAAATCGATGGAGTGACTGGTGCTAACGACGTAACGGGTGGCCGCAATGCAGCGATAACAGACCGTCGTGCGAAACTCGCCAATGCCAGCTACCAAGTGAGTTCCGGACAATCATGCCCATGTGGTGCAAACAGGGGGGCTACATTAAGACCGGTACGGAAGTACTTTCCCGGCAGATCCTGCGCGTTGGCGATGGCTTTAGCCAGTCGCTGCGAATAACTGCATGTCTGCCGATTGGCATCGCATAGAGGCCTGACGTCCAATACAGGCGCAAGGAGGCTAGGTCAAATGGCAAAAGAAGGTTCCGACGAAACCTGGATTCGGGAGTTGAAGGCGCACGTCGCCCACCACCCCATTGTCATCCTGAACTTGGAAGAGCGCGAACTCCATGGGTTGAAGGAGACCCGTCACGGGATGCGCCAGTTCTCGCTGACGCGAGCACACGATGACGCCAGAGGCATTTCCACCCCATGCATCTGCCTCTACTTCGCTGAGAAGTCGCGACCATTCGGGGGGCAGGCTGACCCGCCCGCCGCATATGCCGCGCTCTTCAAGGCAAAAGGCGCAGCTACGACCTTCGACTCCAGGCTGATGATCCGCCGAGGCGTAGAGATTCAACCGAGCACGCCGGCGGGCCTTGTCAAACTCTTCAAGGGCGGGAAGTTCGAGCAGGACATCAAGAAGCGCCTCAACAAGGATGCAGCTCTAGTTCCTCTGGGACTAAAGGAAAGCACCAAGCTCTTAGAGAAGCTCCTAGCCATCGAGGGCAACCGCGGCTCGCTGCGAACCCTTGCTGGCGGGTTGACAAAGCCAGGTTCGGAATCCGTAGAGCGACTGCAACTTGACGCGCTCAAGATGGCGCTACGCGCGTTCGGTTTGCCTGAGGATGCGCCGGCGGCGACGATGAACCTCGCGCGCGGCTCGAAGACTGGGCTCACAAGGCTGAACGTGCATGAGGATGGCGTCATCGAGCACGACGCCCGAGTCGTTCCCGGGTACGAGTTTATCGACAGCGACGTCCGCGGTCAGGCCACGTTCCGCAAGGGTCATCAGACCCTCGAGGTTTACACGGCCAATCGACGCAAGCTCGAAGAGGCGTTCGGCGTCGATCTCATCTACCTGAACCTATTCCACCGCAATGCAGTGCTCGTTCAATACAAGATGCTCAAGCCGCAAGGCGGTGAGGACGATCCCACGGATTGGGTCTACCGAGAGGATGAGCATCTGCCGAAGCAGTTGAAAACCATGCGACTCTTCAGCCAGAGTTCCGGGACAGCTGACGGATTCAGGCTGAGCCGGGAGGCGTTCTATTTCAAGTTCGTGAGACGGCAGGAGCCGGATACCTCGACGAACGTCCTCTTGCCGCTTGGCCACTTTGAGGAAGTCCTAAAGGACAGCGCGTTTCGCACCGCGTTTGGCAACGTCCGCGTGGGCTACAAGGGCTTGGATGGCCGGTACATGCGTCAGACCGCATTCTTCGACCTCCTTCAGGCTGGCTACATCGGTAGCGATGCGTCAACGACTGAGCACCTACGCGCCCTAATCGAAAGCGTGCTGTCCGGCGACGACTCACTCGTGGTTGCGGTGCAGAGGCTGACGCATCGACATGAGAAAGACAGCGACCATCAGCGCCTGATGCGTGAATGGGCGGTGGATAGCGAGCAGGCCTGATGCTGGCGTTTCTCCTCCTCCTGATGCCATGAGCGCTCACTAGATTGTCAACGAATGCCTTCGTTCAAGCGACGCAATGATTGTGTCTGGGAGGCGCAAATGCATGTAGCTAAGCAATAGAGAAACATGCTCACCGCCGGGGCCGAGCTGAAGAGCCATCTCGAGCCTGTACAGCTTGGGAACTTCACCTGGTTCGAAGCCGTGAATGTCATAAGAAGCAGACGTTGGAACTCGCCCAGCAGGTCAGGACATTTGGCGGCTGGAGCCTGTGGTCCGAACACGCATAGAAATGGAGAGAAGAATGCGAATAGCCAACTTGAGAATCGAGAACTTCCGGGGTGTAAAAAGTGGCTTCGTGCAATTCGGCAGACACCCCGTACTTGTCGGTGACAACAACACTGGCAAGACTACCCTGATCGAAGCACTGGCTCTCGTGCTTGGCAGAGATCGCCTAGTTCGCGAACTGACAGAACATGACTTCTTCGGGTCCAACCCACAGGCAGCCGACAGGATCAAAGTCGTGGCAACGGTCACTGATTTCCCTGGTGACGACCCTGAGCAGAGTAGCCAGTGGTTTCGTGATGAGAGGGCGGTCGTCAAATGGCTTGACGAGGCGACAGGCCATGTGCATCCGGCGCGCAACAACCCCGCGTGGAGGCTGTGCTGTCAACTCGGCGCTCAGGCACGCTTCGACCAAGACAGCTTGGCTGTCGAGACGGTTCGCTACTTTCATGACCACGATGAGCCCATTGATCCTTTCGCCGACGAGGCACCGGCCCCTGTTCCGGGCAAGCTCATCCAGGAACTGAGCTTCTATCTCGTGCGCGCGAGCAGGACTTGGGACAAAGTCTTTTCGTGGGGGAACGAGCTTTTCAAGCGCACCGTGCTGGCGGCCGCGGCTCAGCCCTCAGGGGCATTGCTAGCCGAGCGCGATCGCCTGAGGGCCCCGGCACAGCCGATCGATGCCGACCCGGGCATTCAACCGCTGATCGAGCATCTGAACAGCGAGCTTGCGGCCTCGTTTCCGAACGCTCCGAAGGTGCAGTTGAGGCTCACCAGCACAGACAGCCGGTCGGTGATGGAGGCAGTTTCAGCCCACTTCGCGGGGACGGATGGCTTCAGCATTCCAGCCGGAAGACAGGGCAGCGGGCTGGTCTCCATGCAAGGCCTATTGCTGCTGCTTGAGCTTGGCCGCGCTCGTGCTGCAAGCGGTGGAGAGTTCCTCATGGCTCTGGAAGAGCCTGAAGTCCATCTGCCGCCTTCTGCACAGCAACGGTTGGTTCAGCGGGTCCAGGCCCTGTCAACCCAGACCTTCGTGACGACCCATTCACCGCTCGTTGCCAGCATGGCAGACCCGACCTCGGTGCTGATCTTGAAGAAGCATGATGGGATCCTCTCAGCCGAGCCATTCTTGGCCACGCCACTTCCTGCCGCGGCTCCGAACTGGAAGCGCAAGTTTTTCCAACACAGTCGGGTTGATGTGTTGAGTGCATTGATGCAGCCTGCACTGCTCGTCCCAGAAGGCAGAGCCGATTTCCAGCTGCTACGTTGCATCCTCCGGCCTTTGATGATGACCGAGGGATGGATTGACATGATGCAGCGCCCCTTCGGCATCGAAGTCGGGGTGGTTCCCACGGAAGATGCGAACGTCATTGAAACGCACCGGCTGATGCAGCGGCTCCACAGACGCGTGTGTTGCCTTGTTGATGGTGACGCAGCTGGGCTGGACTATGCGGATCAACTATGGCAGGAAGCCGCCCCGCCGAGCGCGATCATTCGCTGGAACGACGGCGCAATGATCGAAGACGCCATCGGGTGGATCCTCAATGCAGACGAGCCGACGGTTGTAGGGAAGCTGGCGGAAATATCCCCGCAACCTCCGGCGTCGACCGCGGCGGTGGTGGCATATCTGAAGACGAAGAAGATGGACATCATCGCCTACGAAAACCTTGCGGAAGCAATTGCCACGACGCCAGGCTGCAGGGCGCGGGCGGCAGACCTACTGAGTGGTCTGGCTTGTGCTTGCGCCGGCGATGAGGCGACGCAGCGCTTTGTTCGCGAGGCCAATGGGGTGTGGGTGTTTCAGCCGTGACGGTCCACGCATTCACTGGCGGCGCTGGTTGCGGCAAGACCCACATGCTCATGGATTCGCTGTCAGCGCATCTGGACGCTGCACCTTTGAATGTCGGTCAGAAGGTCCTGGCGCTCACGTTCATGCACGGGTCTCGCCGACGCTTGGAAGAGCGTCTTGGGATGCTTCAGAACCTCAAGGGCAAGACGGAATGCACGACCATCGACAGCTTCGCATGGCGTCTGTTTCGGCGTTGGCGTTCCCTTGCCGCGGCACTCGGCTTCGCAAACATCGAACCAACCGAATACGAGCGCGTATGTGAAGCTGCCGGTGCCCTTGCGCAGGTCAAGGAGGTCCACAACTGGGTGGCGGCGACGTTTCCTATCCTCGTCGTGGATGAAGCTCAGGACATGACCGTGAATCGTCTCGGCATGGTTGCAGGCCTGGCCAACAGGTTGGAGGTCTTCGTCGCCGCGGACGAGTTTCAATGTCTCAGCGAGGAGCTTCGCCCCAACCCGGCATGCGCTTGGCTCACCCAGGTATGCGCTCCAGAGGAACTGACGCAGCCCCGTCGGACCAACGTCGACGAGTTGCTCGATGCAGCTCAAGCGATTCGCGCCGGCGAAGCGCCGAAGTCAGCGAAACTCTTCATGATTGCGCAGACGTCGACGGCTCCGTTGGCTGGCGCATGGATCAACTCCAATTTGAGCTGGTACGGCGGGGGAAAGCGTGTCGCGATCATCACCCCAACGCATGGCACGTTTTCCAGGGCTGCATTGGCCTGGGCTGCCGCGAACAAGACCAAGAGGGGCGCAGGCCCTTACAACGTCGCTTGGGAGCAGTCGGAAGCAAAAGCTGCAACCGAGTACCTCGGCACGATCCAGTTAGCCGACCAAGCTGACGGTGTTTCCATCGCTGCCGTTCTCGCTGCGGCTGGTGATGCCAGAACGGCCAGGGATGTGGCCGAATGGCTTGAGATTCAACGCCGGACCAGGGCGAAGGTACATTTCACAAGGGATGAGGTTGTGAAGTTGGTTGAGCAGTCTTTTTCACAGCGCCGCCAATCTCGACGAAGCGATGTTCGCGGCTGGAAGGGGATGACAGTTCACAGTGCCAAGAACCGAGAATTCGACAACGTCATTGTGCTCTGGCCAGCCGCCGTCGGCGGCAGTGACGACCAGAAGAGGCGTTTGCTCTACAACGCAGTGACACGAGCAAAGGAGCGATGCATCGTCCTTGTGCAGGCTGCTGCCCATATGGGCCTGCCTCCCTTCGCATGAAACACCACCCCACGTTCCGAGAGGACAGATGGGTCTGATTGGGCAGACGAAGGCCTGGAGTCGGTCAAGATCTGCCGGCTGATGAATGTTGGCCGAAGGGCTGCAGCCAGCTGAATGTGGACGGCGCGCTTTGAAGCACATCAATCTTCGGCCGCTGCAGGCAGTTCCTTGGTATGGAGTTCTGCCAAGACTAGCCCAGAAAGCTGGGAGAGCATGCCCTCGGGCTGGGCGCGTACCTCTAGTTTTGCAAAGTCCGGAATTCAGGGGAGACGTCGGTTGGAGCTATCACGATCTACACAAGTGCGATGGATCATTCCATAGTGGCTCCTGACGTTCGTATTGAGGAGGATCCGCATGGCTAATGCAAGTGGAGCCGCGCCCGACTTCCGTCAAGATGGTCAGCTAGAAGCGTTGGCCGCTGGTGGCCCTGCAAGTGCCAGTGGCCATGCCCCAGGATCCACGCGGGAACACTGAACTCTCACCAGCTTGCCATCCGCCTTCAGCAATGCATCCCCCTTCCCATTCAAATTCTCGGCCCCTGCTTCATCAATAACCACCCGACTCTCTATTGCACTCTTCACTCGGAGCGCCAGCTGGGCCGGCAGATTGCTCCTAAGGTTGGTGCTAATGACGTCAGCGCTCGGCTTCTGTGTTGCGATGATCACATGTATACCGGCTGCACGAGCTTTCTGCGCCAGTCTTTTCAGTTCTGACTCGATCTCTTTTTTTGACTGAGGGTCGTGTGTCAGATCGGCATATTCGTCGAGCACGATTACCCACCATGGAAGGCGCTGATCATCCTGCTTGCTTGCGTTGAACTCCACAAGACTTCTTGTCGAGGCCTCCCTGAATAGCACGTATCTGCGCTGCATTTCTTGGACCGCGCCTTGAAGCAACAAGATGGAATCAGAGTCATCCCAGCCGATCTTGCCCTCAAGATACGGCGACCCATCAAATGGTGCAAGTTCAGTACCTTTCGGATCGACGAGCATGAGACGCAGCTCCTTGGGCGTGTAGTGACGTGTCAGCCCGAAAAGGATTGTGTTTAGCGCCTCTGATTTTCCACTGCCTGTTGTACCTGCAACCAAAAGGTGTGGGGAGTTGGATGAAGAAAAATTGAACTCAACGAGAGCCCCGAAGCGATCCTCTCCAAGTGGAACGGCGAGGTTGTTCAACGGTCGTTGCCACCTGCTCCATGTCTCCACGCCATCTACAAAATAGCGTTGCTCAGGCCGTTTCGGGACATCAATCGTGACAAACCCTCGATCGATGTTGAAGCTCACGTTCTGCTCTTGCTCCAACGCAAGCACCAGCTTCAATGCAGCACCTTTTTCAGAGAGCTTTCTGGGATCGACTCCGGCCCCAGGTTTGAGCTTGAAAAGAATCGATGCAGGTCCCTCCATATACGGATCGTCTTCTGATGCCGCTGCAGTGACTGAAATTCCGTGGAGATCGAAGCATCCTAGTATGTCTTCATACATCCGACGAAGAACCTCTTGGCTCAAGCCTTTCCGAGAGGCTGAGGGAGACGCATTGCTCTGCACATCAGGAGACGTCCCTGTCGAGCTAGCACTGATTCCACCTTCTGCGACGACTGAATCAGTGGTGGTCTGCGGATCCATCGGGATGGCGACATCGAAAACCTCGAAGGGACTCTCCGCTCGTCCTTGTAGAGATTGTTCGGCTTTGGCAGGCATCAAAGCATCTTGTGGATCGGGCTCGATGGCAGCTATTGCTGCTGTGGGTTCCGGAGCGTCTTGGCGAGTTCGCAAGCGAACAAGATCGACCAAATGACTGCGTGTCGATTTGAGCACTGTCACACCGTCTTCTTCAGTCTTGGTGAGAGTCTCATCCTCGCTTTCCCACAAACATGCCGAATAAACACCTTTGATGTTGCGAAGCCGGATTGAGCCAGATCTGAAATCGGATATGGTCAGATCGCGTAAAGTTTTGAGCTCTTCCGAGGAGGTCAAGCCATCGATGCTGAGGACTTCAACGGCATCCTTTGCCAGCCGTTCTATGGCTGACGCAACTAGCTCGCGCCACATTTCGGCGTCGACCTTTCGGCCAGATTCTTCACGCGGCGTTCCAAGAATTGCTTCGAAGAAGTCGCATGTCCTTCGGACTTGCAGAACCCCGTGTCCGTCAAAAAGCTGCCGCAGCTTGCCTTCAAGAATGAGGATGTCGACATCCACGGTGCCATCCTGCGCTCGCTCCAGCGTCAGTCTGCACATGTCAGCCCTGATTTGTGCATGACCGCCAAACCAGTCGGCATGCTCATCAAGACTGATCCATGCAACGATGCCGTTCGCGAGATCCGGTGGGAAGTTGTCCTCCACCAAGTTCTTCGCAACAGTTAGCCCTACGATCTCCTCTGTAACCCTTGCTACTCCGAGTGCTTGCAGAGCCAGCCTCGGCGCAATCTGACGCGTCGATTCATAGATGCCGTTGGCGAGTTCGGGCAACAAATTTGATGACAATCCCTGTCGTTGACGCTCTGGAATCAGTCGTTGGAGTTTTCTTACCAAGCGAGAGTGGATCAGTTCGCGGCCGGAGCGCGAGGACACGATCAGGGTGTTCAGTCCGTTCGCACCAACTCCATCCTCAATACTCAATACGTCAGGAGCTCCGGCCTCTTCAGACTCGATCTGCTCCCGGGAGACGTGCCGTTCCAAGGTGATTACCCAGTGGCAGTGCTCATGTAGATCCTTGAACAGTCTTGCCGAATCTTGGAAGTTCACCCTCAGCTCGACAAAATCTGTGTTCTCAGGTTGTCCAGGTGCCACAGGTCGACACCGGTTTGCCCGTACCACCAAGGTGCTCCATGACTCAAGGAGAGGATCCGGATACTTGGGGAGCATGACCAGAGATATTGCACTACCTCCACCTCCTCCCTCAAGCCGCAGTGGTCTGTGGAGCAATGGATTGAAGACGCCAGGTCTCTGTACGGGGGCCTCAGTGTTTTGCTGACTGACAATCTGCTCTTGTAGAACATGTGTCACGATCGCTATGTCGACCTGTGTGTCAGCAAGTAGATCGGACATCGACTGACCTGCGCTGTACTCGAAGAATGCGAGATCCTTATCCGGGAACAGACGCGTACGCGGAGCGCTATCGCTTCCCTCCGAGAGTTGTTCGACAGAACGTGCAATTGCTTCCCATCTGTTTTTCGGGGCTGCCACATGCAGGAAGAGTCTGACAGAGCCGCTTATGCGCGTCGTTATGCGTTTCAACAGCTCGCCGGGCATGGCGTCGCTGGTTGGCAAGACTAGGAGCAATGACAATCCATCTCGCTTGTACGGATGTGTTTCGAGGTAGTTTGTTATCCGATGCGCGATGGCTGCAACGGCATCGAGATCAAAGGTCACATCTCCTGTGTCAGTCACCAGCGGTGAAAAGTCTTCGCACCATGCCACCTCAGCACGCGAGTAGAGCAGTTGCCCGTTGTGTCCGATGGCGATGGGTGGGGACTCGCGGGGTGTCAGTTTTTCAAGCCAGTCGAGATAGATTTCTCCCTCGCCATCAGCAAAAGCGGCTTCTCTTGACAGATATTCCTCAGCGAGCTTTCTGGTCTGCTCTAGGTAGCTGGCTATCCAACGCAGACGAAGGGGGTGCAGCGCCAGCATGATCCGGCGCTCAGATTGATCTAGCTTTGCCATGTCGCAACCCAGCAAGGCTTCAAGCTCCTTGCTGCGAATGCCATCGGGTACGAACGAGTCACGAGCACGCAGCAGAATTGCACGCCAAGTGTCAAGGAATGTCTGAAGCGACCCGATTTCCAGTCCCGTCGCGGAAAGCTCGCTTCGCAACTGATGACGGAGCTGCACAAGCTCCCTCAGAATCTCGCTCGGAGTATCAACTACATGTGCCGGATCCAAGAGCAAGGTGCCCAGGCTCGTCTCTCGACGGACAATCGACGTTAACCAGTCTTCTCCGTCCTCAGTTGCAGGAATTTGTAGTGTTCCGACGGCACCTAAAGCGGGCGAGTCTTTGGCTGCGGCCAAGAGCCACATGAATGCAAACTGGTGGACGTCTGGAGGCAGCCATTCCATCTGCTCCATGACTTCAAGAATTCGCCCCTCGGAATCCTTGAAGGTGAATCGAAGCTGAAGTGGTTCCCAAACAAGCTCTTCGATATCCTCTTCTGTATCGTCCCAAAACTCGACAAGCTCCGGGGCCGGTAGATGCTGTGAGAGTCCACCTTGAAGTACGAGCTGGCAACTGCCCGGAACACCTTCGACGTTGGATGCAATCGTGGACAGCGTTTCACCGAAAAGGAAAACGAAGAGTCCTCGCGAGGGTTTTGCAAAGGCATCTTCATCCTGTAGTGCAAGTTCGATCAGCGCTACATCTCTGCCAGCTGCGTCAGTGCTGACACGTTGGGCCAACCTCACGATCTCGACGACCGGATTGAAGAAGCGCTTGCGGGGAGGTGTGGCGAGCCGTTCAATGGACTTTCTTGTGGCATTAGAAAGCAGGTCTGGGAGCGGCTTTTGTTCAGACGGTGGGCTTGCCTCGAGCAGGCGGGTCGCATCGTGGCTGCTTTTTGCGTTCAACCCCGTTGTTACATCAAGGGCATCGAACTCGGAAAGGCGGTCAAGCGCGGCTGCCGCAAGCTCGGTTCTGACGCGATCTCCCAGACGCAGCCCGGCCGTGTCTTTCGCAAACAACTGACTGAAAATCTCGTACGGTATTTGGCGCCTGATGCCGCTTGAGGGATTCGCTCCGTAGTCGATGCAGAGCTTCCTCCATCTTTGCGCCTCGGCATGGGGGAGGGGGTTGCCGTCGCGGCCTAAAAAGGTTGTTGCATGTGCTTTCGCCGCGATTGCTTCGGCATCCAGCTCCGTACTGCCTTCAATCAGGTCTGCATGACGGGAGTTGAGCTCAAGTCTGCGGCGCCATCGAGTCTCCGCACCTTCATTCCAGAGAGGGTCTGGGAACATGTCCATTGCCCACAAAGAATTGCCGACGATTCGCTTGGCGGCTGCGGAATCGATCGTGTTGTCGTGTGCCGTCCAGAGTCGACAGGCATCCTCGATGAAAGCAATGAATCGTCTGACGGGAACAGGCTCGATCGCCGGATGTACAAGCTTGACTACCTGCAGGAGATACTCCTGCAACAGCGCAGGCACATTTCCTTCTCCTCCGACAGTCCTCCAAGCCTCTGTAATCAGCAGATCTGGTACGCCCCGTTTGGGTTTTGTGTAGTCATCAAAACTGCCATCGAGAAAATTGCTGTCCCGCAAACTGAACATGTTCTGCAGGCCTTGCTCATCGCTCTGCACACTTGTTTCGATATAGACAAGGCCGTCAGGGTTGTTGTTGCGATAGTGAGTGATCGAGCACCCCTGCTCTGCCACATACGACGAGGGGATGCTACCGTTCAATCTGTCGGCAACTATCAGACGGACTCTCTCCAGCCCGGCAGCGCGAGCAGCTTCTCGCCATCTTTCAACGAACTGAATCGCTTCGTCGGTGTGAAGATTTTTTACGCGGAAACACTGGTGTGCAGCGGAGGCGTTGCGCTTGAGAACAAGCACGGCAATTTGAATGGCCGTGCTTGCCAGTGTGTATGACGTCATCCATGTCCTCCTGGGGTAACCATTCTTGTCGCGTCGGAGAACACCCTCAGCATCCCCGCAGATCGCATGTGTTCGGCCAATTGCCTTTCGTTCTCTTCGAAGATTGTTCCGTCGAAAGCTTCAAGCATCCCGGAGCGTGCAGCACCCTCCCGGCCTGCGACAATCCGGCATTTCTCGAATAACCAGTCGGTCAAGAACGCGTCATATTCAAGCTCTGCTCCTGCGGGCACCGCCGCGAGAACGAGTGCTTCGACAGCCGCAAGCTTGAGAGTGAAATGTCGTCTGCCTTTCCAAGCGTTCAACAAGCCGCCCGCTGCGGCGGTGTTGCCGAAGAATGCGCGGATCTTCCCGAGCTGCTGGTTGCTCAGTTGACCCTGACGGCTGCCTTCGACGCGTGAAACTTGTTCGATGACGCTGGTCAGGTCCTTGAGACAGCGCTGGGAGGCGCGGCGCAGTTGAGGGTGTGATCCGGCACAGTCGACAACCAAAGCAAGGGATTCATTGGAATGAATCTTTAGCGCTCGCGATGCCTCCAGAAGAACAAGCCAGACCGATGTCCAGTTCATTACTGCACGAACGCGTTGAACAGCGGGTAGCTCCACGTGACTCAGAACATTCCGCATGCCATCTCTATACAGCCCCTCCCATCGGTCGTCTCTTAGCCTGGATACGGCTTCCACTTGGTCCAGCGATGGGTTGTCAATGGGGTCTACCTTTCCCTTTTCTCGTAAGGTGGCCATCAGCATCTCAAGCGGAGATTGCCGATCCCTAGAGTAGAGCAAATCGAATCCAGCGCGAATGGCATTGAGCCGCTCCTGATCTGAATCCTTCCGCAGAACGGAGAAGGCATAGGCACCTGCTCCCCGCAGATAGCGTCGCTCGAGTTGTACTTCCACGCCGGACTGCCGCCCCTTCCGCGCATCCCAATGAACAAGTGAGCGCGTGTACGGAAAGAAGTGAGTTCTCTCCCAGCCCTTGCGCTTCACGATGTTCGGGACTTCAAGTTCCAAGCACCGTAAGAGATGGGCAACAGCCGTAGCACTGTGGTCGTCCAGCAGCACCGCAGCCTTCCGTTGGGGAGCGAGCGAGTCGGTGACAAGCTGTCTTGCAAAGTCGTGGGCAACTCGGACTATGTGCACTTTCTCGGTTGAAGGGAGAATCCCCTCTGCACAGCACACGACAAGGTTGATAAGTTCAAGTCCTGGATAGTGACCGGACCCATCTACATCGAAGACGCCGCCAAACAGTTCCTTGGTGACGTCAGGAGCGGAAACAGTGGACATCATTCACCTCCTACTTGAATGACACCCATATCAAGCGAGACGTTTTGAAGTTGCCCCCGCATAAAGATCGATATCTGGGCGGCCTCGTTTCGGCCTTGCTCGGCCAGCTGCCCAAGGAAAGTTCTGACGTGGCGGATTTCGTTTGCGTAGAAGTCTTCGCTGACGTACCCTGAAGCCGCGCGTGCAACGCATTCGAACGACAGCAGATCAAGAGACAGATTTTTTAGTTCGCCCAGCCGCTCATCGATCTGAAGAATGACGGTACGGTCGATCCAGTCGACGGACAAAGGCAGAAAGCATTCAGGCTCTTGACCGCCGTGCCACGCTTTGCTCGCTGCCAAGAGGTTGACCCGATTGGCGGGAATCTGTCTGGCGATGATGGCGGCATCGGCGCTGGCCTTGCCAAAGGCTGGATCAACCAGATAGAGGGTGGTTTCGGTCCGTCCAATTCGCAGGCCCTGAATTGCATGAAGGCCGGCGACGACAGTGTTTTTGATACGAACGCGCTCGTGCGGTTCTAGATTGCCTTGGAGTAGACGAAGGAAGGTGTCTCCGAATCGAAAACCTAGACGCAGCATTACGCTCCGCTCATTTTCTACGGCGTCGAAAAAAGCCCTGCGCCGCAGGGCACGAACAGCGAGGCCAGTCGCTTCGGCCTCCCTGGCCAGATCGGCTCGATTCTGTGGATTTCCATGGAAATCGTCTATGCCAAATGCTGCATCGACGACCAGCTGCTTTCCGGCAGTTGTCATCAGGAACTGCAGATCAAGCTGACCAGCATCAAACATTTCGCCACGATTGAGGATCTGTTCGTCTACTTCCCGAACGGCTATCGCTCCCGGATCAAGTCGTCTCAGCGCGGCAAGTATTGGAATGCCTTTGTCTGCACGGTCAGGGGGCAGATTTGGGGGCGGGCGGAAGAGCAGGTTGTAAAAAGCCCAAGCGTATTGCCATCCAGGCTTCGAGGTGGCGCCAGAAAGTCTCTGATCGACATCCATGCAAGTCAGGCCACCAGTGATGAGATAGGCAACTAGCATCAGCATTTCGCGAATAGTCACCACATGACCTAGTCGCTCAACCACCTCGAAGACTTCTTCGAGCCGGCGCTGGCGTCTTTCGGAGTTGGCTCCCTGCTCGGCCAAGAGGGCGCGGTTGCGTCGTATGGGGCACCGGCTCTCGTGGTCACAAGATCCGCACGATTGTTCTCCCCAGCGACGACCATCTCCCACCCATGCCTTCAGGACCCGCTGAAGTAAGCTGCCGTTGCGGTGCGCAGATTTTGCTGCGACCGACTGGTAGTTCAGGTTGATGATGTGAATTCCGCTAGCGGCATCCGCAGTGATGCCGCGCAGAATCGATTTCTTGAAGAGATCGCTTATATCGGCACACACTGCACGAGCTTCGTCAGAACTGACTATCGCACGCAAGCGCCCTTCATTCGCACATACGACAAGAGACTCGCCATTTCTCGCACCCATTTCCTCAAGAAATCGGGCAGCTCTTGATGGAGGTTGAATCTCGGACAGATCTTTGTGGATTCGCAAAATGGGTGAGGATGAGCCGTCTTCAGGAGGAATCACCACGGACCCATCACAGCTCTCCTGCAGATATCTGCGCGCCTTGTCACTGCTGTACCCGAGCAGCTCACCCTCCAGCAGTCGCCGGCACATATGCGTCTTTCCATGTCCCGCATCTCCCGTCAGGATGACGCACCGGGCTCCTGATCTGATTGCGTTTGCCGCATATGAGATCGCGACAGTTTCAAGATCTAGATTGTCTTCACCCGTCTGGTACTCCTCATAGATCTGATCGTGAGCCGCACTGAACGGCAAGAATCGATGCAGACGAACTACGTGACTGTTGGTGTTGACCGACATCAAGCCTCCCGAGGTCCAAGATTGGTTGTTGCAACATGTTACTGGATGCGGGTGTGGATATCCTGATTTCAGCGAGCGTCATTTGGAGTAACCGCGACGTCCTTGACGAGGCGTCATCCAATCAAGGGCGCTCAGCCCGCTGATTCGGTCAGAATTTTGTAGACGACGTGAGCGATCTTGTTCGCAAGCAACGACGGAACAGCATTTCCTACTTGGTGGTACTGCTGCGTGCGGGTGCCTTGGAAAAAGTAGTTGTCCGGAAAGGTCTGTAGGCGGGCCGCTTCTCTTACGGTCAAGCTGCGACACTGGCCAGGGTCGGGATGGATAAAGTAGTGCCCGTCCTTGGCGATATGACTGGTGACAGTCGTGCTTGGGGCGTCGAAACGCTGAACCCGGAATCGATCGATGAATTTTCCAGATTCCCAGTTTGCATGATCTGGTGCGAGTCCTTTCAATGGGAAATCTAGGTGACCTTTAGGGGTTCGTTTGTATAGTCGACCGAACACGGCCGTATAAAAGTAGCGAGCCAAGTCGCTGGACATGTGTGATCTGGACTCATGATTTAGCCAGACCTCAAGCTGAGAGTCTTTAACCCAATTGTCAAATTTGGTCAGGCCACCGTTGTGCTTTGGAAAACGGTATCGAAGCGCCCCAGTTTCAAACGTCGTACCTAAATTGAGTGCCCCGGCTCTCAGCTCCAAGGCCAGTGCGTCCAATCCTTTTTTTGCGGCATCAACATACAGATCATGCACTAGGCCTGTGACGGTGTCACGCCAAGCGCTGTCACTGTCGCCTCGGCTTAGCTTGCTTCGCAGGGGAGGCAGACCCCCGATTGCGTCGATCACTCGGAGCTCTCCAGACTCTCGCAAAAGCCGCCTGCCGTCGTAGTTGAGGTCCTCTCGTACCCCTAAGAGAATTACTCGATGTCTTGCTTGGGGAATCCCGAACTTTTCTGCCTCGATAATGAAGGAATTGGCATCCAGCTTTGTTGGATCATCCCCCGGCGCAAACTTGATGCGAGATACAAGAGAGTGGATGGTGTAGCGAGCTCCGCTCTTCTGGCCGAGTGCTTTTCCGGGGTCTGTAAGGTCTCGAAGGATGTCATGGATGACCAACTTGCCCCCCACCCTGGAGGAAAGTATTCCTTTGACGTTTTCCATAACGAAGACGGCTGGCCTGCTGCGATGAAGAATGCGCAGGTATTCCTTGTAGAGGAAGTGCCGGTGATCGTCTTCTGCAACATAGTCCAGCTTCCCCATGTTTCGTGATCGACCCACTAGGGAATAGGCCTGACAAGGCGGGCCACCGATCAGGACCGTCTCATCATCTTTCAGTTTTGCCTTGCTCAACAGAGTGTCTAACACGTTGTTGTGCTTGGGGTCTCCCAGCGTTAGTTGATGCGCCTCCGATCTTGCGGCTTGCCACGCCAGAGGGAACAAATCACCCGGATGTGGTGCCCCCTCCATCGAGCAGAAACGGTAGTAAGCACTCAGGGCTTTTTGATCTCCACGGACACGGCGGAAAAAGCTGCGCAGTGTTAGCGTCTGATGAGCCCCTGCTTCCATCTCGGCTGAGAGAGTAATCTCGAACTTGGCTCCATGTTGGTCCTTATAAGCGGCGAATCCCTCCCCAAGTCCTCCTGGTCCCGCGAAGAGGTCGATGATCTTGTACGTCATTTATATGGCACTGCTCGATATTCTTGTTCAAAAGAGGTCGCTTATCACACTAGCGTTTTAGGTGGCTCTATACGGATGAGCTCAACTCGTCCTGCCGCATTGGGTCTTCGAGCCAGCTGGACAGAGCCAATGCCAGTTCGCGCTGTTCTTTGCGACTACGAATGAAGCACTCCCAGATCACAAGGACTCGCCACCCCAATGTTTTGAGCGTCGCAGCCGCGGCTTTGTCGCGTTGCCTGTTGTGCTCTAACTTCGCTTGCCAGAAGTCTGCGCGGGTGGTTGGGACCTTGGCCAAGCTACAGTTGGAGTGTCCGTGCCAAAAGCAGCCATTGACGAAAATTGCCACTTTCCTGCCCGGAAGAACGATGTCCGGCGTCCCAGCAAGATCTCTGCGATGTAAGCGGTATCGGTACCCGTCGGCAAACAGCGCCTTGCGTACCCGCATCTCGGGTTTTGTGTCCCTCCCACGGATGCCAGCCATCATCTCACTGCGTTTTCTGGATGAAACGATGTCAGTCAATGCTCACCTCCCCGACGAAAGAGTACTCGGTGGTGGGTAACCTTTTCACGTTAAGACGTGGCTCGGATTTACGCACAACTGGCTCATACACAACTGGCTGCGTCTAGATTGGATGGGTCTGATCGTACCAGGTATCGGTACGGACGCCCGCGACTCAAGCGGTATCCAAATTGACGGACGATCGCTCTGACCCTTTGCCGAGCTTGCAGCGATAAAATGCCTGCTATAGCAACCTCGTGGTGCATACGCTAGGGGCTCAGCCGAGTTCTCATAGGTGGCGAGAGAGTTGGGGTCAATCCCCGCCAGCCGCACCAACCACGTTCAAGCCCTTGAGTTGCCTCAAGGGCTTTGTCGTTTCCGGGTAGGCTCTTTTCGAGGGTTGCTCACAGCTGCT
>Ga0247823_10001232_pt1 | contig 21329 bp, 18 predicted proteins | sample 13C_PalmiticAcid_2_FD_192426 | JGI IMG/M metagenome (GOLD analysis project Ga0247823, IMG submission 192426) | Soil microbial communities from agricultural site in Penn Yan, New York, United States - 13C_PalmiticAcid_Day30 | ecosystem: Environmental > Terrestrial > Soil > Agricultural land... | reverse complement strand
AAGTAGTGGGACATGCCGGCGCGTGGGGTGCGCGGGGTTTGCGGGAGGCGGCAGTTGACGCTGGGGAGGGAGGTCAGTATCGGAGTTAAGAGGTTGGGGGAAAAGGGGGAGCGAGGAGGAGCTTACCCAGTGTCGTGAATCATGCGCGCAATCAGGCCAGTCCAGCCACACTGATGCGTCGCGCCCAGGCCGCGGCCGTTGTCGCCGTCAAAGAACTCGTAGAACCAGAGGTAGTCTCTCCAGTTGGGGTCGAAGTCGAGGGTATCGTCGCCGCCGTTGATGCTGCGACGGCCCTCGTTGTCGCGGGCAAACAGGTGCTGCAGCCGGTGCTGGATCTCCTCTGAGACGTGGCCGAGATGCATATAGTCGCCTGAGCCGACGGGGCATTCGACCTGCAGGTTCTGCCCGAAGAAGAGGTAGAAGCGCTGGAGTGACTCGACGAGCAGGAAGTTGACACACAGCCAGATCGGTCCTCGCCAGTTGCTGTTGCCACCAAAGAGACCGCTGTCTGAGTCGCCGGGGACGTAGCCCACCTTGAACTCTTGCCCGTTGACCTCCATGGAATAGGGGTGCTCTTTGTGGTACTTGGATAAAGAGCGGATGCCGTGGGGACTGAAAAACTCATCCTCGTCCAGCATCCGCTCGAGGATCTTGGTGAGCCGCTCCTTGTTCACCAGCGACAGAAGAATGCGGTTGTCCTTGCCGCGGGTGCGGATGCTGTGCATTGTCCGCTCGGCGACGTCGCAACGATTCGTCATGAACCACTCGACGCGCTTCTTGAAGGCCGGAAGCCTGTTGATGACCTCGGGTTCCAACGTGAGGGTGGCGTAAAGGGGAATCAGGCCAACGAGAGACCTGACGGGAAGCTGTTGAATCCAAGGACCGCCCCACGAAATGGCATCGTAGTAGAATCCGTCCTCTTCGTTCCAGAGCGACTTCTCGTCTTTCTGGCCCGTCCTGAACGTCATCGCGTCGCTGATGAGGATGAAGTGCTCAAAGAACTTGCTGGCAATGTCCTCGTAGATGCGCCGGTGCTTGGCAAGCTCGAGGGCAATGTTCAGCATGTTGAGGCAGTAGAACCCCATCCAGCCTGTGCTGTCTGCCTGCTCCAGTGTGCCGCCTGTCGGCAGCGGCTCTGAACGGTTGAACAACCCGATGTTGTCCAGCCCGAGAAAGCCACCCTCAAAGACGTTCTTGCCATCGACGTCTTTGCGGTTCACCCACCAAGTAAAGTTGAGCAGCAGCTTTTGGAACACCCTCTCGAGGAAATCGAGATCCTGGCGTCCATAGAGCTTACGCTCAATCTTGAAGACACGGAACGTGGCCCATGCATGAACAGGGGGATTGACATCGCCGAAATTCCATTCGTATCTGCCAAAGGTCAGTTGGCGTTTACATCATCTGCATTGGGTTACTCACGCAGGAAGCTGGCCATTCGGATGGCAGTACCACTCGCGAGTGAAGAGATCGAGTTGTTTCTTGGCGAAGTCCGGGTCGATCATGGCGAGGGTGATGCAGTGAAAGCTAGTGTCCCACGCAGCAAAGAAGGGGTACTCCCAAGAATCCGGCATCGACAGGATGTCATCGCAATGAAGGTGCTTCCACGCAGCATTGCGGATGCCCTTCCGACCAGGGGGTGGTGGCGGTTGGCTCGGGTCACCGTTCGCCCACTCCTCCCAGATGAAGAGATAGTGCTGTTTGCACCACATCATGCCTGCGAATGCCTGTCTCTGGATATTGCGGAGGTCATCAGCCATCGGCAGGGGGCTGATGTGGTAGTAGAAGTCGTCGGCCTCCTCCCGCTTCCTCTCAATGATGTCGTCAAACTCCTCCTCGTCGAGGTACGTCTCGGGCTTCTTGGAAAATCGGAATCGAACGACTGCTTCCGTTAGTGCTACTCGGTAGCGCTCTAGACAAAGTCTACATACCTGCGCACTCGCCCGGGTTCACTCCGCCGTCCTCGTTGAAGGTGAACCAAGCAGCAGCCTTGGTGCCAACCTGCTCCGGGTTCACGGCGCCCTTCTCCCGGTCGACGATGTGGCGGTGGAAGGCGTCCTTGACATATGGAGTGTCATTTTTCCCCTCATAGAGGAGCTCGTAGTTGGTCTCATTCTCGGTAAAGACCAACTCGGGCTGGACATCCTCCCCGCTGGCGCCGACGCCAGGAGAGGGAGAGAGAAGAACATAGCGGTCTCCCAGAGAGTGGTGTTTCGACTTGATCAAGTTCTCGTCGTGGACACCCATCGAAGGCCTATTCTCGGCGGGTTCCCTGCCCCAGGACCAAGTGTTCCGGAACCACACATGGGGAATGATGTGAAGCGGGGCGCGTTCAGGACCTCTGTTCCAGGCAGTGACGCGGAAAAGAAGCTCATCCGGGTTATCATCTTCTTTGGCGGTCTCGATGAAAATGTCCCAGTAGCGGTCCTCGTCGAAAACCCCAGTGTCAAGAATCTGGTATTCCTTGTCCTCCTTCCCTCGCTTCGCATTCTCTTTCAGCAGGTCCTCGTAAGGAAACGGCTTTTGGGGGTACTTGTAGAGGTATTTCATGTACGAGTGCTGTGACGTGTAAGCTTTAAGGGGGCCCAGAGAGTGGGTGCTGGTCATCACGTCTTACCGTCTGCAGGAAACATGGTTAGCAGGGGACCAAAACGGTTCGGTATCATATCAGGACTCACCGGTGTGTTGTCTAGATGAAAATGAGCCTCCTTGATGCTCTCGCCGTGGTTTCCCTGAGGGTTGGACAAGCCAAACAGGCGCTCCTTGAGGAAAGGGCTAGGAACCGTCAGCGGGCTCCCCTAAGCAATGTTTCGGGGTGCAATTGGCCCTACTCCTTCTCATTCCAGAAAGCAAAAGCAATGTTCTGGAGTCCGTGTGTGTCGGAAACACCAGCAATGCCATCTTCACCCCATCTGTATGCGCGGGACCGGGCGTGGTCGTGCGGGAAGTCTAAGGAGCAACATTGTGAGCGGGAGGGTTGCTGGCGGCCCGGACGGGGCGAAGCTTACGGCTCCAGGCATCGCCGTCCTCGCTGTAGTCCTCTCGCACTGCATTGATCTTGTCAGACGTGATGATGCCTTCGAGTTTTTTTGGAGCAGAAGCGTACCTGTGGCCCACTGCCTTTCGGCGACATAGGAGCCCCATTTCTTCCAGTACTTTGTGCGATTGCGGTCCTCCTTGAGCCGCCGCTCCTCCTCGGTGAGGTACTCGTGGTTATCGAAAACGACCATGGTGAGCTTGCAAAAGACGATGGAATTCGGACACTCGTGCGATGCAGATTCGGAGATAGAATCGATCGATGCGGGAAAGGCCTTGCGAGTTCAACCCCACAGCAAGAGGAAGTTGAGTAAAGGAAGCTCAGTAAGCACCACCGGCGATCATCCACTGCCCGGCGGAGAAGGGGAGGAAATGGGAGAAGAGAGGCAGAATCACGGGGAAATAAACAACTGGAGAGTTGGGCACGAGCTTGTGAAACGTCGACCGGGCCAAGCAGATACCAGCATCGAGAGGGGAGGGAGGCTGAGGGAGGGTAGGAGCGGCAGTGGAGGAGTGGAGGGGTACGGCGAATTGGCGGGAGTTGTTGGTTGGGGCCTGGTGCAGGCCCTGGCTGCTGACGGAGCGCCTGTGACGTCAAGACACAGCACCAACGCAGCCCCGCCGCCGCCTAGAACCAGGGCGGCATGCTTGGCGCTTGGTGTCACAACGAGCTGCTGCCCTGTCGATCGAGCTTGAGCTGCATGGCTCCAGGCCCGAACCTGGACACTTTCTGAGTTTATTACCTCTTCGAGCTCTTGCAGCCTCCTCAAGCCTCTGGCCGATGGGGTATGCGCCATTGGCGGTCCAATTAATGTCTGATGTCCTATTGCCACCAGAAACAAAAGCTCCGGTCAGTGGGTGCTTCCATTTAGCGTGGTGCTTGTCAGAGAGGCAGGCCAACCATGAAGGCGAAGCAGTTGTGCCGCACGTCAGTCGTATGTACATGCAGTCGTCCCGCAACCGGCCCCTGAACACCAGACCGATCCCGAGACAACCATCCGGATGGAAATACGGGGCCAACGGCCAAATACGCAATCCCCACCCTGCTCGCTGTCATCTGGGTATTGACTGGTTCAATAAACTGTGTCTGAGTGTGCTATGGAATATCGCATGAATAGCAAAGAACAGAAGGCAGAATATCACCGCGATTATGACCCTTGCTCCTGGTATATGAACCCGCCATGCGCCCAACTGCGAACCCTGCCCGGGACGACCAATACCTAAACACAGGGAGCCGCAGGCCCCAAAGATAAGACATGACAAGTAGACAGCCCCGAGACACCTACAGCTTCGCTTTGACCGGCTCCTCCGGCGCCGTCGCGTCCACATTGACCACCACCTCACCCGTCCTCTCGCCGTTCCCAAAGAAGATGACCTGCACGGTCAAATCGTCGCGGTACCGCCTCGAGAAGGGCGCCGGCAGCGTCAGCAGCGCAGAAACCTGCTCCTGGTTCTTGCCGCCGAGCGCGTTGCGCACCAGGTGCGTCGCGACGTTGGGGTCCTGCACGACGAACCCGTCGGCCGCGTCGCTCCACTGCCGCACCCCGCGGAACGGCGCCTTCTGCCCGCCGCTGCCGTCCGACCCGCTCGCCGTGTCGACCGGGAGGCCGGCGCCCTTGTTGCGCGACCCAAAGATGCGCGTCCAGACCGAGTCGAACTGCGAGGTCGAGCCGCCGCCGCCGGGGGCGACTTGCTGGGTCTCGATCCACTTGCCGACGAGGCCGACGACCTCTTCGTTGGTGAGCATCTCCCAGAGACCGTCGGTCGCCATGACGACGAAGTCGCCTTTCTCGGGTTCGATCTTGGTCGTGGTGATGACGGGTTCCGCAGTCACGTAGGGAGGCGTCTTGAGGATGGACGAGGGGGAGCGAGCAAAGAAGCGCTGCCTTAGTTTCTCCGAGATCTCACGCGTCCACTTGTAGCTGGCGTCGCCAAACGCCCGTGTCGGCTCCAGACTTCCGAGAACGCGCCCGTTGCGCACGACGTCGGGCTCGCCCGGGTGGAGTTTCCGTAGCCGAGCCGCTTCGTCGGGGTTGCTGCCCGTCTGGTCGGCGGAGAGGGGTGTGGCGGTCCAGTTTCCAGACGCAGACCGGCGACCCAAAACGGCACGGGAATCGCCCGTGCATGCCACCCGCAGCAGCTTCGACCGGCTGTCGTAGAAAGAGAGGAGGGCGCAGGACCCGGACAGGGCTGGCGCGAGCAGCTCAGCTGCCGCAATCTTGTTGTTGGCTTGCATAACCTTCTGCACGCTCTGGTTGACGATGTCGTCGTCCAGCTTCAAAAAGCCGTTCTTGATGGCGGCGTTGATCGCCTCTTGCGATGGCGTCAGGTTGGATGCCGTATACGTGTCGTTGAGTTCCCGGGCCACGAAAGTGACCAGCGTCTGGCGGAGTTTCGCCGAGGTCGTCCATCCACTGCAAGCCAGACTGTCAGTTATTGTAAACTCCCATGATCGCCGCTGCATGCAACTCACGAATGGCCGTCAAACACGCCCCAAAACATCCAGTCGCGACTCCCATGGGTCTCGCTCTTGTCCGGAATCTCGACAATCTTCTCGACATGGTCATCTTCGATGGGATCGTTGCTTGGCAGCTGCACCAAGTCATAGCGCACGACGCCCTGGCCGCGATTGACATAATACGACTGCTCGCTCTTGCGCAGCTTCTGCGTTGCTTGCTCGGGGTTGAGCATCTCAATGACGCGCCGCCCGCCCTCTGTCGTCTTTTCGATCGGACCGTCTCCAACAAACGTGCCCGTGCGCAGTTCGTTGGCGCCAATGACGAGCACCGAGCGGGTTTGCGTCGCGGCGTCGCTCGTCTCGGTCGTCGTGCTGCTGCTGCTGGAGGAGTAGGCCCGCTTGACGAGGCTGTCGGTGCCGTTGCCGCCGTACGAGTAGTAGGCGCCGTACCCAACCAGCGCCGAGACGAGCGCTACAGACGCCCGGCGAAAGTACATTGATGAGCGGAGCGGTTCGACCGCCGGCGCATCTCCGGCCGCCCGGAGGCGGTTGCTGCGGGCCGGTGGGGTTGTGCTGAGGAAACGGCGGGTCGAGGCTGCTGCCGCGGCCGCGCTTCTCCGGGTTGTCGGCAGGAGGAGCGGAGAGATGGTGCCCCGGCGGGTGTTAGAGCGAAGACCCCGGGCGGTACATTGCAGGCTGGTGCGAAAGGCGTGGATGGCGGCGCGACGCATTGCTGATGACAGATATGGGCCCCGTCTCCCAGATCGAGAGGACCAGGTCAAGTTGGGATTCGGGATAAGAGGTCCGCGTCAGTGCGCGCCTTGGGCTGCTCACACGGTGATTCTAGCCTCTTTTGTCATGCTTGACTCTTGGAACCCTAACCCGCTGAGAAAGACAAGAAAGACAAGAGACAGAAGACAAGACTCGATCAAGACAAAGTAGGATTTGCACTTTGTAATATTGTACTCCTTTAGGTTGACATCCATGGAAAGATGACACGCACCATAAAACCTTAACTATTGGTAGGAGTTGTCTTCGACTCTTGAAGCATCAAAGTCTCCTGAGCATTGTTCATGTGAAATCGGAAGTAGGGAGTTAAAGAGAGCCGATTGACTTTACTTTTTAGTGTACTTAATTCAAGTTGCCATATTAAACTGTACTCAAGATTCTACACTTCTGTTCAGGTCGGGATTCTCTCTCACCCTTCAACTCATCGTTATCGATATCTGTCTGTCTGAAGGCTAAGTTACCACCGCGTGCCACAATTACTCGCCTTTCCAAATTGTGTTTGAGTTTCTGTAACCCCGATTTGTGAGGTGCTTACTCGGAACCTGATACCCGAGGAGAGAACCCGAGGGCCCTGACCCAGTCCTTAACAGCCGATGACAACACCTGCCAATGTTATTTAAAAGATACGCCAAAGAGTCAGGGGTCAGGGCCAGACCAAAGTTCTCCTAAATTTGGCCCTTCGGCAAGCTCGGAAATGCCAGTGGAGTTCTTTACTCGGCGGCGTAGGACTCGATTCATAGCGGTGGAAGGATTGCTGTTGAACACACCATCATCTATGTGAGACATGCAGGCTCCCTTTGAGGTACCGCATGGAAGACATCAATAACTTTCAGTGACGAATCCTACTTCAGAAACAAGGCGTATGCAATAATACATTGCCGATCTCTCTCCAGGAGAGGGAGGTGGCATCGATGGACCCTCATGTCAGAACGCAGAAACTCTGCAAAAACCAATTGATGGCGCAGGTGAAATCCGAGGTCAATGAGACCAAATGCGATCAAGCCAAGCAGAGGAAACACAAGACAGATTAAAGTCAAGACCGAACGAAGGACTGGGTTTTGAGCAGGAGATACAGCTTTCACAGGCTTGGTAACATACTTGGGATAAAGCCGAGGATTTGATCCCCAAGTCCGAGCCTGAGCGGACAAGGCAAATCAGTCACAAGTGAGCAACCAAGACAGATGCAAGTCAATGATTTGGAGGACCCTGGATTTCAGTTTGGGTATAAATGCTTGTAACTCCTCCTCCACTGAGTTCTGAGTATCTATCACAACATCATCCGCACCACAATCACAACATTTTGATCACTTAACCTTCAATTCCAAGAGAAGAACCATGCAGTTCTCGATCACTCTTCTTCTTCTCGGCAACGCCGTCCTCGGCCTGGCTATGCCTGCTCCTGCAGAGAGTGTTGTCGATGCTCCACTGGAGAAGCGTTGCATTCCCACCGGTGGTGACTGTACCAACCGCTACACTGAGTGTTGCTCCCAGATGTGCTCCATCCACCACGATGGGACTGGCGAGTGCTTCTAAGGGCTGTCCCTAGATCGGTGTGTGAGTACCCTTCGTCATTCAAAGTTCTGAGGAAACCTCTGCTTCTAGATGCTGGCCGGTTTCTATCTTAGAATACCCTTTCTAACATAAAGAAACATATCAAGGGTTTTACGTGCTCTCTCGAACACCGTCGTCATTTTCTGAACGAGTCAGGTTCAGGCTGATCAGATGCTCAAATTGATCTGGTTGGACTTGGGGGATGAGGACGTCGCTAGTTGTGAGAGAGATTGTATTATTGGTCGGGAGTCGGTCACTACGAGAAATACCGTACACACATGGACCGTTCTCTCAGTTCCAGGCCATGTTTACCTCTGCACTGTTGAGCTCAACATACCGACAACCAAATGATAACCCTTGTGGGGACATTTCCAGCACCATTGTGCTGGGAGAAAAAACACCGGGTAAGTTAAGAGATACCTTAAGAATAAAATGCAAGGAATTTAGGCCAGCATGATGTGGCCCCCCCAAGGCCGTTTTTGTTGCGGTCTTAGGTTTTGTTTGATGAACCTCGACCGGGAAAGTTCACAGTTGCACGGGCTTACCATCCTTGTCCTCTACAGTCTCTACGTGTTTCATGCACTGTGCCGACACCACTGCCGAGTCGCGCTCACATGCAAGGTGCTGTCCCCGACTGAAGCCACAGCATATGACCTGAGAGGACAAGATTCAGTACAAACAGTCGGAGAAGCACCTTATTTTTGTTAAGAGTGCTCGTTTGGTCACATTGCGGGCACGAGCACCACTTCACATCCCACTCGACCAGACCTGTGTCATTCACCCCACGCAACCCCCACCTCGGCTCAGTTCCGACAACCCCATCAACGACCGCGATCCCGAGCGACCACTTCGTATCTGTGGATGCATTCTTACCCTCAGTATCTCTAAATGGAGGCAAACACAAGCCATGGTTCGGGTACTTCCCCGACTCTCCAAACCGGCGACGGCGAAGCTGCCTTCAAAAAGTTTGACTCGTACCCGTGGGCGCGGGATCGCTCATTCCTTGTAAGTCCTCATGGCCATCCTCGGCTCATCTTATCCGGCGGCCATGATCAACCTCACTAACAACCACTCAGCAAGGCCTCATGGCAACCTTGGGCCCGTCTCTTGTCAACAACACCACCGACGGCTTCACCCGCCAAAAGGCCCTGAGCACCACCCTGCAAGCCCGGATCTGGTGGTACAAGTCCCGCTTCAACACCGACATTGACCGCCCCGCGTACGAAGCCTTCAGCGCATCCCACCCGTCTTCCTCCCCGGATGCCTCCATCCTCGGCAAGCTGGAAGAGATCCAGCAACGCATGGGCGGCGGTGCTACTACTGGGGGGCCGAGCCAGAACCAAAACATACCCGCATGGCAGCTCAACGCCCCGAAGGTTGATCTCAGCAAGAAGGCCGACGACGCCGGAAGTCACACCAACACGGGCGACGGCGCCCCGTACCCGGAGAATTTCCAGGCCCTTATCGAGGCCGTGACACTGGGCAAGCCGATCCCAGGCATCAAAGAGATTCCCGACACTGTCGTGCGGCCGCCGGTGAGCACCTACCCAAGCCAGATTTACATCCACTCACACCAAAGGCAGTTTGACTGACTGAATGATTTGGTGAATAGGGAGTCACACCGTTCGGCAAAATGAAAGCCCCCCGCAAGCCGTGGGAGAAGGACGCGCAGCCCGAGAGCGGGGCGCAGCCCAGCCTCTTCGGGGACGTGGTCGACAAGGAGTTCCCTCCCCTGTCCGACGAGCATCACAGCGGCGGGTCGGCGTAGTGAGCCCTACCATGTCAACCTTTGGCTTCCCCGCAGCGCAGTCATACAAAAGCCATTTCCCTGTTAGCTGAGAAACCCGTCAAATCCAAACCCGGCAGAGGCAACCTCAATGGGGTTCGGGTTGGCAGCAAGAAAGGAGGAGCAAGAGGGAGGGGGGAAGAATCGGGAGGGAGAGGAGAGACGGGCGATCAGGAAGAGGAGGATCACAAAGAGCTGGGAACCAGAAATGGATGCCAAGGAAGGAATTGAAGGAGACTCTGCTCGCTTTAGAAGACGAGAGGCGCCTTTTGTAAGCCCCAAGCTTCGGTTGCATTAGACACCAGACCAGGAATACCGCGTGGCCACACAAGCATCGCCCGCCCCTTTATATAACGGGCAAATACAGAGACATAAACAACATACGTGCTTGGTCCAACTGTGCAGGAGACACCAGACAGGATAAGGTGAAATCCTCGGAATACAAGCAACTCCCCCTTCACATAGCAGGACAAGGCAAGACACAACAAATAGAAACCCTCAGAGTACACGACAACCTCCCAGCATCCACTCACCCTGAAATCCCCCCCTCACACAACCGCAGTTCTACTCACAGACAGGCAGGCACAGAGCACAGACGCACTATTTACTTCCACTCTCCCTTCGACTCCAGCTATGTACAGCAACAACGACATCAACAACAAAACAACAAAGGAAAAAAAAGAAGGAAAGCGACACAGCCTATGACCGCAGCGGGATGGTGATGGTGGTGTGATGGGGGAAGGAGGTATAAACAGTGTAACTTCTATTGCCCTTCTTACAGCAGCACCCTCTCCTCTCTCCTCTTTACTTTTCTCTTCTCGTCCTCCTCTACGCCCCGTACGCGATCTGGCCCATCGGCCTGTCCTCCTCCATGCCAGGCGCCATGAAGTTCGTCCGCGGGTCGCCCGTCTCCTTGGCCGCTGAGCAGCGCGCCATCGTGGGGGAGCTGTTTGGGGTTTCTTTGTCAGCACCTCATACGAGACATTACGTGGGGAAAGGGGGGGTGAACGGAAAAAGGGGACTGACCTCCTCGAGATGACATCGGTAAAGTAAAAGTTGTCGACAACCTGCTTCAATGGCGCGCCCGAGGCCTTGGCGCCCTTGTTCTGGTCCACCAGCTGCACCTTGCTGAGCTGCGGCAGGGCGACGGGCTCGACGACGTCGTACGCGGCCAGCGCCGGGCTGATCTCGACCATCCGGTCCCTGAGCTGCGCGACGTCGTCGTACGGCAGGGGCGCGCCGAGGAACTCGCTCGCCGCGCGGATGATCTTCCAGTCGGTGCGGGTGGCACCCGGCAGGCCCGTCGCGGCCCGCGTCATCTGCACGCGGCCCTCGGTGTTGACGTAGGTGCCAGACTTCTCCGTGTAGGCGGCACCCGGGAGCACGATGTCGGCGATCTCGGCACCGCGGTCGCCGTGGTGACCCTGGTAGACAATGAAGGCATCCTTGGGGACATCGGCCTCGGCAAACTCGTCGGCACCGAGGAGCCAGACGAACTTGGGCTTGGTCTCGGCGACGGCAGCAGAGGGGGTCACGAAGCCGACCTCGAAGGCGCCGGCGCGAGAAGCAGCCCGCTGCAGGACGTTGTAGCCGTTCCATTCCTCGGTAAGGAAGGTGGCGGCGTTCTTGTCGACGAACTGGCCAACAGCCTCGTAGAAGGCCTTGGAGTCGGAGTGCTCGGTGACGCCGGAGCCCACAATGATCATGGGCCTCTTAGCCGCCTGGAGCTTCTTGCCAAAGGGGCCGGCAAGCGCCTCCTTGAGGGCGGACAGGTCGGTGCCAAGGTGCTCAAACTCGAAGGTGGACTCCCAGGTCTGGCCGACGACGCCGATCTCGAGATCTGACCGGAGCCACTGCTTCCGAATGCGGGCGTTCAGGACAGCAGCCTCGTGCCTCGGGTTGGTGCCAACCAGGAGAATGCAGTCGGCGGACTCGATGCCCCAGATCTTGGAGTTGAAGAGGTAGTTGGACCGCACATCGACGCCGTGGGCGAGGGGCTGGCTGCCATTGGGCATGTCAAGGGCAAGGTTCTCAGAACCCAGCTTGTTGGCAAGATCCTTCATGGCCACCAGGGACTCGACCTCGGTCAGCTCGCCGGCGATGACCTTGAACTCGTTCTCCTTGGGCGCCAGCGTCTGGTAGGCGTGCGAGATCTCGACGAGAGCCTGCTCCCAGGTCACGGGCTCGAACTTGCCCTCCCTGCGCACCAGTGGGATGTTGAGTCTTTGGGTCTTCAGGCCGTCGCAGGCGAACCGCGTCTTGTCGTTGATCCATTCCTCGTTGACATCATCGTTGAGGCGGGGGAGAATGCGCATAACCTCGAGGCCGCGGGAGTCCACGCGGATGTTCGAGCCGAGACCGTCCAGGACATCGATAGATTCGGTGCGCTTGAGCTCCCAGGGGCGGGCGCGGAAGGCGTAGGGCTTCGAGGTCAGGGCACCGACGGGGCACAGGTCGATGACGTTGCCAGAGAGCTCCGTGTTGAGGTTCTGCTCGAGGTAGGTGCCGATCTGGATATCGTTGCCACGGCCGGTCGAACCCATCTCGGTAGCGCCAGCAATGTCGTTGGCGAAGCGGACGCAGCGCGTGCAGTGGATGCACCGGTTCATGGACGTCTTGATGAGGGGTCCTATATTCTTGTCCTCCACAGCACGCTTCCCCCCAACCTCGTGAAACCGGCCGCGGTCGGCGCCGTACCGCATCGACTGGTCCTGGAGATCGCACTCGCCACCCTGGTCGCAGACGGGGCAGTCGAGGGGGTGGTTCGCCAGGAGGAATTCCATCACGCCCTCGCGGGCTTTATGTGTCAGGGGAGAGTTGGTCTTAACGACCATGCCGGGTTGTACGGGCCATGCGCACGACGCAACGGGCTTGGGTACCCGCTCGACTTCGACCAGGCACATACGGCAGTTGCCGGCAATCATGAGTTTCCTGACGAGGCATTTCGTTAGCTGGAGCGGCGCGGGCAGCGAGCATCGGCGCGGGTGCGAGGGGCGTACTCATGGTAGCAGTATCTATAGACAGTCAGCGACACATCGTCAAGGGCATGGAGCAGCAACTGCAGGGTTGTCGTACCTTGGGATGGTGACGCCAGCCTTCTCGCAAGCTTGGATCAGGGCGGACCCGGCTGTAACGCGATCAGCAACCTCTCCCCCACATCAACCAATTCGGCACGGCGGCATGTCCTCACCCTCGATCGAGACCTTCTTCCCATCTAGCAGCAGTCAGCATCAATGCAGCAGGCCAATTGGCGGCGCGAGGAGGCCGGGGGGAAGTGTCGCACCAATTGTGAGCTCGACCTCCGCAGGTCGCTGAGCTGTCGCCGAAAAGGCCCGGCTGGCCGCGCTGGCCCGGTGCTTGCCAGTCCGCCAAGCCGAGCGAGCCAATGTCTGCCTCAACATGGTGCCGTCTCGACGGAGGATTAGGAGCGGAGATGGGGGGTGGGCGGGAGGTCGGTGTCTCCAGCGGTGGTGGCCGCAAGTCGTGAGCTTCTTCTGGCAACCAAAGCAATGCAAGCAGTCGTGAGCGAATGGGCAGTGGACACCCGGAAGAACATGAGCTAGCGGCCCGCTTAACCGGCCAATCACGGCGCCCAGATTGTAAGCTCGCTGCCTTTTAAACTCCCCCACATTTCGCGGCTGTCTTCATTTTGAACTTTTTCTCTCTCCATTGTACTTCTGGGCACTTATTGTAGGAGAGCTTTGTCGGCGACTCGGCACTTCGGTGCTGGGTCGCGCTTCCACCGAGTCTTCCTCTATCATGTGCTCCTAGATTGAGATATTGGCTCCGATTATGGATGCATGCGAGAGAGCTCTTCTGGTCTCCCTGAGCAATGGTTCTTACCGCCGGTAGCAACAAATTTTTGTGCAAGAATTGGGAGGATTGTCGTCTGAAGACAAGCAGGGCCTGCAGGGCCTTTAAGGCCTTTGCAGAGGTATCGTCGTGTGATGTCACGGCCGCGCTGGTATTTAAGTTGTACCTCTCTGCCTGGTATCCTTCATGACAGCTGAGCCCCGAAGACCGCGGACCGTTCCTCTGGCCGTTTTCCGGCATCGTGAACCAACGCCACTTCCCGCTCAAGCCGGCTGAGATATTCATTCTTGACCGCTGCCATGTGCACATCATAGCCTTGTATGTCCTTCAACCCGTTTTCCACCACGATGAGCAATTCCATTACCGTCCTGTCCCGGAGCGACGCATTGGGAGGTATCTCGTATGTGAAATCAGGCGTACTGCGGATATCGTAGTCCATACCGGGCAAAGCTGGTGCCTCCATGTTGGCAATGATGTTGTCGACCTCCCCCGGGGACAGGTCTGGCTTAAGTTTTGGCGCTCCTTGTGCCTGCTCGATTTCGGCCGCCTCGAGAATGATACGCCTCTTTTCCCGCTCAAACATGTACAGCAGGTTTTCCTTGACCCCTGATCGCATGTAGTCGATGGTCTTGAGGATCCTCCTGAGACGTTCAACCCGGTCCCCCGGCGGTTCTGACCCGAGGAGGTCGTCTTTGAGCGGTACGAAAATGCTGGGGGCGATGTTGTTGAGCGGCGGAATCCTCTCTGGAGCTTTTCCCTCTGGGTGTGCGAGGGATTGAGGCGAGAGTGACATGGTTTCCAATTGGGGTGACCCGACCACGCGGGGAGGGCTGGTTGCTCAATCGCAATGTCAGTCAGCAGGTCCCGACTGGGGTTTTTTTGGTTTGCGGAACAAACCGAAAACTTACCTCGAATTCGTCGTCAATCCTTTTTCCGCCCAAGTCTCCGAGGTGTTAGGTCTCTTCTGATTCGAAGTGAGCCTCTGGTGGTTACCCCACCTGACTTATCTGCTGACGAAAAGCGGTCTCTGCTCCTTCGGGCTTGCGCTCCCATGTTTACATTACAATATCGGGCTTTTTTTTATGGTTATCCCACTGTCCTGGAGAGTGTGACCTCGTTCCAGACAGGGTTCCATCCCATGCCTTCCTAGTAGACATTGTCACCAAAGTCAACAACCACCGGCTTCTGCAGCACCTCCCCGATGCTCTTGACAAAATCCTGATGGACCGGGTCGGTAGTCACATAGTAGTCGCGATCCTCCGCGGACGCAAACTCGACGACAAAGCCATGTGTCATGCCATCCTGCTCGCTGTTAGCGCATTCAATAGGGGGGAAGGAACGCAGAAAAGGACAAAACGTGCCTGCAGTCCTTCAGGTGAGTTGTCCTTCCCACCCTTCAAAGACAAGATGTAGGGGGTTCTGCTGGTCGGGTGTATGCAGTTGCTTTTCAGTGCCAGAAAACGCTCGCAGGCCTAGAGAATCGTATCATCGTGTGACGTTGTCAGAACTCGAGATGTCGACATCAACTGTGGTACGCACCGCCTTCACGTCCTCTGGCTTGGCATCGGCCTTGAACTGAAAGAGGACAACGTGGATGACGCTCATTGTTTTTTTCGTGTTGTTCACTACAGAGGTAGAGGGTATTCTCTAGAGCGGCAACGAAGGATCAAGAAGCAACTTGGAAGGAGGAGGCTGCACAGTAGTCTCGTTGTCCCCTTAAGTATCTCGTACATCGCTGCTGGGGTCCCAACCCCGCAATCTGTTGGGTGCCATGGTGGGTGATGGGGCGACCAGGCGGGCCCGGAGCAGAGCGAATCAGGAGAGCTCATTAACCGCAGATAACTTTCATGCCCAACAGCCCTGCGTCAAACAGTCGCTGCTCATGTTGTATTCTGTGCAAGAGATCATGATGTACCACTAGCCGCCCGGGTCTGGTGTTGGTTCCAGAGCCTCAGCCTCCTAGGAGGTGGCTCCAGGATGGATGAGGAACAAAAAACCTTCTTGGAGAATTTATCTCTGGTGCCCATCACTTCGCTGACCGTATTGTCGAGTTAATTATGAAGAGCGAAACGACTTCCGAGATCATCTCTGGTGGGGACTCTGTTGTGTTGCCGAAACGGCGGAGTCGTTTGTTGAATGGCATTCGTCGAGGCAAGTTGGAACCATAAGTAACAACCCACTCCAAAGTCCAAACCAAATCCTCCAGATCCTCCAGCTCCCCTTCTGAGAACCACGGCTGATTGATCAGCAGAGAAGGGCAGCTCAAAGCGTAGGAGCTATCTTCGTTCATCAGCCCGGCGAGGTCCCCACCAGAGCGAGAAAGCTACCATTTCTCGTGAAGGGTTCAAGTCGAGCATAACGGAAGACCCAGTGGACCTTGACTGGTGCCCGGCCTGGCTATCCGCTCAGCGAGCGAAGCTGCCCGCGATTGCCACAAGCCTACAAATCTTCGGCGGTTCCGTGTGCGACGAAGGCACATTCAACAAGCTCTATGACCTGGTTGCGTCGTACGTGCGGGATAACCGAGGATTCAGCATCGACGATGTGATTGAGCACCTTTGAACGGAAGAAGCGTTCGAAGATGACGGCGATCACCATAGCCTTGGCCCGATGCGGCTTCTCGTCTTCGCGATTCTGGGTTGGCAGTCGATGATCTACCAACCAGCGTTCAACATCTGTTCCCCAGACCAACTCGCCATTCATCATGACGCCAAAAACCCAGACTCTGGGCTTGTCTTTGACGAGTACGCTGTCTCTGCAGAGATGTGTGATCGCCCCTTGCATGTTCTCCTCAAGAGCTTTGGCAACCTCCTGCCTGCTCGTTCCATCAACACTGCCCTTGTCGCGGTGGAGAACAGCAAGGCGGCCGCATCGTGGAACGCCCTGTTACCGAGCGAACTCAACGCCTACCTCCTCCACGCGCTGCTTCGCGTACGATTCAGATGGGTGGACACGCTCTCGCTGCACCTCGATTACGACAGATCAACACGGACGCTTTCGCTGTTCAGCTTTCCGTCCATGTGCATCTCGCAACTCAAGAGGCGAAATGGTGCCATATTTGCCTTTGCCAGCACCGAGGTGCAGCCAGCGGACCCTCGTGCGGACGAAGATGACATTGCGAACTTCCTGGGAGAAGTACTCCTCTCGTTCCGACTGCTCTTCGGACAGTCGCCCAAATCTCGCAAGTTATTCCGCCATATCGTTGGCCTAGCTGAAGCGCCATTCCCACAGCCTGATACGCTGTTGCCGTACTTGTGCTCTGAGAAGGAGCTCCTCGTCACTGGTCCCGAAGAGATATGGATGCCTAAAGACAGGCGCGTGTACTACGCCGCCCGAGACTTTCCCGTGTTGTACGAGAGGATTGAACTTCTCTCCAAGGAGTTGAACGGGGTCAAGCCAAAGTCGATGGGTGATCTTTTGCGCGACAGGCGGGACACGTTGCAGTTCTGGACCTTTTGGCTCGTGGCTGCAGTTGGAGGGGCCAGCGTCGGGCTAAGCTTGCTCCAGATCATCTTGCAAAGTATTCAAATTGCGCAAGCAGCAGGAAAGATATGAGGGAAGCGAGGATGTCGACGGCTTTCGCCCAGATCGACGAATACATGGCGAGGGACGCAAGTCGACCGCAATTCGTGATGGCATAAAATTGTCATGGGAATGCCCATTTGAGTATACTGTCAGGCGTCTCTAGGGACGAAGCAGACAGGATGAGGAATGGTGATTTGGAAAAACCGAGAAGGGTTGGCGATGAGGACCGACCGGGTCAGGTAAACATGCAATGGTCAGCCTCTTACATTGAGGAGGCTTGGCAAGGGGTTGATGGAACAGCTGAAGTGCACATGGAAACAAGATAAGGTACAGACGAAATACAACCCTTAGCCCAGCCTATTAAGACGGCTTCACGTCAAAGAACTAGTTATCCTGTTTCGACACCACCAGCTCAGTTATCGAGACGTTGATTTGCTTGAGACTAATTCTATCTGACTGTGACTCCAATCATTATCTATATCACGGGGTGTGCCCATGGGCGCAGCTCTGGCACGCCGGACAATGCTTTGCACAGAACTGTTCTCATTTGGCTGGAGTAGCGGGACCCTAAACGCGCGGCTCAATTCTCTCCTGAGCGGCGGCCGGGTGGCCCAGCGTGCCTCCGGCGGCGATGACTGTTGTATCAACCCTTCCGAGGAAGGCATCCTGGAGAGAGCTAGACAATCAACGGCACTTCATTCAGGCGCCATGCTCATGAGCTGTTCCTCCCATCGACCTCTCCCCCCAACCCCGAGCTGGATCTATTCCTTGGCTCGAGTCGTGTGCTTAGACGGATGATGTCGGTGTTGCTAAGCGTAACACCCCGCCGCATGTGTTGGTAAAGCTTCGTGAGGTGGCCGCTAGCCGCGTTTCTCGGGAGAGAGACGGTTCCCGTAGCCGTGTATGAGATGAGCTTTCCGTGGGAACCACCGGCCGAAGTTCGATCAGTGGCGAGCGTGACCAAGTGGTTCATGGTGATCTGAGAAGATGGAACACCGGTAGACTTCCCAAGTCGTCGATTCCAGTGATTGTTGGAATGTCACCATAGCCTAATGATCCACCATCTTGTCCGTCGAATTGTCCTTGTCCGGCGACATGGACGTCCTGAAACGACTTCAAGAAATGGTCGAACAATTCGTACGGTTCCGCCATTTTGAACTCTTGGTGCGGATTGTGGAGGGGGTGAGTGCTGGGATATTGGCTGGACTCGGGCACGCCCACCGAAGCCATGAACCAATACCCAGCACGCCAGAAACCTCATCGAGCCGGTAACACCTTTCTGATGTACTCCCGGGCAAGCCTGAAGATGGCCCGCACGTTGTCCTCCAGCCGCCTATCCTTTCTCCTCCGCATCCACAGCAGCAGCAGAAGCAGGAGGGCGATGTCGACGGTGATGTGTTTCGTGACGGCCCAGAAAACATAGCCAACCCAGGCAAACACGCCCCTCTCCTTGCGAGCCCTCCACTCGCGGCCAGTGGCGATTTGCTCACGCAGCGCCGCGATCTCAGCGGACAGCCTGACAATGGCACGCTCCATCCGCTTGGACCGCTTGTCGTGCCGCCTCGCAAAATCAGCCGGGTCCTCGTCTGCCTGATCCGCCAACTCGGCCATGCGTCGCTCCGACTCGTCCTCCTCGCTCATCGGGCTGAGCACCTTCATCGGCCCTTCAGACCCACTCATAGGCGTCTGGAACCGGCGTACCACAGGACTCGCAATGATGCCACCACCGTTGCCGCTCCGTTGTTCCCCTGTGGCCCCACCGCTTTGTCCTGACGAAGAGCCCGCTGCGCTCGGGCTGTTGCTCTTGACCTGGTTCCAGACAAACTCGAGCTCGGCGACCAGCTCCAGCGCGTTGGGCGTGCTGGCGTACTTGTGCATGGTCTCGATCAGCGCCTCGACGTAGCGGCGTTTCGCCTCGGTGCGGCTTATCCCCTTTTGTGAGTTCCACGCGTCCCACTTGTCCTGCTCGCGCACGATTTCGTCGGTGCTGCTGCCTGCGCCGTTGGCCGAGGCGGCCGAGGGCCGCTCCATCACGCCGTCGACGTCGCCTTCCATGGCCTGTTTGTAGAGACCATAGAGGCGCATGCGGTCGGCGGGCGGTGGCCGGGCGGCCCCGGTCTTGGGGATCTTTTTGACGGTATTGAGGGCATGGACAAAGACTCGATCTGTTTGATTCGGCGAGGGGCACGACGTTAGTCTGGCATGCAGCAGCTGACAGGGTTGAGCCAGAAGGGGGTGCTTACCAATTGAATCCGACATTGTGCTAGACCTTCGTCCCGTCTCAACGCCTTAGGGGAGAAAAGTGCGAACTCGAAGGAGAGGTGGCTTGGAGAGACGGATAGCGTTCGGTTCGGCAAGCTCGGTCCTGCTGCGTGCCGGAAGGGACTGGGCGCATTCAGAGGAGAGCTGAGGTATGCAGGTGCTGTGGAAGCGACCGAAGACAAACAAAAACACAACGCGACGGCGGCGACTTCGGCGTGACGGACAACTGGTCGCTGCCAGGCAGAAATCGATCAAGTGTTCATCTCGGTCAGCGAGAGGACTCGTCGCGTCATGTACGGATATCGCAAGTGATGTATGGCACCCCACTGCCTGAGTAAACCCGCGATTAACGGCTTGTGCCTCGGCACCGCGACTCGATGGGGTCCCACTTCCCCCAATCTTCGATCCCCTGGAACGCGGATCCAAGCCCGGGGAAACAGGGTATGGGACCCACTTCTAATTACGGCCAGAGTGCCTGCTTTTGCTCTCCAACACGTGAAAATGGCCGGCACAACTTCCTCGACAATGACGGTTCTTGATGGCTCTCCACCAAGAATGAACTGAATGATAAGTTTTGGATAAATTGACCTACCAGTTGACTTGTTGGGGTCTGTCCTTGAAAGACCTGAGCCACAAACACAGCAACGAGGCTGCTTTCTGAGACACCTGTGATGGGTGCACAGCAGCCCAGAGTCTCACAAAGCTCAAACTGCAGTGTTCTCCACAGTCTGAGAACCGTTGCATGTCGACCAAGACTTGGCCTGGGGTAACGCATGGCTAATGGCGAGATTAGACAACATACCGGGAGGCCCGAAATGAAACCGTGGGTGCCTCCCGAGGTTCCCCTCTCCCAATTCAACGCTTTTAAGGGCAACGCCGACTCCGCCGAGGCACGTTGCACAAGCATCCCCAATACCCAACACATGTTGCAGGACTGGATGGATGGCTCGGAGGATGCGTTCCTGCATGGAGACACCTACACAGTAGACTCCGACGTGTGATTACATATCAGCAAAGCATGTCCACCAACCTCACACACCCGCCATCTTCAACTTGGGTTACTTGGCATCCCCACAGGTGAATCTCCTTACATTGAGTGGCAGTCGATAGCCTGTCAAGGTGTCAACCATACAGTCTAAGGCACACACAGATGGGTAAACCGAACCTCGCAGCGATGGCCAATGCACGCTGTCATAAATATTTGTACAGTATATACATCTGCTTGATATCTCTGACTTAATCAGTCCCCTTCTCCGCCTCCGCTTGGGCTGCCCTCGCAGCTATCAAAGCCTTCTTCTTCTCCGCAAACTTCTTTATCAACTTCTTGTTCTCCATCGCCTTCACCGCAGCCTTCTGCCCCGCCTCCTTCTTCCCCAGCGCATTGCCGTAACCCAGCTGCAACCCCGTCTCGCCCCAGCCTGTCAAGAAACACCCCACAAAAAACAGCTCCTGCTTCGTATCCCTGTCCTTCTTCCCCGTCGGCGGCAGGTCCCGGTACTCGATCTTGACCCCGGGCGCCCCAATCAGCTGCTCCAGCTGAGTTTTGGGGTTGAGCTCCCTATCCTTCACCCTCGCCCCCGTCTCCTCCTCGCGGATCTGCCGCTCCAGCACGGGGCCCCACAGCGCCTTGAGCCACTCCGCCGCGCACCCCATCCCCTCCTCCGGGTCCGACCGCACGATGGCGCCCACGTACGCCTCGAAGATGTCGCCCAGCGCCTTGGCCCGCTGCTTCTCGCTGACCTTGGTCCCGTTGGGCCGCCCGCCCAGCCCGAACTCGGCGGGGAAGTTGGCCCGCGCGTCCAGGCCGTAGTGCACCGCGAACTGGCCCAGCGTCGAGTTGCGCACCAGCATCTCGCGGTAGTGCGAGCACCGGCCCGGGTCCAGCGTCGGGAAGGTCTGCGCGATGAGCTCCGACGCGATCAGCTCCAGGTACACGTCGCCCAGCCACTCGAGGCGCTCGTAGCTGGGGTCCGAGAGGTTCTTGCGCATCCCCGAGTGCGTGAGCGCCGCGGTCTCGAGAGCGGCGTCGAGGACGGGGGGGAGAGGCGGGTGGGTTTTGGCGATGGTCGAGGACGTCCATTTTGTGAAGGTTGTCCAGGAGGGGATCTGGGG
>Ga0247823_10001231_pt1 | contig 21331 bp, 15 predicted proteins | sample 13C_PalmiticAcid_2_FD_192426 | JGI IMG/M metagenome (GOLD analysis project Ga0247823, IMG submission 192426) | Soil microbial communities from agricultural site in Penn Yan, New York, United States - 13C_PalmiticAcid_Day30 | ecosystem: Environmental > Terrestrial > Soil > Agricultural land... | reverse complement strand
CGCGCCGGCCGTCCAGCACCGAGTCGCGCTCGCGCGCCTGCATCAGCAGCCGCTGCTGCTCGGGCGGCAGCGACGACTCCACGCTGTGCAGGAACAGCGTGACCTCGTCCAGCAGGCGCTCCGGCGACCGCGCGCCCTTGACGATGATGGACTTCGAGTAGCGGCGCAGGCGCTGCTCCTCGTCGCCGCTCAGGGCCCGGCCGGTGTAGACGATGACGGGCGGGAAGGCGTACTGGTCGCCCGCGGCCATCTTCTCGAGCAGTTCGTCGCCCGAGCCGTCCGACAGCGACAGGTCCATCACCATGCAGTCGTACGTGGTGGACGACAGGCGCTCCAGCGCCTCGGCCACGGTGCCCACCGCATCGATCGCCACGCCGTCGGCCGACAGCAGCAGCACGAGGTTGCGGCGCAGGTCCTCGTCGTCCTCCACCACCAGCACGCGGCGCACTTCGCGCTGCAGGCGGTCCTGAAGGCCCTGGATGGCCGACACCAGCTGCTCGCGGGCCGCCGGCTTGAGCACGTAGCCGACGGCGCCCAGTTCGAGGGCCGTCTGCATGCGCTCGTGCGCGGACAGCATGTGCACCGGCAGCGGCCGCGTCGCGGTGTCGCGCTTGAGCCGTTCGAGCACGGTGAGGCCCGACTGGTCGGGCAGGCCCACGTCGAGCAGCACGCCACTCGGACGCAGCTCGCGGGCGAGCCGCAGGCCCTCCTCGCCGGTGTTGGCGATGACACAGTCGAAGCCCAGCTCGTGGGCGAGGTCGTACAGCACCGACGAGAAGCGTGGGTCGTCCTCGATCACGAGGATCAGGCGGCCGGTGCGGTCGAGCTGGCGGCGGTCGTCCGCGACGGACGGCGGCACCGGTACGGGGGCCGCTGCCGCTGCCGCGGCCGGTGCGGGCGAGGCCACGGCCACGGCCGCCGGGATCGCCGACTCGATCGCCACGCCGTCGAACTCGACGGGCAGGTCCACCGTGAACGTGCTGCCGCGGCCCGGTTCGCTGTCGACCCGCAACGTGCCGCCGAGCCGGTGCGTGAGTTCCCGGGAGATGGACAGGCCGAGGCCGGTGCCGCCGAAGCGCCGGCTCGTGCTGCCGTCGGCCTGGCGGAAGGCCTCGAAGATCACGTCCTGCTGGTGTTTCGGGATGCCCACGCCGCTGTCCGTCACGTCGAAGGCCACGCGGCCCTCGGCCGCGGGCCGGACCACGAGCCGCACCTCGCCGCGTTCCGTGAACTTGATGCCGTTGGCGAGCAGGTTCTTCAGCACCTGCAGCAGCCGCTGGCCGTCGGTGTGCAGCGTGGCCGGGGCGCCGGGTGCGGTCTCGACCGCGAACGCGAGCTTCTTCTGGCGGGCGAGCGGGTCGAAGGTGCTGCGCAGCCGGTCGAGCACGTCGGACAGGTCGAGCGGCTCCACCATCAGGTCCACATGGCCGGCCTCGATCTTGGAGAGGTCGAGGATGTCGTTGATGAGCAGCAGCAGGTCGTTGTTGGAGGCGTGGATGGCCTGGGCGTACTTCACCTGCTCCGGGTTCAGCGAGCCGGGCTTGTTGTCGGCGAGCAGCTTCGACAGGATCAGCGAGCTGTTGAGCGGCGTGCGCAGCTCGTGGGACATGTTGGCGAGGAACTCGGACTTGTAGCGGCTCGCCGCCTCGAGCTGCTCGGCCTTGCCGTGCAGCGACTGCTGCGCCGCCAGCAGGTCGAGCTTCTGGCGCTCGAGCACCTGGGCCTGCTCCTCGAGCTGGACGTTGGTCTGCTCCAGCTCCACTTGCTGGGTCTCGAGCCGCGCCTGGGACTCGCGCAGCACCCGGCTCTGCTCTTCCAGTTCCTCGTTCGAGACCCGCAGCTCTTCCTGCTGGGCCTGCAGCGACTCGCCCTGGCGCTGGGTTTCCTCCAGCAGGACTTCCAGGCGGCGGCGGTACAGGGCCGAGCGGAGGGCCACGCCGATGGGTTCGGCGACCTGGTCGAGCAGGTCCAGCACCCGGTCGCTGTCGATGCGCCGCCGCAGGAACCCGAGTTCGACGACACCGGCGGTCACCCCGTCGATGCGCAGCGGCGCGATGACGACGCGGGCCGGTGTGCTGCGGCCCAGTGCGGTGGCGACCGGCAGGTGGCCGGGCGGCACGTCGTCGAGCACCCGGGCGCGGCCGTCGCGCGCGACCTGGCCGGCGAGTCCGTCGGCCACCGGGATGCGTTCGCGGGCGGCAGCCAGGTCGACCGCGTGGCCGCCCTTGCGGAGCAGGTCCGGGCCGTCGATGCGGTAGAGCAGGGCGGTGTCGGCCCCGGTGACTTCGCAGAGCGACTGGGTCGCGCGGTCGGCCACCTCGTTCGGCCCGTGTTCGCCGATCAGGCGCTGCGAGACGATCGACTCGCCCTGCTGCAGCCAGGCGAGCCGAGCCACGTCCCGGCGCACCCGCAGCACCTGCCAGACGAGGAAGGCCAGCAGCCACAGCACCGCGCCGCCCACCACGCGATTGACCCCGGCGACGAAGGCATCGGTGCCCACGGGCGACAGCAGGTAGCCGGCCAGGCTCATCGCGGAGGCCACCGCCGCGGCGATGAAGGGCGCCTCCGGGCGCGTCTGCAACAGCAGCAGCCCCACCGGCAGCAGGAACAGCGCCCATTCGGCGTAGCCCACCGGGGTGAACAGGTCGACGGCGAGGATGGCGAGCATCAGCGCGGCGGCGCCGGCCTGGACAGCGAGGTTGCGGGATCCGTCGGCGTGGAGGTTCATGCGGGGAGGGGATGGGGGCGGTGTGGTGGCGTTCCCCGCGATTGTGCCCAGTGCGCTCACGGTCGGGCCGGAGACGGTGTCACGCGCCAGACCACGTTCCCCACGTCGTCGGCCACCAGCAGCCCGCCGCGCGTGTCGAAGGCGACGCCGACGGGGCGCCCGAGCGCCTTGCCGTCGTCGCTCAGGAACCCCGTCAGCACGTCCTTCGGACCGCCGGACGGCCGGCCGCCGTCGAACGGCACGAGGATCACCTTGTAGCCGCTGTGCGGCTTGCGGTTCCAGGAGCCGTGCTGGCCCACGACCATGCCGGTGCCGAGCGGCGGGAGCGCCCGGCCGTCCGACCAGGCGAGGCCCAGCGATGCGGTGTGGGCGCCGAGCGCGTAGTCGGGCACCAGGGCCTTCGCGACGAGGTCCGGGCGCGGCGGCGACACCCGTTCGTCGACGTGCTGGCCGTAGTAGCTGTAGGGCCAGCCGTAGAAGCCGCCGTCGCGCACGGAGGTGAGGTAGTCGGGCACGAGGTCGCTGCCGATCTCGTCGCGTTCATTGGCGACGGTCCACAACACCCCGGTGGCGGGCTCCCACGCCATGCCGTTCGGGTTGCGCAGGCCGGTGGCGAAGAGCCGTTTCGTGGCCGCGGCTGGATCCACCTCCCAGATCGCGGCGCGGCCTTCCTCGATCTCGAGGCCGTTTTCACCGACGTTGCTGTTGGAGCCCACGGTGACGTACAGGCGGCGCCCGTCGGGCGAGGCGATCACGTTCTTGGTCCAGTGGTGGTTCAGGCCCGCGGGCAGCTCGACCACCTTGGTGGGCGCCGCGGCGGCCGTGGTCTCGCCGGCCCGGTAGGGAACCTTCACCAGGGCGTCGGCATTGGCCACGTACAGCGTGTCGCCCACGAGGGCCATGCCGAAGGGCGAGAACAGGTCCTTCAGGTAGACGGAGCGCACCTCGGCGACGCCGTCGCCATCGGCATCGCGCAGCAGCGTGATGCGGTTGGCGCTGGGCACGGTCGCGCCTGCGCGCTTCATCATCGTCTTCTGCGCCCAGGCCCTGAGCCCGCCGCCCTCGGGCTTCGGCGGGGCGTTCGACTCGGCCACGAGCACGTCGCCGTTGGGCAGCACGTGGATCCAGCGGGGGTGGTCGAGTCCGGTGGCGAAGGCCGTCACCTGCAGGCCGGGCGCGGCGACGGGCTTGCCGTTGGCGGGCCATCCCGTGGCCGGGGCGACGTTGAGGGTGGGCACCAGGGTCTTGTTCGGGGGCGGCAGCTGCGGGTTCGGGCCGTAGCCGGCGCTCTCGGGCAGCCTCGCCGTGTCGCCGCAGGCGGACAGCATCACCACCCCGAGGGCGAGCGCGCCCAGACCCCACTTGCGAGCACCTGCGGACATGAGAAAAACCTGGTTGAGGAAACAGCCCATTTTTCAATGCCGTTCCGGCCGGCCTTGTAGGCGGACGCCTCACCGCCGCGTGGGAATACTTCCGTAAAGGCGGGAATTCCCAACGTTGTCCGGCCCCCGCGGCCGGCCGAAGTGGGGCCCAATGACGGCATGGGGAAAAGAGAGTCTGCCGCGTTGCTCGCGTTGGCGGTCTCCGGTGTGACCGGAACCGCCAACGCGGACACGCGTCTTTCCGCGCAGGAAATGCGCTGGGCGCAGGCCGCCACGCCCGTCGTGACGTATGCACGCGCGCAGGGCCTTCCGGTGGACATCGTCGTCCAGCCCCAGGACGCCCCCGGTCTCGCACCGGTGGCCATGGCCCTCGTCGACGGCCGCTGCAAGCTCGTGTTCTCGATGCGGGGGAACCCCGCGGCCGACGAAACGGAGCGCAGCATTCCTCCTGCCTTGTTCACGCCGGTCGTGGAAGCCATCGCGGCCCACGAGATGGCGCATTGCTGGCGCCAGGTGCGGGGCGCGTGGCGCACCGTGCCCACGGGCGTCACCGACACCCCGGGCCCGGCCGACGCCGATCCCGACGTGGCCGCGCGATGGTCGGCCATGCAGGCCACGCGCCGCGAGGAAGGGTTCGCCGACCTGGTGGGCCTCGCCTGGACGTGGCGCCAGCACCCGGCGCAGTACGCCCAGGTGCACGCGTGGCTCATGAACGAACGGGCGAACCCGCCCCTGGCAGGCAGCCATCACGACACGCAGGCATGGGTGCGCCTGGCCGCGGCCGGGGGGTTCGGCGATGCCGACACCCCGTTCGAGCAGGTCACCCGGATGTGGGTCGCCGGCCTCGGACCCTGAAGCCGGCCGGTCCGGGACAGCGCGGGGCGGTCAGCCCTGGCCGTTCGCCGCGTCGAGCTCGCGGCAGGACGGCGCACACACCGCCTGGGCCTTGCCGAGCAGCTTGCGCGTCTTGAGGGACGCGCGGGGCCGGTGTTTGCCACACAGGAAACAGGACATGGTGGCCGCTCCGAAGGAGCCTGCCGCGGTGAACGGCGAACCCGCCACCTTCGATCGATACCGCAGACCGTCTGCCACGACGGTCGTCTTCACTTCATTCTTCGCCACTGAGGGGTCCCTGGTTCATCATTGATCGGTCGCGCGACGTGCCTTGTCGATCACGTCCCTGGCCTGCAGTTCCGCGCTCAATGAGAATTCGAGCGCCGATCGGCAGAGCCCGGCATGCTGGTACTGAAGGTTTTCATACAGCTCCGCGGCCGCGGGGTAGGAATCTAGCACCGCATTCAGCGTTTCGCCGGGCTTGACCGATTCGAATTCCTGTACCAAGTGCGTGACGACGGACCGGTATTGCGCCGGATCGACGGCCACGGGACTGCGTTCGAGGCGTTCCAGCAGGTGGGCGAGCGTGATCACCACCGAGGGCCGGGCGGGGGTTTGTTCAGGTGAACGGACGTTCATGGGGAATTTCCTCTCCGGGGGGCGTTGATTCAGGCCCCGACACTGAGAGAACATGGGGACGGTCGACCGGACTGCAAGGCCCGGTCCCCGCCGGTGGATGCCCCGGCATTCCGTTCCCCCTCCCGGAGCCCGTGCCGCATGAGCATCCGCAACCTCGATTCGCTGTTCGATCCCTCGTCCGTCGCGGTCATCGGGGCCTCGCTCCAGCCCGACCGCACCGGCACCGTCGCCTGGGCCAACCTGCGGGCCGGCGGCTTCAAGGGCCGGCTGTTCGCGGTGAACCCGAAGTACGACGACCTCGAGGGCCACCCGGTCGTCCGCCGCATCGACCAGCTGCCGGTGGCGCCCGACCTCGCCCTGATCTGCAGCCCCCGCCACACCGTGCCCGAGGTGGTCGCCCAGTTGGCCGCCCGCGGCACGCGGGCCGCCGTGGTGCTGACCCCCGGCCTCGGCACCCGGCGCACGCAGGCGGCGCTCGACGCCGCCCGGCCGTCGCTGCTGCGCCTGCTGGGCCCGGACAGCATCGGCCTGCTCACGCCGCACCTGGGCCTGAACGCGAGTGCCGCCCACATCGGGGCCACGGCCGGCGCCGTGGCCTTCGTCTCGCAATCGGCCGGCCTCGTCACCGCCGTGCTCGACTGGGCGAAGGGCCGGCAGGTGGGCTTCTCGCATGTGGTCTCGCTCGGGGAGCGCGCCGACGTCGACTTCGGCGACATGCTCGACTACCTGGCGAGCGACCCGCGCACCCGCGCCATCCTGCTCTACATGGAGGCGATGGAGGCGCCGCGCAAGTTCATGTCGGCCGCCCGGGCCGCGGCGCGCAACAAGCCGGTGATCGTGGTGAAGGCGGGGCGGTCGGAGTCCGGGCGGCGTGCGGCCGAGTCGCACACCCGGGCGCTCGCCGGCTCCGACCTGGTGTTCGACGCCGCCATCAGCCGGGCGGGCATGCTGCGCGTCGACACCCTGTACCAGCTCTTCACCGCGGCCGAGACGCTGGCCCGCTTCCGCGGCAACACTGGCGAGCGCCTCGCGCTGCTCACCAACGGCGGCGGGGCCGGGGTGCTCGCGGCCGATGCCGCGGCAGCCTCCGGCATCGAACTGGCCGAACTGGCACCGGCCACGGTGGCGCGCCTGAAGGAACTGCTGCCGCGCGGCCCCGGAGGCCATCCGGTCGACCTCGGCGGGGACGCGCCGGTGCCGCTGGTCGTCGACGCCCTCAAGGCCCTGCTGTCGGACCCGGAGGCCGGCGCCACGCTGTTCATCCATGCACCGTCCGCCCGCGTGCGGGCCGACGACGTCGCGGAGGCGCTGCTGCCGCTCGCGCAGGGGTCGCCGCCCAAGCTGCTCAGCTGCTGGCTGGGCGATGCCGCGGTGGCCGATGCCCGCAAGCGCGTGCGCGCCGCCGGCGTCCCGAGCTACTTCACCCCGGAGGAGGCGGTGCGGGCGTTCGCGATGGGCGTGCGCTACCGCCGCAACCAGGCCCAGCTGATGGAGGCGCCGCAGGCGGCCTCGGGTGCCGCGCGGGCCGACGTCGAGGGCGCCCGGCGGCTGCTGCGGGCGGCGCTGTCGGCCGGCCGGGACGTGCTGACCGAACCCGAGGCAAAGGCGCTGCTGTCCCTCTACGGCATCCCCGTCGTCACCACCCGGCGCGTGCTGCCCGATCCGGACGTGGTGGAGGCGGCCGCCGACGCCATCGGCTACCCGGTCGTGCTCAAGGTGCTGTCCGCCGACATCGACCACAAGACCGACGTGGGCGGCGTGATGCTCGACCTGCCGGACGGCGCCGCGGTGCGGCAGGCGGCGGCGTCGATGCTCAGGCGGGTGTCGGCGGCCCGGCCCGATGCGGTCATCGAGGGCTTCACGGTGCAGGCGATGGTGCGCCGGGCGCACACCCACGAGCTCATCGTGGGCGGCAGCATCGACCCCACGTTCGGGCCGGTGGTGCTCTTCGGCGCGGGCGGCACCTCGGTCGAGCTGGTGGCCGACCGGGCCATCGGCCTGCCGCCGCTCAACGAGCCGCTCGCCCGAGCAATGGTGGACCGCACGCGGGTCTCGCGCCTGCTCAAGGGCTGGCGAGACGCGCCACCGGCCGACGAACCCGCCGTCTGGCAGGCGCTCGTGGCGGTGTCGCGAATGCTCGCCGACCTGCCCGAACTCGCGGTGGTCGACATCAACCCGCTCGTGGCCAACCACGAGGGCGTGATCGCGCTCGACGCCCGCATCCGCATCGACCCGTCCCGCCCGGGTGGCGAGCACCGCTTCGCGATCCGCCCGTACCCGTCGGACCTCGTCGAATCGCGGGTGTGGCAGGGCCGGCTCGTGACGCTGCGCCCCATCCGGCCCGAGGACGAGGCGCAGCACCTCGCGTTCCTGCGCCGGCTCGATCCCGAGGACATCCGCATGCGGGTGTTCTACAGCCGCCGCTCCATCGAGCGCAGTGAACTCGCCCGGCTCACCCAGATCGACTACGCCCGCGAGATCGCCTTCGTGGCCGTGGCCGCGGGCGAGGCGCACGAGGAGACGCTCGGCGTGGTGAGGGCGATGACCGACCCTGACAACGACAGCGCCGAGTTCGCGATCGTGATCCGCTCCGACCTCAAGAGCGGCGGCCTCGGGCGCATCCTGATGACCAAGCTGATCGCGTACCTGAAATCGCAGGGCACCGCGAAGGTCGTCGCGAGCGTGCTGACCGACAATCGCACCATGCGCCATTTCCTGCGTTCGCTCGGTTTTGTCGAAGGCCCCGTCGAATGGGGCAACGACACCGTCGACGTCACGCTGGCGCTGAACCCGCGCCCGCCCCCTCGCACCTGTTAGGCTTCTCCGCATGGACATCCGACCCCTCCTGCCGCTGGCCCTGCTGGCCACCGTGCCTTACCTTGCCTTCGCCGCCGAGCCGTCCCCGCGAGAGGCCGCGGGCGAACGGTGCGAAGCCGCCGTCACCGAGACCGTCAAGCACATGCGCGGCGACGACGCGCGCCAGGTGCAGTTCAACCGGGCGAAGCAGGTCGTGGCGCCCCCGGTGGACGAGGAAACCGACGTGAAGGGCGAGGGCGCCTACCGCGGCAGCACCGGTGCGGCGCGGCCGTTCAGCTACAGCTGCGCGTACAACATCAAGGCGGGCACCACGTCGGGCGTCGTGTTCCGCGACCTGGGCCCGGCGCGCCCCGACGGCGCCGAAGCCGCCTGGCAGCCCGACCTCTCCACGCTGTCGCCCGAGGCCTGCGAGTCGGCCGTGGCCGCCGTGCTGAAGGGCAAGTACCCGCGCGTGGGCCGCATCGCGTTCGGCTCCGATTCACGCAGGCTGCGGCCCGCGCCGAACGGCCGGTCCGGCATGACGGGCCAGGGCTCGGTCGAACGGGCGCCCGGCATGAGCCTCATCGCCTTCGACTACCAGTGCGAGTTCGAGGCGCGCACCGGCAAGGTGGTGGCCGCGCGCACCACGCCCTGATTCGCGGCGCCTCCCCCCGTGCCTGCGGGTGATGCGCCCCGCGGAGCACGCTGGCGGGCCCGATATCATCCCCCGCACAAGACAACTCGAACGAACACACAAGATGGCAACGATCAGAGACGTGGCTCAGCTGGCCGGAGTGGGGGTCGCGACCGCATCGCGCGTGATCTCGGGCACCGGTTCGTTCTCGGCCGCGGCGGCCGAGCGCGTGCGCGGCGCGGCCGCCGAGCTCGGCTTCCGCCCGTCGAACGTGGCGCGGGCCCTGTCGCTGCAGAGCACCGGCACCATCGGTGTCTACGTGCCCGATTTCCGCGGTCCGTTCTACGGCCCCATGCTCGACGCCATCGACGGCGAACTGCGCCGGCACGGCCGCCACATGGTGGCGGTCAACGGCATCGGCGACGTGGATCCCCGCCAGCAGGCGCTGAGCAGCGCCGAGTTCCTCGCGGACCGCGAGTGCGACGGCATCATCATCGCCAGCAACGAGCTGCGCGACGCCGACTACCTCGCGATCCGCCAGCGCATCAAGCACGTCGCGGTGATCAACCGCGAGGTCAAGGGCATGAAGACCCAGAGCTTCACCGTGAACCACCGGCACGGCGGGATGCTGGCGGCCCGCGCGCTGCTCGAGCACGGCCACAAGCGCCTCGCGGTCATCTCGGGCCTCGCGCACGCGCAGGACAACCGGCAGCGCCTGGAAGGCTTCTTCGAGACGGTGCGTGCCGCGGGCATCGACTCCGACACCATCCCCGTCGTGCATGCCGACTTCACGGCCCCGGGCGGCTGGGCCGCCACCGAGGAGCTGCTGGCGCGCAAGGTGAAGTTCACGGGCCTCTTCTGCGCGAACGACCAGATGGCCATGGCCGCCATCTCGAAGCTCGCCGTGGCGGGCAAGTCGGTGCCCGAGGACGTGTCCGTCGTGGGCTACGACAACACCGACATGGGTGCCTATCTGCGGCCGCGCCTGACCACGGTCGACACGCACATCGGCGAGATGGGCCTGAACGCCTGCCGGCTGCTCGTGAACCAGTGCTACGGCAAGGAGCTGGCCATCGCCCGCGACTTCCCGCCCACCTTCGTGCCGCGCGACTCGCTCAGGAAAATCGGCCGCTGACCTTGCGCCGGGCGGCCATCAGCGCCTTGAGGGCCAGGGCGCTGTCCTTCGGGGTCCGCTGCTGGGTGGCGTAGTCCACGTGCACGATGCCGAAGCGCTTGGCGTAGCCCTCCACCCATTCGAAGTTGTCCAGCAGGGACCACGCGAAATACCCGCGCACGTCCACGCCGGCCCGCATCGCCTGGCCGATGGCCACGAGGTGGCGCTGCAGGTAGCGCACGCGCTGTGCATCGTCCACCCGCCCGTCCACCACCGTGTCGTCGTCGCTCGCCATGCCGTTTTCGGTGATGTGCACCGGCGGCAGCGCGGGGTAGCGGCCCTTGAAGCCGATCAGCAGGTCGCGCAGGCCGGCCGGGTACACCTCCCAGCCCATCACCGTGCGTTCGACGCGGTCGAGGCCCTTGTCGGCGTAGCCGTGGGCGCCGTCGCTGCGCACGTTCGCGCGGAAGTAGTAGTTGATGCCGACGTAGTCCATCGGCGTGGAGATCAGCGCCATGTCGCCATCGCGCACCGGTGGCGACACGCCGGGCCACAGTTCCTGCAGCCCCTCGGGGTAGGTGCCGAGCAGCAGCGGGTCCAGCACCCAGTGGTTCCAGCAGGCGCTGGCCAGGCGCGCGGCCTGGCGGTCCTCGGGGCTCTGGCTGTCGGCCGACACGGCCGTGACGTTCGTGACGAGGCCCACCTGCGCCGCTCCGTTGGCCCGCAGCGCCGCGGTGGCCAGCCCGTGGCCCAGCAGCAGGTGGTGCATGGCCTCCACCGCGTACCGCACGTCGGCGAGGCCCGGCGCATGCACGCCGCTGCCGTGGCCGAGCCACGCGGCGCACCACGGTTCGTTGACCGTGGCCCACGCCGCCACGCGGTCGCCGAGCCGGCGGCTGGCCACGCCGGCGAAGTCGGCGAGGCGCGAGGCCGTGTCCCGGTTGAGCCAGCCGCCGCGGTCCTGGAGGTGCTGCGGCAGGTCCCAGTGGTACAGCGTCACGAACGCGCGGATGCCGTGGTGGGCCAGGCGGTCGAGGATGCGTTCGTAGAAGTCCAGACCCGCGGCGTTGGGCGAGCCGTCGGGCCGCATCACCCGCGACCAGGCGACCGACAGGCGGTACGCGTCGAGGCCCAGTTCGGCGACGAGGTCGATGTCGTCCCGCCAGCGGTGGTAGTGGTCGCAGGCCACCGCGCCCGTCTCGCCGTTGCGCACGGCCCCGGGGCGCGCACAGAACGTGTCCCAGATGGTCGGCACGCGGCCCCCCTCCGCGACCCCGCCCTCGATCTGGTAGGCCGCCGTGCCGGCGCCGAACAGGAAGTCGGGCTGCCACATCGGCGAGCCGGGCGGCGGGGACAGGACGTCGTCGTTCGAAAGGTCGTTCATGGCGAATCGGCGGGTCAGCGCGGCATCCACACCCGCACGAGGGACAGCAGCTTCTCCACGTCGAGCGGCTTGGCGATGTAGTCGTTCGCGCCGGCGGCGAGGCACTTCTCCTGGTCGTCCTTCATCGCCTTCGCGGTGAGGGCGATGATGGGCAGCTTCTTCAGGCCGTCGCGCTTGCGGATCTCGCGCATCGCCGTGAAGCCGTCCATCTCCGGCATCATGATGTCCATCAGCACGAGGTCGGCCACCGGGCCCGAGCCGGAGAGGCCGCGGTCCAGGACCTCCAGCGCCTCCCGGCCGTTGCGGGCGATCTCGACGGTGGCCCCTCGGGGTTCCAGCACGCTCGAGAGCGCGAAGATGTTGCGCGCGTCGTCCTCCACCACCAGGATGCGCCGGCCTTCCAGCGCCGCGTCGCGGTCGCGCACGGCCTTCAGCATGCGCTGGCTCTCGGAGGGCAGGGCCGACTCCACCTGGTGGATGAACAGCGTGACCTCGTCGAGCAGCCGCTCGGGCGAACGCGCGTCCTTGATGATGATCGAGCGCGAGAAGCGGCGCAGGTCCTGCTCCTCGCCGCGCGTGAGCGAGCGGCCGGTGTAGACGATCACGGGCGGGAACGACACGTCGTCCTGCTCGGACATGCGCTCGAGCAGCTGGTAGCCGCTGAGGTCGGGCAGGTTCAGGTCCATCACCACGCAGTCGAAGGTGGTGGCCTGCAGCTGGGCGAGGGCGTCGGCCGCGTTCGCCACGTCGGTGATCTGCACGTCGGCGTGGTCCAGCAGCAGGCGGATGCTCTCGCGCTGGCGGGCGTCGTCCTCCACCACGAGCACGCGGCGCGTGTTCTGCGTGAAGCGTTCCTCGAGGCGCCGGAACGCCTCGGCCAGTTCATCGCGCTTGACCGGCTTGAGCGCGTAGCCCACGGCGCCGAGGCCGCGCGCCTCCTGGCTGTAGTCGGTCACGGACATCATGTGGACCGGGATGTGGCGCGTGGTCGCCGACCGCTTGAGCTGGTCGAGCACGCCCAGGCCGGAATGGTCCGGCAGGTTCACATCGAGCAGGATCGCGCTCGGCCGGTAGGTGGCCGCGGCCTGCAGGCCTTCGCCCGCGGTCGGGGTGACGACACACTGGAAGCCCAGCTCGTGGGCCACGTCGCGCAGGATGGCCGCGAAACGCGGGTCGTCCTCGATCACGAGGATCAGCCGCGCGGACGGGGTCAGGCGTTCACGGTCGTCCTCCGGCGCACCCTCGTCGCGCGCCGGCGGCGGCAATTGGGCCGGCACCACGGCGGGCGGCGGGGACGGCGTGCGCTCCGGGCGCCCGGACGCCGTCCCCGGGAACTCGGCGGGCAGGGTCAGGGTGAACTGGCTGCCTTCGCCGGGGGTGCTTTCCACCGCGATGTCGCCGCCCAGCAGGCGCGCCAGGTCGCGCGAGATCGACAGCCCGAGGCCCGTGCCGCCGTACTTGCGGTGCGTGCTGCCGTCGGCCTGGCGGAAGGCCTCGAAGATCAGGCCTTGCTGCTGCGGGGCGATGCCGATGCCCGTGTCGCGCACGGCGAAGGCCACCTGGCCGTCGGGCCGCGCGGTGACCCGCATCGAGACGGCGCCGCGTTCGGTGAACTTCAGCGCGTTCGACAGCAGGTTCTTGAGGATCTGGCCGAGGCGCTGCGGATCGGTGTGCAGACGGTCGGGCACGCCCGGCTCGACGATGGCGTCGAACGCGAGCGACTTCTGCGTGGCCACGGGCTGCATGGCCGCCATCAGCGAGTCCACGGTCCGGGCGACAGGCACGGGCTCGGGCATCACCTCGACCTGGCCGGCCTCGATCTTCGAGAGGTCGAGGATGTCGTTGATGAGCGCGAGCAGGTCGTTGCCGGCCGACGAGATGGTGCGGGCGAACTTGACCTGCTCCTCCGTCAGGTTGCCGGGCTTGTTGTCGGCGAGCAGCGTCGCGAGGATCAGCGTGGAGTTGAGCGGCGTGCGCAACTCGTGGCTCATGTTCGCGAGGAACTCGCTCTTGTACTGGTTCGAGCGCTCCAGCGCCTCGGCCTTGTCGGTCAGCTGCCCCTGGGCGAGGGACAGCTCGGTCTTCTGGCGCTCGAGCTGGTTCGCCTGCTCCTCGAGGCTCACGTTCGTCTGTTCCAGCTCGGCGTGCTGCGATTCGAGCTGCGCCTGCGACTCGCGCAGCACGCGGGACTGCTCCTCCAGTTCCTCGTTGCTGACACGCAGCTCCTCCTGCTGCGCCTGCAGTTCCTCGGCCTGGCGCTGGGTCTCCTCCAGCAGCTCCTCGAGGCGGGTGCGGTCGCGCGACGAGCGCACGGCCACCCCCAGCATCTCGGCCACGCGCGCGAGCAGCTCCCGATCGTCGGGGTGCACCGGGCGAAGGAATCCGAGTTCGAGCACCGCGTGCACGGTGCCGTCTGCCGTGGCCGGGGCCACGAGCAATTCGGCCGGGCGGCCGCGGCCGAGCGACGACACCACCGGCAGGTAGCCGTCCGGCACGTCGCGCACATGCAGCGGACGCCCGTCCTTGGCCGCCTGACCCAGCAGGCCTTCGCCGCGCTCGACCAGGCCGGGTGCGGCCGCATGCCCCGCCACGCGGCGGAAGCCGCCGTCCGTTTCGGCGACATACACGGTGCCGACGCGGGCGCCGAGGTACTCGGACAGGAATGCGAGCACCTTCTCGCCCAGCGTGTCCAGGCGCTGCTCGCCCTGGATGCGCGACGCGAGCCCCATCTGCCCGGTGCGCAGCCAGGCCTGGGCTTCGCGGGCGCGGTAGTCGCGCGAGCTCATCGTCACGGCGGCGAGGATCAGCACGAGCAGCAGGCCCGAGCCGCCCCAGGCGACCCAGGAGGCGAACCGCGTCGCCTGCCTCCAGGCCTCCTGCCGTTCGGCCAGCAGGCGCTGTTCCTCGCCCTGCATGTCGCCCACCTGCGCACGGATCTGGTCCATGACCGCCTTGCCCCGGTCAGTGCGCATCATGGCCAGGGCCGCCTCGGTGTCGCCACCGCGGCGCAGCGCGACCGTCTCGCCGAGTTCCTCGAGCTTCAGACCCGCCAGCTCGGTCAGCTTCGCAACCGTCCGCTGCTGCGCCGGGTTGTCGGCGGTGAGCACCTTCAAGGTCTGCAGTTCGCCCGGGATGCTGACCCGCGCGTTGCGGTACGGATCGAGGTAGCTCTCCTGCCCGGTGAGCAGGTAGCCGCGCTGCCCGGTCTCCGCGTCCTTGACCTGGGAGAGCAGGGCGTCGAGGCGTCGCTGGACCTCCAGCGTGTGGGCGACCTGCTCGGCGGCTTCGGCGTTGGCCTGCAGCGAGCTGTACGAGAACGCGGCGATCAGCACCACCGCGACGATGGCCGCGAGGAACCCGGCGAACGGGCCCGGGGGAAGGGGCGGGCCGGACCGTGCCTTGGGCACGGCCGCGAGGCCATCGGAGGTGGTTGTCATGGGCGGCGGATGCAGGAAGGGCTCGCCGGCCTGTTGCGGAAGGACTCTCGGGTGGCCGGAAGCGCGTCGGATCCTACCGCATGGCCTGAAAGGACTGGTACGCTCGGGGTTCGTCATCACCGCCAGGGAGGGAGTTGACATGCCGACGCATCCGACAGAGATCGCCACGGCCGAGCCGTGGGACACCGTTCCAGGGATCCAGGTCACCAAGGTCGTCGAGGCCTTCGGGCGCCTCGGCATCGACGTATCGTCCACGATGGCGTCGTTTGGCCTGCCCCCCGACGCCGCCAACGACACCCCCTTGCCGTTCCGCCAGTCCGCCGCGTGGATCGACCACGTGCTGACCACGTTTCCCCAGCGCGGCCTGGGCCTGCTCTACACCGACCTGCTGACGCAGCTCGACAACGGCATCGTCGGGTACACCATCCTGTCGTCGGACACCGTCGGGGCGGCCATCTCCGAGCGCATCCGCTTCGCCGCGCTGCTGCGGCCGTACTTCGGGGTGGCGCTGCGCGACGCGGGCGACGGCATGTCCGAGGTGGTGGTGGTCGACCGCGACCCGCCGCTCGTGAGCGCGAAGACGCGGGCGTTTTTCATCGAGCGCGACCTGGCCATGTTCGCGGGCGCGGCGCGCCGCATGATCGGGCCCGGCCGGCACTTCGAGGCGGTGCATTTCGCCTACCCGGATCCCCAGCTGCGCGACCGCTACCACGAGGTGTTCGGCTGCCCGGTGCGCTTCGACCAGCCCGAGTCGCTGATCCGCTTCCGCACGTCGCTTCTCGACCAGCCGATGCGCCACGCCCACAGCGAGGCCCACGCGATCTGCGAGACCCAGTGCGACGCGCTGCTCGCCCGCATGCGCGAACGCGCCGGCACTGCCACCGCGCTGCGCCGGCTGATGCTGCGCCGGCCGAAGACGCTGCCCGACCTCGAGTCGGCAGCCGCCACGCTCGGCAAGAGCTCCCGCACGCTGCGCCGGCAGCTGCAGGACGAAGGCACGTCGTTCACCGAGGTGCTCGCGGACGTGCGCACCGTGCTGGCGTGCGACTACATGCGCGCCACCACGCTCGGCATCCGCGACATCGGCCGGCTGCTCGGCTATGCCGACGAGTCGGCCTTCTCGCGTGCGTTCAAGCGGGCGATGAAGCAGACGCCGCGGGAGTGGCGCAACGGGCAGGGCGCACTCCGATAGGCCAGGCGGCCGCGTTTCGTGGCCTCGCCTGCCGGAAAAAAGCGCACAAACCCGAAGAAGGGGGGATCCTCCGGCCTGTTCGAGGGATGGCCGTCACGAGGTCCCGTGGAAAGTGACTGCCGCTTCGTTCGCTGACTTCCCGAATGCGCATGTCCAAACTCTTCCTCCAATCCGGTCTCCGCGTCCGGCTGGCCGCCTCGGCCGGCCTCGTGTTCGTGCTCGCGGTGACCGCGTGCGCCGACATGGCCAGCGCCATCCGCGCCCACCTGAACGCCGACATCGCCAGCACCGCCGCGCTGCAGGACGCCGCGCGGCGCCTGCGCGACCACATCGAGACCGGACGCCCGGCCGACCTGGGCCGCGCCGGCGCCGCGCTCGCCGCGCCACTCGGCGCGGTGGCGGTGCGGCAGGCCCTCGACGCGGGTGGCACCGATGCCGACGCGCTGCGCCAGGGGCTGCTGCAGGCCCGCGTGCCGGCGCAGGACGTCGGCAGCGTGCTGCGCCTGTACCGCGTGATGCGCGGCACGGAAGCGCTCGCAGGCGCCGTGGCGCTGCGCAACGATGCCGACGAGGCGACCCTGACCCTCGACCGCATCGTCCACCAACTGAAGGCCCGCGAGCCCGAGGCGGGCACGTTCACCGACCGTGAACGCCGCACCTGGCTGCGGCGCATCGACGCGGCGCTGCCGGAGGGCGGCGCCGGCGCGTTGGCGTTCGCCGAGCGGCTGGACGAAGCCGTGCGCGCGATCCGCCGCACCTTCGCGGGCGCGACGGCGCTGTTCATCGCCGCGATGGCCACCCTCGTGCTGCTGCCGGCGCGTCCGCGCCGCGCGGTGGCCCGCTCGCGCTGGGAACGCGCGGCCGCCGCCGGCCGCGTGGGCCTCTTCGAATGGGACATGCGCCAGGATGCGTTCGCCTTCGACCCCCACAGCCTCGCGCTGCATGGCTGGGCCGGCGATGCGTCGGGGGGCGTGGCCACGCGCGCGGTGCAGCAGGTGGTCCATCCGGACGACCACGCGCGGGTGCGCGAATCCGCGGCCCACGCCCGGGTCACGCGCCAGCCGTGGGTCGAACGCTTCCGGGTCATCCGGCCCGATGGCAAGGTGCGCCACGTCGAGGTCTCCGGCCGAATGGACATGGGCGAGACGGGCCAGGAGGTGCGCATGCTGGGCGTGATCCGCCCCGCCACCGGCGCGGCACCAGCGGCGGCGACCGACGACACGTCGACGCAGAGCCGCTGCGAAGTGCTGGCCCGCGTGAGCCATGAACTGCGCACACCGCTGCACGCCGTGCTGGGCTTCGCGCGGCTCATCGCGGCGGACCAGCCCGAACGGCTGGCCGCCTCGCAGGCCCACCGGCTCGACCAGATCCTTCGCAGCGGCGCACGGCTGCTGCGGCTCGTCGATGACGTGCTGGGCATCCCGCCGTCCGACGGCCCGGTGGCCGGCGTGGACGACCTGCCGCCACCGCGCGGCCGCGTGCTCTACATCGAGGACAACCCGGTGAACGTGCTGCTCGTGAAGGAGCTGCTCGCGCGCTGGCCCGAGGTGCAGCTGATGACGGCCGACGACGGCGAGACGGGCCTGATGATGGCCCGCACCGATGCGCCGGACCTCGTGCTGCTCGACATGCAGTTGCCCGGCATGGCGGGGCTGGACGTGCTGCGCGCCCTGCGGTCCGGCCCGGAGGTGGAGATGCCGCCGGTGGTGGTGCTGTCGGCCAACGCCCTGTCGGTGCAGCGCGACGAGGCCGTGTCGGCCGGGGCCAGCGGCTACCTCACGAAGCCGTTCGCGTTCGATCAGTTCCTGGAGCAGGTTCGGCGCCACCTGCACTGAGGGGGGCCGAAAGAACGGCCGAACGGGCGGGCAGCGACGACGCGATGCACCACTGGGCGGCCCAGTAGGTGCCCAGCACGAGCAGCGAGGCCGCGGGCAGGGGGGCGCTGAAGCGGTCGAAAGCGAGCAGGGCGTCGGAGCCCACGAACAGCGCACCGCCCACGGCCGCCCGCGTGGCGAGCGGCTGCCGCACGCGCACGGCGCGTGCCGCGGCCTGGGCCGCCATCGCCGCGAGGCACGCCACGTACGCGAGCACGGGGACGTGCAGCGGGCCGGGCACGCCGGGCCAGAGCACGGCCAGCAGCGCGCCCGCCACCACGGCGTAGGCCGCGAAGGCGGCCGGTGCGGCGCGCAGCAGCGGCGTGTCGCGGGTGAAGGCCACCAGGTAGCACAGGTGCGCCACCAGGAACGACACGAGGCCGGGCACGAACCCCTGCTGCGGCCACAGCAGTGCCACGTCGCCCACCAGCGAAGCCACGAGCCCGGCGAGCAGCCAGCGGCGCATGCCCGGCGGGCCATCGCCCCGCGACAGCGCGTGGCCGATGAGCAGCACCGTGGTCAGCGGCTTGAACACGAACGCGAGCCAGGGCGTGCCGAGCGCCCACGGCGCGGCGGCGATGGCGAGGAGGGCGGACGCCGCCACGGCGAGGGGCAGCAGGACACCGGGTCGGTTCATGCGGGGCAGGATACGGGAGGCCGCCGGTTGACACCCTGGGTGGATCCCCCGAGACTGGCTCATCCCATCGATCCCGGAGGTCCCGCGCATGAAGGTTTCGTCCCGTCTCGCCGTCGCCGCGCTGCTGCTGTGCGGCGGGGTCCTGTCGGCCCAGGCCTCCGGCTGGGTGGCGCTGCTGAAGAACACGCCGGCCGAGGTGTACGACGACGAGGACCTGCAGCTGTTCCTCTCGGCGGCCGCCAAGGCCGTGGCGGCCGAGGACGGCCAGCCGGTGGACTGGTCCAACCCGGCCACCGGGTCCGGCGGCAGCTTCAAGCCGCTCGGCACGGCCCCGTCCATCAAGGGCCTGCCGTGCAAGAAGGTGCGCATGACGGTCTACGCGAAGAAGCGGTCGCAGAAGTCCAGCAACCTCACCGCCTGCAAGACGCCCGAGAACAAGTGGAAGCTCGCGACCGTCGGCTGACCCGTCACACGGACGGCCGCGGGCTCAGAACGCGATCTCGCCGCTGAACACGTCGCCCACGCCGAAGCGCATGCCCGGCGCCGCCCGGCCATAGACGCCAAAGGTGGTCGGTTGGCCCGGGTGGTGTTTCGCCGACAGCGCCGCGAGCGCCTCCAGCGTGCGCGGCGACACGGAGGCGTCCGACGGGTCCACGTTCGGCACCACGCAGCGCACGCACGGCGCCGTCATGTCGATGCGGCCGGCCGGTCCCTCGACGGCCTGCAGGAAGTCTTCCTCGAAGGCCGGGGCGTCGCTGCGCAGCACGACGTTCGGACGGTAGCGGCGCGGGTCCGCGGGCGGCTCGCCGGCCTCGGCGAGGTGACGGTCCACCGCGTCGGCCGACGCGCGGGTGGTCAGGTGCAGTCGGTTGACCGTGTCGCGGCGCCGGGCGGCGTCGCCCAGCCGCACGAGGCGCAGCAGCGCCCCCGTCACGCGGGTGAGCCATGCGGCCGCGGCGTTGCCCGCGTCCTCGGCGTCGAACACCTCCGCGCGGCAGTCGCGTTCGTTCCAGATCGTCACGTGCACCGGGGCCAGCGGCGCCTGGGTGGAAACGTGCACCGGGGCCATGCCCGGCGTGGTCAGCACGATCGCGTCGCCGGACACCTGCGGGTGCACGAGCGCCAGGCGAGGGTGGTCGCCCTGCCACGTGACATCGCCCCGGGCGTTGACGATGGCCCAGTGCCGGTCGCCCGCGGCACCGCCGTCGCCGTCGATCACGAGATGGTCGACCGCCATGCCGGCGCAGGCCTTCACCGGGTACAGGTACAGCGCGTCGATCGTGAAGGTGGGCTCCGGGAGGGCAGGCGAGGACATGGCGGTTGGTATCGGTTCCAAACCAACATCATCGCATTGCATCTCGACGTGCGCCCTCAAACCGGCCCTATGGGCCGGAGCCCCAGGGGCGGTGGCCGACGAGGACGGGTTCCGGTCGACCCCATAATGCGCTGCAGGAACTGCCGGGCGGCGTCCTTGAGCCGTGCGGATGCCCGGGCCCGCGGACACACGCGTGATCGACATGGATCGACAACCAGGGCCCGCTGCATGCACCTTTCCGGATTCCGAGCCGCTCGCGCCTGCGTCGCGCTGGGCCTGCTGTCCGCCGTGGCGGCCGCGTTTGCCGGGATGCCCAGCGAGAGCCTGAGCCGCCGCGACGGCGTGTTCGCCACCTGGTTCTCGCCCGCGCTCGTCGACAGCCACGTGACCTTCGACAGCCGGGATGGTGCGAAGGCGCTCGCCAGACATTGCCGCGCGGGCCGTCCGGTCCATCTGCTGCCGGCGGGAACGCGGTACACCTGCCGCGTGGAGTTCCTGCCCATCGAGGAGGCGGGGAACGATCGCTGGCTCCGGTTGTGGGTGACGGGGCCAGCCGCCGTTCCGGACCGGTGGGTGCATGGCGTGTTCACCGTGTCACCGCCTCACCATGTGAAGTGGACGGAACGTCCCGCCACGGCCGGAGAACAGGCGGCGGTCGACGCACTGCGGGCGACCGACCGCAAGGTCGCCCGGAAGGTCAAGGCCCGCGCCGTGCGTTCGGCCCGCGCGGTGTCCGCTGCCGATGGCGGCCGCACGATCGTCGTGGTCGCGGGGCAGCGCGTGTCGGATCCGTTCGGGGAGGAACAGCGGCACCAGGTCTTCCTGATGGAGGGCGAGTCGGCACGCCACCTCGGCGAGTTGCCCGACCGGCCGGCGCGGTACGTCGACGTGGACGGCGACGACCTGCCCGAGGTGGTCACCGACAGCGAGTGCGACGGCACGTGCGTGAACGTGTGGACGCTGTCGCCACGCCCGAAGTCGATCGTTCGCTTCGGGGGCCATTGAACGGCGGCGAGGCTCAGCGGTAGCTTCGTGCGTCCTCGATCACCTTGCCGTCGTTGGCGAGTTCTCCCGGCGGCACGAGCACGACGTCGCCCCGCAGTTTCGTGACGTCGCGCAGCGCGTCCGCCATGCGCGTGTCGAGCCCGGCCGGCGGTGCCGCGCATTCCACGCGCAAGGTCATGCGGTCCGCTCCCATCTCGCCCTCGACGACGAGCCGCGCGCGAGCGACCTCGGGAAAACGCTTCACCACCTCCGCCACCTGGCCCGGGTGCACGAACATGCCGCGCACCTTGGTCGTCTGGTCCGCGCGCCCCAGCCAGCCGCGGATGCGGCGGTTGGTGCGCCCGGTGGGGCAGGGGCCCG
>Ga0247823_10001229_pt1 | contig 21343 bp, 18 predicted proteins | sample 13C_PalmiticAcid_2_FD_192426 | JGI IMG/M metagenome (GOLD analysis project Ga0247823, IMG submission 192426) | Soil microbial communities from agricultural site in Penn Yan, New York, United States - 13C_PalmiticAcid_Day30 | ecosystem: Environmental > Terrestrial > Soil > Agricultural land... | reverse complement strand
GCACCATCAGCGACTCGGGCGCGGAGGCGAACACCACAGCGTCGAGTTGACCGTCCAGGAAGGCCACCGTGGCGGGCGTCTGCTCCAGCCGGCTCAGCGTGATCTGGTCCGGCTCGATGCGGTTGACCTCCAGCAGGCGGTTGAACAGGCGCGGCACACCGCTGCCCGGCGTGCCCACGTTGACCCGCCAGCCCTTGAGTTCGGCCAGGTTGCGCAGCGCCGCGTCCTTGCGGTTGACGCGCCGTGCCGCATCTTCGCGATAGAACAGCCACAGCGGCTCCACGAACAGGCTGCCCAGCGAGACGATGCCGTCCTCGTCGTCGTAGCCCATGTCGGCCGTGCCACCCTGCACGAAGCCCAGCTCCACCGTGCCCTCGCGCAACCGGTCCAGGTTGTCGGCGGAACCCTCGGTGCGCAACAGTTCCACCGTGATGCCGTGGCGCTTGAGCGCTTCTGCGTATCGCTGGCCGAAGCCGTCGTAGGCGCTTTGCTCGGGCCCGGTGGCCAGCACCACGTGCGTGGGCGGGTTGGGCTTGAGCCACCACCAGGTGAAGGCCACCAGCGCGATGGTGATCAGCACGATGGGGCTGCCCGAGAGCAGCATCTCCTTGAGCGAAATCAGGGTGTAGCGCAGGGTCTTGGGCATGATGGCCGCGAACATAGCACGCGCCTGTGCACACGCCCGTTGCGCTTTGTTTCCGGTGCCGCCACCTAGAATGCCCCGGCCGCTCAACCGAGCTCACCGAACCCCCACCGCATGGATCCGATTCTGCTGATCAAGGCCGCCCTCATGGGCGTGGTCGAAGGCCTCACCGAATTCCTGCCCGTCTCGTCCACGGGCCACCTCATCCTGGCGGGCACGCTGCTGGGCCTCACCGGCGAGAAGGTCAAGGTCTTCGAGGTCGTGATCCAGACCGGCGCCATCCTGGCCATCGTCTCGGTCTACGCGCAGCGCATCCTCGACACCCTGCGCGGCTTGCCCCGTGGCGACGCGGTGGCCCGTCGCTTCACCGCCAACGTGCTGATCGGCTTCCTGCCGGCGGCGGTGCTGGGCTTTCTCTTCATCGGCGTCATCAAGAGCGTGCTGTTCCACCCCTTCGTGGTGGCGGCGGGCTTCATCGTGGGCGGTTTCATCATGCTCTGGGCCGAGGCGCGGCAGGCGCGCGGCGCGCCGGTGCACGTGGAGACCATCGACGACGCGCGCTGGACAGACGCGCTCAAGGTGGGCCTGATCCAGTGCGTGGCGCTGATCCCGGGCGTGAGCCGCTCGGGCGCCACCATCATCGGCGGCATGCTGGTGGGCTACAGCCGGCGGGCGGCCACCGAGTTCAGCTTCTTCCTGGCGCTGCCGGTGTTGCTGGGCGCGGCCACGCTGGACCTGTACAAGAACCGCGACCTGCTTTCCATGGCAGACCTGCCGTTCTTCGCCACCGGGCTCATCGTCTCGTGGCTGTCGGCCTGGGTGTGCGTGCGCTGGCTGTTGCGCTTCGTGTCCTCGCACACCTTCGTGCCCTTCGCCTGGTACCGCATCGCCTTCGGTGTGCTGATCGTGCTCACCGCCTGGGGCGGTTGGATCAACTGGACGGCGTGACGGGTGGACGGGTTCAGGCCGCCGGCTGCAGCGTGAAGTAGAAGCGCGCGCCTTCACCGGGCGCGCTGTCCGCCCGCAGCTCGCCACCATGGCGCAGCACGATGCGCCGGGCCGTGGCCAGGCCGATGCCCAGGCCCGCGAACTCGTGCGGCATGTGCAGGCGCTGGAACGGCTGGAACAGCTTGGCCGCGCGCGCCATGTCGAAGCCCGCGCCGTTGTCGGTCACCACGAACTCGCGATGGCCCTCGCGCTCCTGCACCGTGAAGCGGATGCGGGCCTGCGGCGTCTGGGCGCTGTACTTCCAGGCGTTGTGCAGCAGGTTCTGCAGCAGCGCCTCGATCAGCGGCCCGTCGGCCATGGCCATCAGGCCGGGCTGCACCGACCAGTCGACCGCGCGATCGGGTGAAGTGGCCGCCAGCTCGCGCAACTGCCGCGTGGCGATCGCCGACAGGTCCACCGGGTTGCGCTGCAGTTCGCCGCGCGCCATCTGCGACAGCTTGAGCAGGCCGTCGATGAGCTCGCCCATCTTCTTGCTCGCGTCGCGGATGCGTTCCAGGTGCCGGTGGCTTTCGGGAGCGAGGTGGGGGTTGTCTTCCTCCAGCGCCTGCGCGAAGCCGTTGATGATGCGCAGTGGCGAGCGCAGGTCGTGCGCGACGGCGTAGGAGTAGCTCTCCAGCTCGTCGTACGCCGCCTTGAGGGCTTGCGTGCGCTCGCGGATGCGCTCCTCCAGCGAGGCGTTGAGCTGCTGGATCTGCTGTTCGGCGCGCTTGTGCTCGGTGATGTCCAGCAGCATGCCCAGGCCCACCGTGACGCGGCCGCTGGCGTCGCGCTCGAACTCGGCGCGCACCGACACCCAGCGCCAATCGCCGACCAGGTTCAGGCGGTACTCGACGTCATAGGGCTTGCCGTGCCGGAAGGCGTCGGCCCAGGCCTGCTGCATGCGCTCGCGATCGTCCGGGTGGGTGGCGGCCACCATGTCGAGGTCGCTGAACACCGCGCGCGGTATGCCCATGATCACGTGCGCGTTGCCCAGCGAGGTGAAGTGGCGCGTGGCCGCGTCGTAGCGCCAGCCCGCCATCTGCGCGAGCTCTTGCGCGTGCGACAGCAGGCGCTCGCTGGTGCGCAGGGCCTCCTCGACCGCTTTGCGCGCGGTGATGTCCTGCACCACCGCGATAAGGTAATCCGGCGTCTGGCTCGCGTCGCGGATCAGCGTGATGGACAGCAGCACCCAGATGGTGCGGCCGTCCCTGTGGAGGTAGCGCTTCTCGATGGTGTAGTGACCAATCTCTCCACGCGCCAGGCGTTGCATCTGCGAGAAATCGCCGGCGATGTCGTCCGGGTGTGTGAAATCGCGCCAATGCCTCGCGACGATTTCTTCGTGCGTGTAGCCCAGCAATTCGCGGTAGGCCCGGTTGATGCGTATCCAGCGCCCATCCATGTGCGTGTGGGCCATGCCCGTGGCGCGGTTCTCGAAGGTATCGAGCATCTGCTGGTGGCTGCGTTGCGCCTGTTCGACCGAGGCGCGCAGCTCGCGCGTGCGTCGTTGCATCAGCGCGATGGCGCCCACCACGACGAGCTGCGTCAGCAGATGCCAGAAGTTGAGCCAAAAGGCCTCCTTCGGGTTGCCGATGGCGAAGCTGAAGTAGGGTTGCACCAACAGGAAGTTGACCGCCAGCATGCCCAGCAAGGTGCTGAGCATGCCGATGCGAAATCCGCCATAAAGCGCGCAAATGGCCGCCGCGAGCGTGAGGGTGACGAAGCGGCCACCGCTTTCCGCCGGGGCCAGCACCACGCGCAGCCAGGTGGCCAGTGCCGTGAGCACCACTGCCACCAGGGCGCGCAGCCACCAGGGATGGCGTCGCGGGTCCCAGGCGGTGAGGCGCGTGCCGAGCCGGCCCATTGGGCTGGAGCCGGGCGCTGCTGGCATCGCGTCGTCTGAGGTCACGGGGCGCGAGGTTACACCCCCTGGGGGTACTGCCGCATAAGGGGCAGCCCGAGGTGCCCCCGAGGCCGTGAAGCAGGTCTCAGTCCGGGGCCAGCACGGCCAGCAACTCGTCGATGGCGGCGGCTGTCTCCTGGGGCTTCTCCATCGGAAACAGGTGCGAGCCCTCGATCAGTCGCAGCCGTGCCTCGCCACCGCGGCCCAGCACGCGCCGCGTCATCGCCATGCCCACTTGCTGCATCTCCAGCGAACGCGTGCCGCCGATGAAACCCACCGGGCATTGCAGCGGGTGGCGGCGCAGCAGGCGGTCCAGGTTGTGGGGCAGGGTGTTGTAGATGGCGGTCTCGACGTCCCGGTCGAAGTTCAGCACGCGCTGCGGGCCCTGCGGCGTGTCGGCGTCGTGCGTGCCGTGGTCGATGTAGTCCCGCAGGCACTGAGGGTCCCAGTGCGCGAAGGCGCGCTTGTGGCGCAGGTGCTCCAGCGCGACCTCGGCGTCGGGCCAGGCCTGGCGGCGCTTGCGGCTGATGCGTCCTGGAGAAATGGAGCCGACCAGTTGCGCGCGCTTGACGAGCTCCAGCGTGCGCGCGCGCCAGCCCCCCAGCAGGGGCGAGTCGATCAGCAGCACGCCGCGCACGCGCTGGCCGCCCAGCTCGGGGTGGCGCGCCGCGCACATGAGGCTGAGGAAACCGCCCAGGGAATGGCCCACGAGCCAGGGCGCCTCGCCCGCGCGTTCCACCTCGGCGCTGGCGAAGTCGGCCAGTTGCTGCACCAGGTGTGGCCAGTTGCTGGTGACGGGGTAGCGCGGGTCGTGCCCGAACTGGTCCACCGCGCGCACCACGTGGCCGCGCGCGCGCAAGCTGCGAAACAGCACCTGGTAGGTGCCCGCGGGAAAGCTGTTGGCGTGCGAAAAGACGATCACGCCGCGCTCAGATGAGCTTCTCGCGCGGGTTGGTGATCTTCCTGAGCGGGTCGAGGCGCTCGCTTTCGCACAGCAGCGGCACGGTGGTCTGGCCATCGTCCCAGGTGGGGTGCTCGATGTCGTCGAAGGCCTCGCGCAGCTTGCGGCCCCAGGTGTTGCGCACCATGCGGAAGTAGGGGTTGTTTTCCTCGATGCAGACGATCTTGTCGCAGCGCAGGGCGTTGGCGTCGTAGACCACCATGTCCAGCGGCAGGCCCACCGACAGGTTGGACTTGAGCGTGGAGTCCATGGACACGAGCGCGCATTTGGCGGCTTCGTCCAGGGGCGTGTCCAGGGTGATCACGCGGTCCAGCACCGGCTTGCCGTACTTGGACTCGCCGATCTGGAAGAAGGGCGTTTCGGCCGTGGCCTCGATGAAGTTGCCGGCCGAATACACCTGGAACAGGCGCATGCCCTCGCCGCGGATCTGGCCGCCGAAGATCAGCGAGACGTTGAAGTCCACGCCCGCGCGCTGCAGCGATTCGCCGTCGCGTTGCCACACGTGGCGCACGGCCGAGCCCAGCACGCGCGCGGCGTCGAACATGCTGCGCGCGTTCCAGATCGTGATCGGGTCGCCACCCTCGTGGTCGTCGAGCTGCTCGATCTGCAGGATCTCGCGCACCGACTGCGAGATGCTCAGGTTGCCCGCCGACAGCAGGCACATGAAGCGGTCGTCGGCCTTCTCGTAGATCATCATCTTGCGGTACGAGCTGATCTGGTCGAGACCCGCGTTGGTGCGGCAGTCCGACAGGAACACCATGCCGGCCTTGAGTTTGACGGCGACGCAGTAGGTCATGAGGTCTCCCGGACTCGCGTGGCGAGCTTCTTCAACTGGTAGAGCTGGTCCAGCGCGTCGCGCGGGCTCAGCGCATCGGGGTCGATGGCGGCCATGGCGGCCACCAGCGGGTGGGGTTCGGGCGCTTCGGCCGGTGGTGGCGGGGCGAACAGGTCCACTTGCGTCTGCTGCTCGGCGCTGTGCGCCTCCAGCGCGGCCAGGGCGTGGCGCGCGTGCTGCACCACCGGCGCGGGCACGCCGGCCAGCCGCGCCACCTGGATGCCGTAGCTGCGGCTTGCCGGGCCGGGCTCGATCTGGTGCAGGAACACGATGCCCTTGCTGCCGCCCTCGGCCGCACTCACGTGCACGTTCACGGCCGCGTGGTGGGTGGCCGGGAATTCGGTGAGCTCGAAGTAGTGTGTGGCGAACAGCGTGAAGCAGCGCGCCTTGTCGTGCAGGTGCGCGGCGATGCCACCGGCCAGGGCCAGGCCGTCGAAGGTGGAGGTGCCGCGCCCGATCTCGTCCATCAGCACCAGGCTGTTGGGCGTGGCCGTGTGCAGGATCTGCGCGGCCTCGGTCATCTCCACCATGAAGGTGGACTGCGCGTTGGCCAGGTCGTCGGCCGCGCCGATGCGCGTGTGGATGGCGTCGATGGGCCCCAGCCGGCAGGCCTGCGCCGGCACGTGGCTGCCCATGCTGGCCAGCAGCGCGATCACGGCCACCTGCCGCATGTACGTGCTCTTGCCGCCCATGTTGGGGCCGGTGATCACCTGCATGCGCGCCTTGGGGCCCAGCACCGTGTCGTTGGCGATGAAGGCGCCCGCGCCGGTCTCGGCCAGGCGCGCCTCCACCACCGGGTGGCGCCCGCCGCGGATCTCGATGCCCGGCTCGCTGGAGAAGGTGGGCGCACACCAGTTCAGCGTGAGCGAGCGCTCGGTGAGCGCGCACAGCGCGTCCAGCGCCGCCAGCGCGCGCGCCAGCCGCGTGAGCGGGTCGATGAAGCCCTGCAGCGTGTCCAGCAGGCCTTCGTACAGCCACTTCTCGCGCGCCAGCGAACGTTCTTGCGCCGACAGTGCCTTGTCCTCGAAGGCCTTGAGCTCGGGCGTGATGAAGCGCTCGGCGTTCTTCAGCGTCTGGCGGCGCTTGTAGTCGTCGGGCACACGGTCGAGCTGGCCCTGTGTGACCTCGATGTAGAAGCCGTGCACCTTGTTGAACTGCACGCGCAGGTTGGCGATGCCGGTGCGCGCGCGCTCGCGCGCCTCCAGCTCGATGAGGAAGGCGTCGCTGTTCTGCTGGATGCCGCGCAGCTCGTCGAGCTCGGCGTCGAAGCCGTCGGCGATGACGCCGCCATCGCGCACCAGCGCCGACGGCTCGGCCAGCACGGCGCGCTGCAGCAGCTCGGCGCAGCCGGCGGGTGGCTGCAGTTCGGTGGCCAGGCGGGCCAGCAGGGCGTCGCTGCCCAGCGGCGCCAGCGCGGCGGCCAGCTCGCCCGCGCGGCCCAGGGTCTGGCCCAGGCCCACCAGCTCGCGCGGCTTGGCCTGGCGCAGCGCGATGCGCGCGGTGATGCGCTCCACGTCGCTGCAGCCCTTGAGCCGTTCGCGCAGCCGCTGCCACGGGCCGCTGCGCAGCGTGGCGATGGCGCCCAGCCGTTCGCGCGCCTCGGCACGGTCGCGTTTCGGCTCCAGCAGCCACTGGCGCAGCGCGCGGCTGCCCATACCGCTGGCGCAGGTGTCGAGCAGCGAGAAGAGGGTGGGGCTGCTCTCGCCACGCAGCGTCTGCACCAGTTCGAGGTTGCGTCGCGTGCTCGGTGGCAAGTCGATGCGTTCGTCGATGCGCGCCACCTGCAGGCTGCGCACGTGTGCCAGTGCGCGGCCCTGCGTGTGTTCGGCGTAGGCCAGCAGCGCGCCGGCCGCGGCGTGCGCGTCGGCCAGGCCGTCGGCGCCCCAGGCGGCCAGGCTGGCGGCCTGCAATTGATCGAGCAGCTTGCGCTGGCCCAGCGCGCCATCGAAGGCCCAGGCCGGGCGCAGCACGGTGACGAGCTTGCCGCCCTGCGGCGTGGGCGCGCCAGCCAGGGCCATCACGCGCTGTTCGAAGGCGGGCGTGGTTTCGGCGCTGTAGAGCAGTTCACCGGGCGCCAGGCGGGCCACCCAGTCGGCCAGTTCGTCGCTGGCGCACTGGGCCAGGAAGACGATGCCCTGCGTGAGCGACAGCCAGGCCAGCCCGCAGCCCGTGCGCGCGCCCGCGTGCACGGCCATCAACAGCGCCTCGCTCTTATCGGACAGCAGCTCCGCGTCGGTCAGCGTGCCCGGCGTGACCACGCGCACCACCTGACGTTCCACGGGGCCCTTGGCGGTGGCCACGTCGCCCACCTGCTCGCAGATGGCCACCGATTCGCCCAGCTTGATCAGCCGCCCCAGGTAGGTGTCCACCGAATGGAAGGGCACGCCGGCCATGACCACTGGCTTGCCGGCCGACTGGCCGCGCTGCGTCAGCGTGATGTCGAGCAGGCGCGCGGCCTTCTCGGCGTCCTCATAGAACAGTTCGTAGAAATCCCCCATGCGGTAGAAGAGCAGCGTGTGCGGGTGCCCGGCTTTGAGGGCCAGGTACTGCTGCATCATGGGCGTGTGCAGGGCAAGGTCCGCAGCCGGCGGGCTGCTGGGAATGACGGGCTTTTGCATCGGTGACGGTGGGCTGAACCGCGCATCTTATGGGATGGGCCCCACCCCATCGGTGCCCTGTTGATCAATCGATGGCATCGATCGCAAACCACGAAAACGATCATTTCCCTTTCCGCATGCCTGCCCCTAGAGTTCGGCGCCGACGGGCACTCGAGTTCGCGAGGCCCCGACAACGACCGGAGACAAGAAAGCATGCGTTTGAACAAGAGACTCTTCCTCGGGCTCGTCCTGAGCGCCCTGTCCAGCCTGGCGCTGGCGCAAGACTGGCCCAGCAAGCCCATCCGCGTCGTGGTCGGCTTCGCGGCCGGCACGCCGCCGGACATCTTCGCGCGCCTCTACGGCGACCACCTCTCCAAGAAGCTCAACCAGCCCGTGGTGGTGGACAACAAGCCGGGCGCGGCGGGCAACCTGGCCTCGGACACGGTGGCGAAGGCGGCGGGCGACGGCCACACGCTGGTCTACAACGTGTCGACGGCGCTCACGATCAACCCCTACATCTACAGCAAGCTGCCGTTCGACCCGGAGAAGGACCTCGTGCCCGTGGCGACCACCATGCGCCAAGGCCTGGTGCTGATCGCCAACCCGCGCAACGTGCCGGCGAACGTGAAGGATCTGGTGGCGGCCGCCAAGGCCAAGCCCGGCACCATCACCCACGCGTCCTACGGCGCGGGCAGTCCTTCGCACCTGATCGTCGAGTGGTTCAAGGACGAGACCGGCACCAACATGGTCCACGTGCCTTATAGGACCAGCCCGGTCGGCGACGTGATCGGCGGGGCCGTGGACACGGTGATGGAGCCCATCGCCACGGGCTACCAATTGGTCACCAGCGGGCGCGTTAAGGCGCTGGCCTATTCCGGCCCGACGCGCCATCCCTCGCTGCCCGACGTGCCGACCTTCTCCGAGACCGTGCCCGACCTCAGCATGATGTCCTGGCATGGCATCTGGGCCCCCGCCTCCACGCCGCCCGCGCTGCTCAACCGCATCAACGCCGCCTTCGTCGAGGCGAGCAAGGCGCCCGAGGTGCAGCAGAAGATCCGGGAACTGCAGAGCGAACCCCTGGGCCTGAGCCGCGCCGAGATGGCGGCCATGGTCAAGCGCGACGCGGACATCTACAGCCGCATCGTGAAGGCCAAGAACATCAAGGTCGACTGAAGGTTCGTACCCCGCGGGTGCGGGGGCGCCTCAAGGCGCGCCCTGCGCCTGCACGCGCCAGATGACGTTGCCCACGTCGTCGGCCACCAGCAGGCCGCCCCGGCGGTCCACTGCCACGCCCACGGGGCGGCCCAGGGCCTTGCCGTCCTCGTCCAGGAAACCCGTCAGCACGTCCACCGGTGGGCCGCCGGGCCTCGCGCCATCGAAGGGCACGTAGATCACCTTGTAGCCACTGGGTGGCCGGCGATTCCATGAGCCGTGCTGGCCCACGAACATGCCGCCCTCGGCGAACGGCCCGCCCAGGCGGCTGGCCCGGGCCGAGGCCAGGCCCAGCGAGGCCGTGTGGTTGCCCAGCGCGTAGTCCGGCCGGATGGCCTTCTCGACCAGGTCGGGGCGCGGCGGTTGCACGCGCGTGTCCACCGTCTGGCCGTAGTAGCTGTAGGGCCAGCCGTAGAAGCCGCCGTCGCGCACGGAGGTCATGTAGTCGGGCACCAGGTCCGAGCCCAGTTCGTCGCGCTCGTTGACCGAGGTCCACAGCACCTCGCCCTGCCAGGCCATGCCCACGGGGTTGCGCAGTCCGGTCGCGAACGGGCGGCCGGCGCCGCTCGCTCGGTCGAAGACCCAGATCGCCGCGCGGCCATCCTCGTGCTGCATGCCGTGCTCGGCCACGTTGCTGTTGGAGCCCACGGACACGTACAGGCGGCTGCCATCGGCGCTGGCGATCAGGCCCTTGGTCCAGTGGTGGTTGAGCGGGCCGCCGGGCAAGGCGGCCACGCGGGTGGCGGGGCCGGCCGCCTTCGTGTCGCCCTCGCGGTACGGCAGCTTCACCAGCGCGTCGGTGTTGGCGACGAAGAGCTCATTTCCCACCAGCGCCATGCCGAAGGGCGAGTTCAGGTTCTCGGCGAATACCGAGCGCAGCTCGGCCACGCCGTCGCCATCGGTGTCGCGCAGCAGGGTGATGCGGTTGGCGCTGGGCGTGGCCGCGCCCGCGCGTTTCATCACCCAGCCCATGACCTTGCCGCGCAGGCCCAGCAGCTCGTCGCGCAGCGGGCGTTCGGGCGCGTTCGACTCGGCCACCAGCACGTCGCCATTGGGCAGCACCAGCAGCCAGCGGGGATGGTTGAGCCCGTCCGCGAAGCGGCGCACGGAAGTGCCCGGCGCGGGCGTGGGCGAGCGGCCCTCCGGCCAGGGTCGGGCTGGCGCCACGTTCACCGTGGGGATCCAGCGCTTCACGGGTTCGGGCAGTTGAGGGTCGGGGCCGTAGCCCGTGTCCACGCGCAAGCGAGCCGTCTCGGCGCAGGCGCCCAGCAGCAGCGTCAACGCGGCGAGGGCGATGGCCGCACCGTGCCGGCGCGGGATCGGCAGGTTCATCGCGGGCCTCCTTTCAGCCGCGCTTGATGGCAATTGACGTACCCGTCGCATCCGGGCGGCCCCTCCACGGGAACGCCGATTGCCCCACCAAGCGTCCCGCCCCCTAGCACCCCCAGCCGAAATGTCAATCAGCAAGCAGGCACCGGCCGCTGCCGCGCGGGGCGCTTTTACCGGTCGTTGCCCCGCCAACGCCAAAGGGCGGGCACGATGGGCTTCATCATGAAACGAGACGTACTTTGGCAAGACGACAAGGAGCACGGGATGCCGGTGAAGCGTGACAGCGCCAGCCTGCGCGTGCTCACCGTCAACATTCACAAGGGTTACAGCTTTTTCAATCGGCGCTTCGTTCTGCACGAATTGCGCGAGGCGGTGCGAGCCGTCAAGAGCGACCTGGTGTTCCTGCAGGAGGTGCGCGGCGGTGGCGACCCCGACGACCGCCACCCCGGCGTGTCCCAATACGAGTTCCTGGCCGACACCATCTGGCGCGACCACGCCTATGGCCGCAACGCCGTGGCCCCGCGCGACAGCTACGGCAACGCCGTGCTCTCCCACTTTCCCATCGTCAAGAGCCACAACCACCGGCTCTCGCACCCGCGCATTCAGCCGCAGCGCGGTGTGCTGCATTGCGTGGTGAACCACGGTGCCTTGCCGGCCCTGCACCTCATGTGCGTCCACCTGGGCCTGCTCGAAGGCGACCGCGAGCACCAGATCGCCGCGTTGCGCGAGATCGTCGACAGCGAGGTGCCGGCTGGCGCGCCTCTCATCGTCGCCGGTGACTTCAACGACTGGCGCCTGCGCGCCGACGCGCGGCTCGAGCGCATCGGCCTCACCGAAGTGTTCCGCCAGAGCCATGGCCGGCACGCGCGCAGCTTCCCCGCCGCCTGGCCCCTGCTGCGGCTCGACCGCATCTACGTGCGCAACGTGGAGACGGTCAAGCCGCTGCCCATGCCGCGCCACCCCTGGTCGCGCCTGTCCGATCACGCGCCGCTGGCGGCGGAGGTGCGGCTGAAGGAGGCGGCATGAACACGAACACGATGCCCCCCCCGATGAACTCCCGCTGGCTGCCCGGCAACCGCATCGAACTGCTGTGCTGCGGCGAGGACTATTACCCCAGCGTCTTCCAGGCCATCGACACGGCCGAGAAGGAAGTGCTCATCGAAACCTTCATCTGGTTCGACGACCCCATCGGGCGCGAGCTGCGCGCCGCGCTGATCCGCGCCGCCCAACGCGGTGCCGAGGTGCACGTGCTCATCGACGGTTGGGGCTCGCCCGACCTGGGTGCCGAATTCGTCCAGGGCCTGATCGACGCGGGCGTGAAGCTGCGCGCCTTCGAGCCCGTGCGAAAGCTGTTCGGCGCGCGCATCAACATGCTGGGCCGCATGCACAACAAGCTGGCCGTCGTCGACGGCCGCGTGGCCTTCGTGGGCGGCATCAACTACGCCAAAGACCACGTGCTGGCCCTGGACCCGGAGCAGGCCAAACTCGACTACGCGGTGCGCATCGAAGGGCCGCTGGTGGAGCAGATCGAGGCCTTCTGCCGCACCAACCTCAGTACACCCCAGCCCCCGCGCGAGAGGTGGCTGCGCCGCTGGCGCCGCCTGCGCCAGTTGCGTCACGAGGAGCGCATGCCCTCGCTCGACCAAGGCGCCGTGGCCGCCTTCGTCACGCGCGACAACCACCGCCACACCACCGACATCGAGCGCCACTACCGCGCCGCCATCCGAAGCGCGCAAACGCGCATCGTCATCGCCAACGCCTACTTTTTTCCGGGCTACCGCCTGGTGCGCGACCTGCGCCGCGCCGCGCGCCGCGGCGTGCAGGTGGACCTCATCCTGCAGGGCAACCCCGACATGCCCTGGGTGCAGCGCGCCACCATGCTGCTGTACGAACACCTCTTGCGCGCGGGGGTGCGCATCCACGAGTACAACGAGCGCCCGCTGCACGCCAAGGTGGCCGTCATCGACGACCACTGGGCCACGGTGGGCTCCAGCAACCTCGACCCCACCAGCCTGAGCCTGAACCTGGAGGCCAACGTGATCGTGCGCGACAACGCCTTCGCGGCCGTGTTGCGCCAGGCGCTGGACGGCGTGCTGGAGAAAAGCTGCGATCTGGTGCAGATGTCGCGGCCCGGTCGCCTGCGCTCGGCCTGGATCGTGCTGCGCAGCATGGTGGTGTTCCACGCGCTGCGGCGCTTTCCGGCCTGGGCGCGCTGGGCGTACCACGCCAAGCCGCGCGTGGTGCCGGTGGTGCCCGAATCGAGTGGGCCCGACGCCGCGTCGCGCGAGCCCGTGCCGCAAGAGCCCTTGCCACATGAACCGGCCCACGCGGAGGGCGTGCGGTGACACCGGGCCCGACCCTCAAGCGCCTGTGGCCGCACGCGCGCCGCTGGCTGCCCTGGCTGCTGGCGGCCGCCGTGCTGTACCTGGTGGCGCAGCAGGCGCGCGAGGTGGAGTGGGCCAAGGTGTGGGCCGCGCTGCAGGCCTTGCCGCTGCGCCACATCCTCATCTCCGTGGTGCTGGCCTTGTGCGCGCACACGCTGTTCTCCAGCTACGACCTCATCGGCCGCTGGCTGGCCAAGGCGCGCATCACCCGCGCGCGCACCCTGGCGACGGCGGCCATCGCCTACGCGTTCAACCTCAACTTCGGCGCGCTCATCGGCGGTGTGGGCATGCGGCTGCGCCTGTACACGCGCGCCGGCCTGTCGGCGGGCACCGTGGGGCAGATCGTCACGCACAGCTTCATCGCCAACTGGCTGGGCTGGTGCTGGGTGCTGGGCACGGTGCTGGTGATCGCGCCGCCGCGCCTGCAAGGCGAGTGGGCCCTGGGTACCACGGCCCTGCGCGGCTTGGGCGCGGTGCTGCTGGTGGTGGCCGTGGGCTACCACGCGCTGTGCGCCTTCAGCGGCAAGTCGGAACTGCGCTGGCGCGAGCACACGTTGCCGCTGGCCGGAAGCCGCGTGGCGTTGATTCAGGCGGTGATGGGCGCCACTGTGTGGATGCTGATGGCCCTGAGCCTGTGGAACCTGACGCAGGGCCGGGTGCCGTACCCCACCGTGCTCGGGGCCTTGCTGTTGGCCGGCGTGGCGGGAGCGCTCACGCACGTGCCGTCCGGCTTGGGGGTGTTGGAGGCCGTGGTGGCGGCTGCCTTTGCGGGGCTGATGCCGCTGGACGAGGTATTGGCCGCCGTGCTGGCGTACCGCGCGGCGCACTACCTGCTGCCGCTGGCGCTGGCGCTGCCGGCGTATGGCTTCAGTGAACTCAGGTCGCGCGATGGGGTTCGATCCCCACCAGCCCCGCCTCGGGGTAGCGCGTCCCGGCCACCGCCTGCGGATCGAACAGGCGATCCAGTTGCCCGATCTCCCGGGGCGTGAGCGCGATGTCGATCGCGCTGACGTTGCTCTCCAGGTAGGCGATGCGGCGGGTGCCGGGAATGGGCACCACATGGGCGTGCTTGTTGAGCATCCACGCCAGCGCGACCTGTGAGTTGCTGAGTCCGCGCTCGGTGGCGAACGCCGTCAGGGCCTCCACCAGTCGCTGGTTCGCGGCGCGGGCCTCGCCCACGAACCTCGGGTTGTTCTTGCGGAAGTCCGTGTCGGCCAGTTGGTCCGTCTCCAGCGTGCCGGTGAGGAACGCGCGGCCCAGCGGGCTGTAGGCCACGAAGGCGGTGCCGAGTTCGGCGCAGGCCGCCAGCATGCCGGCCTCGGGCTCGCGGCTCCACAAGGAGTACTCGGACTGCACGGCGGTCACGGGAAATACCGCATGCGCACGCCGCAGCGTGTCCACCGACACCTCCGACAGCCCGATTGCCCGCACCTTGCCCGCCCGCACCAGCTCGCCCATGGCGCCCACCACGTCTTCGATGGGCACGGCCGGGTCTCGGCGGTGGCAGTAGTACAGGTCGATGTGGTCCGTGCCCAGCCGGCGCAACGAGGCCTCGCAGGCTTCGCGGATGTACGTGGGTGAGTTGTCGATGCGGCGTTCGTATTGCCCGGCCGCGCGAACGATGCCGAATTTGGTGGCCAGCACCACCTGCTGCCGTCGTGCGGCACCGCCCTCGGCCAGGAAGCGGCCCAGCAGGCTCTCGTTGTGGCCGAGACCATAGGTGTCGGCCGAGTCGAGGTGCGTGACGCCCAGCTCCAGAGCCCGCTCCAGCGTGCGCAGGGAGCTGGTGTCATCGGTCTGGCCGTAGAACTCGCTCATGCCCATGCAGCCCAGGCCGATGGCGGAGGTGGTGAGGCCCGACGCGCCGAGTGGGCGGTGTTTCATGGCGTCTCCGGTGCGGATGAAACCCCGACTCTACCGGTGAGCGCTGGCATCTCCGGCGCGTGTTGACGCCGATGGCGCCGGGCTCATTTGCTTCATGCCGGCAATGTCTCGCATCAGGCCAGAGGCGCACAGTGTTGTGCAGACGTTCTGTGGATCTCGATTTCCCGCGGGTTACTCAAGGAGGGGCTGCAGGGGACGACGGAGGGCTTTGTTGCAAATAGACGTGACCGGGAGTGTGGGTGCAATATCACCAATTCCATCTATTTGCGCAAAAGGTGCAGCACATCATGCGTGCGACCTAGGGCAGAGATCAAAAGTGAACTGTGTGTTACTCAATCTGGGACTCTCGGCTTGAAATCCACGAGGCAAAACATTTCCATCGGAATTTGTTCTCTTTCACTGCAGATGGGATAATTTGACGTTTGATTTGCAGTCGGCAGACTCGTGGTTTTCTCTGTGGCGTTACAGGAATCGCTTGTATTGTGGGTCCCAATTCCTGGTGTTGTACCAAGTCCGCAAGTCGAGTGATGGCGATAGGAAAGTGGTGGTGTGACGCTGGCGCGCACCTTGAAATTGATTTGGGAAAATTCATGACTCCGAAAATTTGTTACAAGCCGAAAATAGCAGCAGTAGGCGTACGCGCTCAAGATAAGCACGAAACGAGTGCTTCTAGTGGACATTCATCTTGCAGTTCAGAATATATTCCGAGCGTAATGAAGCGAACGAGCGACGTCGCGGAAATTCAGGCGGGCGGGTGGGTGACCTCCGACGGAAATCCTTCCAAGAGAAGGGCGCCTGCGTCCCTATTTCAGGCAACCACGATTGCTCCGAACAATTGGGTTTGTGAAGCGTTCGAGAAGAAAAAAACCAACGCCACTCACGTCTTTCGGGAAACGATGAAGCAGATGCAAGGTGCATCTGCAGTCGTTGCGATCAACTGCCTCAATCGCTTGCGTCAGGTTATGCAGCCAGACTCAGGCGTCTATCACTTGGCAATCGCAGCGTGCAGGCGCGATCACCGATTCCGTGAAGCCTTGGAACTCTTCGATGAGATGAGGGCAGATGGGATACAGCTGCAAAAGAAAGATTTTGGCATCGCAATTCTTTCAGCGTCTGAAGCGGGACTGTCCGAGCTGTCAGTTGGCTACTACGAAGAGATGATCGCGTCAGGTATGACAGGCAACGGTCACGACAACAACATGTATCTGGGAGCGCTTCTCGACTTGGGTCGATTCGATGATGCGCTGCGGTTCTTCTGGGGTATGCCGCATGATCCATCAATAGAGACACGAGCCATCGCATGTGGGACCATGCTTAACGCATGCATCAATCTAGAGAAGCTCGATGATGCGCTTGAATGCCTTTTCATCGAAATGCCGTTGCTGGGAATAGAGCCGAAGACGCTGAACTGCAACAAGCTATTGCAGGGGCTGAAGTTAAAAGGCAGGATAAACGACATGATGCGCGTTGTGGAGCGAATGCCATCGCTTGACCGAGACCGCATTACTGTCAACACTGTTCTTCATGCCTGTATCGACCACGACAGGCTTGATGAAGCAATGCGCTTCTTCGAAACGCTCCTGCCCGAGAATGAAGAAATGCACCTCGCTGGCAACTTGGTGCCTGATGATGCAATGTGCAGCAAGCTCCTCTGGGCATGTGCCAAAACCGGGCGCACGGGTAGTGTGTTCCATATCTTGCATGTCATGAAGCATCCTGAAAGTCAGGATTTTGAATCAGCTATCTTGTGTCACGCGACACCTGGGAATGAAGCCAGATGCAATGACCTGGTGCAAAAGGGAATTGATGCAGGGGTGTTGAAGCCGAACTTGGGACTCGATGAGAAAACAAACTTTATGGACTTCCATCACTGCACTGTTTATGACAAACGGATTGGGAAATACCTAACGCCAGTCATGAAGCCCGACTTTGTGAGATTCGTCTGTGAAACGCATCGTCAGCAATTCACCCAGAAGACGCTATTTTTTGTCGGTCGTGGTCGCGGTTCTGTCCGCGAGCTGGTTTGGACTTTGCTTCAAGAGGCTGGCTGGGCTCCGATCAATCACGAAAAAGATCCTGGCTTGCTGCGCGTATCCCGACGGCTGCCGCCTCAAACGTAAGCTTGCCGCCTGCCCCCATTCCGCACCGGCGTCTACGCACCTGAGACTTGAGTACTCGTGAGCGCGTAGAACAATCCCATCAAGCCCGCCTTGTCGCGATTTTTAAGGGGTGCGGCGCGGCCTCCCGCTGGCTGGGCATGTCCACCGTGGCGTCGATGGTGCTGGCCATTCACGTCCCCGCTGTGGGCCGGGTATTGAACCTGCGCCCGCTGCACGGGAGCGATTGGCGGCTCGTCGTGCTGGCCGGTGTGCTGACGGCCTGGCTGGTTCGCGCGCTCGTGGCGGGTGATCCACCCGCTGCGTCGCTGCGTACAAGTGGCACCAACACTTGATGCCGACGCCATGTCCCTCGCCCCCAACACCGCCTCCGCCATCCACTGGGTCGAGCAAGGCCTGGTGCCCGACCCGGCCGTGCGCCTGGGCATCCGCCGCCTGCTGCGCCAGCGCCTGAGCGAGTTGCACAGCGGTGACCCGGAGACGGGCGCCGACCTGACGACGGCCTTCCACGCCAGCCTGGCCAGTGCCCCGCTGGCGCCACTGCCCGAGAAGGCCAACGAACAGCACTACGAACTGCCCGCCGACTTCTTCGGCGCCGTGCTGGGCCCGCACCGCAAGTACAGCTGCTGCTGGTGGCCGGCGGGCGTGGACACGCTGGAGCAGGCCGAGGCCGCCGCGTTGCAGGAGACCTGCGCGCGCGCCGGGCTTGCCGACGGCCAGCACATCCTGGAGCTGGGTTGCGGCTGGGGCTCGCTGAGCCTGTGGATGGCCGAGCGTTTTCCGCGCGCGCGCATCACGGCCGTGTCCAACTCGCATTCGCAGCGCCAGCACATCCAGGCCCAGGCCACCGCACGGGGGCTGGCCAACCTGGAGGTCATCACCGCGGACTTCAACGACTTCGAGACCGACCGCCGCTTCGACCGCATCGTCTCGGTGGAGATGTTCGAGCACCTGCGCAACTGGCCGCAGGCCTTCGCCAAGGTGGCGCGCTGGCTGACCTTGGGCGGGCGCTTCTTCATGCACGTGTTCGTGCACCGCGAGGCGCCGTACGCCTTCGAGCCCCGCGACGCCAGCGACTGGATGAGCCGCCATTTCTTCTCCGGCGGCATGATGCCCGGCGACGACCTCGCCCTGCGCTGCCAGGACGATCTGCGCCTGCTGAACCAGTGGCGCTGGAACGGCCGGCACTACGCGCGCACGTCCGCCGCGTGGCTGCAGCGCATGGACGCGCAGCGCGACGCGCTGATGCCCCTGTTCCGCGAGGTCTACGGCGAGCAGGCCGCGGTGTGGTGGACGCGCTGGCGCCTGTTCTTCCTCTCGGTGGAAGAACTCTTCGCCTACGCGGACGGCGGCCAGTGGTGGGTGAGCCACTACCTGTTCGAGCGCCGCACATGATCACCTTGGCCGCCTGGGGACTGCTCGCCGCGCTGGCCGTGGCCTTGCCCGTGTGGGCGCTGAGCCTGCCCTTGCGCGACGCCAGCCTCGCCGACCGCGTGTGGTCGCTGCTGGTGGTGGCGCCGGTGGGGGTCTATGCCTGGGCCCTGTTGCCGCCGCTGCAGGCGCGTGACGGGCTGCTGCTGGCCCTGCTGTTGGCCTGGGCCCTGCGCCTGGCCATCTACATCAGCCGGCGCAACAGCGGCCACGGCGAAGACCGCCGCTACCGCGCCATGCGCGAGCGCCATGGCGATGCCTTCGGCCTCAAGAGCCTGTACCTGGTGTTCGGCCTGCAGGCCGTGCTGGCCTGGGTGCTGGGCTGGCCCTTTCTGGCGGCGCTGGGCCGCCCCGTGGGCCTGACGGCACTGGACGCGCTGGGGTTCGTGCTGGCCGGTGGCGGCCTGCTGATCGAGACCGTGGCCGACGCCCAACTGGCCCGCTTCCTGCACGGGCCCAGGGCGCCCGGCGCGGTGATGGACCGCGGCCTGTGGGCGTGGTCGCGCCACCCCAACTACTTCGGCGAGGCCTGCTTCTGGTGGGGCCTGTGGCTGATGGCGCTGCCCGCCGCCGGCTGGGCCGGTGCATGGACGGTGGTGTCGCCGCTGATGATCACCTGGCTGCTGCTCAAGGTGTCCGGTGTGGCCCTGCTGGAACAGGACATGGCAGAGCGCCGCCCCGCCTACCACGACTACGTGGCGCGCACCAGTGCCTTCGTGCCCTGGCCGCCGCGCCGGGAGGCGCGGCCATGAGCGGCGGCGCGGCCGCGCGCCGGCCATGGGTTGGCGGGGCGCTGGCACCCTTGCTGCTGTGCCTGCCGGCGCTGGCCCAAGCCACCGGCGCTCCAGCCACCGACGCACCGCCGACGGGCCGGTGGGACTTCACGGTTTCGCTTGATGGCAAGCCCATCGGCACCCACCGCTTCGTGGTCACCGGCGGCGCCGACGCGCGCAGCGTCGAAAGCCGCGCGAGCTTCGTGGTGCGCTGGCTCGGCGTGCCCGTCTACCGCTACCGCCACGAGGCGGACGAGCGCTGGCAAGGCAATTGCCTGCGCGAGTTGCGCGCCGAGACCGAGACCAACGGGGAGCGGCAAGCCGTCAACGAACGCCTGGACGACGGGTGCCGCATGGGCTTCGCGTACTGGAACCCGCGCCTGGTGTCGCAGTCCACGCTGGTCAACCCGCAGACCGGGCAGGCCACGCCGGTGCGCGTCGAACGCCTGCCCGATGCGACCATCGAGCGCCTCGGCCAGCCCGTGCCGGCGCGCGGCTGGCGACTGCGCACGCCCGATCAGCGCATCGACGTCTGGTACGCCACCGACAGCGGGCGCTGGATCGCGCTGGACGCCGACGTCGACGGCGGTCGTCGCCTCTCCTATCGTTTGTTGACCACCAACGCCACACCGCCATGAACCCCACACCACGCCGCCTGGCCGCCGCCTACCTCGCCTCCGCCGTCGTCTTCCTCGCGCTCGACGCGGTGTGGCTGAGCGCCATGGCCTCGCGCCTGTACCAGCCCCACATCGGCCACCTGATGGCGCCCACGGTGGACTGGCTCGCCGCCGCGCTGTTCTACCCGCTCTATTGGCTCGGCCTGCTGGTGTTCGCGGTGCGGCCCGCGCTGGTGCAAGGCCGCGCCGCGCCGGCGCTGCGCCTGGGCGCTCTGTTCGGCTTCATCGCCTACGCCACCTACGACCTGACCAACCAGGCCACGCTGCGCGACTGGTCGTGGACGGTCACCATGGCCGATCTGGCCTGGGGCGCGTTCGTGAGCGGCAGCGCGGCCGGCGCGGCCGCCTGGCTCATCTGTCGACTCACATCCCGACCAGCGAGCCGAAGAAACGCGCGATAGCGCCTTCGAAACGCAGCGGCGCGTCCAGCGAGGCCAGGCAGATGCACTCGCTGCCGTCCTGCACCACCGGCTGGTGAAGGATCTCGCCGTCGGCGGCGTCGAAATCACCCGGGCCGAACAGCGCGCGCCCGTCGTGGAAGCAGCCGTGCAGCACCTGGGTGAACTCCGTGCCCTTGTGCGTGTGCCGTGGCAGGTACTTGCCCGCCGCGATGCGCAGCAGGAACACGTTGGCCTCGGGGTCTTCGGGCAGGCTCACGCGGCTCCAGCGCATGCCCGGGCCGATCCAGCGCCACGGCGTGGCCTCGCATTGCGCCAGTGACCGGGGCCAGCGCGCGCCAGCGGGCAGGGGAGGGGGCGCGCTCGCGGTGATGGGCTTCGCCGGTGCGGCGGCCTGCGCGTCGATGCGGGCGAAGGTGCGGGCCAGCGCGTCGTCGCCCATGTCGGCCGGCGCCAGTTCGTCCAGCAGTTGCCCGCCCAGCGCGTTCAGGGCTTGCACGCGCTCGCGGCACGCGGGGCACAGCTCCAGGTGGCTGTACAGCACCCGCCGCATGCCCGCCGCCAGTTGGCCGCTGGCCAGCGCCAGCAGCAACTCGTCGTCGGGGTGGTGTTGGATATCCATCGTCTTCAGCCTTCCAGCAGGCGGCGCAAGCGGGCCACCGCCAGGCGCACGCGCGACTTCACCGTGCCGAGCGGAATGCCCAGCTCGGCGGCGATGCGCGCGTGCGGTTCGTCATTGAAATAGGACAGTTGCAGCACCTGTTGCTGATCGGGCGTGAGGCACGCGAAGGCGCCGCGCAGGCGCTCGTGCAGCCGGGCCGTGTGCAGCCGTTCTTCGGCGTCGGGCTCATCGGCCAGCAACTGGTCGAAATCGAAGTCCTCGTCCATCGCTTCGACGCCCTGGCGCCGCCGCAGTGCATCCACCCGCAGGTTGCGCGCGATGGTGAAGATCCAGGTGGAGGCCGCGGCGTGCGCCGGGTCGAACAGCGCGGCCTTGCGCCAGACCGCGGCCAGGGCCTCCTGGGCCAGCTCCTCGGCCTGCGCCTCGGGGCTGCCGCTCTGCATCAGGTAGCGCTTCACCCGGGGCGCGAAGTGGCCGAACAGGCGGGCGAAGGCCGCGCGGTCCTGGCACTGGGCCACGGCCACCAGCGCCTCGTCCCAGGCCCCGTCGGGGCGGGGGGTGCGCAAGGGGTCCAGGGGAACGATGGTCAAGGC
>Ga0247823_10001228_pt1 | contig 21353 bp, 23 predicted proteins | sample 13C_PalmiticAcid_2_FD_192426 | JGI IMG/M metagenome (GOLD analysis project Ga0247823, IMG submission 192426) | Soil microbial communities from agricultural site in Penn Yan, New York, United States - 13C_PalmiticAcid_Day30 | ecosystem: Environmental > Terrestrial > Soil > Agricultural land... | reverse complement strand
GCGCGCCGCCGCCTCAGGCCTATCTCCCGCCGCCCCCGCCGCAGCCGGACTACGCCCCCGACCGCTACAGCCGCCGTCACGACGACGGCCCGGGCTATGCGCCGCCGGCCTATGCCCACGGCGGCTACGCCCAAAGCGGCTATGCCCAGGGCTATTCGCGCCAGGAAGAGGGCTACGAGTACAGCCGCGAAAGCCGCTACGACAGCAACGACTACGCCGCCTATCCGCCGCCGTCCCAGGGCGGCTACGGCTATGCGACCTGGACCTCGGCCGGCCGCGACGAGTACGGCTTCCTGGTCTGGCCGGGCAAGCAGCCGTAGGGCCCTCTACTTCTCCCGTCATTCCCGCCCTTGTGGCGGGAACCCCTGGTTCCGCTCGCACGTGAAGCGCAAGCGGACTGCTTTGCAGTCCGCCCCGTCCGCCCTTGCGGCTGACAGAGAGGTTCCCGCCACACGGGCGGGAATCACGAGCGGGTAGATTGTGGCGCGCTACAGCAGTCGCAGGAACAGCACCCGGGCCGCGCCATAGTCGCGGGCGTCGAGTGTCTCGAAGGCGTCCAGCATCGGGTCGGGCTCGCCGACGCCGCGTTCGAACACCACGATCGCGTTCGGGGCCAGCCAGCCGCCGGCGACCAGTTCGGCCAGGGCCTTCTCGCCCAGGCCCTTGGCGTAGGGCGGATCCAGGAAGGCGATGTCGAAGGCCGCGCCGGCGCTGGCCGGGCGGGGTCCCAGGTCGGTGGCGTCGCGGCGGTGCACGCGGGTCTGGCCGAACAGGCCGAAGGCGTCGATGTTCTGGCGGATCGCCCCGCGCGCGGCCTCGTTGGTCTCGACGAACAGGCAGTTGACGGCGCCGCGCGAGATCGCCTCAAGACCCAGGGCCCCGGATCCGGCGAACACGTCGATCACCCGCGCGCCATGCAGCTCCGGCGCCCAGGCGGCGTGCTCGAGGATGTTGAACACGGCCTGGCGGGCGCGGTCGGAGGTGGGGCGGGTGGCGTCGCCCGGCGGGGTGGCGATGGCCTTGCCGCGATACTGGCCCGAGACGATGCGCATCAGGCCGCGGCCTCCTCGGTGGTCTCGGCGGCGCCGGCGGCCCGGCGGCGCATGAAGCGGCCGCCGGCCACGAAGGCGGCGATGGCGGCGGCCAGCGGGATCAGGCCCCAGACATGGTTCAGGCTGAACAGGATCAGGCCGCACATCAGGCCGGGCGCGATCGCCGTGCGGGCCAGGGTGAACAGCGCCTCGCCGCGATGGACCGGGCCGGCCAGCTCGCCGGCGAAGGCCGCATAGCCCCAGACCGCCGACAGGGCGACGCCGATCGCCGCCACCAGGCCGACATAGACGAGGGTGGCCTCGCCCGAGGCGTGCTCCCACAGGAGCTCGGTAGCCAGGGGCAGCATGCCGATCAGGCCCAGCACCGCCAGGTTCAGCACGTCGAGCACGCCGTTGGCGGCGCGCAGGCGGGCGAAGATCCGCCGGTGGCTGATCCAGTAGACGCCGATCACGGCGAAGCTCACGGCATAGGCCCACAGCTTGTGGCCCATCTGGCCAAACAGGTCGGCCACGCCATGCCAGTGCTCGGGCGGGTGGATCTCGATGGCCAGCAGGGTGATGGCGATCGCGAAGACCGCGTCGGAAAACAGCACCAGGCGGTGCAGGTGGCGATCGTCCGCCGCGTGCTCGGTCTTGCTCATGAAACCCCCATCGACAACCGCCGATGTGTGCCGTCATTGCCGCGAGACGGCAAGTCGTGGGCGGACTTTGCTCGAAACCTCTTTTCCTTCGCCTCGCGGCCGATTAGCGAGGAGGCGGGTGCTGTGTGGGATTGGGCGGTCGTGTTCGAGGACGTGAGACGTTCGGCGTTTCTGGACGACCTGACGCCGGCTGACCGGCGCATCGGGCGCGTCCTGCTGAGCCTGCCTGTGGGGTTCGTCGCGGCGATACTGGCGGCGGTGATCGGCGGCGTCTTCGTCATGGCCCTGTTCACCGGCCTGCTGGACGGCGGCTTCGACCAGGCCGTGGCGTTGTTCAAGTCCCTGACCAACCCGAAAGCCGCCGCCCTCGACCTGATCACCCTGCTGTTCGTGCTGTGCCTGCTGACGGCCACCAACGGCGGCATGGCCGTGGCCTTCGCCGGCGTCGCGGCCCTGCTGCACGAGCGCCGACTGCGCAGCTACCTGACCAGCGCGCCGGTCTATCGCTGGCGCCTGACCCTGCTGGGCCTTGCCCTGTTCGCCGTGACCGTGGGACCGCTGCTGGCGGCCAGCGCGCGCCTGGACCCGCACGCGCCGCCCATGCCGATCCTGACCCTGACTTCCACGCTCGACGGCCGGCTCGTTCACGCCGCCGGGGCCGTCGGCCTGCTGCTGCTGGCCGCGGCGGCCGAGGAGCTGGTGTTCCGCGGCTGGCTGCTCAAGCTCACCGGCGCCTTCACCCATCGGGTGTGGCTGATCCTGCTGATCAATGGCGCGGCCTTTTCGACCATCCACTTCGACCCCAACCCCGACGCCTTCCTGGTGCGGGCGGTGCTGGGGATCGGCCTGGCCTGGGCCACCCTGCGGCTGGGCGGGGTCGAGTTCGCGGTCGGCGCCCACGCCGCCAACAACATCGTCATCGTGCTGTTCCTGCAGCCCATGAGCCTGGCGCCCGAGCCGCCGCACCCCTTCCGCTGGGAGGTGCTGCCGATCTGCGTGGTGATGCTGGGCATCTATGTCGGCCTGGCCGAGCTGGTGGCCCGCACCCCGCGCCTGTCGCGCTGGGCCGGAGTGGCGACGGCCTAGAGAGCGATCAAGGCTCGTCCGACCAGCGCAGCGGCGGCGCCTGTTCCTTCAGGGCCAGCATGGCCTCGCGCAGGGCGTCCATGAACGGGCCCCGCCGGCCGGTCCAGGCCACCGGCTCGCCCACCAGCACCGCGCAGTTCAGCGGCACCGGCACGCTGGCGCCCTTGGGCAGCACCCGGCCCGCGCCCTGGATCCAGACCGGGATCACCGGGGCGTCGGGAAAGGCCTCGGCCAGGCGGGCGACCCCGCCCTTCAGCTGGCCCATGGCGTCGCTGGCGCCGTCGCCGCGCGTGCCTTCGGGGAAGACCAGGACGATCTCGCCCGCCGCCAGGGCGGCGCGGGCGGGGGCCAGCACGTCCTCGCTCTCGCCCGATGCGGCCCGGCGGCCGGCCTTGCTGCGGGCCACCGGCACGATCCCGATCACGTGGCGCGAGAACCAGCCGATCACCGGGTCGCGCAGGAAATAATCGGCCGCCGCGGCCGGCCGCAGCTTCGACACGGCCCGCGACGGGAAGATCGACAGCATCAAGAGGGTGTCGACATGGCTGGCGTGGTTGGCGGCGATGATCGCCGGGCCCTTCAGCGGCAGGCGCTCGCGGCCGGAGACGTCGGCCCCGGTCATGAACAGGGCCAGCGGCCGGGCGACCAGGACGAGCAGGAGGAAGCGGAGCAGGCGCACGGGACGACTAGATCAGAACCGGTCCAGCGCGAACAGCGCCATGAGGTGGAAGTAGAGCGGGGCGGTGAAGGTCAGGCTGTCGGCGCGGTCCAGCACCCCGCCGTGACCGGGGATGGCGTGCGAGGTGTCCTTGACGCCGATGTCGCGCTTGATGGCGCTCATGGTCACGTCGCCGGCGAAGCCCGCCGCCGGCAGCACGAAGGCGACGATGGCCAGGCCGAGGCCCGACAGCGGCGTGAACACCGGCCCGACGAACCAGATCAGGGCGGCGGTGGTTATCCAGCCGCCCAGAAACCCTTCCCAGGTCTTGTTGGGGCTGACGCTGGGCAGGATCTTGCGACGGCCGAAGAGCTTGCCCCAGACATACTGGGCGACGTCGTTGAACTCGGTGGCCAGCAGCAGGAAGAACACCAGCCCCGCCGCGCCGGCCGGCAGGTTCTCGCTCGGCGGCACGCGCATCAGGAAGGCGACGAAACCCAGGTTGTAGACGCAGGTGACCAGGCCCCAGTGGAAGGTCGCGGCGCTGGCCAGATAGCCCTTGGTCTGGCCGATAAGGGCCATCAGGGCGGGCAGGCCCAGGAAAACCCACACCGGGATGAACACCAGGTAGAACATGTAGCGGTCGGCGAAGATGAAGCCGTAGGCGGCCAGCAGGCAGCCATAGGCCGCCAGGATCGCCGGCCGGTCCTCGCGCCGCCGCACGGCCAGCGACAGGAACTCGCGCAGGGCCAGGAACGAGATGAAGGCGAAGACGGCGGTGGTCGCCTGCCAGCCCAGCAGCAGCGCCCCGGCCAGCAGCGCCACCATCCCCCACCACGAGACGATGCGCAGCCGCAGCTCCTCGTACGACTTGCCCGGTTTCAGGCGCGGCAGCACGGCGGCGATGGCGCTGGCCACGCCCAGCAGGACCACCACGCCGGCCAGGCCCGCCAGCAGGGGCCTGGGCTGGGCGGCCAGGAAGCGGCCTGCGTGTCCGGTCAGATCGCCGACGAAATCCATGGACGCTCCCGTTCGCACTACTCCCGGTATAGCCTAGTTGCCGGCGGTTACGAGCCGGGGAGTTTTCGTCGATGTCGCGTCTGCTGCGTTCCAGCCTGGTCCACGCCGCCTTCGGCTTCCTGCTGATGGGCGGCTGGACCCTGTGGGCCAACCACGCCCATGGCCTGGTGTGGGGAGCGGCGATCGCCCAGGGGCTGCTGTCGGCCGGGCTGACGGCGCTGCTGAAAAAGACACTGGAGCGGCTGGACGGGCGGTTCTCGGGCCTCGTCGCCCTGGCCCTGCCGCCGGCGATCACCGCCAGCGCCATCCTGGCGACCCTGACCATCGTCCACCGGCTGATCGGCACGCCGGAACTTCTGGCGACGATCGCCTTTCCCTGGACGATGTCGACGCTCTACGCCATCGCCTACAACGCCCGCCTGGTCGCCGACCGGAGGAAGACCGCGCCATGACCGATGCTCCCGAGACCGCCGCTCCAGAGACAGCGGCTCCCGACCTGACCAATCGCCGGCCGCTGAAGACGCGGGGCGCGGCCTGGGCCGGGCGCCTGGCCGCCGCCATAGCCGGCAAGGGCGTCAGCGCCGATGTGATCTCGGGCCTGGGCTTGGCCTTCGCGGTGCTGGGCGGCGCCTTGCTGGCGGCCAGCGGCGGGGTCGAGGACGGTTGGCGCTCGCTGTGCCTGGTGCTGGGGGCGACCTGCGTGCAGTTGCGCCTGGCCTGCAACCTGCTCGACGGCATGGTGGCGGTGGAGCATGGCCGCGCCAGCCCCTACGGTCCGATCTGGAACGAGCTGCCCGACCGTGTCGCCGACGTTCTGTTTCTGGTCGGGGCCGGCTACGGCGCGATGAGCGCGGGTTTTTCCGGCGGCCCGGCCCTGGGCTGGATCTGCGCGGCCCTGGCCATGCTGACGGCCTATGTCCGCGAGCTCGGCCGAGGCCTGGGCTTTGCCGCCGACTTCTCGGGGCCCATGGCCAAGCCGCACCGCATGGCCGCCCTGACGGCGACCTGCGCGATCGCCGCCTTCGAGCCGCTGTGGCGCGGACGGGGCGAGGTGCTGGCCGTCGGCCTGGCCGTGGTCGCGGTCGGAACCCTGGTCACCGTCGTGCGCCGCACCCGCACCCTGGCCGATCGGCTGGCTGATCGGCGCTAGGGCGGAAGCCGCAACCAGATTGCCTCCCTCGCCCTCGTGGCGAGGGCCCAGGAAGGCGGTTTAGAGGGCGGCAGCTTTCGCTACCGCTTCGGGCCGCGCGGGGCGGGCTTGCCGCCGGTCGGGCGCTGGCTCGCGGGCTTGGCCGAACGCGCCGGGGCGACGTTGCCGCGCGTGGCGCCTTGCGGGGCGCTCTTGCCGGCGGGGCGGGCGCCCGGCTTGCCGGCCGCGCCCTTGGTCGCCGCGCCCTTCGCGCCCGGCTTGGCGGGGCCCTTGCCGCGCCCGGGGGCCTCGGTGACGAACTTGGAGTCGATCGACTTGGGCTTGTGCGTCTTGGACTTGTGGCCGTCGGTGCGGATCTTGGCCTTGGCCCAGCCGGCCTTGTAGACCTTCTTGGGCTCCTCGACCTTGGGCGTGGCGATCTGCGGGGCGCGGCCCGATGGCGCGCGCCGCTGGACCTCGCCGCCGCGCAGGCGCTCGCCGTCCTTGGCCACGCCCGGCGCGTACAGCGGATCGGCGACGCCGACGAACTGGGGCTTGTCGCCCTGGGGCATGTTCTCGTCGGCGATGACGCCGGTCAGCAGCTCGCGGATCACCCGGGGGCCGACCTCCTCGACCTGGCCGGCCTGCAGCGTGCCCAGCGCGAACGGGCCGTAGGACAGGCGGATCAGGCGGTTGACCTTCAGGCCGACCGACTCCAGCACCTTGCGGACCTCGCGGTTCTTGCCTTCCGACAGGGTGACCGTGATCCAGACGTTGCGGCCGCCGCCGGCCTTGTCCTGGGCCTTGTCGAGGCGGGCCTCGATCGGGCCGTAGCGGACGCCCTCGATGGTCGTGCCGTCCTTCAGCCTGTCCAGCGTCTCCTGGGTGGCGTGGCCGAAGGCGCGGGCGCGATAGCGGCGGGTCCAGGCGTTCTGCGGCATCTCCAGGGCGCGCGACAGCTCGCCGTCGTTGGTCAGCAGCAGCAGGCCCTCGGAATTGAGGTCGAGGCGGCCGACCGAAATCACCCGCGGCAGGCCGTTGGGCAGGGCGCCGAACACGGTGGGGCGGCCGCCCGGATCGTTGTGGGTGGTCACCAGGCCCGTGGGCTTGTGATAGCGGAACAGGCGGGTCGGCTGGCGGTCCTCGACCAGCTTGCCGTCGACGACCAGCAGGTCGCCGGGAAACACCCGCACGGCCGGGGTGGTCAGCACCTGGCCGTTCAGCACGACCTTGCCGGCCTCGATCAGCCGCTCGACCTCGCGCCGCGAGGCCACGCCCGCGCGGGCCAGGGCCTTGGCGACGCGTTCGCCGCCCTCGGCGTCCGGATCATGCTCGACGGCGTCGTGCAGGGCGGGCTGGTACTTGTCGGTCATGCCTTTGGTCCTTCGATGGGAGGGGCGCATCATCACGATGGGCTGCTTGTGGTGATGGCGCCGAACCGCCATAGGATCAAGCCTCGCAGCCGGAGGCCCCGCCATCACCGACGAAGACGCCATGGCCCTGGCCCTCGACGAGGCCCGCGCGGCCGCCGAGCGGGGCGAGACGCCGGTCGGGGCGGTGATCCTGGATCCGAAGACGGGCGAGGTGATCGCGCGCGCCGGCAACGGCCCGATCGCGGCGCACGATCCCACGGCCCACGCCGAGATCGCGGCCATCCGGCTGGCGGCGGCGAAGCTGGAAAACTACCGGCTGACGGACCTGACCCTGGTGGTGACGCTGGAGCCCTGCGCCATGTGCGCCGGCGCGATCAGCCATGCCCGCATCGGCCGGGTGGTCTGGGGGGCCGACGATCCCAAGGGCGGGGCGGTGGTCCACGGCCCGAAGTTCTTCGCCCAGCCCACCTGCCATTGGCGGCCGGAGACGACGGGCGGGGTGATGGCGCAGGCAAGCGCCGACCTGCTGCGCGGCTTCTTCCGCGCGCGGCGCAAGGGCAAGTCGGCGGGCTAGTTCACCATCGCCGAGCCGAGCAGGACGCGCGCGCCCTTCTTGCCCAGCACCCGGTCGGCGGCCTTCTGCATTTCCGAACCGATGTAGTCGAGGTCGGGCGGCGTGCCCCGGCGCAGGCCCGAGGCGTAGGTCATCAGCACCTGGGCGAAGGCCGCGCGCAGACGCGGGGTCGAGGCCTGGGCGTGTTCCATGACCTTGGGGTCCTTGGCCTCGATGCCGGTCTCCAGGGTCATCACGCCCTTGCGGCCGTCGCGGCGGATGGCCGTGGCGGTGATGGTCGGCAGGGCGAAATAGGTCGGCGGCGCCTCCTTCTTGGCTTCGCCGCCGCTGGCCTGGGCGGGCGAGGCGCAAAGACCGGCGAGCGTCAGGACGGCGGCGAGGAGGGCGAGGGTGCGGCGCATGGCCTTCCGCATAACCCGTCGTGGTTGACGTCCTCTTTACGTCTGGCGCCGCACAAACGCGTTAACCTAGATTCCCCGTGCGTCAGATGCGCGCGCGGCGGGTGCGAGGAGGCTGATCTTGGGACGCTTTTCACCGCAATCCCTCGACCTTGACGGCAAGGTGATCCTGGTCACCGGCGGCACTGGCTCGTTCGGACGCCGGTTCATCGAGACGGTGCTGAAGCGGTCGAGCCCGCGCAAGGTCATCATCTATTCCCGCGACGAGCTGAAGCAGAGCGACATGCAGCTGGAGCTGCGCGAGCAGTTCGACGAGGCCGACTTCGCCAAGCTGCGCTTCTTCCTCGGCGACGTGCGCGACCGCGAGCGCCTGACCCTGGCCCTGCGCGGGGTCGACATCGTCATTCACGCCGCGGCGCTGAAGCAGGTGCCGGCGGCCGAATACAATCCGTCGGAGTGCATCCACACCAACGTGCTGGGCGCCGAGAACGTTGTGTGGGCCAGCCTCAACAACCACGTCAAGCAGGTGGTGGCCCTGTCGACCGACAAGGCCTGCAACCCGACCAACCTCTACGGCGCGACGAAGCTGGCGTCGGACAAGACCTTCGTGGCGGCCAACAACCTGTCGGGCGACATCGGCACCCGGTTCTGCGTCGTGCGCTATGGCAACGTGGTGGGCTCGCGCGGCAGCGTCGTGCCGCTCTATCGCCGCCTGCTGGACCAGGGCGCGACCGAGCTGCCGATCACCGATCCGCGCATGACCCGCTTCTGGATCACGCTGAACGAGGGCGTCGACTTCGTGCTGTCGTCGCTGAACCTGATGCGCGGCGGCGAGATCTTCGTGCCCAAGATCCCGTCCATGGCCATGCCGGACCTGGTGAAGGCCATGTCGCCGAGCGCGGGCGTCAAGGTGATCGGCATCCGGCCGGGCGAGAAGCTGCACGAGATCATGATCAGCGCCGACGACGCCCGCTCGACGGTGGAGTTCGACGACCGCTTCGCCATCGAGCCCAACTTCGCCGAGTTTGGCCGCGAGCCCTATTCCGAAGCCGACGGCGCCAAGCGGGTGGCGGAAGACTTCTCCTACAGCAGCGACAACAATCACGACTGGCTCTCGCCAGAAGGCCTGCTGGCCATGCTGGAGGAGAAGGCCGCGCGATGAGCGGCTTCCTCCCCTACGGCCGGCAGACGATCGAGGACGACGACATCGCCGCGGTGGCGGAGGCCTTGCGCGCCGATTTCCTGACCACGGGCCCGACCGTCGAGGCCTTCGAGACGGCCTTCAAGGCCAAGGTCGGGGCCGAGCACGCCATCGCCGTCTCCAACGGCACGGCGACCCTGCACCTGGCGATGATGGCGCTGGGCGTCGGCGAAGGCGACGTCTGCATCGCCCCGTCGGTGACCTTCCTGGCCACCGCCAACTGCGCCCGCTACGCCGGGGCCGAGGTGGTGTTCGCCGACGTCGATCCCGACAGCGGCCTGATGACCCCCGACACCCTGGCCGAGGCCCTGTCCCGCGTCGGCGACCGTCGCGTGCGGGCCGTGCTGCCGGTGCACCTGCGCGGCGACGTCTGCGACCTGCCGGCGCTGAAGGCCATGGCCAGCGCCGCCGGCGCGGTGCTGGTCGAGGACGCGCCGCACGCCCTGGGCTCGGTGGCCGCCTTCGGCAACGAGGCCCATCCGGTCGGCGACTGCGCCTATTCGAGTTTCGCCAGCTTCTCGTTCCACCCGGTCAAGACGCTCGCCACCGGCGAGGGCGGCATGCTGACCACCAACGACGCGGCCCTGGCGGGCAAGGCCCGATCCTTGCGCGGCCATGGCATGGTGCGTCCGGCCGGCGCCGAGCCCTGGGTCTATGAGATGCCGGAGCTGGGCTTCAACTACCGCATCCCCGACGTTCTGTGCGCCCTGGGGATCTCGCAGCTGGCCAAGCTCGACCGCTTCGTCGAGCGCCGGCGGGCGCTGACGGCGCGCTACCAGGCGTTGCTGTCGCCGCTGTCGCCGCTGGTCAGGCTGGCCGCCAGCCCGAACTGGTCGGACCCGGCCCTGCACCTCTTGACCGTGCTGATCGACTTCGATGCGGCGATGACCAGCCGCGCGGCCGTGGTTGAAAGCCTCAAGGCGCAAGGGGTGGGCACGCAAGTCCACTACATCCCGGTGCACCGCCAGCCCTACTACGTGAACCGGTATGGCCTGGCCGACCTGCCCGGCGCCGACGCCTGGTATGACCGCTGCCTGACGCTGCCGCTCTATCCGGGGATGGGCGACCAGGACCCGGAGCGGGTGGTCGAGGCCTTGGCGAAGGCGTTGGGTGTTTGAGAGGCGCTAGCCAAGCCGAAATAGTGTCGGCATACCTAGGGGTGTGCAGCGTCGCGATGACGCCGCGTTCTTCTAGGAGAAGCAGAATGTCCAAGACGTACGAGCAGCGAATCCGCCGCGTAGAGCGTATCCTCCTTCGGCTGCTGAAGGAGCGGCGCGAACAGCGCCGCGAGCCCACCTCGGGCTACACGCTCGACAATCTCGACTAACAACAGCTTCGCCTTCCTAGGCCTTATGCCTAGGATCCATGGTTCAGGCCTGCTCAGACTTTTCGCGCCTTGTTGCGGTCTGCGCGGTTGCTGGCATGGGCCCTCGCCACAAGGGCGAGGGAGGCAAGCTTTTGGGTGGGTGATCGCTCCTACCCCGCCGCGTAGATCTCGATCACCGGCGCGATGTCGGTGAAATTGGCCACGTCGGCATGCAGGCTCGGCGCGACCGGGCTGTCCAGGCAGGCGCGCATGGCCGCCTCATCGCGGAAGGTCAGGTGGGCCATGGCCACGAACGGGGCCGGGCCGCCGTCCAGGGTCGACACCCCGCGATAGACCCGGGCGTCGAGCAGGCCGGTCTGCGCCAAGGCCTCGCGCACCATGCGGATGTGGGTCTGGGCGTAATAGTCGTGGTCGAAGCGGGCGCCGTCGCGGGCCGGATAGACGATGCTGATGAAGGCCATGATGGGTTCCGGACGGCTGTGGGCGAGAGCGACAGATCGGCCGCCCGCGCCCGCCGGTCAAGCTTGCAGGCGGCTTACGGCTCGACGCTGATCTGGATCACCGGCGTGATGTCGGTAAAGTTGGCGACGTCGGCCTGGACGGCCGGGGCCTCGGGGCCGCCCAGCGAGGCCTGCAAGGCCGAGGCGTCGCGGAAGGTCAGGTGCACCATGGCCACGAAAGGCGGCGGCGAGCCGTCGGGACCGGGCACGCCGCGCAGAATCCGGGTGTCGACGAGGCCGGTCGGGCCAAAGGCCTTCTGCGCCAGCGGGATGTGGACCGCCTTGTAGTAGTCGTGATCGAACTTCGCGCCCTCGTGGGCGGGATAGAAGACGCTGAAGACGGCCATTGGGGGCTCCGTACTCTGGGAGCACGGATTTGGGGACGCGTCAGGTCGCGGACAAGCTTGGAAGGGGCTTCAGGCCGCCTGTTGCTGCTGCACCAGACCCTTGAGCAGGTCGAGGGTCTCGGGGCTGGCGGCCAGCGCTTCGCGCGCTTCCGGCGCGCGGGCCAGCTTCAGGGCTTCCAGCCGGGCGCGGTCGGCGACCGGACCGGTGGGGCCGGCCTCGCCCGTCGCCAGCTTGGCCAGCAGCGCCAGGCGCTGGGGCAGGGGGGCGGGCGCGCGGACCAGCAGCGACAGCAGGCGGGCGTCGGCCTCGACCATGCCGCCGACGTCGCCGAGCTTGGCGCACAGCGGACCGTAGTCCTCGACCACCAGGCCCGACCGGGTCAGCGACTTCTGCAGCGCCGCCAGGGCGGCCAGCTTCACCGACGGGGTGTCGGGACCCTGGCGCATCTCCTTCTCGAAGCGCATGGCCTGGATGTTGGCCGAAAGCCAGCGGGCGGCGTGGCGCTTGTTGACCGCGCCCATGACGTTCTCGGCCAGGCGGATCAGCATGACGACCTCCTCGCGGGCCGAGCGGTCGCGGCCCAGCAGGGCCTCGATGAAGTCGCCGTTGAGCAGGGTCTTGGAGCGGGTGGTGAAGGCCGCGGTGATGTCCTCGGCCGGCAGGATGCGGCCGGCGGCGGCCGTCAGGCTCATCGCCAGGGCGCGCAGGTGCTCGATCTCGCTCTCGGCGTCGGTCGGCTTGAGGCGGCGCACGCCGTTCAGCTCCTTGAGCACCCGGCGGGCGATCGAGGCGCGGACGGTGGGGAAGTTGTCGCCGCACAGCCATTGGCCCAGGCGCTTGGCGGTGCCAGACAGCTCGGGCATGCAGTTGCGGACGCTGGCCTCGACCTTGATCAGCATCTCGACTTGCGAGCCGCCGGCCAGGCGGGTCATGGCCGCCAGGGTCGCGCCCAGGTCGTCGGCGGTGTTGAGCAGGTCGGCCATGCCGGCCTTGGAGCCGATGATCTCGGCCAGCGGGGTCTCGATGGCGGCCAGGGCGGCGGCGCGGGCCTTGGGTTCGGTCGGCGCGGCGTCGGCCAGGTCGAGCAGGCGGGCGATCTTCTCGCTCCAGTCCTTGGCCGGGGCGATCGAGGCGGCGACGCCGGCCCCCAGCAGGAAGGCGCGGTCGGGGTCGGCGGCCAGGCGCTCGGCGGCTTTCGCGAAGCCTTCCTTGTCTAGGTCCGGCAGCTGGCCCTTCTTGAAGGCCTTCATCAGGTTGGCGACCGAGCGCTCGACCAGGCCCTGGAAGTTGCGGATCAGCTCATGGACCGACATGCCCCGGGCCTCGGCCTCGGGAATGGCGATCTTCTGCAGGGCGTGCTGCAGGTCGGTGCCGGAGGCTTCCAGCTTCTCGACCAGGTCGGGACGGTGCAGCAGCTCGAACGGCGTGGCCTTGTGGCGCTGCAGCCAGCTTTCCAGCAGGCGGCCGATGCGGTCGCGGGCATGGGCGGTGTAGAGGTCGGCCGGCTGCACGCACAGCGGCTCCATCTCCTCGACCGGCTTCTTCGGCTTGCCGCCGTCGACCATGCCCTTGGTGAAGATCGAGATGGAGCGGTATTCGCGGGTCTCGGGATCCAGGGTCTCCTTCGAGACCCGCACGGCGACCGCGCGCCCCGAGTTCAGCACTTCCTCGGCCTGGGCCAGGGCGTGGCTGCGGATCTCGGTGGCCATGTCCAGAGTCCATTGCGCGCCGACCTTGCGGCGCACGAATAGCTCGTAATGGACCTGGTCGCTCATGGGCTTTATGGGGCTCCTGGATCGTGACTATGACTTGCGAGACCTTAAGGCGAGGTTGAAAGGCGAAGACCATCGTTCGGCGCCGCTGCCGCAACTGTGTCCAAGCCCGCCACGCCCCGGCCGCAATAGAGTTTGAAAAGGCCAGATGGAAAGCTTGGCCGCTCCGCGCGTTGTAGCGGAGCGCGGTGGTCGATAGGATCACCTGGAAGGTATTCGGAGGACTAGACGGCTTGGCCGAGATCACGCTCATCGACGACGACGAGAACATCGTCGCTTCGGTCTCCCTGGCCCTGGAGAGCCATGGCCACACGGTGAAGGCCTATTACGACGGCGTCTCGGGTCTCGAGGCGGTGGAGAGCAATCCGCCGGACCTCGTGATCCTCGACGTCAAGATGCCCCGCATGGACGGCATGGAAGTGCTGCGCCGCCTGCGCCAGTCGTCCGAGACGCCGGTCATCATGCTGACCTCGAAGGACGACGAGATCGACGAGATCCTCGGCTTCAACCTCGGGGCCGACGACTACATGCACAAGCCGTTCAGCCAGCGTCTGCTGCTGGAACGCGTGAAGGCCGTCCTGCGCCGGGCCCGTCCCGACGAGGAGGACCCGGCCGCGCCCGGCCCGGCCGGCGCGGCGGGCTCCAAGGTCATGAAGCGCGGCAAGCTGACGCTCGACCCGGCCCGCCACGACAGCCTGTGGGACGGCAAGCCGGTGCGCCTGACGGTCACCGAGTTCCTGCTGCTGCAATCGCTGGCCCAGCGTCCCGGCTTCGTGAAGAGCCGCGACAACCTGATGGACGCCGCCTACGACGATCAGGTCTATGTCGACGACCGCACGATCGACAGCCACATCAAGCGGATGCGCAAGAAGTTCCGCCAGGTGGACCCCGAGTTCGATTCCATCGAAACCCTGTATGGCGTCGGCTACCGCTACCGCGAAGCCTGAGGTCGGGCCCGAGGCCGAGCCGCGCGACCGGCGGCGGCTGACCTGGCCGCGCGCCTCGCGGCTGGGGCGGCTGATCATCGGCCTGAACCTGCTGGCCCTGGCCATCCTGGTGGTCGGGGCCCTGGTGCTCAACGAGCTGCGCAGCGGCCTGATCAACGCCCGCATCGACAGCCTCAGCACCCAGGGCGAGCTGATCGCCAACATCATCGAACGGGCCGCCACCGTGGGCGAGCCCGAGCCGGCGCTCGACGTGGCGGCGGCCAACGACATCCTGCAGTCGTTCTTCAGCGGCCATTCCCAGCGCGCCCGCCTCTATGACGGCGAGGGCCGGTTGCTGGCCGATTCCTACCTGGTCGAGGATCGGGTCGAGTGGAAGGTGCTGCCGCCGGCCCGCAAGTCGGGGGACAACGGTTTCAAACTTTCGTTGCAAGACAAGGACGCCAAGCCGCGCGCCCTCGAACGGGCCAAGGCCGAGTTCGAGCAGGAGATCGAGCGCGCCCGCATGGGCGAGACCGTCAAGCAGGTGCGCCTGGCCGAGAACGGCGAGCGGGTGGTGTCGGTGTCGATCCCGATCCAGCACGTCCGCGCCGTGCTGGGCGTGCTGACCGTCGAGGCCGGCGACGTCGACGAGATCATCGGCGCCGAGCGCAAGGCCCTGCTGCCGTTCGTGCTGGTGGCGGTGGGCGCGGTGCTGGTGTCGTCCGTGCTGCTGCACCGCCTGGTGGCCCAGCCGGTGCTGCGCATGGCCCGGGCCGCCGACCACGTGCGCCTGGAAGGGGCGCGCGCCATCAGCCTGCCCGACATCTCGCGCCGCAACGACGAGATCGGCGACCTGTCGCGCTCCCTCGAAGAGATGACCGAGGCCCTGTCCGAGCGGATGGGGGCCATCGAGCGCTTCGCCGCCGACGTGGCCCACGAGATCAAGAACCCGCTGACCTCGATCCGCTCGGCCATCGAGACCCTCGACCTGGTCACCGAGGCCAAGGCCCGCCAACGCCTGCTGGGCATCCTGCAGCAGGATGTCGGGCGCCTGGACCGGCTGGTGACCGACATCTCCAACGCCTCGCGGCTCGACGCCGAGCTGTCGCGCGAACTGCCCAAGCCGATCGATCTTTCCCGACTGCTGACCGAGGCGGTGAGCATCTACGAGGCCCAGGTGCGGGGCGAAGAGCCGCCGTTCAGCGTCCGCGTGCGCCTGACCGGCACGCCGACGGGGGCGTCGCGGGTGATGGCCCGCGAGATCCCGGTCGGCCAGGTGTTCCGCAACCTGATCGACAACGCCCGCTCGTTCAGCGCCGGCGACGGCGAGGTGCGCATCGGGCTGGTCCGCCAGAACGGCCGGCTGGTCGTCACGATCGACGACGACGGTCCCGGCATTCCGCCCGACAACCTCGAGACCATCTTCGAGCGCTTCTATACCTCGCGGCCCAAGGGCCGGGCGTTCGGCGGCAATTCGGGGCTGGGGCTGTCGATCGCCCGCCAGATCGTCGAGGCGCACGGCGGCCGGATCCACGCCGAGAACCGCCAGGACGAGGCCGGCCAGGTGATCGGGGCCCGGTTCGTGGTCGAGCTGCCCGAGCATCGCGACGGCCACGCCCACGGCCATCATGGCCGCGACGGCCACCACCACCACGGAGGCCGCGAGTGATCCGCCACGCGGGCCTGGTGGCCAGGCGCGTCGGCGGGCTTTGGCGCGGCGTGCTGATCGAGGGCGCTTCCGGCTCCGGCAAGAGCGACCTGGCCCTGCGGGCGCTGGAGGCGGGCTTTCGGCTGGTGGCCGACGACCGGGTGGTGACCTTCGTGTCGGAGGGGCGGCTCTATGGCCGTGCGCCTGATCCGCTGAAGGGCCTGATCGAGGTTCGCGGCTTCGGGATCGTCCCCGAACCGGCCCTGCCGTTCGCCGAAATCACCCTCCTGGCGCGCTGCGTCGACGATCCGGCGCGGATCGAACGCCTGCCCCAGACCCGCACGGAACGCCTTCTGGGGTTGGATTTGCCGGCTTTCGAGCTGTGGCCGCTCGAGCCCGCCGCGCCCGCGAAGATCGCCAGGATGCTGGAGCATCTTGGAGTCGCCCCCTAACAAGCGTATCAAGGCGACCCGCGCGGCGCCTCCCTGCCGTATCGGGCGAAGGGGATCCCGTTTGAGAGACCAGGCATGATCGGGCTCGTGATCGTCACGCACGGGCGTTTGGCGGAGGAATTCGTTTCCGCCATGGAGCATGTGGTGGGGCCGCAGACCGCGGTGAAGGCCATCTGCATCGGGCCGGAAGACGACATGGAGCGTCGCCGGTCGGACATCCTGAAGGCCTGCGCCGCCGTCGACGACGGCGCCGGGGTCATCCTGCTGACCGACATGTTCGGCGGCACGCCCAGCAACCTGGCCATCTCGGTCATGGAGCAGACCAAGGCCGAGGTCATCGCCGGCCTGAACCTGCCGATGCTGATCAAGCTGGCCAGCGTGCGCACCCGCGACGACCTGGACGCCTGCGTCGCCCACGCCCAGGAGGCTGGACGCAAATACATCTCCGTGGCCTCCTACGTGTTGGCGGGAGAGAAATGAGTCGAACGGCGACGGCCACGGTCGAGATCATCAACGAGCGCGGGTTGCACGCCCGGGCCTCGGCCAAGTTCGTCAAGCTGGCCTCCGGCTTCGACGCCGAGGTCAAGGTCGCCCGCGAGGGCTCCAGCGTCGACGCACGCTCGATCATGGGCCTGATGATGCTGGCCGCCGGCATCGGCTCCACGATCGACATCGCCGCCGAGGGTCCCGAGGCCGAAGCCGCCGTCGACGCCCTGGTCGAACTGGTCGGCAACCGCTTCGACGAGGAGCGGTAGGGCGGCTCAGGTCAGGGGCGCCTCCGAACCTGTCCTAGTTATCCCGTCATTCCCGCCACAAGGGCGGGAATGACGGGAGTTGGGGGGGCGAAGCCTCTACCCCGCCTTCGCCGCCATCCACCGCGCCGCCAGCTCCGGCCACGACCCCTGCGTGCCGGCCAGTTGCCGCAGGGCGAAGCCGTGCGGGGCCTGGCCGAAGACGTGGGCGTCGAGATCCAGTTTCAGGTCGCGGGCGGTCGTGATGAAGTTCAGCGCGTGCTCGACCGGCACGACCTCGTCCAGCAGGGCGTAGGCCAGGAACACCGGGCAGGCCGGAACGCCATGCGGCTGCGCCGCGACGCCGATCGGCCAGGCGTCGTAGAAGGCTTGCTTTTCCACGGGCGGATAGTCGGGCTTGCCGGCCGGGGCCTTGTAGTCGCGGTGGTTGGCGTTGATCGGGGCGTAGGCGATCAGCGCGCCGGAGAGGTCCGCGCCCGGCTGGCAGGCCAGGGTTCCGGCCAGGTGCCCGCCCGACGACAGGCCCAGCACGAAGCGCGGCAGGTCGGTCGAGATCTTGGCCAGCGCCGCCAGGCCGTCGGTCAGGGCGATGTCGAAGGGCCAGACCCCGTCCGGGCTCGCCGCGCCCGGCAGGCGATGGGCCAGCACATAGGCGTCGTAACCCAGGCCGTTCAGCCAAAGCGCCGCCTCGACGCCCTCGCGGTCGTGCATCAGCCGCAGATAGCCGCCGCCGGCGCAGACCAGGACCCGGCCCTTGGGCGCCTCGACGCGGAAGGCGTGCAGCTCGGCGCGGGCGACCACGTCGATCGTGCGGTCGGGCCAGGCGCCCTCGATGACGTTGGCCGGGCCGTCGCTGAGGACGATGATCTCGGTCGGCTGCTGCACGGCGCGTCTCCTGGTCGGACTGTCTGGCGGCTTATCGCGGCGCCCGTCCCTCTCGACAAACGAAAAGGGCGGCCCGTGAGGACCGCCCTTCGCGTCTGTCGTTTCGACCGGCCCCTACTGGGCCGGCTTGCCGTCGGCGTCGATCACCTTGATGTCGAGCTTCAGGGCCTTGAGCTTCGGCTCGATCACGGCGCGGTCGCCGACGATCACCCAGACCAGTTCGTCGGGCTTGATCGCCTTCTTGGCGGCGGCGGTGGCGCTTTCGACGCTCACCGCCCGCACGTCGGCCGGGTACTCGTCGAAATAGCTGTCGGGCAGGCCGTAGTTGACCAGTTCGCCGATGGAGTCGGCCACGGCGTCGCCGGTCTCCCAGTTGCCGGGCATCGACAGGGTCAGGCTGTTCTGGGCCTTGGCCAGTTCGGCCGGGGTGACAGGGCGCGGACCGATGATGTCGGTCAGCTCCTTGCGGGCCTCGGTGAAGGACTCGGCGGTCTTGTCGGTTTGCACCGGCGCGCGGATCAGGAACAGGCGCGAGCCGCGGGCGTCGCGCACGCCCGAGAAGGCGCCGTACGACCAGTGCTTGTCCTCGCGCAGGTTCATGTTCAGGCGCGAGACGAAGTCGCCGCCGAACAGGGTGTTGAACGCGTCGATCGCGGCCTGGTCGTTCGGGTCGCGCGGCGGCAGCAGGTTGCCGGCGGCGATCACCGACTGCTGGGCGCCAGGCTTGTCGATCAGATAGACCGCGCCCTTGCTCGGCGGGGCCTGGACCGGGGCCTTGGTCTTGCTCTGCGCGCCCGTCCAGCCGCCCAGTTGGGCTTCCAGCTTGGGCAGCAGGGCCTGCATGGTGGTGTCGCCCACCACCACCAGGGTGGCGTCCTTGGGCTGAAGCCAGGTGGTCTGGAAGCGCACCAGGTCGTCGCGGCTGATCGAGGCCAGCGAGGCCTCGGTGGTCAGCTGGCCGTAGGGCGAGCCCGGACCGTAGGTCAGCACCGGCAGGATGCGGCTCGACATGGCCTGCGGGTTCTGCTTGGCCTGCTGCACCCCGGCGATGGCCTGCTTCTTCAGGCGGTCGAGGTCCTCGGGCTTGAAGGCCGGGTTCTTCAGCACGTCGGCATAGATGGCCAGGGCCGGGTCCAGCGTCGTGGTCAGGGTGTTCAGGGTCACCTGGGTGAAGTCCTGGCCGCTGCCCGAATTGATCCCGGCGCCCAGCTGGGCCAGTTCGCGGCTGATGGTCAGGCCGTCGCGGTTCTTGGTGCCCTCGGTCAGCATGCTGGTGGTGATGCTGGTCAGGCCCGCCTTGTCGCCGGCGCTGGCGGCGACGCCGGCGTCGAACAGCATGCCCAGGCGGACCTGCGGGGTCTCGTGGCGCTCGGCCAGGATCACCTTGATCCCGTTCGACAGGGTGGCGCGCTCGAGCTTGACGAAGGCCGGGGCCTTGGTCGGGCCGGCCTCGGGCATCGTCTTGCGGTCGGCGCCGGCCGTGGTCGTGTAGCTGGGGAACGGCGTCACGGTCAGGGTGAAGTCGCCGTCGGTCAGCCAGGTCTTGCCAGCCGCCTGCAACTGCGCCGCCGTGGCGCCGCGGACGCGCTCCAGGCTGGTCTTGTAGGCGTCGGGCGAGCCCAGATAGACTTGGCTCTCGGCCAGGATGTCGGACTTGCCGCCGAAGCCGCCGATCCGCTCGACCCCGCGCACGAAGTTCGACAGGGTCAGGGTGCGGACCTTGGCCACTTCCTCGGGCGTGGGCCCGTCACGCAGCAGGCGCTGGAATTCCTCGTCGAAGGCCTTTTCCACCGCCGCGACGTCGCCGCCCGGCTTGACGGTCAGGGTGACGACGAACTGGCTGCCGATCTCGCTGTCGGAGACGCCGGCGCCCACATTGGTGGCGATCTGGTCGGTGTAGACGAGGCGCTGGTAGAGGCGCGAGGTCTTGTCGGAGACCAGCACGTCGCCCAGCAGGGCCAGGTAGTCGGACTCGGCCGTGCCGTACTGCGGGATGTTCCACACCTTGTAGATGCGCGACTGCGGCACGCGGTCCTGCATCTCGGCGCGCTGGCTGCCGGTGCGCTTGGCCACCCAGGCCTTCTGGCGCATGACCGGCGGGCCCGAGGGGATGTCGCCGAAGTACTTCTCGGCCTTGGCCTTGGCCTCGGCCGGGGTGATGTCGCCGGCCAGCACCAGCACGGCGTTGGCCGGGCCGTAGTACTTCTTGAACCAGTCCTTCACGTCGTCCAGCGAGGCGGCGTCCAGGTCTTCCATCTCGCCGATGACCGTGTGGCCGTAGGGGTGGTCGGCGTCGTAGGTGCTGGCGGTGACGACGTCCCAGACCTGGCCGTAGGGCTGGTTCTGACCCTGGCGCTTCTCGTTCTGGACGACGCCGCGCTGCTCGTCGAGCTTGGCCTTGTCGATGGCGCCGACGAGGTGGCCCATGCGGTCGCTCTCGAGCCACAGAACCTGGTCCAGGGCCGCGGTCGGCACGTTCTGGAAGTAGTTGGTGCGGTCCTCGTTGGTGGTGCCGTTCATGTCGGTGGCGCCCAGCTTCTCCAGCGCCTTGAACCAGTCGTCGTTGAAGTTCTCCGAGCCGTTGAACATCAGGTGTTCGAACAGGTGGGCGAAGCCCGTGCGGCCCTTGGGCTCGTTCTTCGAGCCGACATGGTACCAGACGTTGACCGCCACGATCGGGGCCTTGTGGTCCTCGTGGACGATCACGGTCAGGCCGTTGGCCAGGGTGAACTTCGTGTAGGGAATGTCGACGCTGGGCAGCTGGGCCAGCTGGCCGGTGACCTTGGCGGACGGCTTGGGCGCGGCTTGCGCAAGCACCGGGTTGGCGAGGAGCAACGCCGCGACGGCGGCGGAGGCGAACAGCTTCATGAAGAGCCCCGAATAGGTTTTCGCGTAAAAGCGAAGATGCCCCGCACCATAGGTTGCGGGGCATCCGGGACAAGCGAGCGCCGGGCCCGCCTTCATTAAATTTCGTCCAGAAACGGGTTGGAGCTCGTTCGTAACCCTATCCCGCCCAATCCCCGCGAAAGCGGGGACCCAGGCTTTTTCTGCAACCCGCGGCGCTCGACGATAAAACACCTGGGTCCCCGCTTTCGCGGGGATTTTACGGAATAAGAGAGGCGCGAGCCTATTCGGCCGGCACAGCCTCCGGAGCCGCCACCTCGGCCTTCACCATGACCATCGGCTTGAGGTCGAGGTCGTGGAACAGGCGGCTGTCGTCGTCCATGTCGGGCAGCGGGGTGGTCAGCAGCTTGCCGCCGACGAAGATCGAGTTGGCGCCGGCCAGGAAGCACAGGGCCTGCAGCTCGCGGTTCATGCCTTCGCGGCCGGCCGACAGGCGGACCATGGCCTTGGGGCAGACGATGCGGGCGACCGCGATGGTGCGGACGAACTCGATCGAGTCGATCGCCTTTTCGCCTTCCGCCAGGATCTGGTCGCCCAGCGGCGTGCCGCTGATCGGCACCAGGCCGTTGATCGGCAGGCTGTCGGGGTGGGCGGGCAGGGTGGCCAGCTGGTGCAGCAGGCCGGCGCGGTCGCGACGGGTCTCGCCCATGCCGACGATGCCGCCGCAGCAGGTGCTCATGCCCGCGTCGCGCACATAGGCCAGGGTG
>Ga0247823_10001227_pt1 | contig 21368 bp, 20 predicted proteins | sample 13C_PalmiticAcid_2_FD_192426 | JGI IMG/M metagenome (GOLD analysis project Ga0247823, IMG submission 192426) | Soil microbial communities from agricultural site in Penn Yan, New York, United States - 13C_PalmiticAcid_Day30 | ecosystem: Environmental > Terrestrial > Soil > Agricultural land... | reverse complement strand
GTGACGACCTCGGGTACGATCGCGCTTGATGCGACGGATCTCGCCAGCGGCAGCTACACGGTGCGCGTGCGCACCGCCGGCACCAGCAGCGTGGTCGAGCGCATCACGGTCGCCCGCTAGGCGAACGAATCGAGCCGGCGTGATGCCGGCAGAGCGACGAACGGACGAGGCCCTCTCCAGATTTCTGGAGAGGGCCTCGTCGTAAGCGGTGGCTAGACGGGATCCGCGGAGGCTCGCCTCGATGTCCGGCGACCCGACCCGGAATGAGAACGCTCTGCCGGTACGGTATCCGAGCGCCTGTCAGTAACCGCGCTCGCGGTACAGCAGGCGGAAGTCTTCCTTGGTGAGTCGACGACCGAAGACCCTCACATCGTCGATCGCGCCATCGAAGTAGGCGCCGGTCGCGGCGCTTCGCCCGATCACCAGGCTCGCGGCCGACGCGATGTCGCCACCGAGAACAGTGCTCGGCACGACGTCGACCAGGTCTCCGTCGAGGCAGAAGTGCAGCAACCCGCGCGACTTCTCCGTCGCCAGACCGATCATGTGCCAGCGATTGTCGTTGATGAGACGGTCGGCCCGCGCGCCGGTCGATCCAAGTGATGTCGCGATCTCCGCCTCGGCCTTGCCGCCGGTGATCCGCAACTCGTAGCCGCGACCGGCGGAACCGCCGTTGCCTTTTGCGACGACGCCGGGACGCTGCGCCTGCAGCCCGGAGAAGCGCACCCAGGCGACGACGGAGTAGTCCGATCCCGTGGTGAAGTTCAGGTCCGCCGCGTTGGCGATCGTGATCGTGCTCGCACGACCGTCGAAGAGCAACGCACCGTCGAGCTGACCGAAGCGATCGGCGGTGTTGCCCGTCGCCACCGCGTGCCCGTTGTGTCCCCGGCCGCTCGCGTCGACGGCGTTTCCGTTGAGCGGGAGGTACAGCACGAGCCCCGCATTCGGGAACGCCTCGGTGAGCCGCAGCGTGTCCGGTTCGTTTGTCGAGCGCGCGGCGATCTCGACGTGGCCCGTTCGGTAGCCCGGCGCGCTCGCCGTCAGCGTGTAGTATCCGCCCGCGACTCCGGTGATCGTATAGCGGCCATCGGATCCGGTCGTCACCTGGGTCGTCGTGGGAATCGTCGCGACGGTTGCGCCCGCGATCGGGGCGCCGGTCGCGTCGTCGAGCACGACGCCGCCGAGCGTGAGGATCTCCGACGGATCGACCGGCTCGATGTCGCAGCCGGCGAGCGAGAGTCCGCCGATGAGGAGCAGGGGGAGAAGCAGACGCCTTGGATTCATCGGGCTGTATGAGATGTCTGTTTGAGAACCTGGTGAGTGCTCGCGTCGTTCGGGCCGGACCCCGAAGCGATGGTGTGCGAGAGTCGTGTCGCGCCGCGTGGTGCGCCGCCTGGACTGTCGTGCCGACGCCGCGTGGTGCACCGGTGATACCTGTGGACGCGACGCCGGCGCTCCGGGTTTAGGTGTCTTCGCCGCGACCCTGCTCGACTGCAACGAGGAAAGCGCGAGAACGGCCTGCGATCGATCGGCGCCAGGTGTTATTATCGCACGGTCCGATCGGTCCGGTCAGGGACCTGGAGCCGGCACGGGGACCTGACTCAGGAACCCGGAGACATTCCACGACAGCCAATCACGACCGTCATGCTCGTAACGAAGGAGAACTGGCCGGAGGTCCGCAAGGATCTCGAGGAGGGGGTGGCGCGCGTCAGCGTCAACCCGGACAACACGATCGTGCGGGTCAACTCGGCGAGCTTCAACGGGTATGATTTCCCTGTGAAGTTCATTCAGCGACTGCAGAAGGCGGGCGAGCTTCCGCAGGCGCTCATGGACATGATCACGAAGAAATTCTGAGCGACACCGCCGTTTCGTGTTCGTGTGACCGAATCCGGACGAGCGGCTCCTATTGTTGAGTGCTGCGGCGGTGCTTCGCGCATTGCTGCAACGTCGGTGACCTACCGGCGGGCGCTTGCCACAGGGCGGGACGCAGAGTCCTGTGAGGATCCCAACACTGGCGGGGTGGCTCCGAACCTGATTGCCGCGCGACGCGTCCCGTCGCTGCGCTCGAACGGAGACGACGAGATCGCATAGATCGTGGTACCGAAGGGATGGGGAATCCCTGATATTGCAGCCGAGCGAAGAGACCCTCGCTCGGCTGCTTCTATTGTGTGCCCGGCCGAACGGCGCCGCCCGTCGGACCGGTCGCGATGCGTCCGACTCTGCTGAAGCCCACCGCTAGCTTCCCGCATCCGAACGCTCATGCGCAAGATCATCCACGTCGACATGGACGCCTTCTACGCCTCGGTCGAGCAGCGCGATGCTCCGGAGCTGCGTGGCCGTCCGGTTGCCGTTGGCGGGACCTCGTTGCGTGGCGTCGTGGCGGCGGCGAGCTACGAGGCGCGGCGCTTCGGCGTCCGCTCGGCGATGCCGTCGGCACGCGCGGCGCGGCTGTGTCCCGACCTGATTTTCGTGCGCCCCCGGTTCGACGTCTATCGGATCGTCTCGCAGCAGATCAGGGAGATCTTCCATGGCTACACCGACCTGGTCGAGCCGCTCTCGCTCGACGAGGCCTACCTCGACGTGACAGAGCCGTTGAAGGGCCCTCCGTCGGCGACCCTCATCGCCGAGGCGATCCGCGCCGAGATTCGCGAGGTCACCGGACTGACGGCATCGGCCGGGGTCTCGTACAACAAGTTCCTGGCGAAGACGGCCTCGGCGATGAACAAGCCCGATGGGCTGACGGTGGTGTTGCCGGAGCAGGCCGAGGCGTTCATGGCGGCGCTGCCGATCGAGCGCTTCTACGGTGTCGGACACGTCACCGCCGCGCGCATGCGAGAGCGCGGGATCGAGACGGGCGCCGACCTGCTCGCGTGGAGCGAGGCCGACCTCGGATCGATCTTCGGCCGCGCCGGCCGCTACTACTACCGGATCGTTCGCGGCATCGACGATCGCGAGGTGCATCCGCATCGCGCGCGCAAGTCGATCGGCGGCGAGCAGACGTTCGAGCGTGACGTGCACGAACCCGAAGAGCTTGACGCGCGGCTCGTCGCGGTCGCTCGCCGGGTCGGCGAGCGCATGGAGCGATCGGAGGCGGCAGGCAGGACGGTGACGCTCAAGATCAAGTACCACGACTTCGCCATCACCACGCGCAGCCGCACGCTCTCGCACGACGTGCACACGGTCGACGAGCTGCTCGCGATCGGTCGCGAGCTGTTGCAGCAGCCGACGCCACCGCTGCGCCCCGTGCGGCTGATGGGATTGACGGTCTCAAATCTCACAGGCGAGACGCCACCGCAGCTCGAGCTCGAGCTGCGCTAGGCAATCGAGACTCACTGGGCGATGACGTGCTCAGAGGATCATCCTGACGGAGGCCCTTGCGACGACCGACACGTTGAACGTGATCTGGTTGTCGGTCGCCTCCAGACCCGCCTCGAGCGCCGCTGCGGTTCCCGGGAACAGCGTCGTCTCGATGCCGAACGTGCCACCGACGATCAAGTCCAATGACGAGGGAAGCCGCACGAGCGACGAGACGCTGCCGTCGGCCTCGATGATCGGTCGATCGCGCGAGACGTCGACCGCGCCGACGATGCCGGCGAGCGTCATTCCGACGCCGGCCCACCGGACCGGATAGACGCGGACGTTCAGCCCGCCACCGTACTGCTCGCGAACGACGCCGAGCATGCACGTGGCATCGCCCGACTCGTTCAATCCGGTGTGGTCGAACAGGGCGTGCGTGGCGAAGAGGCCGAAGGAGGCGTCGGCGGTTGGGAAGTACTCGACGGTGGCCGAGAATGTCCGGCGACCGTTCCACTGGGCCGAAAAGTCTCTGGCCGAGAACGGACTCGCCAGTCCGATCGCCATCGACGCGACCCAGTGTCGGCTGATGTCATCGTCGGGAAACAGGATCTGCTGGGCGGGAGCGGGCGCGGCCGTCACGAGTAGGAGTAGGGCCGCCAGCGTACGAAGTCGAGCGATTCGCATGGGGTTCCTCTGCATGGAGTGCTGCAGAGCGCGGGCCCAATGGACATGCCACGAACGATACGGTCGATTTCATGCCGTATCCGGGCTCGTTCGAGCCGCGATCGTGGCGGACGGTCACGAGGCGTGATCAAGAGCTCGGCGGGAGAGTCGGGTAGCGTCGGCGTGGGCGAAGGAGCGGAACGGCGAGCGGGCACGCACTCAACCATGCGGGCACGCGCTCAATGATGCGGGAACGCGGGGAACTCAGTGACACGACGTGCCTGCAGCAGGTAGCGCCAGTGGTGCAGTGCATTGAGCTGGAGCGAGTGTCCGACGAGATCGAGCAGGACGGCCGACGTGCGGTTGCGCGAGACGAGCGGAGCGATGCGCCCGGCACGCTCGATGACCTCGAGCAGTCGGCGGTTGAGCATGAGGAACCGGTTGACCGCCTGCGCGGCGTTCGTCGCCGGTGGCGCCAGCAGGGCGCCGGATGGTGAGCCGAGCGACGCTCGCGGCGAGTCGTGCAGAACGAGCGCGGGCGTTTGCGGTCTCGATCGCCATGGTCCAGGTCGGCCGCGATGGGCGGCGCCGGCCAGCACGATCATCGCCGTCAGTCTCCGCAGATCGACCTCGGTGGCGGCGCTGAGATGCTCGATGCACTGCGCGATTGACCAGGTCGAGGCATTGGGCTGCCATTCGAGCTGCGCGACCGAATGTCCGGACGTCAGATCGATGAGGTCGCCGCGGATCGACTCGAACTGTTCGCCGCAGAATCGCAGGTCGGCGGTGGTGCGATCGCCGTCGGCCAGAACCGGGTCCTTCAGAGCGCTCATGAGGTTGCCTGCGCCTGTCAAGGGATACGAGCAACGGTGTGGGTGTCTGAAGATAACGCGTCCCCACCGCAATTGTCAGCGCAGCCACGAAAAGTTCTCGCCCGTTTGCGCCACCGGGAACGGTCATGCACGAACGTCGGATCACGTACGTCTAAATAGATGTTGCAACGACTATTGTTATGACGTATATTTGTTCTGACAGGTAATTGACACTCAACTCCCACGAGGATATCACCATGGCATGGCACATCGACCCGGCGCACTCTCAGCTCGAGTTCAAGGTTCGTCACATGATGCTCTCGAACGTTCGCGGCCGCTTCGAGAACTTCACCGGCACGGTCGAGTTCGATGAGACCAACCCGCTCGACCTCAGCGTCGACGTGGAGATCGACGCGACGAGCATCTACACGCGCGAGGCGCAGCGCGACGGTCACCTGAAGTCACCGGACTTCCTGATGACCGAGCAGTATCCGACGCTGAAGTTCAAGAGCACGGGCGTCGAGAAGATCGACGACCGCACGTTCCGGCTGACCGGCGATCTGACGATCCGCGACGTGACCCGTCCAGTCGTGCTCGAGGCCGAGTACAACGGCATCGCGACCGCCCCCTGGGGCGCGACGAGTGCCGGCTTCGAGGCCCGCGGCACGATCAACCGCAAGGACTGGGGACTCGTCTGGAACCACGCGCTCGAGGCCGGCGGAGTGCTCGTCGGTGAAGAGGTGAAGATCACGATCAACGTGGAGCTCCTGAAGCAGGAGGTCGCCCAGACCGTCGAGGCGGAGCAGGCGTAGGACGACGACGAAGGGGATCGAGAAGCGGGGACGGGCCTGAGGGATCGAGAGGCGGGGACGGACCGGAGCGCGGTCGGCTGAGATGCCGATCGCGCTCGTTCCGTTTACGCGAGTGCGTTCGAGTTGCGGCGGCGCGAGTCGGCGTTCGTGCAATCATCAAGCCGTCGAGGCGCGATCGTCGCCCGGCTCGCCGGGCTGTCGCTTCAGCGGCGGGTAGGCGTGCCGGTGCTCGGCGTCGACGCCGTCGAAGGGAGCCGGCGGCGGCGTCATGATGACCTCCGGGAAGATTCTGGTCTGGAATCCCTCGAAGTCGCGCGCCCACTCCTTGTGATTGTAGACGCAGACCGGCAGGCAGGCCGAGCAGTAGTAGTGCTTCGCGAAGTAGGGGAAGCACCGGCCGGTATCGACGACGTACCGGTCGTTGCCGAGATGATCGCGGCCGGCTTCGGGACTCCGCTCGTCGGGCACCGCGTCGGCTGGACAGTAGATGCGGCACGCGCGGCAGGTGTCGCAGAAGCGCGCGATCCCCGCGTCGATCGGGTGGTCGATCTCCATCGGAATCGACGTCGCGACGCTGCCCATGCGGAAGAGGGGGCCAAGCTTCGGATGGATGATCGATCCGTGGCGGCCAAGCTCGCCGAAGCCCGCCTTCAGGCCGATCGGGATGTGCAGCAGGTTGCTGTCGCCGACCGGATGCTCGACCTCGCAGGAGTATCCGAGCGAGCGGATGTGGTCGGCGAGGTCGATCACCACCTGCCCGAGCGAATAGTAGATCCGCATGCACTCGATGGCCGCCTCGCGCGAGGGCACGGTCTGGAACTCGCGATAGCGCATCCGCTGGCCGAGCGCGATCGCATACCGCTCGGTGACGCCGCGGCCGCGGTAGATGTCCGATGGCTCGATCTCGCAGATGCCGACGATGTCGGCTCCTAACTCGAGCGCGCGCGCCTTGATGTGCGCCGATGCCTCCGCAGCCGAGGCGAACTCGTGACGCGTCGGCGCGACCTCGCCGGTGAAGCGCGGGATCTGCTCGTTGAAGATCAGTTCGTGGTAATGGCGGACCTCCGGAAGGTCGATCGTGCGGCCGCCCACGCCCTCGTACCACTCCTCCCACGCGAATGCCGGTGGCGACTCGTCCGAGGCCGCCATGACCGCGTCGAGCGATATCTGGATCGGTCGGTTCATGCGTCGCCCAGCTCCTTGTCCAGGTCGCCGAGATCCAGCTCCTCGTCGAGATCGGCGACGTCGAGATCGACATCGACATGGTCGAGATCGACATCCGCGAGATCGGCATCGGCCATCGCGCCTTCGCCCGCGCCGACGAGTTCCTCATCGAGCTCGACCGTCTCGGGCATGTCGTCGAAGGGCACGTACTGCACCTCGAGGATCCGGTAGCTCAGGTCACCGATGGGCCGCTGCACGGTGATCGTCTCGCCGACCTCGCGACGCATCAGCGCCTTGCCGAGCGGGGAGTCCATGCTGATCATCCCGCGATCGAGGTCGATCTCGTCGGGTCCGACGATGCGATAGCGCACCATCGTTCCCTTCTCACTTTCGAGGCGCACCCACGCGCCGAAGTACACCTTGCCGGCGTTCGCCTGCGACGGCGTCACGACGGTGAGCGCCTCGAGGCGCTTCTTCAGGTAGTGCAGGCGTCCGTCGATCTGGCGCAGCCGCTTCTTCCCGTAGATGTACTCCGCGTTCTCGGAGCGGTCGCCGAGGGCCGCCGCATCGGAGACCGCCTGGGTGACCTTCGGACGCTCCTCCTGCCACAACTGCCGCATCTCCTCGCGAAGGCGTCGGTAGCCCTCGGCGGTGATGTAATTCGAACGGGTCGAATCGGGTCGGTGGGGAAGGGCTTTGCGTCTCATCGTCTCGTGGTCGTTGCTGAGAAGATAACAGAACGGGCGCCCCGTGGTACGAGGCGCCCGTTGAAGCGGCCGTCACGCGAGCGAGTCGCCTCGCGCGCGTGCGACGATCACCACCAGGTGCTGTCGTCGCGGCTGCGGCCGTAGCTCTCACGGCGATCCTCGCGGCGATCCTCTGCGCGGTCGCGGCGCTCGTCCATGCGACGGCGGCGCTCGGCGTCGTCGTCGCCGAACCACGAGCGGACCTCGTCGCCGGCGCGCTCGAACATGCCGCGGTCCTCGGGGTTCGTGTCGTTCCGCAGGTCGCCGCGCCACTCGCTGCCGCGGTCGCTGCGCCAGTCGCGCTCGCGATCGAGGTCGCGGTCACGATCGCCGCGATACTCGCTCCGCGTGCCCCACGTGCCGCTCGAGCCGTAGCTGCTGCGGTTCGGGGTGTCGTAGAGCGAGCTCTGCGATGTGGGACCGTACTGGCGCGAGCGCGGATGCTCGCGGCTCCAGTCGTTGTCGTTGTCGCGGCCGTGCCATCGGTCGCTGTAGCCGGAATCCTCGAGGTGGCGGCGGCCAAAGTCGTAGTCACGACGGACCGTGCCTCCCCGATTCAGGTCGCGTTCACTTTTGCGTCCGTAGTTGTACGACGTCGACAGGCGATCGCGGTCGCCCCGGTCGGTGTCGTAACTCGTGTAGCGGCTCTCGCCGCGACGGCGGTCATCATCGTCATCGAACCACGAGCGGACCTGGTTGCCCGCGCGGTCGGCCCAGTTCTCGAGCCGGTCTCCCGTGCGCTCCGCCCAGTTCTCGACGCGATTGCCGGTCCTGCGACCCCAGTCGCGGGAGCGATCCTCCCAGTCCCGGCGTCGATACTCCTCACCGCGATCCCAGTCGCCGCTGCGATAGCGCGAACGGTCCTCGCGGTCACGATCATACGAGCGATCCATAGTGCTCCTCCTCGATCGGTGGTGTTTCACGTTCGTCGCCCCCGCGCACGTGCCCGAGACGCGAGAGCGATCAACATTCCGACAAGAATCACGCCCAAGTCGGATGGCGCAAAACGGCCGCTACCGGCCTTTCAGCCCGGTTTCGGCGCGCAGATCGGGCTGCGCGGTCATCAGCTCGATCAGGCGCTCTCCCTGGCGCGAGAGCGAGTAGTTCTCGCCGTGGCCGGCGAGAATCGACTTGGTGAGCCAGCCGTACGGAAGCTTCGAGATCTGGATGACGAACGGCCGGGGCCTCTCGACGACCTCGAGCGAGGGCTCGATCTTCAACGGAAGCCCGTGCTGCGCGAAGTAGATCGTCCACGATCGATGCTCCTCGCCGGGCTCGGCGGTGACGAGCCACGGATACCGCCGCGCCATGTCGATGACGGTCCCGCGCGGAACGGTCACCGTGTAGAAGGGAATCTCTCCCGCGACGAACTCCGCGATGCTCAGCGACGGGTTCTCGCGCAGCGCGAGGTACAGCCGCCCGACGTCAATGGCCATCAGGTTGAGTCCGTTGAACGAGCCGTGGCGGTTGACCTCGCCGCGAAAGCCCACCGGGAACCACTCGTCGAAGCGTTCGTGCAGCAGCAGGTTGATCTCGAAGTGCAGGTGGGCCCGCTCGCGGTTGATGCCGTCACCGGTATAGCCGAGGCGGCCGAGCAGCGCGCCCTGCTCGACGATGGCGCCGGAGTCGACCCAGATCTCGTCGAGGTGCGCGTACAGACTGTAGTAGCGAGAGCCATCCCAGACGTGCTCGACGACGACGTACCGGCCGTAGTTCGAATGTCCGGACGTGTCGTTGGTGTAGACGACGATGCCGTCGGCGACCGACATCACCGAATCGAGCGGGCGGCCCTGGCGATCGCGATACAGCGGGCGGATATCGATGCCGGCGTGATGCCGCAGGTGGATCGTGCCCTCGCGCGTCGAGCGGGGATTGCGCACGAAGCCGAACTTCCCGCTGTTCCATGCCTCGTCGCGCCTGGCGGCCGTCGGCATGTAGAACACGCTGTCCTCCCCGCGGAAGAGCGCGTCGTTGCTCGTCGGCAGAATAAGGTCGATCGCGGCGGCGCTGCGCCCGCCGGCGACGAATCCGGCGAGGACGAGAAGTGCGGGAAGCCACAACGAACGACGCAGCGGCCGGGTCGTCGGTATCGCTCGGGTCATGGATTCCTGGTGTTGTGAGTTTCCGGATGAGCGCCTAACCTACGGCCGTCTCATCGAATTCGCCAATGGCTTGCCCATCCCCTCCATGATCCTCTCGCTACACCGTTGCCTCCTGATCGCGATCGCCTTCGCGGCAGCCGTTTGCGCCGCAAACGCCGCGCCTCGCGTGCACGTCGTCGGCGGTGAGCAGGTCGATCTCGGCCGCGGCCGACCCGGTCGCTTCGTGCGCGATCTGGCAATCACCAACAGCGGCAGCGATACGCTCGTGATCATCGCGATCGGCTCCGGCTGCGGCTGCCTCGTTGGCGAGCCCGACCGACGCGAGCTCGGTCCCGGCGACACCGCACGCGTGCAGTTGACGATCGAGACGAGCGGACAGGTCGCCGAGGCGTGGTCCAAGGCGCTGACGATCACGACCAACGATCCCGTGCGCCCTGTCGTCGATGTCACCGTGCGCGTCTCGTTCCGACACGACGTCCGCCTGCGCTCGCTGATCAACACGGTGCATCGCGAGCCCTGCGATGGAGACTGCGCGTGGACGATCGAGCTCGAGAACATCGGCGAGATGCCATTGACGGTGCAGCCTCCGCTCGCCGAGGAGATGCGTGGACTCGACGTTCGATTCGACGTCCACGAGCCGCGCGTTCTCGCGCCCGGCGAGACGCTGCGCGTCACCGCCCGCGTTGCCGTGCTCGGCGGAGAGGAGTTCCCGTCGGCCCGCGTGCTGCTGACGACGTCCAGCCAGCTCGACAGCGAGCTCCACGTCATGTGGTTCTACGCGCCCGAGACAAAGTAGAAGAGGCAGGCCATCGCGTCGCGGCCGCGCGCTCGTACGCGCTGCGCACCGACGTGACGGCATGGCGATCACCACTCCGATGGCACCCGCTCCTCGTCGAGCTCGATCGTCTCCCCGTCGGGGAGGATGTGCTCGACGTGCGCGCCGCGCTTCTTCAGCGGGATCGAGAGCATTGCGACGCGATGGCAGTTCGCACGCGGAGTCGCGTGGGTCGTCAACGGGCGGCTCTCCGAGCACATGATCGCGATCGGCGCCTCGCGCGCGAGCTCGACGATCCGATCGAGACCGCGGGCGAGCTCCTGCGGCGGCGCGATGACCTTGCCGCCGCACTCCGGAAGGTGCTCGTAGCCGATGCCGGCCGCGGCCAGCGCGCGCGCGAGCGCGGCCTGGTTGAACTGCGGCCACCGAGAGCGCGGCGCGCTGCGCACGTCGCACACGACGGCGACGCCGCGGCGGGTCAGATTCGCGATGAACGCGTCGATGGGCGAGCGGCCGTGGCCGATCGTATAGATGGTGTTCATGGTGAAAAGAGGGGAATCTCGGCAGTGCGGAGGCTGTTTGCAGCAGAGATTTACGTCCACACGACGGAATCCCACTTGCAGCGATCGATGACGTTTGGGCATATTGCGCCCGGTCCAGTTTCCATCGCTTTTCGTTTCCCGGTTTCCCAGGCGATTTCCCCCGCTCACGCTCGTGTTCCCTGCACGGGCAATCGCGTCGTGCCGCGTCGGTCCATCGAGACGCGGCGGTTCGCGACGAGCTCCCTGATCAGTGAGAGGTCCAGCTCATGCTTCCCTGTCGTGCCCCACGGGTGCGCCCGCTCCGCGTCGATGCGAGCCGGCACACCGTCGCGTTGCGTAGTGCCCCAACCAACTCCTTGAATAGTTCGGCACGCGCCGCAGTGCGCAATGCCTCACGCGTCGCGTCTCGCGGTGCGTCTCTCGCCGCACTTCTTCTCCTCATCATCTCCGTAGGCTCCACGACCGCCCGATCCCAGCCAGCCGCCGACACGTCGCTTGCGCCGGCCAGCGCCGGACGTGACGTCATGGCCATCGGCGACATCGTCTCGGAGATCGAAAGCGAGGACCCGTCCGCGCGGCACCGTCCGCAGAACCTCGGACCCTCGGTGAACTCGCGAGGCACCGAGCTCGGACCGGTGATCGCCCCCGACGGGCGCACGCTCTTCTTCACGCGCGGCGGCGCGCGCGGCAACCAGGACATCTGGTACTCACACGCGGATTCGAGCGGCGGCTGGTCGCCGGCGGTGCGGATGCCCGAGCCACTGACCAATCCGTACAACAACTTCGTCGAGTCGGTCACGCCCGACGGCAACACGCTGCTCGTCGGCGGTCGCTATCTCGGCAACAGCTCGATCGTCACCGGGCTGGCGCTCGCGCACCGCACGCGCGACGGCTGGAGCACGCCGGAGCCACTGCGCATCACCAACTACTACTCGCGCTCGCGGTCGGTCTCGAGCTGTCTCGGCAGCGACGGCGGCACGATCGTCATGTCGCTCGAGCGCGAGGGCGGACTCGGCCGGCAGGATCTCTTCGTCAGCTTCCGCGGCGGCGACGGCGGGTGGAGCGAGCCGATGAGTCTCGGCGCCTCCGTCAACACGCCCGATGCCGACTTCGCGCCCTTCCTCGCGGCCGACGGCGTGACCCTGTACTTCGCGAGCAAGGGCCACGGCGGCTTCGGCGATGCGGACATCTTCGTGACGCGGCGGCTCGATGCGACGTGGCGCAACTGGACTCCCCCGGTGAATCTGGGTCCGACGATCAACTCCGGCGAATGGGATGCCTACTACGTCATCCCGGCCAGCGGAGAATTCGTCTACTTCGGCTCCGCGAGCAACGCGATCGGTGAGAGCGATCTGGTGCGCGTGTCGCTGCCGGCGTCGGTGCGACCGCAGCCCGTCGCGCTCGTCTCCGGCCGCGTCGTCAACAGCGAGACCGGCGATCCGGTCGAAGCGACGATCCGCTACGAGACGCTCCCCGATGGACTCGAGATCGGCACCGCACGTACCGATCCGCGCACCGGATCGTACGCGATCGCGTTGCCCGCGGGATCGGTCTACGCGTTCCGGGCGGAGGCCGACGGCTTCCTCGGCATCGGCGACAACGTCGACGTCACGACCCTCGAGCACTTCATCGAACAGAGCCGCGACCTGGCGATGGTTCCGTTCGAGGCAGGCCAGGTGATCGCGCTGCAGAACATCTTCTTCGACTTCGCGAAGGCCGACCTGCGTCCGGAGTCCTACCCCGAGCTCGATCGACTCGCCGGGCTGCTCGAGGTCAACCCCGCGCTCGAGATCGAGATCTCGGGGCACACCGACGGCATCGGCTCGGCCGTTGCCAACGAGCGCCTCTCGGATGCCCGGGTCGCCTCGGTCGTCGCATGGCTCGTCGGCGAGGGCATCGATGCCGCGCGCCTGCACACGCATCGCTATGGCGAGTCGATGCCGATCGCGCCGAATGGGACGGATGAGGGGAGGCGGAAGAATCGGAGGGTGGAGTTTCGGATTGTGCGGCGATGAGGATGAAGGGACCAAGGGACCAAGGGACGAAGGGATCTAGGGACGAAGGGACGTAGAGACCAAGGGGGAAAGGGAGGTCGGGGAGCAGCGTTCGGCGGGATTGCGGGCGATTGGGGGCCTGAGAATTTTGGTTGAGGGTTGCGCCGGGGTATCGTCCGGGGTAGGGTTACGTGTGGCGTTGTATATTCAGGGCCGCCTGCGCATCGCGGGTGCTGCTGCTTACGGCGGCAGATGCCTCTGTCGGCCGGCCACGTGCCGTGGCGGGCGCGGGAGGCATCGATCACACTATCCGTCTATTCCAGACTCACCTATGGCGACAACCCCCGGCGTCCTGCCGCGCATCCTGGCTGCGCGCAACAATGAAGTGCTCGAGGACTGGATTCGCTTTCAGCGCAGCGGCGGCTCGAAGGGCTCCGTGATGACGAACGAATCGGAGCTGCGGTCGCAGGCGAAGGAGTTCCTCGGACTCTTCGAGCGCGCGCTGCGTTCGGCCGACACCGACGTGATGTCGCCGGCATGGGCCGAGGTCCGCGAGTTCCTCTCGCGGCTGTCGCGGGTGCGCGCGCAACAGGGCGCAACGCCGGCTGACACGGCCATGTTCGTCTTCTCGCTGAAGCAGGCGCTCTTCGTGCACCTGCGCGCGGAGCCCGACATCGCCGCCGACGCCTTCGCCGACGAGGTCTGGGCCTCGACGCTGTTGCTCGACCGTCTCGGCCTGTACACCACCGAGCTGTACCAGAAATCACGCGAAGAGGTCATCGCCCGCCAGCAGCAGGAGCTCCTCGAGCTCTCGACGCCGGTGGTTCGGCTGTGGGAGGGAGTGCTCGCGTTGCCGCTGATCGGCACGCTCGACAGCGCGCGGACGCAGATCGTGATGGAGAATCTGCTCAACGAGATCGTCAGCACGGGCGCGGCGATGGCGATCATCGACATCACCGGCGTGCCGACTGTCGACACGCTCGTCGCGCAGCACCTGCTCAAGACCGTCGCCGCCGCGCGGCTGATGGGCGCCGACTGCATCATCAGCGGCATCCGGCCGCAGATCGCGCAGACGATCGTTCATCTCGGTGTCGATCTCGAGGACGTGATCACCAAGGCGACGCTTGCCGACGCGTTCATGCTCGCACTTCACCGCAACGGGCTGGGCGTGCGTCGCGTCGCCGCCGGCGCGGGCAACCAGTAGGAGAAGCCACCTGTGGAACGGATCCCCATTCTGAAAATGGGTCGCTACCTGCTGGTCACGATCCAGGTCGACATGCACGACCGCCTGGCGCTGACCCTTCAGGACGACCTCACCGAGCGCATCGTTCGCGATCGTGCGCGCGGCGTGCTCATCGACATCTCGTCGCTCGAGATCGTCGACTCGTTCATCGGGCGGATGCTCGGCAATCTCGCGGCGATGTCGCGCGTGCTCGACGCGCAGACGGTGGTCGTCGGCATGCAGCCGTCGGTCGCGATCACTCTCGTCGAGCTCGGGCTGTCGCTGGCCGGCATCCGCACGGCCCTCAATGTCGAGCGGGGCATGGAGCTGCTGCGGTCGTCGATGGGTCCCACCGAAGAGATGCACGATGACAGTAGCCAAGACTGAAGTCATCGACATCCGCTCGTCCGAGGACATCGTTCGCGTGCGCCAGTCGGTGCGCGCGTTTGCCGTCGAGATCGGACTCAGCCTCGTCGATCAGACGAAGGTCGTGACCGCCGCGAGCGAGTTGGCGCGCAACACGCTCGACTACGGTCTCGGCGGGATTGCCGTGCTCGAGATCGTCGAGGACGCGCCGCGGCGCGGAGTCCGCGTGACGTTCGAGGACAAGGGCCCCGGAATCCCGGACATCGAGCTCGCGCTACGCGATGGATACACCAGTGGCGGCGGACTCGGCCTTGGGCTCAGCGGCGCACGCCGGCTCTGCAACGAGTTCGAGCTCGACTCGCGCGTCGGCGAGGGAACACGAGTGAGAATCACCCGATGGAAATCGTGATCCCGGGCACGCTCTGCGTTGCCGTTTCCGATGCCTCGATGGTCGCCGAAGCGCGCCGCCGCGTCGCCGTGCTGTCAATGGAGACGGGCTTCAGCGAGACACAGGCCGGACGCCTGGCGATCGTCACGACCGAGCTCGCGACAAACCTCGTCAAGCATGCCGACGGCGGCGAGCTCTATCTGGTACCGACCCAGACACCGGCGGGTCCGGCGATCGACCTGCTCGCGGTCGACCGCGGCGGCGGCATGAGCGACGTCGATGCCTGCCTGCGCGACGGCTTCTCGACTGCGGGCAGTCCGGGCACCGGGCTCGGCGCGATCTCGCGACTGTCGAGCGTCTTCGACATGCACACGATCGTCGGCGCCGGCTCGGTCGTCCACGTGCGCATCTTCGGACGCGGCGAGCCCGTCGCGGCGAGTCTGCCGCGCGCGGATGTCTTCGGGCTCTGCCTCGCGTATCCCGGACTGACGACCGTCGGCGACGCGTGGATCCATCGTCAGCGTGGCGCGCGCGAGGTCGTCCTCGTCGTCGACGGGCTCGGCCACGGCGACCCGGCTACGCAGGCCTCGCAGGAGGCGCTCACAGCGTTCGCGCGCACGGCCGACGACGCATCGCCGGCGGAGATCCTCGAGGAGCTCCACCTGTCGCTGCGCAGCACGCGCGGCGCGGTCGCGGCGGTCGCGAGCATCGATTTCGAGCGTGAGGAAATGACCTACGGCGGCGTCGGCAACATCGCCGCGATGATCGTCTGCGGCAGTGAGACGAAGCGGCTGATGTCGCACAACGGAACGCTCGGCGGCAACGCGCCACGGCTGCGCCAGCTTCCATATCCGTTCGTCAGGGGATCGCTCCTGGTCATGAGCAGCGACGGTCTCTCGACTTCAGTCGATGTCGTACGATACCCAGGCCTCGGCGCGCGCAGCGCGGCCGTCGTCGCGGGCACGCTGATGCGGGACTTCCGACGCGAGCGCGACGACGCGACCGTCGTCGCCATTCGCGAAGCCAGATCGACGCCATGAGCGCTTCACGTTCCATCCCCATCCTCACCTCGCGCATCGAAGCCGAGCGCGACGTCGTGCTCGCGCGACGGCGCGCGTGGCAGCTTGCCGAGCAGCTCGGATTCGACGTCCAGGAGCGCACGCGCATCGCCACGGCCGTCAGCGAGATCGCGCGGAACACCTACAGCTACGCCGGCGGCGGAAGCGTCGACTTCTCGATCGAAGGCGAAAGCGAGCCTACACTCGTCGTGATCTTCGGCGACACCGGTCCCGGCATCGAGCGCATCGACGACATTCTCCGCGGGCGCTATCATTCACAGACCGGCATGGGCCTCGGAATGATCGGCGCGCGCAGGCTGATGGACGAGTTCTCGGTCGAGACCGCGCCCGGAGCCGGCACGACCGTTCGACTGGCCAAGAGGATTCCGCTCCGCGGCACGCCGCTGTCGACGCGCCGCGCGGTCGAGATCGCCGGCGCCCTCGCCACCGCCGGACCGTACGATCCGGCGGAGGAGGTGCAGCGGCAGAATCGCGAGCTCATGGCGCTGCTCGACGAGCTCGGTCGGCGCCAGGAGGATCTGCAGCGGCTCAACGCCGAGCTCGAGGACACCAATCGCGGCGTCGTTGCGCTGTACGCCGAGCTCGACGAGCGTGCCGAGCGTCTGCGCGAGGCGGACGAGATCAAGTCGCGATTCCTCTCGCACATGAGCCACGAGTTCCGCACGCCGCTGAGCTCGATCCTGGCGCTCGCGCGCCTGCTGCTCGATCGCACCGATGGTGAGCTCTCGAGCGAGCAGGAGAAGCAGGTGACGTACATCCGCCGCAGCGCCGAGGATCTCACCGAGCTCGTCAACGATCTGCTCGATCTGGCGAAGGTCGAGTCGGGCAAGACCGATGTCAATAACGAGCGCTTCAGTGTCGAGTCACTCTTCGGCGCGCTGCGCGGCGTGATGAGGCCACTAATGACCTCCGATGCCGTGTCCCTGAACTTCGAGATGCCGGAAGGGCCGATCGAGATGTACAGCGACGAATCGAAGATCGCGCAGATCCTCCGGAACCTCATCTCGAACGCCATCAAGTTCACCGAGCATGGCGAAGTCCGCGTCACCGCGCGCCCAGGCGACGACGGCGCAACGGTCGTGTTCACCGTCACCGATACCGGCATCGGCATCGGCCCGGACGACCTCGAGGTGATCTTCCAGGAATTCGGACAGGTGCGCAACCGGTTCCAGCGACGCGTCAAGGGGACCGGGCTCGGTCTGCCGTTGTCGCGGCGCCTGGCCGAACTGCTCGGCGGCGGACTCTCGGTCTCCAGCGATGTCGGAAAGGGATCGCGCTTCACGGTGACGCTCCCCTGGGCCAGCAGCCCGCTGCCGGAGGACTCGACCGTCGCCGAGGACGACCGCCAGCACCTTCGCGTGCTCGTCGTCGACGACGAGCCGGCGCCACGCTACCTGCTGCGCCGACTCCTCGAGGAGCAGGGCTGCACCGTGCTCGAGGCCTCCGGCGGCGTGCAGGGTCTGGCGATGGCGCTGAGCGAGGGGCCGGACCTCATCCTGCTCGATCTGGTCATGCCCGACCTCGGCGGTCTCGAGGTCGCCGATCAGCTTCGCCAGAACCCGGAATCGTCGGATATTCCCATCCGCGTCGTAACCTCGAAAGTGCTGACGGAGGACGAGAAGAGCGAGCTCTCAGCGCGCTCGATCGAAGTCGTCGCGAAGGCCTCCGTCTCGCGCGACGTGGTGAAGGACATCGTTCGCGGCTTCGCGCGGCCTTCCTCACGACAGTAGACCCGGCGTGACCCCCATGGCCTGGACGATTCTCAACATCGACGACGACGAGGCGGGCCGGTACTCGGTCAATCGCCTGCTGCGTCGCGAAGGCTACGACGTCCTCGACGCGGCGACCGGCCGCGAGGGCTACGAACTGGCGCGCTCGCACACGGTGGATCTCATCGTGCTCGATGTCAATCTGCCCGACGCCAACGGCATCGATCTGTGCCGAACGCTGAAGGACGACAGGCTCACCGCGACGATTCCGGTTCTCATGCTCTCCGCGTCGTTCATCGGCGCGGAGGATCGCATCCGCGGACTCGAGCTCGGCGCCGACGGATACCTGACGGAGCCCCTCGAGCCCGAAGTACTCCTCGCCCACGTCAAGGCGCTGCTGCGAATGCGCCAGGCCGAGCGGGGACTCGAGCGGGCGCTGGTCGCGGCCGAGCAGGCAAACAACGCCAAGGACCATTTTCTCGCCGTGCTCTCGCACGAGCTTCGAACGCCGCTCAATCCGATCATGGGCGCCATCGAGCTGTTGTCGGGGATGCGGCTCGACGACGACGTCAGGGCGCTCCTGCAGATCATCCAGCGCAATGCGCTGCTCGAGGCGCGGCTCATCGACGACCTGCTCGACATCACACGCATCGAGCGCGGAAAGCTCACGATGCACCTCGAGTCGGTCGGGCTTCACAAACTCGTCGACGACGTCGTCAGCATTTTCCGGCCCGAGTTCCTCGTCAAGCACCTGCAGCTCGGCGTGGAGCTCACCGCGACCGACCAGGTCGTGCGCGCCGACGCCGCGCGCCTGCAGCAGGTGATCTGGAACCTCGTCAAGAACGCGTTGAAGTTCACACCGGCGGGAGAGACGATCACGGTGCGCACGGACAACCCCGGCCCCGGACGCATTCGCCTCACTGTCGCGGACACCGGCATCGGAATCGAAGAGCATCAGCTCGCGACGATCTTCAACGCCTTCGACCAGGGCTCGGAGATGATGCATCAAACCTTTGGAGGGCTCGGGCTGGGTCTTGCGATCAGTCGCGGCATCGTCGACTCGCACGGCGGCGTGCTGACAGCGGCGAGTGCAGGCAAGGGCTTCGGCGCGGTGTTCACGATGGAGCTCGAGACGGTGAGCGAATCTCCCGCTGTGGCTGATGTGCCCGCAGCGCCGGGGGCTGGGCGTTCACTGCGGATTCTCTTCGTCGATGATCACGTCGACACGACGTCGACGATCAAGCTGCTGCTGGAGCGCCGCGGATACTCGGTCGTCGCCGTCGGCAACGTCGCCAGCGCGCTCGAGGCGGCGTCGCGCGAGCGCTTCGATCTGCTCGTGACCGACATCGGACTGCCCGACGGATCGGGACTCGACCTGATGCAGCAGCTCGGCGGTGACGGCGGCATCACGGGAATTGCCGTCAGCGGGTACGGCATGGAAAGCGACATCGACGCAAGCCGCCGCGCCGGCTTCTACGCGCATATCACAAAGCCGATGAACATCGACGAGCTCATCGCGGTCATCGAAGGCGCGGTCGACGATCGCGTCGATCAATAGCGCGAACGGGCCACGCAAGAACTCCGGGTCGTGCCAATGGAGCACTCATCAGAACCCGCGCACGACCCGCGCGCGCGGTACGACGATCGCCTGCGACGCTTCGCTCTTGAAGCGCGTGCGCTCGACGGCCGTGACCGCCGCATCTCCTGGCTTCGCCTCGGCGCCTTCGTCGCATCGCTCGCGTCGCTGGCCGTCGCCTTCTGGGTCGTACCGGAGTCGCCCGGTGTCTGGTACGCCATCGCGGCCGTTGCCTTCGCCACCTTCCTCGCGCTCGTCTGGCTTCACACGAAGCTCTCCGCCCGTCAGCGACGCGTCCGTGCTCTCGTCCGGCTGAACACCGAGGCGCTGCATCGGATCGCGCGCACGTGGGAGGCGCTTCCCACCGCCGAACATCCCGCTCGACATCTGGACGATCCCGTTGCGCGCGATCTGATGATCTTCGGCGCTGCCTCGCTCTATCAGATTCTCGGACCGCCCGGAACGCGACACGGCCGCGAGACGCTTGCCGACTGGCTCACGTCCGCCGCCGAACCGGCCGAGATCGGCGCCCGACAGAACGCCGTCGCGGAGCTCGGACCGATGCTCGAGCTGCGGCAGGAGCTCGCCTGGCGCGCCGAGGCGGCCGGCAGGCTCGATCCGGAGCCGTTTCTCGAGTGGGCCGAGGGCGAGCCCTGGCTGGCGCGTCGTCGCTGGCTGCTGTGGGTCTCGAGAGCGCTGCCGGTGCTCCTCGTGCTCGCCGCGATCGCGCAGCTCATCGGTCTGGTCGAGCAGCCGATCTGGGGCACGATCCTTTTCGTCAACATCGTGATCAGTCTCGCCTACGGTGAGACGATCCACACGATCTTCGAACGCGTCTCCTCGCGACGGGGGAATCTCGCCGCGTTCGAGGAGCCGTTTGCGATCGCGACCGGGGCAGAGGTTTCGAGCGAGCGGCTGCACGACCTCCAAGGGCGAATGTCGGCCGAGGGAGCGCCCGCCGATCGGCGGATGCGCTCGCTCTCGACGCTCGTCGAGCTCGCCGGACTCCATCACTCGCAGATGACCTACCTGCCGATCCAGGCGCTGACGCTCTGGGACTTTCACGTCCTCGACGCGCTCGAGCGCTGGCAGGCGAGATCCGGGCGCGCGTCGCGGCGATGGCTCGTCGCGCTCGGCGAGCTCGAGGCCCTCTCGGCGCTCGCGACGCTGCGCTTCGACGAGCCGGACTGGACGTTTCCGGAGGTTGTGGAGCGTGAGGACTCGGTGGTCGATGCGAAGGGGCTGGCGCATCCGTTGATCAACGTGTCGCGGCGCGTGGCGAACGACGTGACCGTGGGGCCCGCCGGGACGTTCCTGCTCGTGACCGGTTCGAACATGTCCGGCAAGAGCACGCTGCTTCGCGCGATCGGCATGAACGTGGTGCTCGCGCAGGCCGGGGCGCCCGTGTGTGCAGCCCACCTGCGTCTGCCGCCGCTGGAGCTGGCGACGAGCATCGTCATCGAGGACTCGCTCGCCGACGGCGTCTCGTTCTTCATGGCGGAGCTGCGCAGGCTGCGCGACATCGTCACGCTCGCCGACGCCTGTCGCGCGCGCGGCAGGCGTCTGCTCTACCTCCTCGACGAGATCCTCCGCGGGACCAACGCGGTCGAGCGCCAGATCGCCGCGCGCCGCGTCATCGCGCACCTGCTCGACACCGGCGCGATCGGCGCGGTCTCGACGCACGACACGGGCCTGGCCGCCATCGACGAGCTTGCCGCCGCGACGATTCCGGTGCACTTCCAGGAGACGATCAACAGCGATGGCGACGGCGCGATGAGCTTCGACTACCGTCTGCGTGAAGGGATGGCCACGACGACCAACGCGCTGAAGCTGCTGGAGCTCGTCGGTCTCGGCCAGGCGAGTCCGACGCCGCGGGACTGAGCCAGTCGATGCGCCGCGCACGCAGGCATCCACCGATCCACCATCAATTCTCTACGACGACCCTGCACGTCGCGACGTGACGGCCGACGGACACGCGCGCGAAGTACGTTCCCGCCGCGAGATCGGCGTCGAGCCTGACGACCGCCGTGCCGGCATCGAGCATCGCTCCGGGTGCGGTGGCGACGCGGCGACCGGCGGCATCGAAGAGCGCGACGTCGACGACTTCGCGCGCCGGCAATTCGA
>Ga0247823_10001226_pt1 | contig 21375 bp, 24 predicted proteins | sample 13C_PalmiticAcid_2_FD_192426 | JGI IMG/M metagenome (GOLD analysis project Ga0247823, IMG submission 192426) | Soil microbial communities from agricultural site in Penn Yan, New York, United States - 13C_PalmiticAcid_Day30 | ecosystem: Environmental > Terrestrial > Soil > Agricultural land... | reverse complement strand
GGGTTCATTCTTCGGATCAGAACCAGGATCGAGCCCGTCAGTCACCGATGAACATGAGATACCCATTGGCGCGGAGCGCGATCGACGCGGACCTCCGCAGCAGGTCGACGGCCACCCGTTCGGCATCGGTCCGCACCTCGATTCCGTCGATCTGATCGAGGATCATGCCCAGTTGGTGCCGGTTGAACATGGTGTCGCCGTAGCGGTAGACCCCCCGGACCACGCTGGTATCGGGCTGGGCCGCGCACAGCCGGAACAACGTCTCCTCCGCATCGTCCCCGAAGCGCTGCAGCTCAGCGTGGTTCATGTCCTGCACAACAATGTCCAACGCCACCTGGTACCTACTCGTCTCCCGCGGGGTGCATTTTCTGATAATCCCTGGCATCGATGTCCCAGCCCACACTCGCCCACAGCGACGTAGCGGTCTCGCGCCTGTCGGGCCGACGTGCCCGCGGTACGCACGCTGTCGATGCGGCGATACCGCTCCAACTGCCAGACAGGACCTCGCCGACGCGGCCGTCGAGACTATCGAGCTTCAGCGGCGTTGGTCTCACCCTGTTGCAGATAGCTGCCGACCGCTACTCCGAGCGAAACTGGTCCAGCGCGGCAAGGGAATTCAGCAGTTGCGAGCCCCCGTCATAGATCAGGTCGGACAGATAATTGCCGAGCCCACTTACTTCATCGGATACGACGGACAGACCGTCACCCGGATTCCGGGTCCCCCGGAGATGCTCACATCGGCCAATGCTATTCGCGCACTGACAGTTTGAACAGAGTGGACACGTTCCGCGAAGCTACCTCGGCGCAGCTGCTCCGGTGGTGGGCGCACCCGCGGGGAGGGCCGACATCGACTGCCAGGTGGGCCAGTCGATGGACCAGTCGTAGATGTCGCCGTCGGCCTGGGAGAGGGGAATGGAGGTGCCGGTGACCTCGACCGGGTCGCCGTAGCGGGCGGTCGGGAAGTAGGCCTGGGCGTCGGCGGGTGAGAGGTTGATGCAGCCGTTGGTGACGTTGGACGAGCCCTGGGCCGACAGGGATTCGGGGTTGGCGTGGATGAATTCGCCGTTGTTGGAGATGCGCACGGCCCAACGTTCGCGAACGTTGGTGTAGTACGGCGGATTCGACATCATGAAGTCCTCGTACTTCTCGGTGACCACGTGGGTGCCCGAGCGGGTGACGTTGCGCGGCTCGTTGCCCTCGCCGTAGGAGACGGCGAAATCGAAGACGGTGACGCCGTCTCGGACCACCTGCATGCGATGACTCGGCGCGTCGGCGATCACGATCTGACTGCGGCCGATGGTGAAATCGGAAGTCAGGTCGGAGTCGCCGTAGGCGCCGCCGCCCAGGTCGACGCCATAGAGCTCGGCCGCGACATGCACGGTGGTGCCGGGCGTCCAGTAGTCCTTGGGCCGCCAGTGCACCCGCGAACCGCCGTCGTCGGGCAGCCACGCCCACGAGCCCTCGGTGCCGGGGTCGGTGGTGACGGTGAGCGCCTTCTCCACCACCGCCTTGTTCGTGACCGGGCCCGTGAACTTGATGATGATCGGGGCCGCGATGCCGACCTCCTGACCGTCCCCGATGTTGATCGTGGCCGGGATCGTCGACTTCGGCGTCAACGTGGTGAAGGTGCCGTCGATCGGGACCGGCTTGCCGTCGGTGCCGATCGCCGTGCCGGTCCAGGTGTAGGTGGTGTCGTAGCCCAGCGGCTCGGTGACCTGGTAGCTCGCGCGATCGGGCCCGAAGGTGCCCGCGACCTGCTTGCCGTTGGCGTTGGTGAGTGCGATCTGATCGATCCGGCCGTCGGCGACGGTCACCGACACGGGGGTGACCGGCGCGACGTCGGTCGCGCCCGCCGCGGGCGTCACGGTGACCCGGGCGACCGGGCCCGCGGGTGCGGCGTCGCCGCCGGGTCGGTCGATGGTGCAGCCCGTCAGCACGACGAGCACCGCCAGCAAGATCACCGCAACCACGGGGCGTCCGCGCCGAACTCCCACGCCACGCCTGTCGGCGGCCAACGCGCGCCGGACATGCCGAACTGCCGTCCCGCGCGCACGCGACGAGGCGGTTACCGAAGGTTTGCTCACGGCATCGAATGTACGCCGGGCTACCGACCGGGCCGCGCGACCGCCGGGCTCAGAGGGTCAGGCCGACCGTCACCGGCTCCGGTTCCAGCCGCACGCCGAACCGTTCCTCGACGCCGGCGCGGACCGTGCGAGCCAGCTCGACGATGTCGGCGGCGGTGGCCGCGCCACGGTTGGTCAGCGCGAGGGTGTGCTTGGTGGAGAGCCGGGCCGCGGCCTGCTCGCCGGGGAAGCCCTTGGCGAAGCCGGCGCGCTCGATCAGCCAGCCCGCCGAGAGCTTGGTGCCGTCGGGCGCGGGGTAGGTCGGCACCGACACCTCGCCGAGATGAGCGGTGATGGCCCCGAGCACCTGCGGCAGCCGGTCCTCGGGCACCACGGGATTGGTGAAGAACGAGCCCGCGCTCCAGGTGTCGTGGTCGGCGGGGTCGAGCACCATGCCCTTGCCCGCGCGCAGCCGCAGCACCTCCGCGCGCACGGCCGCGGCCGGACGGGACTCGCCGTCGCCCGCGCCGAGCACCCTGGCCAGTTCGCCGTAGCGCAGCGGGGCGCTCAGCCCGGACGGGTCGAGCGCGAACTCCACCGCCAGCACCACCGCGTCGTCGCTGTGCTTGAGCACGCTGGTGCGGTACGCGAAGCCGAGTTCGCCCGGCTCGGCCCAGCGGACCGCACCGGTCGTGCGATCGAGCAACCGCACCCGGCGCAGCAGCGTGGACACCTCGGCGCCGTACGCGCCGACGTTCTGCACCGGCGTCGCCCCGGCCGAGCCGGGAATCCCCGACAGGCATTCCAGCCCGCCCAGGCCGGCCGCCACGGTCGCCGCGACGACCGCGTCCCAGTTCGCCCCCGCCTCGGCGAACACGCTGTCGGCGCCGATCCGCACACCGGTGGTGCCCACCCGGACGACGACCCCGTCGAAGCCGGCGTCGTCGATGAGCAGGTTGGACCCACCGGCGATCAGCAGCACCCGGATCCCGGCCGCGTCCAGCGCCGACACCGTGGCGATCAGCGCCTCGGTGCTGTCGCATTCGGCGACCAGCGCGGGCCCGCCGACCCGCAGGGTCGTCAGTTCGGACAAACGCACCGATTCCCGCACCACCGCGCCGGTATCGGCGAGGAGGTCACGCACCTGATCGGCGGACACCACCTGAGTTGTTCCCACGTCACAAGACGGTAGCCTGTCGCGCATGGCTACACCTCTGGCGTACACGGCTCGCTACACCAAGCCGGTCGAGGCCGTGCGCGCGGCGTTCTCCGACGAGCAGTACTGGAAGGCTCGTATCGAGGAGGTCGGCGGGCCCGGCGCCCGGCTGGATTCCTTCGGCATCACCGGTGACCAGGTGCGCGTGCAGATGGTCCAGTCGATCCCCGCCGATCAGCTGCCGCCCGCGATCACCGCGGTGCGCCCCGGCGACCTGGTGATTCCGCGCACCGAGAGCTACACCGGCACGACCGGCACCATCGAGGCCCACGTCGACGGCGCGCCCGCCAAGGTCAGCGCCATCGTCACCCTGACCGACGAGGGCACCGGCTCGGTCGCCACCATCAGCGGCAGCATCGAGGTGAAGATCCCGCTGTTCGGCGGCAAGATCGAGGCCGCGATCTCCGAGCACCTGCTGGAACTGCTGGCCAACGAGGCCGGCTTCACCGAGCAGTGGCTCGCCGCCCACTGATTCCGCTCCGCACACCTGAAGCCCGGCGGGCCCGACCCGAGGGAGGGCAGGCCGACGACGTCGACCGTCGGCGGCCGTCCCGCCGGGACACAAGGGGCCGCCGACTCGAGCGCACCAGCGCTCCAAATACACTGCTCCCTCATGGCACGTCGACTTGACTACTCCGCCCGCTACCCGCTGCACACCGCCGAAGAGCTCTACGCGGCGCTGCAGAGCAGGGATTACTGGGAAGCGCGCGTCGCCGAGATGCGGAAGTACTCCCCGCACAACGAGGTGATCAGCCACGAGGTGAGCGACTCCGGCATCGATGTGGTGCTCGCCCACACCCTGCCGCGCGAGATGCTCCCCGAGATCGCCCAGACGGTGATGCGCAAGGACATGGTCATCACCCGCAAGGAGAGCTGGGGCCCGTTCGAGCGCGAGGAGACCGAGGGCACCTTCTCCGCCTCGATCCCGGCCGGCCCGGGCAGCCTCAACGGCGACATCCGGCTGTTCCCCACCGAGACCGGCGCGACCATGCGCTTCTCCCCCACCGCCAAGGTGTTCATCCCGATGGTCGGCCCGCGCCTGGAACAGCTGATGCTGGTGAACCTCGTCGACCTGTTCCGGGCCGAGCAGGAGGAGACCTCGCGCTGGCTGGAAGAGGCCGCCGCGAAGAAGACGGTCTGACGCACTCGCGCCCCGACGACCGCCGTGGACCGCAAACGACCGCTCCCGGTCGGCACCATCACCCGCGGCACGACCGGCGTCAACCGCCTGCGCCGCAGCGACCGCTGGCTGACCCACGACGACTTGGTGACCGAGCGCCTGCGCGCGGCCGCCGATCCGCTGATCGTCGACCTCGGCTACGGCGCCGCGCCGTGGACGACGTTCGAACTGGCCGCGCGGCTGCGCACCGTGCGCCCCGATCTGCGGGTGGTCGGGCTCGAGATCGACCCCGCCAGGGTCGTCGAGGGCCGCGACGGTGTGCGCTTCGCCCGCGGCGGTTTCGAGTTGGCCGGACTGCGCCCGGTGCTGGTCCGCGCGTTCAACGTGCTGCGCCAGTACCCGGAGGACGCCGTCCCCGACGCGTGGTCGCGCATCCGGTCGAATCTCGCGCCCGGCGGTCTGCTCGTCGACGGCACCTGCGACGAACTCGGCCGCCGCTGCGCCTGGGTGCTGCTCGACCGGCACCGCCCGCTCTCGCTGACGCTGGCCTGGGACCCGTTCACCGTCGAGCGCCCGTCCGATATCGCCGAGCGACTCCCGAAAGTGCTGATCCACCGCAATATTCCGGGCGAACCGGTGCACGCGCTGCTCACCGCGGCCGACCGCGCCTGGGATCGCTCGGCGGCGCTGGCCCCGTTCGGTCCGCGTATCCGCTGGCGCGGGGCCGCGGAGCTGTTGCGCGAGAGCGGTTTTCCGGTGCGCGCGTATCGCCGCCGGATGCGCGACTGCGTGCTGTCGGTGCCGTGGCAGGTGGTCGCGCCGAACGGCTGGTCAGACGCCGGTTAACGCCCGGCGCACCCGTTCGGCCGCACGCGGGGCGAGTTGCTGTCCGCCCCACCAGATCTCGTCGATGTCGCAGCGGTGGATGGCGACCGCGTCGGCGACCACCTCGTCCAGCGCCGACTGCGAGATCTCGGTCTCGGCCAGATCGAGCACGGTGCGCACCGGCGTGGTGACCAGGAACGGCCCGGCCGACTCGACATCGGGCCCGTCCAGTTTGCGCCGGGTCAGCACCAGTCGCGGCGTCACCGGCGGACGCCCCGCCGACACCGACAGGTGCAGGAACCGCGGCTGTAATCGGCCGATCCCGTGCAGCTCGGCAGCGCTCTGATACGACACCGCCGCGGCGCCGTCGAACCAGGCCGCCCACATCGCGTACTCGTCGAGCGGACCGGCCCGCCATTGCGCCAGCCGCATCATCCCGACACCGGCCCTGGTCACCGAGCCGTCCCCGAGCGCCGCTCTGACCTGCACCTCACACCCGGTCCGCAATACCTGACGGGTCGTGAAGAAGCCCGCGTGCCGACCGGCGAGCCGCCGTAGCACGCGCCACCGATGATCCGCCGTCCCCTGCACCCGGCGCACACCCTCGCCAGTCATGGATCCAGGCTACGCCCGCCGGAGTGTGCCAGGTCACACTTTGCTGCGAAGGCTTTCACGCCGTCCTCAGAGCAGACACAGAAAGTTCGGGAAGAATCCGATGCCATGACCACGCAGACACCCCAACGCCCCAAGGTAGGTCGGCGCACGCTGGTGATCGCCTTGGTCGTGGTCGCCGCGCTGCTGGTGGCCGCGATCGTGGGCACCGAAGCCTATGCCCGCCACCAGATCTCGCGCTGCATCAGCAGCTCGTTCGAGCAGCAGATGGGGTCCACCATCGACGTGGGCTTCGGCCCGAAGCCGATGCTGCTCACCTACCTCGACGGCAAGGTCGGCTCGGTCACCATCGACAGCGAGGACAACAAGTTCGGTCCCGCGGTCGGGATGGTGGTGCACGCGGAGTTCGACGACATCGAGCTCACCGACCACGGCCGCGGCGGCGGCACCATCGGCGGTTCCTCGGCCGAGGTGACCTGGAACAACGACGGCATCCAGCAGACCCTCGGCGGCATGGTCAGCGGCGTGAGCTCCTCGCGCACCACCGGCGTGCTCACCCTCGACGTGATCGGCGGCCTGGCCCAGCTGCAGGTGCAGCCCATGGTGCGCAACGGCAATGTCGTGGTGGAGACCAAGTCGGCGCAGCTGCTCGGCATCGGCCTGCCCACCGACCTGGTGCAGGGCATCGTCGAGACCTTCACCCAGAGCCTGCAGAGCTACCCGCTCGGCCTGCGCGCGCAGGAGGTGCGGGTCACCGACGACGGCGTCACCGTGCACCTCGCGGGTGGCAAGACCACGCTCGAGAGCGCGCCCGACGGTCGGCAGGCCGACTTCACCTGCTGATGGCGCTAGCCGGGAAACCCGTCGAGCACCGCGGCGGACTTGGACAGCCCGAGCCGGGTGGCGCCCGCCGCGATCATCGCGGCCGCGTCCTCGGCGGTGCGGATGCCACCGCTGGCCTTGACGCCGAGGCGGCCGCCGACGGTCTCGGCCATCAGCCGGACCGCGTGCACGCTGGCCCCGCCCGCCGGGTGGAATCCGGTCGAGGTCTTCACGAAGTCGGCGCCGCCCTCCTCGGCGGCCCGGCACGCGCCGACGATCGCCTCGTCGGTGAGCGCGGCCGATTCGATGATCACCTTGAGCACGGCGCCGCGGTCGGTGGTCGCCTCGCGCACCGTGATGACGTCGGTGAGCACGGCGTTGAAATCACCGGCCAGCGCGGCGCCCACATCGATGACCATGTCGACCTCGGCCGCGCCCTGCTCGACCGCGAAGCGCGCCTCGGCGCCCTTGACCAGCGAGTGGTGTTTGCCGGACGGGAAACCGGCGACGGTCGCGACGACCAGCCCCGGCGCCCGCACCGGCAGCATCGAGGGCGACACGCAGATCGCGTACACGCCGAGCGTGCGCGCCTCGGCGATCAGCTCCTGGACCTGGGCCGGTGTGGCTTCGGGGGCGAGCAGGGTGTGATCGATCATCGCGGCCACGTCGGCCCGGGTCAGCGGTGTCGAGACGGTCATGGTCTCGAGCATGACACACCGCAACACGGCCGCCGCCGCGCAGGCCGCCACGCGAACAGCGTTGCGCGGGTGTACCCGAATCCGGGAGACTTAAGCGTGGCGGTTTTCGACCGGCGCCGGCCGCCGAGGATACGGAGACGATTGTGCTGATCCGTCGAGAGACCCCAGCGGACGCCGCGGCCATCGCCGCCATCCACCGCGACGCCTTCACCCCCCACTACGCCGACGACCCGGCGATCACCGAACCACCCGAGGTAGCGCTCGTCGACGCGCTGCGCACCGACGAATCGTGGATGCCCACGCTGTCGCTGGTCGCGCTCGAGTACGACACCGTCGTCGGGCACCTGTGCCTCACCAGGGCGGGGATCGGCCCGTTCCCGGTGCTCGCGCTCGGCCCGCTCGGCGTCGATCCCGACCATCAGAAGACCGGGGTCGGTTCGGCGTTGATGCACGCCGCGCTCGGGGCCGCCGACGCGCTCGACGAATCGGTCGTCGGCCTGGTCGGCAATCCCGACTACTACACCCGCTTCGGGTTCGTGCCCGGCGCCCGGCTCGGCATCGTGCCGGACGAGGCCGACTGGACGGAGTTCTTCCAGGTCCGTCCGATGACGGCCTACGACCCGGCCGTCACCGGCGAGTTCCGCTACCCGGCGCCGTTCTACGACCTCTGAGCGGTTACTCGAAGACGACCGTGCGGCGGCCGTGCACGAGCACCCGGCCCTCCAGGTGCCAGCGCAGCCCGCGCGCCAGCACGACCCGCTCGATGTCGCGGCCCTGCCGCACCATGTCGCGCACGTCGTCGGCGTGGTCGACGCGGATGACGTCCTGCTCGATGATCGGCCCCGCGTCCAGTTCGGCGGTGACGTAGTGACAGGTCGCGCCGATCAGCTTCACCCCGCGCGCGTAGGCCTGGTGGTACGGGCGCGCGCCGACGAACGACGGCAGGAAGCTGTGGTGGATGTTGATCGCCCGGCCCGCCCAGTGCGCGCACAGTTCGGCGGGCAGCACCTGCATGAAGCGGGCGAGGACGACGGCATGCGGATCGTGGGCGTCGACGAGATCGCGGACCTGCTCGAAGGCCGGGCCCCGCTCGGCCGGGTCCTTCGGAAACGGCACGTAGTGGAACTTCACGCCGTGCGCCTCGGTCATCCCGGCCAGGTCGGGGTGGTTGCCGATGACGGCCTCGATGGTGGCGGGCAGCTCGCCGGCGGCCGCGCGCCCGAGCAGGTCGTGCAGGCAGTGCCCGTCCTTACTGACCAGCAGCACCGCCCGGCGCGGCGCCCCCGAGTCGTGCAGCTGCCAGTCGGTCTCGGGACCGAACTCGGCGGCCACCTCGGCGAAGCGGGCGCGCAGTTCGTCGATGCCGAACGGCACGGTCGCGGCCTTGACCGCCTGCCGGGTGAAGAACCAGCCGATGTCACCGTCGGAGTGGTAGCCGGCCTCCACGATCGAGCCGCCGAAATCGGCGATGAACGAGGAGATCCGGGCGATGATGCCCGGCCGGTCCGGGCAGCCCAGGGTCAGCACGAACCGGCGGTCATCCGAGGTCACAGGGGCAGAACTCATCCGCCCATCCTCGCAGGCGCTCAGCTCACCGCGTACACAGGCTCACGGACGGCGGCCATGACCTCGGCCAGTTCGGCGTTGAACAGGTCGTGGCGTTCGACGTTGCCCAGATGGCCGGTCGGCAGCACCTTGTGCCGGGCGAGGTTGCCGGCGCGGCGCAGCAGCTCGGCGAGGCGCTCGGCGTGCAGCGGCGGGGTGAGGTCGTCGCGGTCACCGGCCAGCACGGTGGTGGGCACCACGAGGTTGGCGGCGTCGTCGCCCAGGTGGAGTTCGGCCAGGACCAGGCCCCAGCGCGAGCGCGTCATCGCCGGACAACCACGGACCACCGAGAGCGCGTAGTCGAGGGTCGGGCGCGGGGTGTCCAGCGTCATCACCTGGCGGGCGAAGATCCAGCGCACGGGCTTGATCGGCGGGAACAGCACGGGGGTGCCGAGGATGATCCTGCCCAGCCAGTCCGGCGTCGGCAGGTGCTTGCCGCGCAGGATCCGCAGCGGCCGGTTCAGGCCGGGGACCATGGTCGACACCTCGACGAGCGAATGCGCGCCGGTGTTGGTGAGCACCACCGCGGCGGCCTGATCGGCCACGCGCTCGGAGAAACGACCGGCCCAGGAGATCAGCGTCATGCCGCCCATGCTGTGGCCGACGAGCACGGCCCGCTGACCGGGCAGCAGCACGGCGTCGAGGACGTCGGCCAGGTCGTCGGCGAGCAGGGCCGGGCTCGGCTTGGCGTAGCCGTTGGTGCTCTCACCGTGGCCGCGCTGGTCGTAGGCGACCACGCGGTACTCGCCGGCGAAGGCGTTGATCTGGGCGTTCCAGTACTCGATGGAGCAGGTCCAGCCGTGCACCAGCACCATGACCGGCGCGTCGACGGGCCCGTAGGCGTGCACTCGCAGCCGGGCGCCGTCGGCGGTGACCACGGGGATCACGTCCGCGGGCACGGTCGGCGGATCGAACGCCGCGACCCCGTGGGTTCGCGTCCGCAGATCGGCCCGGTGGGCCGCCAGGGTGGTCTTGACCACGAGGGACGCGGAATCGACCAGGTTCAGCAGAGCCGTCGGCAGCTTTGCACGCATCGGCACACTCCTTTGTGTTACTGCCAGATACAGTAACACCGCGTACCACTGAACCGCGAGGGATCCGCGCCGGAAATTCGGCGCGCGTCGTCACCAGCGCGGGCCGCGCTGCACCTCGTCGACCTTGGGACGCACATCCGCGAGGTACACACCCGTCGCGATGATCGCGATGAACGAGGTCAACATGCCGAAGCCGGCGATGCCGAGCAGCAGGAAGACCAGCGCGCCGGCGAGAATCGCCAGCCAGATCGGCTTGGTCATCTTGTCGACCGCCGGGAAGGCGTCCGCGCGCTGACGCACAGCGTGGATGAGCGCGAACACCGTCGCGCCGAAGGCCGCCACCCACAGGGCCAGCAGGATCAGCGACGTCAGACCGTTCACCATGTTCACTCCCCCATCATACGAACAGCGGCCCCGCTCACCAGTGGTGTGCGGGGCCGCTGTGCGCGGTGCTGTGTCAGGCCTTCTTGGGGGCGGCCTTCTTCGCGGGGGCCTTCTTGGCCGGCGCCTTCTTGGCGGCGGGGGCCTTGGCGGCCGGAGCCGGCGCGGGCTCCTCGGTGGTCACGGCGACGACCTCGGCATCGACGACAGCCGCGACCTCGTCGGCGACGGCCTCGGCCTCGGCCTTGCCACGGCCCAGCAGGTCGGTGACCTTGGCGAGGGCATCCTCGGCGCGGGCGGAGGCATCCTTGTACAGGCTCTCCACGCGACCGATCTGCTCGTCGACGGCCTGGTTGGCGCGCAGGCGGTCGACGGTCTCCTCACCGCGGACGGCGAGGTCGGCGTAGATGTCGAGGGCCTGGCGGTAGTACTGCTCGGCCAGCTTGCGCAGCTCTTCCGGGGTGAACTTCTCGCGCAGCTCGGCGAGGTCCTCGGGCAGCTCCGACGGCAGGCCGGCGATGCGCTCACGGATGGTGTCGAACTGGGCCTGCACGTCGGCGGGCACGTTGGCGATGCGCTCGCGGGCCTCGTCGACGCGGGCCTGCACATCGGTGGTGGCGACGCGCTCGCGGACGTCGGCGACGACCTCGTTCACGGCGGTGTAGATGGCGTCACCGGCACCGACGGTGGCGAACAGCGGCTTGGTCACGGTAGCGGTCTTCTCGGTCATCAGTCTTCGTTCTCCTGGCGTGGCGGAGTGTCAGTTGTCGTGAACGAAACGTCGCTGTCCCGTTCGATCCCCCCTGAGCCGGTTTCTTCCCCGTTTTCCCGGCGAAACGACTCATAGATTTCCAGCAACACCTGTTTCTGCCGCTCGGTCACCGAAGTGTCCGCGAGCAGGGCGTCCCTGACCGGGCTGTGCGGGCGCTGCTCGAGATATCCGGCCCGCACATACAACACCTCCGAGGACACCCGCAGCGCCTTGGCGATCTGCGCGAGTACTTCGGCGGAGGGGTTACGCAATCCGCGTTCGATCTGGCTCAGGTACGGATTACTCACCCCCGCCAGTGCGGCGAGCTGACGTAAGGACACCTGCGCGGCTTCGCGCTGGGACCTGATGAACCCTCCGATGTCTTGTGCCGCGTGCGCTACACGTCCCTCGGGCTGGTCTGCCATCACTCACCTTCTGGCGGTTGTACGGTCAATACTAAATCAGGGTGCTAGCTATTGCAAGCACTCCTGTTAGCACAGGTTCGGCTAACAGTTCGGCTCAGTGGAACAGCAACTGCGAGATCGTGTAGATGGCCAGGCCGGCCAGCGCGCCGACGACCGTGCCGTTGATCCTGATGAACTGCAGATCCCGGCCGACCTGCAGTTCGATCTTGCGACTCGCCTCGTCGGCGTCCCAGCGCGCGACGGTGTCGGTCACCAGGGTCGTGATCTCGGCCGAGTAGTTACCGACCAGATAGCGGGCGCCGCGGTCGATCCAGCCGTCCACCTTGCCGCGCATGGCCGGGTCGTCGCGCAAGCGTTCACCGAGCTGCTGCACATTCTCGGCCACCTTGCGGCGCAACGTGGAATCGGGGTCGTCGGCCGATTCCAGAATCAGCCGCTTGGCCGCGCGCCAGGTCGCCTCGGCCATGCCGGTGATCTGCTCGCGGCCCATGATCTCGGCCTTGACCTTCTCCGCCTTGGCGATCATCGCGTCGTCGTGCTGCAGATCGTCGGCGAAATCCTGGAGGAAGCGATCGGCGGCCTTGCGGAGTTCGTGATCGGGATTCGACCGCACCTTCCAGGTGAATTCGACCAGTTCCCGGTAGATCCGCTCGGACAGCAGCGTGTTGACGAATTTCGGCGCCCACTGCGGCGCGTCGCGCAGCACGATCCGATCGATCGTCTCCTGCGAACCCAGCGCCCACTGATGCGCGCGCTCGGCCAGCAGGTCGATCAGCGGCAGCTGGCGATTGTCGGCGATCATCTCCGAGAGCACCCGCCCGAGCGGCGGACCCCACAGCGGTTCGGCGATCCGCTTGACGATCGTGTTGTCGATGATCTGCTCGACGTCCTCGTCGCGCAGCACGCCGACCACCGCGGTCAGGATCGTCGCGCTTTCCTGGGCCACCCGCGCCGCGTGGCCCGGATCGGCCATCCAGCGCCCGACCCGCAGCGAGATCTGCGCGGAGTCCAGCCGGGCCGACACCACGTCCGGCGCGAGGAAGTTGGTCCCCACGAAGGCGCCCAGGCTCGACCCGAGCTGGTCCTTCTTCTTGCGGATGATCGCGGTGTGCGGGATCGGCAGGCCCAGCGGGTGCTTGAACAGCGCGGTCACCGCGAACCAGTCGGCCAGCGCGCCGACCATGCCCGCCTCGGAGGCGGCCCGCACGTAGCCGACCCACTCGCCGCCGGAGCCGCGCGATTCGAGCCAACGGCAGAACAGGTACACCGCGCTGGCCACCAGCAGGAATCCGGTGGCCAGCGCTTTCATCTTGAAGAGGTCACGTTTCTTGCCGGCCTCGTCGGTCATGACCGCGAAACCCGCTGGTTGCGCGGCGGGCTCGGTGCGCGGCGTGAGAACCGCCGTGTTGCCGGGAGCTTTCTCCATAGCCCCCATTCTGCTGTGCGCGCGGCGAGCGCGCCGCCGCCAACCCGCGTGGCGCCCGCCCCGACGCCGCAAAACCGCCCGGTTCGTCTTACGCGCGGGTAAGCACCGAGGTGTGGTAAATGCCGCAACGTCGACCAAACGAGCGCCACCCCACACCGGCGCGCCTAAGCTGTAGAACCAGAGACGCCACTATCGATCACAAGGGGGCTGTTCTGTCCACCGAAGACCTTGTCGAGATCGGCGAGCAGACGGGCCGCGCCGCCACCGTGCGCGGCGGCGGTCCTGTCGACGGCCGCAAACGGCGGTGGCGACAGCACAAGATCGACCGGCGCGAAGAGCTGGTCGACGGCACGCTCAACGCCATCCGCGCGCGCGGCAGCCAGGCGGGCATGGACGAGATCGCCACCGAGATCGGCGTGTCCAAGACCGTGCTGTACCGCTACTTCGCCGACAAGAACGACCTCGTGCACGCCACCATGCAGCGGTTCATCGAGACCACGCTGCTGCCGCGCGTGTACGGCGCGATCAACCTCGACGCCGACGAGTACCAGCTGGTGCGCGCCGCGATGACCGAGTACGTCGGCACCGTCGACGACGACCCCGAGGTCTACCGGTTCATCATGAGCAACTCCGCGGGCGACAAGTCCTCGCTGGCGGAGTTCGAACGGCTCTTCGCCGAGGTGGTCACGGCCGTGCTCGTCGACCGGGCCGGCGCCAAGGGCGTGCGCACCGACGGCGCGATGCTGTGGTCGTATGTGCTGGTCGGCGGCATCCAGCTGGCCACGCACTGGTGGACGACCACCGAGAAGGCGATGCCGCGCCAGGACGTCATCGACTACCTGACGATGATGGCGTGGTCGGCGATCGAGGGTGTCGCCAGGGCGGGCGGGTCGCCCGAGTACTTCACCTCGCAGAGCCACCAGCTGCCCGAGATTCCCGTCCAGCCCTCCTGACCGGGCGATCCTCGCGATCGCCGGAGCCGGGCTCGACATCGCCGCCCGGTTCGTTACGCTGAACCGAGCGGGGCGCTGTGGCTTGCGTCACCGCGGGTGGTCGCGTGCGCTTCGTGTCGTCGGCGGCCACCCTGCGCGTCGGCACCAATGGAGGTACCTCGATGGCGAAAAACGTGCCGACATCCCGGCTTGCCCGCGGGACGAAGCTGGGGGCGGTAGCGGCGAGCTCGGTGATCCGCTCGAAGAAGACCAGACTGTCCATGCGCGGCCGCTCGGAAGCCGTGCGCGCCAGAATGGCCGAGGAGTCGATGATCCGCACCACCGAGCAGGTGGTCATGGTGCTGGGCACCATGAAGGGCGTGGCCATGAAGCTCGGCCAGATGATGTCGGTGCTCGACCTGGATCTGGTGCCGCCGGACCATCGCGACCGGTTCCAGCAGCGGCTGGCCGTGCTGCGCAACGCCGCGCCGACCGTCTCGTTCGACGCGATGCGCGCGGTCGTCGAGGAGGACTTCGGCCGTCCGCTGACCGAGGTGTTCGCCGAATTCGACCCCGAGCCGATCGCGGCGGCCTCGATCGGCCAGGTCTACCGGGCCACCCTGCCCGACGGCAGGGCCGTCGCGGTGAAGGTCCAGTACCCCGGCGTCGACGCCGCGGTACGCGCCGACCTGAAGAACCTGACCATGTTCCGCCGGGTGCTGGCCTCGGCCATGCCGTGGATCACCCCGGCGGTGCTCGACGAGCTGAAACTGAACATGGAGGCCGAACTCGACTACGTGGCCGAGGCGGTCACCCAGTCCGAGATCGCGCACCTCTACCGCGACCACCCGTTCATCGTGGTGCCCGACGCGGTGCGGGAGCTCTCGACCACCCGCGTACTGGTCAGCGAGTTCATCGAGGGCACCGGCTTCGACGAGATCCGGAATCTGCCCGCCGCCGAACGCGACCGGGTCGGCGAGATCATCTACCGCTTCTACGTCGGCTCGCTGTTCACCTTCAACGAGTTCTGCGGCGACCCGCATCCGGGCAATGTGCTGCTGGCCCGCGACGGCCGGGTAGCCTTCCTCGACTTCGGCCTGTTCAACCGCATGGACCCCAAACTCGTGCACTTCGAGATCCTCTGCCTGCGCGCCGCCGCCGAGGACCGCGCGGAAGACCTGCGGCAGTTGATGATCGAGCGCGGCGTGATCGATTCGCCGGACGAGATCGGCGCCGAGGAATGTCTCGAGTACGTACTCGCCGCCTCCGAATGGTGTCTGGTCGACGAGGAACTGACCATCACCCCCGAACTCGCCAGCGGCGCGTTCCTGCTGGCCGTTGACCCCAGGGCCAGCGAGTTCACCGGCATGAAGCAGCAGAATCTGCCGCCGGAGCACCTGTTCTCCCGCCGGGCCGACTTCCTCACCTTCGGCATGCTCGGCCAGCTCGACAGCACCAACAACTGGCACCTGATCGCCCGGGAATGGCTCTACGACGAGCCCCCGGTCACCGAACTCGGTCTGGCCCACCGTGATTGGCTCACCACCCACCCGCCGAAACCGACGAAGAAGCCGCGCGCCCGCAAGGCGAGCACTCGATGAAAGGCGCCCCTGTGCCGCAGCACCGCGAGTTCGACCTGATCCTGTTCGGCGCGACGGGATTCGTCGGCAAACTCACCGCCGAATACCTGCTCACCGCCGCCCCCGCCGACGCGCGGATCGCGCTGGCGGGCCGCTCGGCCGACAAGCTCGCCGCCGTGCGCGCCGAACTCGGCCCCGCCGCGGCGAATTGGGAACTGGTCGTCGCCGATTCGACCGATCCGGCCTCGCTCGCCGCGATGGCCGAGCGAACCAAGGTCGTGGTGACCACGGTCGGCCCGTACCTGCGCTACGGCATGCCGCTGCTCGGCGCGTGCGCCGCCGCGGGCACCCATTACGCCGACCTCACCGGTGAGCCGCTGTTCATCCACGACGCCATCGAGCAGTTCGAGCGGGTCGCCGTCGACTCCGGTGCCAAGATCGTGAATTCCTGTGGCTACGACTCGATTCCGTCGGATCTGAGCGTCTACGAGATCTACCGCGCGAGCGTCGCCGACGACACCGGCGAGCTGGAGGACACCACGCTGGTCGCCTACCTCAAGGGCGGAATGAGCGGGGGCACCATCGATTCCGGCCGCGCCATGATGGAGGACATCGCCGCCGATTCCGGCCGCGGCAAGATCCTCGCGCACCCGTACTCGCTGAGCCCCGATCGCTCGATGGAGCCCGACGTCGGCCGCCAGTCCGACCAGGCGCTGGCCCGCGCCGACAGCATCGACCCGAGCCTCAACGGCTGGGTCACCACGTTCATCATGGCCTCGCACAACACCAAGGTCGTGCGCCGCACCAACGGCCTGCTCGGCTGGGCTTACGGCAAGCAGTTCCGCTACCGCGAGGTCATGAACGCGGGCAACTCGGCGGCGGCGCCGCTGGTGGCGGCCGGGATCGCGGGCGGCATCGTGGCGGGCATGGCCTCGGGCGCGGTGCTCTCGCGCGTCTCGTTCGGGCGCAAGCTGCTCGACCGCATCCTGCCCAAGCCGGGCACCGGGCCCAGCGAGAAGGCGCGCCTCAGCGGCTGGTTCACCATGAAGACCTTCGCCCGCACCAGCTCCGGCGCCAAGTACCAGGCCACCTTCTCCGGCACCGGCGACCCCGGCTACCAGGCCACCGCCGTCCTGCTCGGCCAGGCCGGTTTGAGCCTGGCCTTCGACGAACTCCCGCCGCGCGCGGGCATTCTCACCCCCGCCTCGGCCATGGGCGAGGCGCTCACCGAGCGGCTGCGCGGCGCGGGCATGACGATCGAGGTCGCACGGCAGTGAACCTGGCCCGCAGGACCATGAACGCGCCCGCGCTGGCCGCGGTCTACGAGCACGCGTGGCGGCCCACGCTGTTCTACCTGGCCAGCGGCCGCACCACCGGCAGCGATCGCCGCGAGGCCGTGGACACGCTGCGGCTCAGCGGTAGCAAGAAGGTGCTCGATCTGGCCTGCGGCCCCGGCAATTTCACCCGGTACCTGAGCGAGTTCCTCGCCGGTGACGGCTTCGTCACCGGGCTGGACTACTCCGAGCCGATGCTGGCCAAGGCCGCCGCCGACAACGCGGGCCCGCGGGTCGGCTACGTCCGCGGTGACGCGCGGATGCTGCCCTTCGCCGACGGAACCTTCGACGCCGTCTGCTGTTTCGGCGCGCTGTACCTGATCCCCGATCCGATCGCGGCCACCCGCGAGATGATCCGGGTGCTCGCGCCGGGCGGCCGGATCGCGATCACCACCAGCTTTCGCGAGGACAACCTGTTCGGCCGGGCCAGCACCGTGGCCGCGGGTCTGAGCGGGCTGCGGCTGTTCGGTCGCGACACCTTCCCGCGTCTGTTCGCCGAGGCCGGGCTGGTCGAAATCGACCAGCGCGTGCACCGTTTCATGCAGTACGTCGACGCCACCCGGCCCGCCTGACCGGTCAGGACGCGGATCGGGCGACATCGGGCGCGGCCTGACCGGTCGCGCGGTTGCCCGACGGTAGCCTCGCCGCATGGACACGCTGAACTCGGTCGTCGTCGATGGCAACGACGTGTTCTGGAACTGGCTGCTGATCCCCCTGGTGATCGCGGCCGGGCTGTACTTCACCGTGCGCAGCGGAGTGGTGCAGTTGCGGATGCTGCCGGAGATGCTGCGGGTGGTCGCCGAGAAGGGACAGCCCGCCGCCGACGGGAAGAAGTCGGTGTCGGCGTTCGGCGCGTTCAGCATCTCGGCGGCGGCGCGGGTGGGCACCGGCAATATCGCCGGCGTCGCCACCGCGATCAGCGTCGGCGGGCCGGGCGCGGTGTTCTGGATGTGGGCGATGGCGACCCTCGGCGCGGCCTCGGCCTTCGTCGAATCCACCCTCGCCCAGCTGTACAAGCGGCCCGAGCACGAGCCGGGCACCTTCCGCGGCGGCCCCGCCTACTACATGCAGTACGGGCTGCGGCGGCGCTGGCAGGGCATGATCTTCGCGGTCATCATCACGGTGACCTTCGGTTTCGTGTTCAACGCCGTGCAGTCCAACACCATCGTGGCCACCACCAGGGCCTCATTGCCGGACCTCGACGGCGACTGGTTCCCCGTGGCTGTCGGGCTCGCGCTGATCGCCCTGCTCGGGGTGGTGATCTTCGGCGGAGTGCGCCGGATCAGCCACATCACCGAGGTGCTCGTACCGGTCATGGCGATCGTGTATCTGTTGCTCGGCATCGCGGTGGTGGTGCTCAACATCGACGATCTGCCGCGGGTGATCGCCGATATCGTCGGCGGCGCGTTCGGCCTGCGCGAGGTGGTCGGCGGTGGCGTCGGCGTCGCGATCGCGCAGGGCATCCGGCGCGGCATGTTCTCCAACGAAGCCGGTCTCGGTTCCTCGCCGAACGCGGCGGCCGCGGCCGACGTCTCGCATCCGGTGAAGCAAGGGCTCGTGCAGTCGCTGGGCGTCTACTTCGACACCCTGCTGATCTGCTCGATCACCGCGTTCATCATCCTGACCAGCGACCCCGACCTGTCGGAGCGGCGCAGCGCCGACCTCACTCAGAGCGCGCTGCAGACCAGCCTCGGCGGCTGGGCCGGACACGTGCTGACCGCGGTGGTGTTCCTGCTCGCGTTCAGCTCGATGATCGGCAACTTCTACTACGGCCGGGCCAATATCGAGTTCATCACCGACCGGCCGGAGGTGCTCACGGCCTTCCGGGTGGCGGTGCTGGTGGCCGTGTTCGGCGGGGCGCTCGGCTCGGTGAGCCTGATCTGGAACCTGGCCGATGTGTTCATGGGCGTGATGGCGCTGGTCAACCTGGCCGCGATCATCCCGCTCGGCGTCGTCGCGTTCCGGCTGCTGGCCGACTACCGCGCGCAGCAGGCCGCGGGCGCCGATCCGGTATACGTGCACCGGCCCGAGATCGCCGACCCGGCCGGCGTCGCCTGCTGGCAGGCAACGATTGCGTCGAGCTTGCCGGTCGATCGCGCGCAGTAGTGGTAGGCATGGGAAATGGCGAAACACTGGGCCGAACCCGTCACCACCGCGTTGCGGGCCGACGGCCAGCGGATCATCGATCTCGACACCTCGGCGACGCCGGGGTTCATCGGTGACAAGCAGCGCGGCAAGACGCTGCTGACCGAGCGTGGCATCGTGCTGTCGGATCTGCAGGAGAAGCTGTTCGCGCACGGTCGCACGGGCGGTAAGCACAGTGTGTTGCTGGTATTGCAGGGCATGGACACCGCGGGCAAGGGCGGCATCGTGCGCCACGTGATCGGTTCGGTCGATCCGCAGGGGGTCGACCACGCGTCCTTCGGCGTCCCGACCGAGGAGGAGAAGCAGCACGATTTCCTCTGGCGCATCCGCAAGCGCCTGCCCGCGCACGGCCAGATCGGCGTGTTCGACCGCTCGCACTACGAGGACGTGCTGGTCGTGCGAGTGCACGAGCTCGTGCCGCAGTCGGAATGGGAACAGCGCTACGACCTGATCAACGCCTTCGAACGTGAGGTGGCCGACACCGGCACCACGATCGTGAAGGTCGCCATGTTCGTCTCCCTCGACGAACAGAAACGCCGACTGCGCGAGCGGCTCGAGCGCCCCGACAAGTACTGGAAGTTCAACCCCGCCGACATCACCGAGCGCGGCTTCTGGCCCGACTATCAGAAGGCCTATCAGACCATTCTGGAACGCACCAACACCGACTACGCGCCGTGGTACGTGCTGCCCGCGGACCACAAGTGGTACGCGCGCCTGGCGGTGACCGAGTTGTTGATCGACGCGCTGACCGGACTGGACCTGGACTGGCCGCCCGCCGATTTCGATGTCGCCGAGCAGCTGCGCAGGCTCGAGGAGTCCTGACCGGATCGTTGAAGAAACTCTCAGGTTCGGCCCGCATGATGTCCCCGGTGGGGAGACCACGAACGAAAGGCGTGTGACAACGGTGAGCACGGGCAAGCAGAATCCGCTGGCGGCGGCCGAAGCAGCCGACAGGAAGCGCAAGATCGCGATCCAGGTCGGCGTCGCCGCCGTCCTGGTGGCCCTGGTCGCGGCGATCGGCATCGGCATCGCCGTCAAGAAGTCGGGCTCCGATTCCGAGAACACCGCCACGTCCGCGGCCCAGCTGCCCGCGACCGGTGGCTCGGTGACCGAGTCCGGCGCGGTCCGCATCGGCAATCCGGACGCCAAGGTGAAGGTCCGCGTCGTCGCCGACCTGCAGTGCCCGGCCTGCAAGCAGTTCGAGGCCGCCAACGGTGAGGCGCTGGCCGAGGCCGCCGCCAACGGCACCGCCGTGATCGAGTACCAGATCATCTCCTTCCTCGATCGCGCGTCCTCGACCCAGTACTCCTCGCGCGCGGCCAACGCCTCGTTCTGCGTGGCGAAGTCGGACCCGAGCAAATACCAGGGCTGGCTGCAGACCATGTTCGCCAAGCAGCCCGCCGAGGGCACCGCGGGTCTGAGCAACGAGCAGCTGGTCCAGATCGCGACCGAGGCCGGCTACACCGATCCCGCGGTGGCCACCTGCATCAACGACAAGCCGTACAACGACTACATCACCCAGGTCACCCAGCAGACCCTGAGCAGTGGCGTGAAGTCGACGCCGTCGGTGTTCATCAACGGCGAGCTCAACCAGTCCGACGCCATCTTCACCGAGAACGGCCTGGCGTCCGTGATCGCCGACGCGGCCAAGTGATCACCGCCCCCGCCCGCTCGGCGTGGCTGCTGCTGATCGCCGGGCTGGCGGGGTGGCTGGCGTCGTTCACGCTGACCGTCGAACGCTTCAAACTGTTCGTCGACCCGAATTACGTCACCTCGTGCAGCATCAACTCGGTGCTCTCGTGCGGGTCGATCATGAAGACCGATCAGGCCGCGGTCTTCGGTTTCCCGAACCCGCTGTTCGGCATCGTCGGTTTCTCGGTGGTGGTGACCCTCGGCGTCCTCGCCGTCGTCGGCGTCGGCTTCCCCCGCTGGATCTGGGGCGGCCTGTGGCTCGGCACCGTCCTCGGCGTCGCCGCCATCTGCTGGCTCATCTTCCAGAGCCTCTACCGCATCAACGCCCTGTGCCCGTACTGCATGGTCGTCTGGGCGGTCACTCCCCTGCTGTTCGCCGTCACGACCCAGGAGACCTGGGGCCGCTCCCGCGGCATCATGGCCATCCTCGCCGAATGGCGCTGGACCCTGGTCGTCGTCTTCTACGCCGTCGTCCTGCTCCTCGTCTTCCTGAAGTTCCAGGACTACTGGCTGAGCCTGGTGTGAGCCCGACGTCCCGGCGAACCCCCGGAGAGCGGCGGTAACCGCTGGTCTAGTTCGGGGTGCCTTCGGCGAGGACCACGTCGATCGCGCGGGTGGTGCCGTCGGGGGCGGTGAGGTCGAGGCGGATGCGGTCGGCGGGTTTGCGGGTGTTGATGGCGGCGCTGAGGGCGCGGGCGGTGGTGATCGGGCGGC
>Ga0247823_10001225_pt1 | contig 21381 bp, 29 predicted proteins | sample 13C_PalmiticAcid_2_FD_192426 | JGI IMG/M metagenome (GOLD analysis project Ga0247823, IMG submission 192426) | Soil microbial communities from agricultural site in Penn Yan, New York, United States - 13C_PalmiticAcid_Day30 | ecosystem: Environmental > Terrestrial > Soil > Agricultural land... | reverse complement strand
CCACCACCGTTTTTCAGCGGTTGCCCCACGGCAGCCAGACCATTTTTGATGGGACGTTAGCTCAGTTGGTAGAGCAGCGGACTTTTAATCCGTTGGTCGGCAGTTCGAGCCTGCCACGTCCTACCAAGCTCTATCTCGCATAGAGACTTAAAAGCCTGCTACTTTTTCGGTAGCAGGCTTTTTCTTTTGGTGTGTCCGTTGGTGGCGATGTAACGGCGGATGTAAGACGCTTTTTTAGATGGCAGGGATTTACGGGAGGGCGCGCTTCAGGCTTCCATTCCTTTGTACGCTCTCACCAAGCGTTCCACATTGGTGTCATGTTCGCCCCACGCCCTGACTTCAGCCTCACCCGCCTCGCCGTGCAATCGCAGCGCATAGAACTGGATGTTGCTCAGTTGCTGGATGCGCGCGAGCATGCCGTGATAGATCAGGAAGTCGTCGTTGCGCTCAACCTCCATGAGGCGCACGATGCCCTCGGCAATCTTGCTGATCTCGTGATTCGTCTCGCTCACGAGGTCCAGGCGGTCCTGGGGCAGCAGCCATTCGTTTGGAGTGTGCTCAGCCACGCTGCACCTCCGAAGCGCGGCCGATGCCGATCAGGTCCAAGTTGTTTCGGACCAGCTCCAGTTGCTCACGAGCGATGTTCGAGATCCGGCTGACTTCCGAACCGCATCCAGCGATCGCGACTATTCCGGCAAGCAGTGCGTCGACGTCGAAGAGCCGGTCTAACTCATCATTCAGGATTTCGGTTTCGATGCGGTCAGCCATGCTGCGCTCCTTTGTCCGCTTCTCGCGCTTGATGACGGGCTTCCCGCCGCCGTTGTTGGGCTTCGTCGGTGTAGTTGCACCCCACCGTTTCAGCCTCGCTGTTGATCCGATCTTGAATGTCCTCCGCCTTGTTCCAGATCATTTCAAGAACGCGCGGCAGGTCGTCGGGATGCTGCTGGCCGTGAGGCGTCTCGAGATGCATCAACGCAAGTTTTGCGAGGATGGAAATCTCGGAGAAGCCACCTTGCGACAGGCAGTCCATGTGTTCAACCACGCGGCGGAGATTCGCGACGTCGGGAGTGCAGGGGGATCTGGCCATGCTCGCTCCCCTCACAGCGCCGCACGGGCAGCCTGGCGCACCTGGTCGCGGCGGATGCTGCGCAGGAGCTCGTTGGTGGGGGTGCCGTTCAAGACGGCCTCAGCGACAGCCCTGGTGAAGCCGGCGCGGGTGTGGGGGTCCATGGTGGCCGCCACGGACCTAAGCAGGCGGCCTTGGAGGGGGCGAGCGTGACGAATGCGCGCTTCGCGGGCTTTGGCAATGTCGACGACGTTGCTCGGGGTCTTAGAATTGATGTTAGCCATGGTGTGCGCTCCTTCGATGGTTGCACGTTGTGGTCAGAACGGCTGCAGGGCTCCTAACCCCTGTGGCCGTTCGCTTTTGTGCCGCTGATTTGCTTCTCCTGCATCGCAGGAAAACCCCGCCCAGCGGCGCGGCGTTATTCCTTCGCCTTGTCGATCTTCTCGCGCACCCAGGGGGCGCCGCCCAGGCGCTTGAACTTGTCGCGCTGGGGTTCGGTCATCTTGATCATCACGGGGACGGTGGCCACACCCTCGGCAAGCGGCTTGCGTCCGCTCCCAGTTCTTGCGCCACCAACAGGTTTTTTCGTGTCCATGTGATAAATGGTAAACCTTTTTCAAATGAATAGGTTAACTTTTTCACGAGGGATAACCCTTGCCCGATGAGCGGTAGCATGGCGCTAGGGGAGGTTGACCCATGGTGATGAGACTCGAAGCGAAGGAAGGCGGAGGCGCTACGGCCTTTCAGACACTTGTACGACCAGTGATCTACCTAGATCACTGGGCAATCCGCCTTTTTGGCGAGGATCTCACGCAGCAGGATCGCCTGGTGCAAGCGCTGCAAGGGGTAGGAGGAACGCTGTTCTTCTCCCTGCAGAACCTCTTTGAGTTCACGGCCATGACGGATGGTCGGCAGGCAGAAGAGGCTGAGACGCTGCTCGGTAGAGTGATACCGAATCTGTACGTGGCAGACAGCTTCATAGATCTCGGGATGTTTCTCCGGGATGGGCAGAAGCACGGCGATGAGCATGAAAAGCACGTGATGCTAAAAATGCTGATCAAGAGCGGGGAGGCTGGGCCATTCTTTTCCACGAAGGGGTACGTGTCGGCGGTGGTAGATCACGCCGACCGGCTGGCCCCACTGTTCCAGCAGATGAACTCATCCATTGCGACCAAGATGATGGAGCTACGGGACGATGACTCGATGACCACTAAGGCTCGCAAATATCGTCCAGGCCACCACACCACGCTTGAAGCAATGCTCATCGCGGAGATGGCACGCGATACACACATAGGCCAAGGCACGTTCTCTCCGAACGACACTGCCGACTGGATCCACGCAGTCACCGCCGCGCTGGTTGGAGACTTGGTGCTGCTCGATGCACGGTGGCGGGACAAATTGGAAAAGGCAACGCGCCGGATTAGGGCAGCAGGAGTGCAGGCTCGGATCGCTAAGCCTTTCTCGAAGTCCAGCGTCAATGACTTTCTTCTTGCGCTCGAGCAATGGAAATGACCCTCGTTTTTCTATAAACGCTAGGGTGTGCCACTGCCAATACCGCCAAAAGCCTCACACGTTTTTCAAATAGGGTGGGGGTAGGCACTGCCAAAACTGACGGAATGGCTACGATGCAGTGCTTTAACAGGAGGCGATATGGCGATGTTTAGCGTGAAAGTTGCGGCAAATGCAGAGGCCGCGGACATTGATGAGATGCGGCGGATGCCCGACGAGGGCTATGCAAACTGGATCGACAGGGAGCTGTTTTTCATCGACCACCGCGACATACTCCGTGCGATTCACGGGGATTACCCAATTGCAACGACTTCTGCTCAGGCAGGGCTCCTTATCGAGTACCTGAAGGGCGTAAAGGCGCGCATGGAAGCTGCAGGCATCTGAGCATGACCGACAAGCGATACAAGGTTGGCATTCGGGTCACCGTGGCCTACGCTGTCATGCTTGGCGTGTTCGCCTATTTGAAGCGCGAGCAGATGTCGGACATGGGCCCGAACGAGTGGGGCGACTTCCTGGCAGGCGCTGCAAGCCCCCTGGCGTTCCTCTGGCTCGTCCTTGGCTATCTACAGCAGGGCGAGGAGCTGCGGCAGAACACCGAGGCTCTTTGCTTACAGGTGCAGGAGTTGCGCGATTCCGTGGAGCAGCAGAAGGCGCTAGTCAACGCTACGGAACAGCAGCATCGATTCGAGCTGCAAAAGGAGCGTGTGCGCCGTCGCATTGAGGTCGTACGGAGTCAACCCTCGTTCACCTCATCTTTTCAGGCGCTTGCTCCGGTGTCTGAAAAGGTCGCCTTTGACTGCTTCTTAGACAATGTCGGGATGGCCGCGACAAAAGTGTCCGTGAGCACAAGAGAGGCGTATAGCTGGATGAAGGTTGAGCCTGCGCTCTACCTGACTTTCGATCAACGTAGCCGGCGTAACTGGACTCTCATCCTTGAGACCGCAGCAGCGACCTCCCAAGGATTCATCGTTATTAGCTACACAGACAGCAACGGCGAGCCGCAGAGGCAAGAGCTTGAAGTTGCTTTCGTTCGAGTCTCGGATAACGAGTTCAAGATATTCCCTAATGGCCATCCTGAACTAGTTTTGCCGGAAGACGTGGACGCCCTCAAATCCTGAGCGGCTCGACAATCGCCTCGCGCTTCTGCCGCAGTAGTCCATATCGGCAGGCGTCGGCAGCGTGGTCCGGGCCCGATGAGTCCACATCCTCGACGCGCTTCTGGTCACGTGCCAGGTGCGGCACGGTGTCCCAGAAATAGCTGCAGGCTCGGCTCACGTACAGGCCGGGCACGTCGGGCTTACCGGCGTCGGCCAGCATGCGCCGCATCAGGTTCCACCCAGTGATGCGATCGGCCTTCTTGGCGGGGATGAAGTGCACGCCGTACCTCGAAAACTCGTCGGCAATCGAACCGGCTTGATGCCCACTCTTGGCGAAACACGCATCGTCTGCCACGCCGCGCGCCTTCACGCCCCATGGCTTGAGCCACTCGACTATCGCCTCAGCCGTGATGGCGGCGGTCCATCCCAGGCCCGTGGTGAGGCTGTCGGCGCGCACAGCGGCGAGCTCGTCCACCATCACGATGGAATCGCGGGGATAGAACACCTCGTCGACGGTGGCACCCGGACTCTTGGCCATCAGGTAGGTCACGCTGGGCGCGGCGGATCCGAAGTCGTGTGAGAGCCACGTGTCCCAGCCTTTGGGGATGCTGGTCCAGGGTGTGATGGCATTGCGCTGCTCGTCCAGCACCATGGCGAAGTAGGCGCCACGGTTCACCGCCCAGTCACCGGTCAGCCAGGCGCGCAGCAGCTCGGGATCGGTGGGGCACGCGCTTTCGAGCTGTGCGCGGTACTGCTCGCGATCAATGAAGGTGTTAGCGTCGAATGTGCTCGGGGCATAGACCCACATGCGCTTGCTTTTGGCCTCACGGAACGGCCGCCACGGGCCGGCCTGGAACACGAAGCGCTTGGCCAACCAGTGGTGACCTGGCCCGCCCGGGTTGGCAGCCATCACGACGCGAATCGGCACGTCCTGGGGGCCGCGCAGGTTGGATCGCATGATGTCGAGCAGATCGGGCGCTGCGTACTGGCCGGCCTCGTCGATGAGCAGTAGCGTGAAGGAGCGCCCCTGGTACTTGGCATAGTCGCCATGGGACTCAAGCTGCCCGAGTTCGATGTAGCCGCCGCTTGGCATGCGCCAGATGTGTTCGGTGGAGTTGTAGCGCGCGTCAGTGCCATAGACCAAGCCGAAGAGTTCGCGCGTCACCAGCTCGAAGTCGCGCAAGCCTGCGTAGGTCTTGCGCAGGTACAGCACGCGGGCACGGTCCCCATACTGCTCACAGTGGCGTAGAGCGAGGAGGGCGAGGGCGTAGGACTTTCCGCCACCGCGCCCACCACCGCAGAAAACATCAATCTGTTCGGGCAGCGTCAGCAGGGTTGTTTGGAAGGCGTTGAGTTGAAGCTGTTCCATTTTCGATGACGAATTGTTCGAGCGGCATTGCGCCCGGGAGGTTGAAGGTGATGCTCAGCCTGTTGGGGGTGTCAGGAGGCGGGCCACTCTCGATGTAGCCCTGGTGGCGTGCTTTCAGCAGGAAGATCGCCGCAGCAACGTTGCCCCCCATGGCCATGTCGTGCAGCTTGCTGTGCAGCGTCTTGCGTTCCAACTCACGCCCTTGCTCAAAGGCCTCGAAGAGGGCCGGGAACTCGGCAAACCAACGCTTGAGCAGGTCGAGGCTGATGCCCAGCGCCACGGCGACGCCAGTTCTCGATGCGCCGGACTTGGCTGCTTCGCGAATGATCTCCGCTGCATTGCGTGGTGGGGGCTTCTTGAGCACTGCGCCAGGGTGCACTCTCCCGGGGGTATTCGGTCGGGGCTTGGGTTCGGTCTTGGTAGCCGGCCTCGTGGGTTTTTTCTGTCTCATGTCGCAGTCCTCAACTGATGCTCGGCCGAATGCCATAGCCGCTCTCCAGACCGCGCGCGACGGGCCCGCTACGGTTGGCGAGGCTGTCGCCGATGCTGGACTCCATGGCCCGCACGAGAAGGTCGATCGTCAACGTGCCATCGGCGCCCACGGTGCGGTTTTGTTCGGTCACGTGAAGAGGCGAGCCGCCCGAGCTGTTCACGTTGATGACGACGCTTGCTCCACCGCCGCCGGCCACGCCCAGCTTGCCGTCCTTGCCACGACTCAGCGGCAGGATGGCCTCGGGGCCAGCTTCGCCCATGAGACCCGCACCGCGCGCGAAGGGGAAAAGCGTGGGCGTGCTGACGATGCTGCCGCTGTACGCGCTGAGGCCCGGCGAGTTGTAGATCCCGCCTTTGGCGTTGGGCGTCACACCGGGGAAGAGGCTGTTGATAAGGCCGCCGACGGCATTTGCAAGGGGCTTCGTCACCTGCTGTCGGATGAACATGCGCAAGATGTCGTCAGCCAGCCCTTTGAGCATGTCGCTGAGCTTCCCACCCTCGACGGTTGCGTCCTCGAATGCGCTCGCGAAGGACAAGCCCAGTTCGTCCGCGAAGCTCTTGGTCTCCTTGAGCTGCCCGCCCACCAGGCCCAGGCGACGAGACACAGCCTCCAGGTACTGCTCGGTGGTGATGCCGCCTTGCTCAGGTGGGGTCATCAGTGCCTGCGTCAGAAGCTCCATGTCTTGGCGCTGGCCTTCAAGGTCGGTATCGGTGAGCAGCTCCTTGAGCCGCTCCTGGTTCTTGAGGAAGTCGGACGTCGTGTCGGACGCGCTGCTGGTGGCGCCTGTGAGCTGCGCAAGCGCGCTTTCGTAGAGCTCGGCGCTGATGCCGACATCGAAATAGAGGCTGTCCAGCTCCTTCAGGGTGTCCATGTACGTCTGAGCCTGGACCACCGAACTGCTCTCGAACAGGCCGGCAATGCGCTGCTTGATCTGGTCCTGGTAGTTGAGGAACACCTCCTGAGCCTTCTCGCGAGGCTGCCGCGTTGATGGGTTGAGCTTCTTCAATTGCTCCTCGAAGGACTTGATTTCGCCCGTGTAGCGCTTGAACTCGGCGCTTCCCAGCGTGGCGTTCTCGCGCAGCTCTTTGAGTTCTTTCAGTCGCGTCTCAATGCCCGAGATGGTGGCGAGGTTGGGGCCGATCACGGTGGTTGGGCGACGCCCAAGGCGCGCCGTTTCCGCCGCAGACTGGTTGTTGGCCATGTCCGCCTTGAGATTCTTCAGCGTTGCGGCGGCGTCATCGAGTTGCTTCTGAAGCAGCTTTACCGACGGATGCTCAGCGGTTCTCGACTGCATCATGATGATGAGTTGCTGGCGCAGCGCGTCCACCTTTGCCTGGGCCCTCACGATGGGGATATTCGAGGCCTGGTCGATAAGGTTGTCCACGCCCAGGGCGATGCCAGAGATCGCGCTGGCCAGCAGGCCCGTAGCGCCCGTGGCCTTATCGATGATGCCGATCAAGCGGGAGATCGAAGTCCCGACTTGCGTGGTGGCCTGCTCGACGGTGAGGGGCATCTTGGAAAACTCGTCCTTGAGCGAGGTGCTGCTCTTCTGCAGGGCGCGAAAGACTTTCTCGGCCGTCAACTGGCCTTCCTGCCCGAGCTTGCGCAGCTCACCCTGCGGCACGCCCAGGCCATCGGCTATGGCTTGAGAGAGGCGGGGAACTTGCTCCAGCACGCTGTTGAGTTCTTCGCCGCGCAACGTGCCGGATGCAAAACCCTGGCCAAGCTGCACCAAGGCGGCCTGCGCGCTCGATGCGCTGGTGCCGGAGATGATGAGGGCCTGGTTGATGCCCTCCGTCACCTTGAGCAGATCCTCTTGCGAGACGCCGAGCGTCTTCGTGGACCGGGCGAGGCTCGTGAAGAGATCGGTGGTCTCTCCGAGTCCGACCCTGGTGCGCTGCGAAATGTCGAAGACTCCTTGTTGAGCCGTCGCGAGCTCCGCCATTGAGGACGTGACCAACTGCAGGCGCGAGTTCATGTTTTTGTAGGCATCGGCGGCTTGGATGACTTCGCGCGAAAACACAGCGAGGCCGACGGCGCCGATGGCACGGCCGAATCCTTGGTAAGCCCGGGTGAGGGCGCCGGCTTCCTTCTCTGCGGATTGGCCCGAGCGGGACAGCCTGTCGAGGTCGCCGGATGCGTTCTTGACCTGGCGACTGTCGACCGACAGAACGAGTTGAGTGACTTCAGGCATGGTGTTCCTTCTGGGTTTGAGAATGAGGCTTGTTTAAGTGGGTCACACGCTTGTCCCATGCCAAGCCGTGGCGACTTCCGAGCGCAGCGCGGCCATCGACTCGAAGCCCAGCACTTGAGCTGCTCGATCGAAGTCGCGGACTGTGATGTCTCTGCTGCCGTTGTCGCCGTGCTGACGCCACAGCCGTCCAACGATCGGCACATGCACTGGCCAAGATGACCTCGGCGGCTTTGTGTGAGGTTTGATGATGGCGAGATCGAGCAGGAACTCGCAGCACGGGCCGGCCTGGCGCATCTGATCCAACAGAGGCATCACCAGCGCCCGCCGGTAGAGCTTCACGCCATGCACATGCACGCCGCTGTAGACATGTGACATCGGCGAATAGCCGCGCCAGACGTGACGGAACCTCGGAGGGAGCTCGCGAAGGTCCTCCCACACCAATTGCTCTCCTGCCCACGCGAAAGGCGCGCAGGGGTTGTCCTGCAGCGCTTGCTGCAGTGCTGCGAAGGTGCCAGGCGTGATCCTGTCGTCAGGGTCGGCCGAGGAGACGAAGGGCGCGCACCCCAGGGCGTACCCCGCTGCGCGCGCCTCACCCAGCCGGCCATCGATCCCTGGCAGCCAATGCTGGTTGACGGGCTCGGCGTCCAAGTCGCCGCGCATCTCGTCGACCCACTGCGCGGGAAAGCGCGGCAAGGTCAGGACGTGGCAGTCGATCAGGTGCGCGCGGTTCATCAGCGTTTCGCTCGCTTGATGTTGTCCATCGTTTGGTGGTCAACGCCGAAAAGCCCATGCTTGCCGTGCACGGTTTCAACCTGGGAAGCCAGCAGCGTTTCGGCCAGCGCTCGCTCATCCATCTTCACGACGCGTCCCGCAAAGGCCGCCACGGTCGCGATGCCACGGCGTGCCCACTCAACCTGAGCTCGGCCAACTTCAATCGATGCGGCCTTGCCCGGATCATTGAGGCGTGCCAACTGGTTCCACAGATCGCGCATGAAGCTCACCTCATGGTCGAGCTGCGGGATTGGCGAGCGCAGCATGGCGATCATCAGACGCTCGTTGCCCGGCTCGGCCTTCATCTTTCCCATGAGAGCATGCCGTGCCTCGGGCGACTGCCCGCGCCACCAGTCACGGATCTCGCGATCTTCGACCGCCGCCACAGTGTTGGAGGAATCGATGCCGGGAACCTGCAGGAGTTCTTTCTCCTGGGCACTCCAGTGCCTCTCCTCGACATCGACGTTGGCGTCGGTCAGCGCGACCTTCTCAATCAGTTCGGCGCGCAGCGGTGCGAGCTTCTGCGCCTTGCCCAGCGCGCTCAGCGTGGGGTCTGCATCAATCGAGGAAATGGCGTCGGCGGTGTCGGCCAGGTGCTGGGCCGCCGCATGGAACATCACGATGGGGAGCTTCGTGCTGTCTGAACCGGAGAGCGGTGGGAGCTCAAAGGTGCCAGCGTGGTCGATTTGGTAGCGGGTGGCGCCGGTGTTCAGGTCGCCTTCGATCTTCAATGCCATGGTGTTTCTCCTTAGCTGGCGAGCAGTTGTTGGTGGCGGGCATTCACGCGGTCTGGAATGTCCCGGGTGAGCGTGCTGCGGTCGCGGAGAAACTCGCCGTGTCCAGCGATCTGCGGTTGTTCGCCGAAGCTGGCCTGAGCTCCGCCGCCTACGGTGGCGTTCTCGACGGTCATGTCTTGGGCCTTGAGCTCGATCCAGGCGGCGAGGTATGCGGCCGCTGCGGCGGCGTAGGCAGCGCCAGCAGCGGCGCGGTTGGCTTTGTGAGTTGCGAGGGATGCCATGAGGGTCTTTCGTCAGGTGAGGGTGTGAAAAGGGGGGCACGCGCAGCGGCATCAGTCGCCGCGCGCACCAGGGGAAGGCGCGCCGTTGCTGGCGCTGCCGGGTTCGTTGGGATGCTCGGTAGGCACCCGGATTTGCATTGCGACCTGGAAAGCCGCGCGCCTGGACAGGCCGCCCTGGCGCAGCGCGGTCTCGAAGTACCGGCGCTGGAGGGACAGCGGCTGGCGTTGCAGCCACCACAGGAAAGCGCGGGCCCAGAGTTGGAAGAGGGTGGTCATTTCTTGGCTTTCGGGTACACGGCGTGCAGGTGCTCGAGTAACTCGGCGTGGAGGTGAGCAGGGGTGTTGGAGATGTCCTGGCGCATCTGTGCGCGGGCTGCGGCGCCGTCACTCCAGTGGTCGCATGCACGATCAGCAGCAGCAAATAGCTCAGGACTTGCCACTGACGAAACTGCCGAAACATGAGTTGCGTCGGTTTCGTCAGGGCCGGGTGGGGCCTCGTTGGAAAAGAACGCCTGCGCGCGAGCGGTCCAATCGGTCATGTCGCTGCACCCATCACCCGGGGATTCACGTAGTAGCGCGTTGTGGGGCGGCCGGTGGGGTTGTCCGTTTCCTCGCCCTGTATCCATCCGTGCTCTTCGAGCGTCGCGAGCGCGCCTTCCGCCTGCAGGCTGGTGGTGACGCCCGTCCATTGCTTGCGCACCACGTCGCGCAGCGTGAAGCCGTCCAGCAGCTTGCCGTCGGCGATGCGCCGCCCCACCATGCGCGCGGTGTTCACCTTGGAGGCCTCCACCAACCCATAGACGCGGCGAGCGTGGCCGGCAAGGTACTCGCACCATGCGGCCGCGCGCAAGGCGCTGGCGCCCAGCACCGGACCGATCCCGTTCTCCGACACATGGAGAATCAGCGCGATCGAGCAGAACAGCTTCTCGAACTTGCCGAAGTGCTGGCGCATGAGCGGGTTGTGCTCGGTGGCGATGTGCACGGTGTGCAGCTCGGTGCACCAAGCCACGAAGATCTCCTGCGCCTCGTCGTCGAAGTGGAAGTGCGGCAGCTTCACGAAGTCGTCGGCGGGCGCGGCACCATCCTGCACAGGGTCAAAGTGCGCCAAGCGGTCGAACAAGTCGCGCACAGCTTCGCGCGCGCCCTTGACGGGGTAACGGTCGCGCCATTCCCAGGCCACCCCATCCGGGTACACCAGCACCTGGAAGCGCTGAATGCGGCCATCGTTGTCGAGTGAGGTCGAGATGCCGGCGAGGTAGCGCTCAAGGAGTTCGGGCTGGATGCCGCCAAAGACCGACAGGCAAAGGTTTTTGATGTGAAGGCTGCCCCTGGCGATGCGATCGATGTTGAAACCGCTGGTGCCGTTCCACCCCTCAAGGTAAAACGCTTTGTCACCCTCCCTGCCTTCTTTCTCCCAGGACGCCAGCAGGCCGATCAGCTCATCTCGGAATACGAGCAGGCCCTGGGGGTTGTTCACGAGCAAGTCGCCCAGCTTCTCGACGGTGGAGTCGTTGGACTTGAAGCGTCGTTCGTGCGGCTTCTCTGGCGGCAGCAGGTTCTTCATCTCGGCCATGGCCAACGCCATGCCATCGCTGTTTCCTTTGCCGCTGGCGGCCTTCTTCATGCTGGCTTTGACGGCGGACTGGTGCGCATCGAATGCGGCCATCTCTGCCTCGTAGACCTTCATGGCCTCGTCGAGCTTTTCCGCTTCCTTGACCTCCAGGCGATCTAGGAACCGTGTGACGGTGCTCAATGCCGGGGACTTCTTGGCGGATGGATCGCCCACGATGCCGCCGAACAGGTTGGGAGTGACGATCCAGTCATCCCGCCGCTTGGGTTTGAGGCCGCAGCGTGCTCCGATGACCGACCCCAGTGAGACGATCAGCGCCGCCGCGATGTAGTCGGGCGCGCACGGCATGCGGTCGGCCTCGTCCATCACGAAGGCGGCCAAGGCGTCGGGCAGCAGCGCCTTCGCCTGGAAAGCGGGCGCCGCCGGCAGCTCGGTCTTGATTTCGCGGGGCGCGGGCCAGCCTCGGGTGACGGCCTGAGCCGCTTCCAGCGAGTCCAGAACGGGGTTGAAGTCGTCGCTCAAGCGGCCACCTCCACCATGCCGGCGAGCCGGTGCAGGTCGTTGAAGTCGGTGTCCGTCGCGGTGCGCGGCAGATCCCCGAACTTGGGCACCGCGAGCAGCGCGCCCACGTCGCGCGCGGCGATGGTCGCTGCGGTAAGGCCGGGGTTGCCCTCGGTCTTCCAGTCGTCGTCGGCGGCCACCACCAGGGTGAGCTCGGGAAACTTTGCGCGCAGCGCGCGCGCCACCGGCAGCAGGTTGCCGGAATTGAAGGCCACCGCCACTGCGTCGCCCGTGTCCTCGTGGATCGTGGCCCCGGTCGAATAGCCCTCAGCGAGTACCAGGCGGCCCGCAGGCCTGCCGATCGCGTGATAGCAGCCCTTGACCCTGCCGCCCGGCATAAAGCGCTTGGAGCCGTCAGGAGCGATGCTCTGCAGGCTGTGCAGCTTGCCGGCCGCGTCGCGCAGGGGGATGAGCAAGGTGTGCCCGGCCTCGACTCGCAGGCCATGCGCCATCACGCCCTTTGTGCTCAGGTACGGGTGTCCCCCCGCTGGGGGTGCACCCGCCCAGCGCTGTGCCGAGGCATCAGCGGCAGCAACCTGCCGCTGGAGCTGCTCGGCGGCGTGCTGACGACGCAGCGCATCCATGCGGCGCGCAAAGGCTGCGCGCTCAGCGGGTGGCAGGTCGGCCTCACGGTGGCGCGTCTCGATGTGTTTGCAGCGGAAGCAGTGGGCGACGCCGTGCTCTTCGCTTCCGATGGTCACGCCCATGGTCTTGTCGCTCGGCCGGCGACTGCACACCGGGCAGGCCACGCGGTGATCGCCAACGGTGAATGCTTCCCATGCGATCATTTGTCCTCCAATACTTGGGTGATGCGTCGGAGGAACCCGGCCAGCACGAAGATGTCCGGATTGCTGAGGGTTGAGATCGCGATCGCCAGCGCGCCGTCAGGCAACTTGCCCGCCCGCGCTTCTGCGACGAACTCGTCGGCGAACATCTCGCCCACGGTCTCCGCTTGCTTCTGTTCCAGCGTGAGAGGGTCTTGCTTGAGCTGGTTGCTCATGCCGGTCACGAGTGCCATGAAGGACTTCATGCCGCACCCCCTGCTTGGTTGAGGTGGGCCAGCACGTCGTTCCAGTGGCCGAACGTGTGCGACTGGTTCCAGCGGCTCACCGTCCAGGTGTGGCGGCCGTCACCCACGCGGCGGCTCAGCGTGAGCGCGTAGCCAAGTAGGGCGAACTCAGCGCGAGCAGTGTCAAATGCCTTGCGGTCGGGCACCTGCTGCGCGACAATGAAGGCCTGAGTTTTCTGGTTTTCTTCCTTCGAGACCCCGCCCGCCAGCGGGGTTTCGTTCGTCTGGACGGCCATCATGCGGCCACCCCCAGCACGCGGCGCAGTTCCGCGACGGGCCAGGCGAGCCGGCCGTGGACGCGCAGGGGGCGCACAGGGCCCGTTTCCAGGCATGCCCAGCCCCTCAAGGTTTGGGGCTTGCGATCAAGGTAGTAGGCTGCCTGCTCGGTCGGGACCGTCGGGCGGCCTACCTCGTCGAGAGGCGGGTATTCGATCTCCATTTGGAACCATCCTTCCGCACGTGTGCGTGTTGCTGATGGTTCGACTGTGTTCGGAGAGTCGGCAGGTAAGCGCCTGCCGCGCGCCTGCCAACTACCTGCCGTTCAGGGCGTCGATGTGTGCTTTGACGTCCTCGGAAAACGCCTGACGCGTCACTCCTTCCCTCTCTGCGAGCTTGCCGATTCCCTTGGGCAGATGCTCATAGGGGCTGGTTGGCATTTCTAAACCCGCATCCACGCACATCCTGTATCGACGGGCGCGTCGCTCGCTTGCAGTCTCTGCATCGAGGTTCGGCATGGGCCTTTCGGCAGTTTTGTCAGTGGGGGGGTGGGGGCTTTGTGGAAAATTGCGTGCCTCAACGACCTTCACCTCGAACATGGCGGCGAACAGATCCTCCTCGCGCAGTGGTTTCCACACAGCCGAGTCGGTGGCAGGCTCTAGAGCAATCATGCGGCCGATCCACTGCCCAGCCACGGCTTGGACGGGCGATTGGGGGTCGAAAGCAAACCGCGGGATAAGGGACGAACCTTTGAGCATGATTTCCGTGAGCGTCCTCGGCGGAGTCCTCGCGTTAAGTGTGACGCGGTGCTTTGCGCGAGCGCGGTCCCGCGCATCTAAGCGCTCTTGCAGCTCATCGCATCGCTCTCGCAGTGTGTCGACCTGAAGGCGGGCCTTTTGCATTTCCTCATCGGTGCGCGGCTGCTCATATTGACCGAGCGTGCCCAGCGCGGCACGTGAAATCCACCCCTCATAGCCCTTGATGGATTCCAGACTTGACTCAAGTTCCCGGCGTTCCGACCAGTCGCCACCATGCCGTAGCCACTCCTCGTTCGCATCGAACACCAGGCCGTCGACGTAGAAGTACAGAGGGATCCCGAGATCGATCGCGAACTCGATGATCTGCCGCTGTGTCTTTTTCCATCTTTCCGCGAGCTCCGGAAGCGTGAGCGTTTTCGGTTCAAACATTGCATCCCCTTGATGCAGCCCTGAGAAAAGGAGCCCCGGCAGACGGGTCAGGGAAACCCGCTCTTCGGCCGCTAAACCTCGCCGGGGCAAAAACTCATGCGACGGCGCGCAGCACTCCAGGCTGAGCAGACCGATCGAACTCCACGCCACCTTGCTCCAGTACCCACGTCTCGATGCGTTCGTGATGCACGCGCAGCAGGTCCAAGGGGCGCACGGTGTAGTGCTTCTCCGCCGTGGCGCTTGGCTTGTGGCCCATGATCTGAGCCACCACGCCCGCCGGGATCTCCAGCCATTCCGTGAGGCTCTTGAAGCTGCGCCGAAGGCCGTGGAGGGTCAACCCCCCAATACCGGCGACCTCACAGGCACCAGCCAGCGGCTTGTGCGGGAAACTGATGTGCGTGCCCGTCTTGCCGTCGGCCCTGGCCAGGGCGGCGAACACCCAGGGCCCGCGCCGGGGTAGGGCGGCGATCAGCGAATGGACGTAGGGGGTCAAAGGAATAACGCGCTCGCCCTCCACCTTGTCCCGGATGGTGAGCCCCTTCCATTGTTCGTTGAGGTCTTCACGCCGCATGCGCAGCACCTCACCCGGCCTGGCACCGGTCAGCAGCAGCACCTGCAGATAGGCGCTGGTGGTTGGGTTGCCCAGCTCACGCACAGCCTTGAACCACGCGGGCAGTTGCTCCTTGAGCAGAGCATCGGTCTTCACTGCAGGCTTGCCGAAGGCCTGCCTGGCCTTCTTGGTCTTGGCAGGGTTGACTGGCACTGCGGCCTTGAAATCGGGATGCTCCGAGCACCAGTTCAGGAAGGCCTTGAGGCACCGCCACGCCAGCCGGCCATAGGTGGGGCGAGTCTTGGACTCCTTCGCGGCCCACGCCTCCACCACCTCGGGGGTAAGGTCCACCAAGCGCTGGCCAAGCAGGGAGTGGATGGGACCGGGGATGGTGACGCCCCGCCCGTTGGTTCCGCGCTTGGCCTTCTCCCCGCCGGCCTTGGCCAGGGCCACGTGGTCCTGATAGTGGCGGTCTCCCCAATGGGGTTTGCGCTCAGCGAGGTAGGCGGTCCACACCTCGTCGACGAGCACCGCTGCACTGCGCTCAGTGGATGCCACAGCTTGCGCCTGGGCCTCTGCAGCGCGTTTGATGTGGCGCGGGTCTTTTCCCTCGTCGATCTGTCTCTGCAGCTCACGTGCCTTGGCCTGTGCATTGGGGATGCTCCAGGCCGAGGGGCTGCCGATGGTGATTCGCACCGAGGCGCCCTGGTAGACACCCTGGAAGATGTAGGAGGGCTTGCCTGCTGGCGTGGTGCGCAACCCGAGCCCGGGGGCAGTTGCATCCCACAGGAAGGCCTGCTGCTTGTCCGGTGGGCACTTGAAGGAGGAGACCCTGCCAGCGGTGAATGCGACCTTTGCCATGAGACCTCGATGTAATGGAGGATGTAAGAGGATTGCCCAAATTCCGAGCAATACCAATCAACACTCACACAAGAGGAATCTTCTATAACGTGTTGATTTAAGTAGATTCTATCCACGCGGATCAACACCGGCAAATACTATGTGTGTCGGACTTTTAATCCGTTGGTCGGCAGTTCGAGCCTGCCACGTCCTACCAAATGAAATAAGGGCTTAGCCGAAAGGCTAAGTCCTTTTTTCTTGGTCAACGTGCCAAAAACGTGACATTGCGGGCCACATCTTCGGCACGGACGCGCTCGATCCGAGCCGCTGCCAACGAGAGATGCTCCGTGGCGTACTTGGCGTAGCGGTCTACCATCACCCGAGACTTCCAACCGCCCAATTCCTTGAGCTCATCGCAAGACGTTCCCGCCTGGCGATGCCATGAGGCCCACGTATGGCGCAGGTCATGGAACCGGAAGTCCTTGATGCCAGCAGCCGCCAGCGCCGTATGCCACGCTGTATTGGTCAGTTCCCACTTGATCGGCTTCCCCTGGTAGGCGAAGCAATGGTGTAGGTCTTTCCCTATCTGCTCTCTCAACACTTGCGCTGCATCTTCATTCAGCGGTACTCCCCGCGGCGTGCCGTTCTTGGTCTGGTTGAGCCATGCGGTCTTGCGGTTCAAGTCCACGCGGTTCCATTCCAAGGCCGTGATCTCGCCTGCACGACAGCCTGTTGCCAGTGCAAACCGCACAAGTGCCGCCAGGTGGGCAGGGCAGACACGGACCAATCGTTCCGCTTCTTCCCGCGTCAACCAGCGGTCCCTCTCGACTTCACCGGGCAAGAGCCGAATCTTCGGAAATGTGTCGATCCACTGCCACTCATCACGTGCCATGCGCAACAGGCCGCGCACGGTGGACAGATAGCGATTGACCGTCGCGGGCTTGTTGCCTTTGGCCATCTCCCCTTGGACGATGTTCCAGATCAAGTCGCCATTGATCTGGCTCAGTGTCAGGTCGCCCAGGTAGCGGTCCAGGTGGCGGCATATCCGCTGCACGTCCTCAAAACTTCTCAATGTCTGCTTCAGCGCGAGGAACCGGATCACGGCTTCCTGCCAGGTGCGTTGCGGCTTGATCCCGAAGTGCGTTTCACGGTAGGCGTCCAGCTTCAGTTTTGCTAGCAGCGCTTCCGCATCTGTTCGGTCTTCAGTCCCAGCGCTCTGGCGTATTCGCTTGCCGTTGGGGAGCGTCGCGGTGATCCACCAGTACCGGGAATCCGGTCGCCGGAAGACTCCTTCGTTACGGGCCATATGTTCTCCTTTCGGGCCCGCCTTCGCTCCTCTTTATGCTCGTCGAGCCAGGCATCCAAGTCAAGGCGGTCATACACGCAGCGGCGACCAAACTTGACATGGGGTACGTCGAGCTGGGCAAGTAGCGTGACGCCGATGCCCAGATACCCGGCGGCCTGTTCCTTGGACAAACAGCGGACGGGAGGCAAAGGCAGGCTCTCTTCGTCCATCACCAGCCCCGCGAGGCCCGTCGATAGGCTTCCGCGCCTTCGTCCACGTAGTCCTGCCTGAGGTTGTCCACCAGGCCTGGTGAATTGATCGCTGTGGCGAACTCACGCGTCTTGAGTGCCACCCGCTGCGCCAGGAATTCATCGAACGTGATCTGACGCTTGCGCGCAACTTCCGTGTAGTGGGCGTAAAGGTCTTTCAGCAGTGCATCGATGGCTTCGTTGCGGTCTCCAATCTGATGGATCGCCATGTGCGACACCAAGGCGCCCAGGACGACCGATAACAGCCGCAGTTCAGATGGGGTGCGAGCGTTCGAATACTTGTCGAGCAGGACCGAATGCGCGCTCTTCCAATTGACCATCGACAGCGCCACCCACAGGGGATGCAGGGGCCAACGTGAGCGCGTTGTGTCCGTTTCGCTGGGAACGGTCATCGGCAGCTTCTTGCCGGGTTTTGAAATCTGGATGCGGTAGGCGTTGTCGTCCAAGATGAAGGGAAACAGTTTTGCGCCTTTGTCATGGACCCGGAAGAAGTGAGAGCCTACCGGCCATTGGGCCTTGGCCTGTTCTTCGGGATGTTCGGACTGCGCGTAGGCCTTGAGCTTGTTCAGCGTGTTCAGGGACTCAGGGTACAGGTCGCCCGAGTACGACAGGTACAAACTGTCAACGCCAAGGCGAAGCAGGCGGAACCCTTCAGACAGTGGCCTATTGCAGGTATGGGGTGCTGTGTTACTAGGCGGCGCACCCCGTGCCGACCCGGGTTCGGAGCCGCGCGCAAAGCGCGCAGCATCCGAACCCGGATCGGTTTGTGTGGAGGGCAGGTGGATTCCAGCAGACTTGCCGGTAGTGGGACGCTTGGAGGGCATGGTTCAACCTTTTTCCGCGCCAGGCATGCCACTTTGGCTTCCTGGAACGGATACCGATTGAATGCATCACGCCCTCGGCGGGCGACCATCTCAAATCGCGATTTCAGATGGTTGAGAGCTTGCGGAAGTTGCGGTACTGCGCCCGCAGGTTTTTCCGAGCTGAAGGCGATTTGGGGTACGCCTTGAGAGTGTCTACCATGAGCGTTTCAAGCTGCGCATCAGAGAGGTCGTGTATGCCCATCTCGTTGAGGAGGATGAAGGCATAACGCATCGGGTGGAGCCCCTCCCACTGCTTCTTCCCAGGCCCAGCCAGAGCGCTTCGGAGCCTGGTGAAAAAGGCCTTGTTGTTGCGAAGCTGCGCGCGCGCGATGAGCTGCATGGCGGTCGGGCAGCCGATGACGGCGCGGTCCATTCGGATGGCCTTAAATAATGCGTCCAGATCGCCGCGCTCCCTGGCGTCATGCAAGAGCCCCGAAATGCTGCGGCCACAAGTGGCCATACTCGTCACCGTTTGACCTATGGAGTAGATCAACGCCATCGCCATCGACTCGTCAACACCTTCGAAGAGAGGGCGATCGTCGTCTGGTTCATTCATGTTTCGAAGGATGTCCAAGATCGCTTCCTGGGGGTCCTGAGCCTTTGCGATGTCGCGGAGGTCGAGATGACGATTCATCACGACCACCACGATTGAGAGATGTCGGATAAAGGATTCTTCGTAGACGTGACAGTAGTCGCCGTAAGTGCTAGGCAATAGCTCGTCAAAGCGTGATGCAGAGACCTTGGCCATGTGCGTGGACAGGCTGCGAATCAACTCAAGGAGCTTCGGGACATAGCAGATGAACTCGGCAAATTGTGCTGAACTCAGCTTTCCGTATTCTTTTGGCGATAGTGGGGCAGACCTGATCACTTTTGCTCGGACTTATAAAACCGGTGATCTCTGTCCAGAAACACAACATAGAATGTATTGCAATCAAACCGTCGCTTGTGCTTGTTGTGTTCTCGATCAGACAATGTATGTGGAACTATAAATCCAATAAGTCTTTCTGATCCTCCAAGTCGAAATCTCCCCCATTCGACATCGTGTGGAACCGAGGGAGGTGCAGAGAAATCGGAATTGACTGGAAACTTTTTATATATTGCGAGAACTGTGCCACCCGCGCCACCGACTCTTTGTGCCTGCCAGTGTGCAAGAGGTTGCTGCGAAAAGTTGACTAACTTGTCAAACAGTTTGCACTGCTGAAGTGGTGTCCACTCTGAAAATCGTTGTCCAGCGTCTTGGTGACAGAAGTAGGAGAAGTTGAATTTCGATCGAATTACTAGATCACTTGAATCACCTTCGAGGTCGGTGGTCGGTATTGTTGATAAAAACTTCCCTTTCCGACTATTCTGAAATTGAGTCATACGCGGGGGACTCCTCCGATTTTTCCATCCTTGTACAGAGGGATGATAGAACGATCATTTCTTATCATTTCACCAGGCACTTCATCAAGTCGGTAGAGGAAGCTTTCGTTGTCGTGCTTGTTGACGAGATAAACGCGATACTTCCCGAGTTGATCTAGTACGTCACTGTCATGAGTGGAGCACAAGAGTTGCGCATGGTGAGGGTTTGTTTCAGGATCAGTAAACTGGCTAATTATTTTTCTAACCAAAAGCGGGTGCATATGCATATCAAGTTCGTCGAGAACAAGTATTGCACCTGCCTTGAGCGTCAGGAAAACCTGTGGCAACAGTGTGACGAGATATTTCGTCCCACTGGATTCTTCAAACTCGGTGATGGGCTTTTCTTTGCCCTCCCATTCGTGCCAAAATATCGGGAAGAAAGCGTCCTCGCCTTTGTTATTTTTCCCCTTGTGGATGTCTATCTTGGATATTCCTGTGTCGCAATCACTTATAAATTTGCTAATAGGTGCAAGTAATTCTTGGTGTTCGTTGAGGTATTTGGCCGTAAATTCAAGTGTGGCAAATTTTTCTTTGAATCCGGCGAAGGCAACGTTTGCTAATGTTCGAGAGAAAAAGTCCCGAATCGGTTTAATGGCTGCGATCTCGTATTGATGTGAAGTCGCTATTAGTGAGGCGTTGCTTCGAATCTTGATTTTTGCGATTTCCGCAAACTCTTTTGTGGCAAATTTTATCTCGTTGTCTTTGCGCTCGATTATCTTGGTTTTTCGTGCGTTCGTTCGCCTGAAGATCGTCTCCGATATGACCCGTTTGTCAGTGCAAATCAATCTGTATACATAGAGCATTCCCTTTTGAGTGAACTCGACTTCAAATTCGGATGGATCTTGATTGTCAAAGAATGAGCTGAGTGGAATGCGCGACTCTGGTTCTTGGTCGAAAGATCGCGCGCAGAATGAAGCAAGAAACGGGAGTACCTTTAGTGCATGTGTCTTTCCCGAGGCATTGGCGCCTTTAATTGCCAATACAGTGGCAATTCCTTTCTTGCTGGAAATACCTGCAGGAACCTTTCGGTCGAGCTGAAAGGATAGGGTTGCCCCCTCTCGGAAAGAACAAAAATTCCGAAAGCTGACGTAGTGAAGCATGCGGGAACCTTAAGTTGCTTATCTGACAAATGTGTCGCGAAGTCAGTATAAGCGTGTTCTGAGCGTCGGAGCGCTCACACGGCCCTGGCATATTCTTCGGCATCACGGTCCTCAGGCTCAGCGAGCGCGGCGTTTCTGTGGCTCAGGCGGCCAAGGACCTGGACGTTCACGAGAACGTGCTGCGCAAGTGGGTGCGTGAGCTGCGAGAGGAGCCCCAGGAGGCGTTCCCTGGCAATGGCAAGCAAAAGGCCCAGGACGCAGAGATAGCGCGGCTGCGCAAGGAAGTGGCCAAGCTCAAGATGGAGCGCGACATCCTGAAAAAAGCCGCGGCCTACTTCGCGAAGGAGTCGATGTGAAGTTCGGCTTCATGGCGAAACACCGAGGGTCCTGGCCGGTCAATCTGATGTGCGAGGCGCTCGGTGTCTCGCGAGGTGGCTTCTACGCCTGGCTCACGCGACCCAGAAGCCGGCGCAGTCTCAGCGACGAAGAGTTGGGTGCGCAGGTACGTCAGAGCTTCGTGCGCAGCGACATGCCTGCGTCATGTCCGACATTTCCCAACGCAAGCAGACCGAAGCACGCCTCATCGAGCTCTCGCAACTCGACTCCCTGACGGGCTTGTTCACCCATTTCTGGTTCGGGCTGTCGGCCTGGAACTGGCGGTCCAGCACGTTGTCGGCCACCGCACTTCGCTCGCCCCGGTCCTTGGGAAGCCCGTCCGGCTTCCAGCCGGATCGAGTCAAGCTGCCCGAACCAATGGCCGTGATCGCCCCAAGGCTGGCGCACCCGCAGGCTCGCGACCCGGGAGTCCAGGCGCGAGACGGCCTCATCGCCGGGCTTGTACACCCAGGTCAGTCCCGTGGCCACTTCGGGTTGTCGGCGTGCGTCCAATGCCTGCAAGGCGTTTCGGGATTCCCGGGCCACCCATTGGAGAGAGGCCGGTGCCTCCAGCGATT
>Ga0247823_10001224_pt1 | contig 21402 bp, 22 predicted proteins | sample 13C_PalmiticAcid_2_FD_192426 | JGI IMG/M metagenome (GOLD analysis project Ga0247823, IMG submission 192426) | Soil microbial communities from agricultural site in Penn Yan, New York, United States - 13C_PalmiticAcid_Day30 | ecosystem: Environmental > Terrestrial > Soil > Agricultural land... | reverse complement strand
GCATTCGCAGCAGGGCATCTCAACAAAAAGCGCGACCAGGGATGGCAGGACATAGCCGTTGCCGGTTGCCCGGCCGGGGATTCGAACCCCTGGCGATCCAATGTAGTCCTGCCAGCATTCGCGCAAACTCTCAGCATCCCCGCGTGGCGACCAACGGGTGGTGAGACCCCTTTTGGCCATGTAGTCCCACCGGCACTCGCCACGCGACAACGCTTGTTCTTCCGGGTCGGTGTCCCTGGCGACGAGAGTTGCAGGAGCGGCCTACGGGTTTTCCGTTGCGGGGTTGCGGCCCCGCGCGGCCAGATGTGCTGTACTCCTGCAGGCATTCGCCTGGGACACCTTCCAATTCCTGCAGTTGCGCCTACTGGGCCGTCAACGACACCTTCTCGATCTCGCCGAGCCAATGCCCGGCGTCCATCTTCCCGGTGGCGAAGTTCGCCACCATGGCGAACACCGCATCCGAGAAGCCCCCGACATTCAGGATGTCGTGACGCTCCGCCGCCTGCGTGGTCGCAGTCGGCTGGATGTCGATGCACACCAGCCGTGCCTGCGGGTTGCGGCGCTTCAGCAGCTCCCACTCGCGCAGGGTCTGCGTCGCGCCGCGCCGGTTGGCATCGACCCAGGACTCGTTGTCCGAGACCAGGATCACCAGGTCCACCTCAGCACGCTCGCGGTTGAGCAGCGCCAGTGGCGCGCTGCAGTTGGTGCCGCCGCCACCGATGCTGGCCAGCGCCTGCGCGTTGGTCATCACCGAGTCGCGGGCGTTCAGCGGCAGCTTCACCACCTCCTGCTCGAACGGCAGCACCAGCGCCTGCGGGTTCTTGCGCAGCACCGCCGCAGCCACCAGCGCGGCCACGTCGATGCAACGCACGCTGGACGTCGCCGAGCCGCGGTTGCCTGTCACGGCCGAGCTCATTGAGGCCGACACGTCAGGGCACACCGCCACGCGCCCGTCCAGGACAGGCACGTTCGCCAGCGACAGCTCCATCGCGTCCTGCAGCGCATCGCGCACCTGCGCCGGCACGGTCTCACCCGCAGCCTTGAAAGCGACCAGCAGTTGGTACGGCATCACCCGCGCCTTCGCCACGGCCTGCGCATCGCGCAACCGGGTCGCCACCACATCGGCCATGTCGGCGATGTCGAACACGCCGTGCCGCGCAAAGGTGTTCAGGTTCTGACGCACCATCTGCCAGGAGCCGGCCTGTGCGACCTGTGCCCATTGCGCCGCGCTCAGATCCAGCGCGGTCAGCATCTGGAACGGCACGTCGGGCACTTCGGCCGCAACACCCTGGGCGCTGTCGCGCTTGAAGCGCTCGAACGCCTGCGTGATGGGCGGCAGCGCCGCCACGTCGACCGGTTTGCCGATCAGCCAGGCGAACCAGGCTGCGCGCCAAGCCTCGGCCGGCTTGGGATGAACCATCTTGACCACGTCGGCCAGTGAAGGCGTATTGCCCACCGCGGCATTCAGCAGCTGCTTCTCGCTGGCGTTCAACAGCCACTGCTGCACCAGCTTCTTCGGGCGGGTTCCCAGCGACTTGCGGCCCACGGCGCCACTGCGCAGGATCTGCACGAAGTTGCGCAGCATCTTGCCGTTGTCGACCACGCGGCCGAACACCTGGTTCAGCAGCGCGACATCGCGTACGGCCAGATGCGCGGCCAGCAACGCTGGCATGTCCTTCATGTGGCCGCGTTCGCGGCTGTAGATGGCCGTCTTGGCGACGAAGGCCGGCTCCACTTGCTGGACCAGTGCCTGCACGGCGTCAAGCTGGTCTTCGGCAGCAGCGTGGAAGGTGCGGCTCAGGCACCCGGTCGCCGCCAGTTGCGCCAGCTGGTGCCGGGCGCTGAAGGCATAGGCCGGTGCCTGCTCGGCATTGCGCGCCGTGGCTGTGGGCAGCAGGGCCCCGGGGGCAGATTGGAAGAGCTGGGTGTTGACCATGCGGGTCTCCTCGGTGCATTCAACTTGTTGTTGGTACTCTGGCTCTGCAACGGGCGTGCCAATCCTGCCCCAGCCGCTTCGCCGCAGAGAAAGATCGTTGTTTTGAAAAGGAAAAGTGATCGAATCCACTTTTCAACAGCAAGCATTCGTGCCAAACGGAGGGGCAAGAAATAGAATCATCGCTAGTCAACTAGCCAATCAGACATGGCCAAGAAGAACGTTGCCATTGGATTCATGGGAACGCAGCTGGACTCCGGGCTCGGTGCCGGCCGTTGGGAGAAGTGGCGGCCGACCATCTCGCTGGTCCAGCACGAGGACACGCTGATCGACCGGCTGGAGTTGTTCCACGCCACCAAGCACAGGTCGCTGGCCCAGGTCCTGGCAGCCGACATCGCCAATGTGTCGCCCGAAACGGTGGTGAATCTGGTGCCCATGGATGTGGCCGATCCCTGGGACTTCGGCGAGATGTACGGCGCACTCTATGACTGGGCGCGGGGCTACCGCTTCGACCCAGTGCACGAGCAATACTGGGCCCACATCACCACGGGCACGCATGTGGCGCAGATCTGCATGTTCCTGATGGTGGAGTCGCGCTTCATTCCCGGCGTGCTGCTGCAGACGGCGCCGCCCAAGAAGCAGACGCGCGGTAGCCCGGGCAGCTACACGCTGATCGACCTGGACCTGTCGCGCTACGACGTGCTGGCCCAGCGCTTTAGCCAGGCGCATACGGAAGCCCTGGACTTCCTCAAGAGCGGCATCCCCACGCGCAACCAGCGCTTCAATGCGCTGATCGAAGAAATCGAGCGGGTGGCCGTGCGCTCGCAGGCGCCCATCTTGCTGACCGGTCCCACGGGCGCCGGCAAGTCGCATCTGGCACGGCGCATGTACGAGCTGAAGAAATCACGGCACCAGGTGCAAGGCGAGTTCGTCGAGGTGAACTGCGCCACGCTGCGCGGCGACAGTGCGGCGTCCACCTTGTTCGGCCACAAGAAGGGCGCGTTCACTGGTGCGGCGAGCGAGCGCGCCGGTCTGCTGCGCACCGCCCACCAGGGCGTTCTGTTCCTCGACGAGATCGGCGAGCTGGGCCTGGACGAGCAGGCCATGCTACTCAAGGCGGTCGAGGAGAAGCGCTTCCTGCCCATGGGCAGCGACCGCGAGGTCAGCAGCGACTTCGAGCTCATCGCAGGCACCAACCGCGATCTGCGCGTGGACGTGGCACAGGGGCGCTTCCGCGAAGACCTGTTCGCGCGCATCAACCTGTGGGCCTACACGCTGCCCGGGCTGGCGCAGCGTCCCGAGGACATCGAGCCCCATGTGGACCATCTGCTCGCGCGGGCCGCGGCGCAGTCAGGCCGTGCCGTTCGGTTCAACGTCGAGGCCAAGGCCCGCTACCTGCAGTTCGCGCGGTCCGGTGAAGCCCTTTGGCGCGGCAACTTCCGCGACCTGCTGGCCAGTGTGACACGCATGGCCACGTTGGCCGATGGCGGGCGGATTTCGACGAACCTGGTCGATGCGGAGATCCAGCGATTGCGATGGCTGTGGCAGCCACAAGGGGGCACCAGGGCATCCACCGTCGATCTCGATGCGGTACTGCCCGCCGGCTCCGCCAGCACGCTGGACCTGTTCGACCGCCTGCAACTTGAGGCTGTGATCCAGGTGTGCCGCGAGGCATCGACGCTGTCGGACGCAGGTCGGCGGCTGTTCGACCAATCGCGCGCCCAGCGGACAGTCATCAACGACGCCGACCGCTTGCGCAAATACCTGCTCAAGTTCGGGTTGTCATGGGAGACAGTGCGTGAGGCGATGTGATCCAGTCCGAGTGCGCGCGTCATGGATGCCGCGCCCGACGGCAGCACCTTGCTGCTGCAGGTGCCATCGATCGCGCTGACACGCTACACCTCGGGGCTGCGCGGCATCGACCCGTTGCAGCGGCTGCTACCGGTCACCGCCGTCGCACAGGCGTCCAATGCCACCGTCGGCTGCGCGACAGCTTCGCCGCGCAGCGCCTGTTCGTGCAGGACGCAGCGCACGAGTTGCGCACGCCGATCGCCGCCGTCGGACTGCAGCTGGAGAACCTGCGTGAAGATCTGGCCGCGGGGCCGGCGGCGCAGCACTTCCAGCAGCTGGAGGCCGGCGTGGGCCGCGCCAAGCGGCTCGTGGACCAGCTGCTCAAGATGTCGCGCCAGGAGGCGGCCGCGGCGGACAGCGGCGCCAGCGTGGATGTCCAGGCGCACGTGCGCGAGAGCATCCACACGCTGATCGCGCTGGCCGACCAGCGCCGCATCGACCTGGGCCTGGTCGCGCCCGAGGGCCTTAAGCCGCTGCGGCTTGGCTGCAGCGCCGGCGACCTGCGCAGCGCGCTGGACAACCTCATCGAGAACGCGCTGCGCTACACGCCCGAAGGCGGTGTGGTGGACGTGCGCCTGGTGCACACACCGGGCCGCACCGTGGTCGAGGTGGTGGACACCGGCCCCGGCATCGCGCCCGAACTGCTGGGCCGGGTGTTCGATCGCTTTTACCGCGTGCCCGGCAGCGCCCCGGGCGGCAGCGGCCTGGGCCTGCCCATCGCGCAGGCCGCCGCGCAGCGCTGCGGCCTGAAGCTGAGCCTGCACAACCGGGACGACCGCAGCGGACTCGTCGCGCGGCTCGAATCCGTCGGCTGATGGTCCGGCTAACGCCGGGCTAAGAAACCCCTAAGCGTCCGCTAAAGGGCGCTTCCTACAGTGAGAACCACGGTGATGCAGACCCGCATCACCGCACCGCGGTGCCATCGACGCCATGGCCTGGTGGCGCCGCGCCTCACCCATCCGCGACCCCCAGTCGCACAGGAGAAAACCCATGCACATCGAACGCCACATCAAGTCCCTCCACCGCGTGCTCGCCGGTGCGCTGCTCGCCCTCGGCACGTTCGGCAGCCTCGGCAGTACCGTCGCCGCCGAGCCGGCCGCGCAGAAGATCCGCGTGCGCGGCACCGTCGTCACGCTGGCCGGCGCGCAGCTGCAGGTCAAGGCGCGCGAGGGCAACACCGTCAACATCGCGCTCAAGCCCGGCTGGTCGGTCGCTGCGGTGGCCAAGGCCAGCGTCAACGACATCAAGCAGGGTGACTACGTCGGTATCGCCTCGCTTCCCAGGTCGGAGGGCGGCGACGGCGCCCTGGAAGTGCTGATCTTTCCGCCGCAGATGAAGGGCCTGGGCGAAGGCAGCTTCGGCTGGGACCTCCAACCCAACAGCTCCATGACGAACGCCACCGTGGCCGATGCGGTCAAGTCGGTGCAGGGCAGCGTGGTGACCGTCAGCTACCACGGCCAGGACAAGAAGATCTCCATCCAGCAGGACACACCGGTCGTCACGCTGGCGCCCGCCACGGCCGAGGACCTCAAGCCCGGGGCCGTGGTCTTCGTGTCCGCCGAGAAGGCCGCGGGCGGTGCCATCAGTTCCAGCCAGGTGATCGTGGGCAAGAACGGCGTCGTCCCGCCGATGTGACCGCACCGGCAGGCCTGCGGCGCAGCACCGCTCCTTCCCTCCAACGCAATCCAACTGTCGAACCATGCTTTTGAATCCAGACATGCACGGCAAGGTCGTGGCCATCTCGGGCGCGTGCAGCCATGCCGGCGCGTCCACTGCACGGTCGCTTGCCAGCCAGGGAGCCATGCTGATGCTGGGGGACCGGAACCTGTCCGAGCTGCAAGCGCTGGCGGCGCGGATCGCAGAGGAGGGCGGCCGTGTCCAGTTCCGGGCGGCAGACCCGGCGCGCCAGGCTAGCACCGGCATGTTGGTAACCCATACCCAGGATTCCTATGGCCGCATCGACCTGCTGCTGAACCTCGGTGCACGGCCCAGGCAGGTGCCGACCGGGCGCGCTGGCATCGGCCGTCGCTCCGCAAGACTGCCAGCGCAGCTTCCAACCCACCCGACGCATTCACTCTCATGACTTCGCATCTCTCACTCCTGGGCACTGTGCACACCGCCATCAGCCTGGTGCCGGTCGCCGCCGGCCTGTACAGCTTCGTGCGGCATGGTTCGATCGAGCCATCCACCGATTCCGGCAGGATCTACCTGGCGGGGTTGGTGCTGTCGGTCCTCACGTCGTTCGGCTTGTCGAGCACCGGCGGTTTCAATCCGGGGCATGCCCTGGGCATCCTGGCGCTGGTGGCCGTGGGGGCCAGCCTGCTGGTGCCGCGCCTGCGCTTCCTCGGTGCCCTGCGGCCCTACCTGGCAACGCTGGGGCGCAGTTTCAGCTACTTCCTGCTGCTGGTGCCCGGCATCGCCGAAACCCTAACGCGCCTGCCGGCCACGCAGCCCTTGGCGCAGGGGCCGGAGTCGCCTGTGGTGCGCGCCACGCTGCTGGGGTGGACGGTGCTGTTCTTGATCGGGTCGGCGCTGCAGGCCTGGGTGATCCGCACGCGCCGGTAGGCCGCAGCCACGTCAAGGCCACTGCCATGCAACGTCCTTCAACTCCCCATGCCTTGGCGCACGCGCGGCCAGCCCGGCGCCAGCTCATCCGGCGGCATGGGCTGACCGTGCGCATCACCCACTGGCTCAACGTGCTGTGCCTGTCGTTCCTGCTGATGAGCGGGTTGCAGATCTTCAACGCGCACCCGCGCCTGTACTGGGGAAAGTACGGCGCAGACGCGGACCAGGCCTGGATCGCCATCGGCTCCAAGCAGCAAGGCGAGGCCGCGCGGGGCTTCTTCGAAATCGGCCCGCTGCGCGTCGAGACCACGGGCGTGCTCGGTATCTCCGACGAGAACGGCACGGCGACCGCCCGGGCGTTCCCGGCGTGGATCACGGTGCCGTCCTACCACGACCTGGGGGCAGGTCGGCGCTGGCACTTCTTCTTCGCCTGGCTGCTGGTGCTCAACGGATTGGTCTATCTGGTGCACGGGTTCTGGCGGCGGCACTTTCGGCGCGACCTGCTGCCCAGCCGCGACCAACTGGCGCCGCGCCACCTGTGGCAGGAGATCCGCGACCATGCGCGCCTGCGCTTTGCCCAGGGCGACGCCGCGCGGCGCTACAACGCGCTGCAAAAGCTCAGCTACCTCGCGGTGGTCTTCGGGCTGCTGCCGATGATGGTGCTGACCGGGCTGACGATGTCGCCCGGCCTGGATGCGGCGTTCCCGTTCCTGGCCGACCTGTTCGGCGGCCGGGCCTCCGCGCGCAGCCTGCACTTCATCAGCGCCTCGCTGCTGGTGCTGTTCGTCGCCGTGCACGTGGCGATGGTCATGGCCTCGGGACTCTGGAACAACCTGCGGTCTATGCTGAGCGGCAGCTACGCGATCACGCACGACGGAGAGAAGACATGAGCGCACCACACCTCTCGCGCCGCCGCCTGCTGTTGGGGCTGGCCTCCAGTGCGGGAGCATTGGCACTCGCGGGCTGCGACGGCCTGGCCCAGAACGCGCACGTGGACGACGTGTTGCGGCAAACGGAGAAGCTGACCCTGCGCGGCCAGCGCCTGCTGCTCGGCCGGCAGGCCCTGGCGCAGGAGTTCAGCGAAGCCGATCTCTCGCCGGTGTTCCGTGCCAACGGCACGCAGATGCCGGACTCCGAAGACTACGCGCGCCTGCTGGAGGGTGGGTTCGCGAACTGGCGCCTGCAGATCGACGGACTGGTGCAGCGCCCGCAGCGCCTGTCCCTCGCCGAGCTGCGGCGCTTCGCGTCCCGCACGCAGATCACCCGGCACGACTGTGTCGAAGGATGGAGCGCCATCGGCCAATGGCAGGGTGTGCCGCTCGGCCGCGTGCTCGACGCCGCTGGCCTCAAGCCTGGCGCGCGCTATGTCGTCTTCCACTGCGCGGACGAGCTGGAGCGCACGCTCGACGGCAGCGGCCGCTACTACGAGAGCATCGACCTGGTCGATGCCTACCACCCGCAAACCATCCTGGCCTACGGCATGAACGGCAAGGATTTGCCGGTGGCCCACGGGGCACCGCTGCGGCTGCGGGTGGAGCGGCAGCTCGGCTACAAGCAGGCCAAGTACCTGATGCGCATCGAGGTCGTCGATGCCTACAGCGGCCTGTGGGGCGGCAAGGGTGGGTTCTGGGAAGACCGCGGCTACGAGTGGTATGCGGGGATCTGAATCAGGCCCTTTCATGCCAGCAAGTCGAACGGTCCCCGACCTGGCACTCCCACGATTGGCATTGGGCCTGTGCCGCAAGCGCCTCGCGCCCTGCCGAGCGTTGCAGCGCGTTCGAGCCGGGCGCCGGCCGCGGCCGATCCGCGCGAAGCCGTGTAAGCCTTCGGACCGCCGACGGCGGCCTCGGCCGAATGGGCCGGCTTTGTGGAGCTGTTCCTGGCGATGCACAAGACTGGTCCTGCCGCGAGCTGGCCGGCCGAGGTCGGCCTGGCCAAGCGCTGGTACCTGCCGCAGCTCGAAGGGCTGCACGACGATGCGGAGGCGCGCCGCGCCGACGTCGAGAACCTGGAGCGCATGGCCGCCGGCTATGCCGACCGCGAGCGCCTCCTGTCCGAGCTCACGCTCGATCCGCCCGAGGCCACGAGCGACAAGGGCGGCCCGCCGGGCCGGGACGAGGACAACCTCATCCTGTCGACCATCCATTCCGCCAAGGGCCAGGAAAGGAAGGCTGTATTAGTGCTGCGCGCGGTCGATGGCTGCCTGCCCTCGGACCGGGGCACCGGCAGCAGTGCGGAAATCGACAAGCATTTCCTGGCCGCAGGCGGCCGCGGGACACGGCACGCGAGCGCAACAGACCGGTAATGCAGATTCGCGACAGGGCCAGGTCAGCATGGCGATGACCATCACCTCCAGCGTCGGCGACTACAACGACATGCGCAACCCAGGGGCGGATGCTCTGGCCTTGGAACATCTGCCAGACGGTGAACTCGCTGAACTTGCCAGGTCCGTGCGCGTGGAATCTCTGCGCGGCAACCGCGGGGCCCGCGGTCAAGCCCACATGTGCGAGGTGGAACTACGCCGCCGGCACAGCGCGACTGAGGCGCGGCCAAGCAGCGAGCGGCTTGACTTGCGTCCCCTCGAACAGCGTCAACCCATACGGCCTTGGTGGAAGCTCTGGTAGAGCCGTTGGCCTTGGGCGAATTCCACCTCCCTGGAACGCTTGTTGGCCGGGCCGTGAGCCGGAGCAGCCGTCCGCGCCTGCGTCCTACCCATTCTGCCAAGTGTGCTGGCCGGCGCCGTGTCCGCCCCGGCAAAGTTGCGGCGTCGGACTACGCACAAGCTCTCTGCTCCGTCATAGGGTAAATCAGCTTCAACGAACACCAGGGGCGATGATGGGACGCACACCAAGCACAAGCGGAGAAGGCTCCAGACCCACCAGCGACGGCACCGTTGCCAACATCGGCGCCGGCAGCAAGCTGGACGTCGGGCGTGCAGCAACTGGCGAGCCGAACAACGGGCCAGCCCATGCCGAGCGAATGCAGGACAAGCGTGCCGATGCGCAGGCCGCAGAGCAGGACGATTCCGTGCCACTGGGCCTGCAGGGGGACAAGCACCCGCAGTCCAACCAGGACCCGCAGCCCCCGTCGCGCAAGCCCTAGCCGTTCTAGAGTCAACCTGGCTGCACGGAGGTTCGAATGGCTACCGCACGCTCCATTGCATCGCTCACCCTGAGCTTCGGACTGGTCAATATTCCTGTCCGTCTGTACTCAGCGACCGAATCGGGCTCGGACGTCCACTTCAACCTGCTGGCCAAGGATGGTTCGCGCCTGAAGCAGCAGTACATCTCGGAGAAGACGCAGAAAGTCGTTCCCCGTGCCGAGATGATGAAGGGGTACGAGGTCGAGAAGGACCACTTCGTGCTGTTCGGCCAGGATGAGCTCAAGGCCTTGGAGGAGGCCAGCAGCCATGTCATCGACATCGTTGCGTTCATCCCTGAGAAGTCGGTGGACCCGCTGTACTACGACAAGGCCTACCTCCTCGCCCCGGACACGCGCGGCGGCAAGCCCTACCAACTGCTGATGGCGGCCATGCGCAAGAGCGGGCGCTGTGCCCTCGCAAAGTGGGCGTGGAAGGCAAAGCAGTACGTGGTGCAGATTCGGCCGGCCGAGGAAGGCCTGGTTCTCCAGCAGTTGCGCTACGCCGACGAGGTGCGCATGCCGAGCGCGCTGGGTATCGAGAAAGCAGACGTCAGCAGCAGCGAGTTGCAGTTAGCCTTGCAGCTCATCGACCAAATTGCCGAGGAAACCTACGACCCCACGCAGTTCGCCGACGAAGAGAAGCAGCGCGTTCTCGCCGCCATCGACAAAAAGATCGCCGGCAAGCAGATCGTCGCTACGGCCCATCCAGAGGATGCAGTTGGGGGAGGGCAGGTCGTTGACCTCATGGCTGCGCTGCAGGCCAGTCTCGGGAAAGGCAAGTCGGTGGGCAAGCCGTCCATCGTCAAGCGGTCAGCGTCGCCCTCGAACGTCACGACCATGGACGATGCGAAGGCCCGCAAAACTGTCAAGCGCGCGCCGAAGTCAGGGTCTGCGGAGCAACCGCCTGCGCGCACGAGGGGCCATAAGTGACCGCCCTGGCCGAGCCGGAACTGAACTGGTCCCTGCGCCAGGTGGAGCAGAAGCTGCGCCTGTCCAGGCGCATCGTGACAGGCCTCATGGCCGAGGGCTTTGTGTCCCCAACCAGAGGCGCGCGCAACGCATTTCAGTTCTCGTTCCGCGATCTGGTGCTGCTGCGAACTGCCCATGGTCTTCGCAGCGCCCAGGTGCCACCCCGGACGATTCTTCGAGCTCTTGGCAAACTGCGCGCCGAGTTGCCACCATCGCTTCCGCTGACCGGTCTGCGCGTCACAGCCGATGGTGGCAATGTCGTGGTTTGGGACGATGAAGGTCCGCGTGATGCCTTGAGCGACCAGCTCATGCTGGACTTCAGGCTCGTTCCGGACGAGAACGATGGACTGGTGGTTCTCGAGACGACCGTTCCGAGAGTACAACCGGTCGGCATGGAAGGCCCATCTCAGGCGGAACTTGCATTTCAGAGGGGAGAGCTTCTCGAAGATGTCGACCGAGCCGCTGCGGCCACCGCATACCGCGACGCGCTATTGCACGATCCGACGCACACGCATGCCGCCATCAACCTCGGTGCGATGCTCTGCGAAGAGAAGAAGTGCGAAGCTGCGCTGCAGGTGTTCGACGAAGCGCGACAGAACGGCGTCCAGCATCCCCTGCTTCACTTCAACCACGGCGTGGTGCTGGAGGACATCGACCGGCCCGAAGAAGCCCTGCGCGCCTACGACGAAGCGCTTCGCCTGGACCCGGTGTTTGCGGATGCGCATTTCAACGCGGGCATGCTGCGTCGCCAGCTTGGCGATGAACGGGGAGCACTGCGCCACCTCAATGCGTACCGCCGTCTGTGCAATGACGCAGGGCGCGCGTCGTAGCGCGTGCCACTGGCGCCGGCTGAGTGCGCCGTCGAATTTTCGCGAAGCGCTCGTCAGCCGCCCGGTCCGGCCCGTTCCCCGTTCGACCAGGAGCTGATCTCAGGCGTTTGGCCCTTACCCGGAATGCCTTTGCTGATGTGAAGTTCAGCTCGGGCGTCTGCCTTGGGCATTGCATCGTGTTTCCATGTGGCCCGGCCGGTGGCATCGGTATCGCTACCTTCTATGGCTGCCGCGTCTTGACGTGGATGGTGATCCCCATCTGCACGGTAGTCATGCTTCTTGCCGCTGATCGGCGTCGCTTCCATCGCCTCCGTCGCCGCCGCTCTTTCACGGGTCGGATCGAGCTTCTTTGTGTCGGGCATAACAAGCCTCCATAGAGTGTCTGTGCAGGGTAGATGCCGGGCTTGGGCCACGTGTCGGAGTGCAGCTCGAAGAACAATCAGCGGACGTCCCGCGATGGCAATCCTATGTTTCAAAGCTGACGCGGTTTCCACGCGCCCAGGTCATTCTTCAGTTCATCGGGAACAGCGCGTCACGCCTCTCCTACGTGCCTGCCACTTTGTCGGCGCGGCGTATTGGCGACGCTTGATGGCAACGCCAACATGACCGTGTCGCCCGAGGTTCTCTAGGCCCGTGCGGTCGCTTCAAGCCGAAGCCTGTGCCTGCGCGTCAAGATAAGCAGCTGTCTCCAGCGCTCCCATGCTTCGTGCCAGTTCCGCCGCGGACAATCCCTCTGAACTCTTCGTATGGACGTCCACGCCGCGCGACAGCAGGAGCTTCATGATCTCCAGCCTGTTGAACATCGCCGCAAACATCAAAGGCGTCTTGCCGCCTGGCGGAGCAAAATCCGGCCGGGCTCCATGGCGCAGCAACGCATCCACCACATGAAGGTGACCCTTGAATGTGGACGCGCCGAGCGGCGTTTGGGCCATGTCGTTGTACTTGTCGGGGTCCGCGCCCGCCTCCAGAAGCGCAGCGATCGCATCGGCATGCCCGTGGTAGGCGGCGAGCATCAGCAACGTGTCGCCCTTGTGGTTGCTCATGTTTGGCGGAAGACCCTTCTCCAGCAGGCGACCCAGCGTTGAGGCATCCCCCGTGCGCGCAAGTTGAAACACCTCCTGTGCGAATGCGTTGAACTCCGCCTGTGACGCGGGACCCGTAGGTGTGGGGGACATTGCTTTCCTAGATTGATCGATCAAATCGCGCCACCGGGAGTCTCCACCGCTGTGAGGCCATTCGGCGGAGTTGTTCGCTCAGTTCCTCGCGCGTGCCTCGTTGCGCAGGTCGCGGATCTGGTCGTGGTTCCGTTGGGCACCCTCGGCCTGGCGCTCAACCACGGCACGAACGTCCGCTGGCAGCTCACTCTTGAGGGCCTTGCGATACCGCGCGATGGCAGTGTCTTCTCCGCGCTCGCATGACTCCAGAATGGACAGCTCGCTGTCTGCACCCACGGCTCCCTTGACGGCCACCCAGCCGCGGTGCATCGCGCCGGACATCGTCCCGCCGTTGGCCGGCTCGCCATCGTATTGGCGGATCAAGCGAATGAGTTCCTCGCCGGCCACGCGACAGCCCGCGGCACGCGAAGCGAAGAGTTCTTTGGCACGGGCGGTCTCGACCTGGTCGGCGCAGGTCTTGAACCCGTACTCGCCGTCGCGCGCGTTTTCCAACAGGTCGTTCAGGACGTCCACAACGTCGTCTCGTGACGGTGCGTCGTTGCCAACGATCGTCGTCCCGGTGCTCTCGCGTGATGGTACGTTGACCGGCGTAGCCTGTGCGAGGTTGTTGATCAAGATGGGGTCGATGGTGTTGGTCATGGAATCTCCACAGGTTTTTGCCTACAGTGAGGCGAAGGCACGACTTTGCCGAGCTCAGGGCTCGCGCTAGGTAGGCGAGGACTTGCGCCCTGGGTAGGCGCTGAACCCGGCCGTCGTCCTGCCGTAACGCCGTCAGGCGGCGCTTTGCAGAACTCCTGTGACGGCGATCACACGCCGGCTGTAACTGCAAAACTTACGATCGCCACGAAATGAAATAAGTCCGAATCGCACCTCTCGGACCGCACAACTCCCCACCGAACGGTTCACATGCGAGTGGATGGAAGCGTCGATGATGACCGCTGGCTCCTCAAGAGCCGTCTGGCCGAGGCGCTGGCGGCGCATGGCCAGGACACCCACTGGATCGAGACGCGGGACAAGCCACGCGTCGAAGAAGCGGCGCTTGCCTGAACGCCATGAGCTTGCCCTGGCAGGTCGGTTGCTTTTTCGCGCTCATGGTGGCTGTGGCTGGTTGGGAGCGGATACCGGACACTTGGCGCGCGGACGTGACGGAGGGGGCGGCCGGGCGGACACTGCGCTTCGCGTTCTGGATCGCAGCCGCATTGGTCTATTACAGCCTGCTCCCTTGAGCGCGCTACACGCAGCTGCATGGGGAGCCGAACCGCGGCGGCAGTGCGTTCGGGCCCCGGCTCGGCGAGCGTCGGTAGACTGGCCGTGCCCTACTCAAATTCGCGATCCTCTCATGTATTCCGCAACCGTCTGGACCGACCCAAAGCTCTACGCCGGGCACTTCCAAGGTCACATCGACCTGAACGCGTTCCATGAAAGCTTCCGGCGGCGCGCGGCAGGCGACCGCGTCGCCATTCCGACCGAAGTGGACCAAGCGTTTCTTGAAACCCAAGAGCCTGAACTTGAGCCCATCCGCGATCTGGTGATTCAGCATCGGCTCGCACAAATTCGGGCCGCCGACGAAGAGATCGCATCGCAACTGGCACGGTTGGCCGACGCGCAGCGCCGCCTTGGGTCGAAGGAGGCGAAGGCCGCCGGGCACAGCACGCGCATGACCACGCACAAGATTGCCGCGGCGCGGCGACGTCGCGCTTCACTTGCCCAGAACTTGGACGGATGTCAGCTTGGGCGGATGTTTCCAGGAAGCTTCGTGCCGATCGTCACTGTCCAGGACGGCCAGACGCTTATCAGGCCCATGCGATACCAGTGCCGGCCGTCCAACGTCGAGCGGCGCATGGAGAACTTGCTGGAGAGCCCACACCACGCGCGCAAGGACGGCCTGCAAGGTCGATGGCGGACGGAGTTCGGCCATACGCACGGAGTGATCGCTGTCGAATCATTCTTCGAGGCGGTTGCGCTCCATCGCCTGCAAAACCGCCAGCTGCTCAAGGGTGAAAGCCTGGCCGCGCTCGAACTAGAATTTTTCCCCAGCGCGCGCCAGACCTTGTACGTGGCGTGCCTGTGGTCCCATTGGCAACGCCCTGGCAGAGCCGACTTGCTGTCGTTTGCGACCATCATCGAAAGTGCTCCCGCAGAGGTCCAAGCTGCAGGGCAGGACGTCTGCCCCGTGGTGATCAAGCAGGAGAACGTCAATGCCTGGCTCAACCCGGATCCGACAGACCTTGCAGCCAGCTTCGCGATCCTGGAGGATCGCCCCGCGGTTTCGTACGAGCATTTTCCGTCTTCGGCCGAGCGGGAGCGTCTGGCCCGTCCTGCGCCGGCGAAGATCAGCAACCTGTGGAAACCACCCGCAATCGCCGAGGTCTTGGCGGCATAGCGTTCTCGGGACCTCGAAGCGAAGTGGTCGCCTCGCGAAAGCATCCTGGCTCGGAGGCAATGACGCCTATGAGCGTTGACCCGCGCCGCTCGAGGTCAGCGGTCGCTACCGCTCGAGCATCTTCATGGCTGTCTTCAACGACTGGCGCGTCTTCCAATATTCCGACCAGGGGTCCTGCTTCTGGAAACTCAAGTACTCCCTAGCGGTCGTGATCGTCCACTGCGCGCCGCTCTTGAGTTCCCCGAGCTGTTCCCACGCGACAGGCATCGACACCCCAAGCCCCGGCCGCGACCTCGCCGAGAACGCAGCTGCCGTCGTTGCGCCGTGGCCGTTGCGCAGGTAGTCCACGAACAGCTTGCCCACCCGGTTCTTGGGCCCGCTCTTGGCGACAAAGCGTGAGGGGATCGTGCGCGCCAAATGCTGGACCACTGCCTGTGAGAAGCCTTTGACCGTGTCGTAGTCCAGCCGCGGCGACAACGGCACCACCACGTGCAGACCCTTGCCGCCCGAGGTCTTCAGCCAGCTCTTCAGTCCGAGCTGCTCGAGCATCGCGCGCACGAGCGTGGCCGCCTCCTGGACCTGCTGCCACGGCGTGCTCTCGCCCGGATCCAGGTCGAAGACGATACGGTCGGGCTTGTCGATGTTCTTCGCGGTCGAGTTCCAGGTGTGGAACTCCAGGACATTCATCTGGGCGCACGCGAACAGCGCCTTGGCATCCGGGATCTCGAGCAGCTCCGCATGCCCGGGCCACAGGTGCGCTGGAAGGTTGCGCACATGGGGGATCGACAGCTTGTCGTCGTGCTTCTGAAAGAACAGCTCGCCGGTGATGCCGGTCGGCCCGCGCACAAGGGACACGGGTCTGCCTTTCAGATGCGGCAGCATCCACTCGGCCACGCTCTCGTAGTAGCGCACGACATCGACCTTGCGCAATCCGGTGGTCGGATCGATGACGCGCTCCGGGTTCGAGACCTTGATGCCGGTCTTGGCCGCTGGCCTTGCCGCCGCGGGCGCTGTCTTCACGGCAGCCGTCGGCCGCTCGCGCACGATGTTGTTCGGCGGCTTGTCCGTGCGCACGCCGCGAAACACAGGGTGGCGGATGCGGCCGTCCGGGGTCCATTCCGAGAACGCCACTTCAACCACCATCTTCGGCTGCACCCAGCGCTCGTCGCCTACCCTGCGCTTGGACCAACGTCCCGGCTTGGCTTCGTCGGTGTCAACGGTGGCTTCCTTGACCTGCAGCCTCGCCAGCGTCACCTTGAGCTCGCGGCCTTTGGCGGACCCCCATCCCGTGCCGACTGATCCAGCGAAGTGCAGCTGGCCAGCGTCGTGGTAGCCAAGGAGCAGACTGCCCACTTCGCCAGGCGCGTTCGACCGGTCGGTGTAGCCGACCACCACGAACTCCTGGCGGTTCTGGCACTTGAGCTTGAGCCATGTCTCCGTCCGGCCGGCCACGTAGGGGGCGTCGGCCCGCTTGACCATGACGCCCTCCATGCCCATCTGGCAGGCGGCTTCGAGCAGCTGGCCTGGTACCACCTCGAACGACTGGCTGAAGTGCAGGATCTCGCTGTCCACGGTCTTAAACAGCTCCTCCAGCACCGCACGGCGGCTCGTCAGCGGCACCTCGCGCACGTCCTTCCCGCCCAGGAACAGGACGTCGAACACGAACATCTCGACGTCCTTCGTGCGCGCGTTGTCGATGGCGTTCTGCAGCAGGTTGAAGTCCGGTAGGCCGGCATCGTTCATTACGACGATCTCGCCGTCGAGCCAGGCGCTGTCCAGGCCCAGGGCGGCGACGGCGTCGGCCACAGGCTGCAGCTTGGCGGTCCAGTCGTGGCCGTTGCGGGTGAACAGCTGCACGCGATCGCCATCGACGCGCACGAGCATGCGGTAGCCGTCGAACTTGCTTTCCACGACCCAGTCGCCAGGGGGCACCGACGACACCAGCGTGGCGAGCTGGGGCTGCATCTTCGCCGGCAGCGCCGCCCGCTTGCCACGCAGGAGATCTTCCTCGGCCTGGGCGGCCGATGGGCGCGTGGTGACTGGCCGTTCCCGCGGCTCGCGCTCCTCGATGAGGCCCAGGGGCTTCTCGACCACGCTGTCCGGCAGCGCGGAGATGACGTCGTACTCGGTTCTCGGCCGCACCCAGGCGTCGCCGCGCTTCTTGAAAAAGATCCACTGCTCCTGCTTCTTCGCGCCTGGCTTGGAGATCCGCACCAGCTCCCACAGCCCGGCCAGCTTCTCGCCGTGGAGCTTGAAGATGAGCTTGCCCTTGGTCATGCCCTCCACGGGATTCTCGACAGGCTCCCAGGTGCCACGGTCCCAGACGATGACGGTACCGCCGCCGTACTCGCCCTTGGGGATGTCGCCCTCGAAGGTGTTGTAGTCGACCGGATGATCCTCGACGTGGATCGCCATCTGCTTGATCGCCGGGTCGTAGGATGGGCCCTTGGGCACCGCCCAGGACACCATCACGCCGCCCAGCTCCAGGCGAAGGTCGTAGTGCAGCCGAGATGCCCAGTGCTTTTGGATGACGAAGGCCGGCCCTTTGGACCTGTTCCCTTTCCCGCGGACCGCTTTTCCGCTGGGCTCGGCGGTCTTGGTGAAGTCGCGCTTGGCGTTGTAGCGCCCGAGCGGTGCGACGTGGGGCTCGGCCGCTTCGGCGCCTTCAAGCTTCTTGGACGAGGGGGATGTCGTCGACTTCTTGGCAGCTCGGCGCGCTGGTGCCTTGGGCACACTCGGCTCCAGCTCCGCCCAAACCGGGGCATGGTCGCTGGCTCCTTCCCGGCCGCGCTCCTCTCGGTCCACGCCTGCACCGACGACCTTCAGTTGCTCCCCCACCAAGATGTGGTCGATGCGCAGACCGGCGTTGCGTTCCCACCTTTTGCGGCGGTAGTCCCAGAAGGTGAACTGCTTGCCGCCCGGATGGACGCTCTCCAGCGCATCGGTCCAGCCCTGCGACAGGATGGCTGCGAAGGCTTCCCGGGGCTCTGGCTGCAGCAGCGCATCGTCCCGCCAGGTGTCGGGCTTGTAGATGTCCCGGTCCGTGGGCACCACGTTCCAGTCGCCGAGCAGAACGACCGGTTGGCCCGAGTTCCACAGCTCCTGCGCGCGAAGCCGCATGCGCTCGAACCAGCGCATCTTGTAGTCGAACTTGGGTCCAGGCTGCGGGTTGCCGTTCGGCAGGTACAGGCAGGCGAACAGCACCCCGTTGATGGCGGCTTCGATGTACCGGGCTTCCCTGTCTTTGAGATCGCCGGGGAGAGAGGTCACCACGGGCAGCGGCTCGTGGCCACGCGCCAACAGCGCCACGCCATTCCAGGTGCGCTGGCCCACCACGAGCGAGCGATAACCGATCGACTCCAGCTGCCCCGCTGGGAAGTCTGCCGTCGGCGCCTTCAGCTCCTGCAACGCGACCACGTCGGGGCGCGTCTGCTTGAGCCAGTCGCGCAGGAGATCCAGGCGCTTGACGACGTTGTTGACGTTCCAGGTGGCGACGAGCATGCCCAATGATGGCTCGTCAGACTACCAGCGGCTGTAGGAACCCGATCGAACACGAAGTCGGCTATCGCTGCCCATTGCCTACCGTCATCCATTTCCCGCTCGGACTGTAGGGGTTGTCTGGCTGAGGCGCCAATCGACTGACCGGATATTCATCGTTCGAATCCGTTTCTGAAAGGAGCACGACATGGCAGACGACAAGACGAAGACAGGCGGCCAGGACCGCCAACGCATCAACGTGAACGAGGATTACGAACTGCGCGGGTGGGCCAAGAAGTTCAATGTCACGCCTGAGCAGCTCAAGGAGGCTGTGAAGGCCGTTGGAACGCAGGCGGACGATGTTGAGCGCCACTTGAAGGCATCGCGGTAGCCGCTGGCCACCGTTCCGGCCGCCCTGCGATCGAAAACTGCACATGGATCTCAACCCCGACCAGACCGAGGCAGGGCGGTGTTTTCCCGAGCCAATTGCGCTTGAGGGGCAAGCGATCGAAGACCTCGATCAGACGGCGGCCTCGGTCTTCGTACAAGGCGGAGGGACCATGGGAAAGCGCCTGCGGGCCTTCCTTTGGGAGAACACGCCCCTTGGCCCGATCGGAGGCTGGCCTACGGCGCTTCGCGTCGCCGTCGATCAGTTCATGTCATCGCGCTTTCCCACGGCTTTGTGCTGGGGCCCGGAGCTGACGACGATCCACAACGACGCCTTCGTTCCCATCCTGGGCCGCAAGCCGCCCGCGCTCGGGCGGTCGTTCAAGGACGTCTGGGCCGAGGCATGGGGTGAAGTCGGGCCCATCGCTGCCCGCGCGCTTGCCGGCCAGGCCACGTTCATAGAGGATTTCAAACTGGAGATCCTTCGCGATGACGAGCCGGAAGCGGCCTATTTCACCTTCTGCTACAGCCCGGTGTTCGATGCCGATGGCCGGGTGGCCGGCTTGCTCGACACGGTGATCGAGACGACCAGCAAGGTCCAAAATGACCTCCTGGAGCAGCGCGTGCGCGACCGCATGCACAGCATGCTGTTGACGATGCCTGGTTTCGCTGCGGTGCTGCAAGGCCCGGAACACCAGTTCGCCTTCTGCAACCAGGCCATGGGGGCGATCACCGGAGATCGCGTATACCTTGGACGTCCTGCGCACGAGGTGTTTGCTGAGCTGCGGGGGCAAGGCCTCGGCAGGATGCTGCGGCGTGCCTACAAAGACGGGGTTCCAACGTCGGTGCAGGCCATGCCGCTTCGGTTCCGTGGTGAGGCGGGGCCGCGCTACCTCGACGTGGTCGTGGACCCCATTCGGTCTGAAGGGCAGGTGGACGGCGTCTTCGTCTCCGGCTACGACGTCACCGACCGCATCCGGGCGCAGGCCGAACTGCTCGCGTCGAAGCAGCAACTGCAGGAGCTGGCGGCAACGGACGCGCTGACGGGCTTGGCAAACAGACGCCGACTGACCGAAACCCTCGAGCGTGAGCTGCGTCGCGCGCAACGGGACAAGCGCCCGCTGGCCTTGGTGCTACTGGACATCGACCGGTTCAAGGACCTCAACGACACCCACGGGCATCCAGCCGGCGATGCGGTCCTGCGAGAGCTGGGCGCGCTGCTCAACCAATTCGCACAGCGCGGCAGCGATCTCGCGGCACGGTGGGGTGGCGAAGAGTTCGTCCTGCTGCTGTCCAACACGGACGCGCGTCAAGCGCAGGCCATGGCCGAGCGACTGCGGTCACAGGTGCAAAGCTCGATCGCAGATCCTGCTGGTCAGCCAGTGACGGTCAGTCTCGGCGTTGCGACAACCACGGCGCAGGCGACCGGCACGCAAGAACAGTTGATCGCGCAAGCCGATGCGGCGCTGTACCGAGCCAAGCGCGAAGGGCGCAACCGCGTGGTCACCAGCATTTGAAATGCTTCTCTTCTGGCTGCCTGTCTGCCATCGGCCCATAGGTGAAAGCCTAAAAGTTCGAGCCGCACGGCCCAGGTCGCACGACAGGCATCTCAGCGGTTACCTGACTGCGGCTCCAGCACAGGATGAGCGGCAAGACGGCGCGACGACCGGTGGTTCCGATATTTCAGGGGGCACACCGTTTTACAAAACTAGCGCGTCCGCACAAAAGTTTGCGAAGATGCTCCAATGCTGCGTGTCGATTCGGCAAGATGACCACTGGAACCACCAGGCCCATGGCGAAGGCTGCCCGGCTTGGCCTGCCATCGAGGAGCCGCGGCTGCTTGATTGCAGGCTTACTGCAACGAGGCGCTGCGGTCCGCACGCACGTACTTCGATCACGTTGAGGGCGTTTAGCTGTGCATGCCCCAATACCATGCAGAGTTGCAGATGGAAGATTTGGCGAAAGGCTTGCTCTGATGTCCCGTCTTGTCTTGATCGCCCCGGGGGCTTCACCCGCCGATAGAGACCGGGGCCTGGCGGCGGCCACGCTGTTCCTCGAACGGGCCGGCATCACCGCAGAGGAAGCCGCCGCAGGCGCCGAGGTCCTTACAGCGTGGGGAGACAGCGGTCTCGTCCCGCTGTTGGAGCCGACCCCGGAGGAACTCGTCGCCGCCGAAGCGCTGGACGGTGCATTGGAATCCGCGTTGGCGGCTTGCTATCGCGGAAGGAACGTGCCGTTGGATGCTCAGCTTCGACTGGGGGATTTTTGATCCGGGCCGGCAAGGACAACCACGCTGGATTGCGGCCTTATCTCCCGTCGCTCAGCACGATTGAAGAGCTGTGCGCTCGAACACGCTTCTAACGCAAGAGTGGCTTCAGCGAGCAGTGAGCGAAGCCTGTTTCCCGCGCTGACGACCCGTTGGTTCAAGGCGCCCGGAACTCAAAGAGGATCGAGGCGCTGCATCTCCTCTGCGGTCAGCCCGCTTGCAACCTCGGTCATGAAACGATCTTGCAGTTTGCTGAAAGCCGCTCGAAAACGCGCGCCTTCGGGCGATAGGACGCCATCGACGAGCACTTGGGAAATATGCCCAGAGAGTTCCTCCTGAAACGCGGCGCGCAAGCTATCCAAGGTCATCCGCTTCTGGTGCCCGTCCTGCGTGGCGATCCGGATGCGCATGAGCCGCCTGAACAC